>Ga0182741_1000063_pt1 | contig 174711 bp, 165 predicted proteins | sample eDN5th37CBELigOP_FD_128874 | JGI IMG/M metagenome (GOLD analysis project Ga0182741, IMG submission 128874) | Enriched Organic Plus compost microbial communities from Emeryville, California, USA - eDNA 5th pass 37_C BE-Lig OP (version 2) (version 2) ...
ACCTGCTTCAGCCCCAGGATGCGATGAGCCGACATCGAGGTGCCAAACCTTCCCGTCGATATGGACTCTTGGGGAAGATGAGCCTGTTATCCCCGGGGTACCTTTTATCCGTTGAGCGACGGCGCTTCCACACGCTACCGCCGGATCACTATGGCCAGCTTTCGCTCCTGCTCGACTTGTAGGTCTCGCAGTCAAGCTCCCTTTTGCCATTGCACTCGACGCCTGATTGCCAACCAGGCTGAGGGAACCTTTGCGCGCCTCCGTTACACTTTAGGAGGCGACCGCCCCAGTCAAACTACCCGCCTGACGCTGTTCCCGGCCCGGATAACGGGTCTGGGTTAGGGTCTCGTCATACGCAGGGTGGTATTTCAAGGATGACTCCACGCTGGCTGGCGCCAACGCTTCCTAGTCTCCCACCTATCCTACACAACGCATAACAAGACCCAACATCAAGTTGTAGTAAAGGTCCACGGGGTCTTTCCGTCCTTCTGCAGCTAACGAGCATCTTTACTCGTACTTCAATTTCGCTGAGTCTCTGGTTGAGACAGTTGGGAAGTCGTTACGCCATTCGTGCAGGTCGGAACTTACCCGACAAGGAATTTCGCTACCTTAGGACCGTTATAGTTACGGCCGCCGTTTACTGGGGCTTAGGTTCAGAGCTTCGCCCCGGAGGGCTGACCCTTCCCCGTAACCTTCCAGCACCGGGCAGGCGTCACAGCGTATACAGCGCCTTACGGCTTCGCACGCTGCTGTGTTTTTAGTAAACAGTCGCTTCCCACGGTTTTGTGCCACCCCTTCGAGCTCCGGCAGCAAGTGCCTTCACCCTAATGGGGTCCTCCTTCTCCCGAAGTTACGGAGGTAATTTGCCGAGTTCCTTAACCAGAGTTATCTCAATCGCCTTGGTATTCTCTACCTGTCCACCTGTGTTGGTTTGGGGTACGGGCACCACATGAACTCACCGCTGGGCTTTTCTCGGCAGCATAGGATCAATGACTTCCCCTGAAGCGGGTCCGTATCACGTCTCAGGCTTCGTGAGGCCCGGATTTGCCTAGACCTCGCCCTACACGCTTACCCCGGGACTACCATCGCCCGGGATCATCTACCTTCCTGCGTCCCCCTACGGCTTCCCGCCTCCGAGTGGGTCGGTTCGATCCGGGAGTAAACCCCCGGTCAGCCCCTTAGCAACTCAGAATTGGGATGGGCGCGCATGTGGTGGTACCGGAATATCAACCGGTTGTGCATCGACTACGCCTCTCGGCCTCGCCTTAGCTCCCGACTCACCCTGGGAGGATTAGCCTTCCCCAGGAACCCTTGGACATCCGGCGGAGGGGCTTCTCACCCCTCTTTCGCTACTCATGCCAACATTCTCACTCGACCACGCTCCACGACCGGTCACCCTGCCGCTTCACTGCGAGATCGACGCTCCGCTACCGCGCGTCTTGCGACGCACCCGTGGCTTCGGTACCAGACTTGAGCCCCGTTACATTATCCGCGCAAGATCACTCGACCAGTGAGCTGTTACGCACTCTTTCAAGGATGGCTGCTTCTAAGCCAACCTCCTGGCTGTCTTCGCAATCTCACATCGTTTACCACTTAGTCTGGATTTCGGGACCTTAGCCGACGGTCTGGGCTGTTTCCCTCTCGACCCCGAAGCTCATCCCCCGGGGTCTCACTGCTGCGCTCTGGATCCATGGCATTCGGAGTTTGGTTGGGGTCGGTAAGCTTGTGGGCCCCCTAGCCCATCCAGTGCTCTACCTCCATGGATGAACACGCAACGCTGCACCTAAATGCATTTCGCGGAGAACCAGCTATCACCGGGTTTGCTTGGCCTTTCACCCCTATCCACAGGTCATCCGCCCAGTTTTCAACCTAGGTCGGTTCGCGCCTCCACGAGGTCTTACCCTCGCTTCACACTGCCCATGGATAGCTCACCCGGCTTCGGGTCTACAGCATGCGACTACGCGCCCTGTTCAGACTCGCTTTCGCTCCGGCTACCCCTCACGGGTTAACCTCGCCACATGCCGTAACTCGTTGGCTCATTCTTCAAAAGGCACGCCATCGCCATCCGAAGATGGCTCTGACTGCTTGTAGACCAACGGTTTCAGGTACTATTTCACTCCCCTCCCGGGGTACTTTTCACCTTTCCCTCACGGTACTAGTGCGCTATCGGTCGACAAGGAATATTTAGCCTTACGAGGTGGTCCTCGCAGATTCACGCCGACTTTCTCGGATTCGGCGTTACTCGGGAAAACTGATCAGAGGCTGCATAGGTTTCGTGTACGGGGCCGTTACCCTCTGCGGCGTGCCTTTCCAGACACTTCCACTACCCAGCAGCTTTGTAACTCTGTGAGGGGCCTGCGCTCCCTCCATCAGCTCCCACAACCCCGAACTGGCAACGCCGCAGGGCTATCACACCAGTTCGGTTTAGGCTGGTCCGCGTTCGCTCGCCGCTACTGACGGAATCACTGTTGTTTTCTTTTCCTCAGGGTACTGAGATGTTTCAATTCCCCTGGTTCCCTCTACCCGCCCTATGCGTTCAGGCGGGAGTCACACCCCATGACGGGTGCGGGGTTTCCCCATTCGGAGATCCACGGATCGACGGTTGGTAGGCACCTACCCGTGGCTTATCGCAGCCTCCCACGTCCTTCATCGGTTCTTGTCGCCAAGGCATCCACCGTTGGCCCTTAATAACTTGGGATTTGCATACAAAGATGCTCGTGCTCGCTATGAAATTCTCAAGTACCAGCGACGAATCCGCTCGTCTGGCTGAAGGAGCGACGCGCCAAGCGCCCCCGAGGGGGCGGGCGGGCGCACCTTCACAACGGAAGACAGGACGAGCTCCCGGGCTCGAGCGCTTCGTGCGTTCGAGTGGTCCGAGAGCCGGCGAGTGCATCAACTGGGTGTCCAAGCCCGGCACGGACGAAGGTCCGTGAACCGAGTGGAATGGACTCCTTAGAAAGGAGGTGATCCAGCCGCACCTTCCGGTACGGCTACCTTGTTACGACTTCACCCCAATCGCTAGCCCCACCTTCGGCAGCTCCGTCCCCGAGGGGTTCGGCCACTGACTTCGGGTGTTGCCAACTTTCGTGGTGTGACGGGCGGTGTGTACAAGGCCCGGGAACGTATTCACCCCGGCGTTGCTGATCCGGGATTACTAGCGACTCCAGCTTCATGAAGTCGAGTTGCAGACTTCAATCCGAACTGAGACCGGCTTTTTGGGATTCGCTCGACCTCACGGTTTCGCAGCCCATTGTACCGGCCATTGTAGCATGTTTGCAGCCCTAGACATAAGGGGCATGATGACTTGACGTCGTCCCCACCTTCCTCCGAGTTGACCCCGGCGGTCTCCTACGAGTCCCCACCATTACGTGCTGGCAACATAGGACAAGGGTTGCGCTCGTTGCGGGACTTAACCCAACATCTCACGACACGAGCTGACGACAGCCATGCACCACCTATCGCAGGCCCCGAAGGACACCACATCTCTGTGGCTGTTCCTGCGTAGTTCAACCTAGGTAAGGTTCTTCGCGTTGCCTCGAATTAAGCAACATGCTCCGCCGCTTGTGCGGGCCCCCGTCAATTCCTTTGAGTTTTAGCCTTGCGGCCGTACTCCCCAGGCGGGGCACTTAATGCGTTAGCTACGGCACGGAAAGGGTTGATTCCTCCCCACACCTAGTGCCCAACGTTTACGGTGTGGACTACCAGGGTATCTAATCCTGTTTGCTACCCACACTTTCGCTCCTCAGCGTCAATCTCAGCCCAGAGCGCCGCCTTCGCCGCTGGTGTTCCTCCTGATATCTGCGCATTTCACCGCTACACCAGGAATTCCACGCTCCCCTACTGGATTCTAGTCACAGCAGTATCAGATGGCCTCTCCGAGTTGAGCTCGGAGCTTTAACACCTGACTTACTGAACCGCCTACGAGCTCTTTACGCCCAATGAATCCGGACAACGCTTGCCCCCTACGTATTACCGCGGCTGCTGGCACGTAGTTAGCCGGGGCTTCTTCTGCAGGTACCGTCAGTTTCGTCCCTGCTGAAAGCGGTTTACAACCACGAAGGCCGTCATCCCGCACGCGGCGTTGCTGCGTCAGGCTTTCGCCCATTGCGCAAGATTCCCCACTGCTGCCTCCCGTAGGAGTCTGGGCCGTGTCTCAGTCCCAGTGTGGCTGATCGTTCTCTCAAACCAGCTACCCGTCGTTGCCTTGGTAGGCCGTTACCCCACCAACTAGCTGATAGGCCGCGAGGCCCTCTCAGAGCGATAAATCTTTCCTCGGGCGACCATGCGATCATCCGAGGGTATGCGGTATTAGCTCGAGTTTCCCCGAGTTATTCCCCACTCCGAGGTAGGTTCCTCACGTGTTACTCACCCGTTCGCCACTAGGTCTTCCGGGAGCAAGCTCCCATGGACCCCGTTCGACTTGCATGTGTTAGGCACGCCGCCAGCGTTCGTCCTGAGCCAGGATCAAACTCTCCGTCGAAGACCATCGGTCCCGCACCACTGAGGTGGCACGGAGCCTCAGATCAGAAGAGCCGGCATCGGGCTGGCACCCGACGCCAACTGGCACAGTCCTGGCACCCCCGACCGAGGCCGAGGGTGGTCCGTTCATGTGCAAAAGGTATTGAAGGGTCAATCGTGGCCCCGGAGGGCGCACGGTTGCCCGCACTCGCCTTTTGGCATCCTGTCTTCCGTTGTCAAGGAGCGCCGGCCACCGCGTCGGGGGCTTCAGCTCGGAACGTGGCACTGCCAGAGGTTCCGTATCGTGCTCCCGCCGGTGGTGCTGGACCTCCGTGCGGGGCGGATGGAGAACCTACCCACATCCCCCAGGGGAGTCAACTCGGGATCCGAGAGACGCCCGTCACGTCCGATCCGCGCTGCCGACGGCCGCTCAGACCGCGACCACCAGGTGGTGGGACTTGCCCCGGCGCAGCAGGACGTACCTGCCCAGCCGGAGCTCCTCGGCACCGAGCGGGCGGTCGTGCCCGCCGGGACGGTCCGCCAGGGGGACCTGGTTGACGTGGTAACCCGCGAGGTTGCGGCGCACCTCCCCCTTGGACCGGCCCAGCCCCGAGCGGGTGAACAGCTCCACGGGGTCGATGCCCACGAGCTCCGCCGCGGGCACCTCGGTCACCTCCAGCTCCTCGGCGAGCAGCCGCCAGGCGTCCTCGCCGACCTCGTCCGGGTCGCCCCCGAAGAGCACGGTGCTCGCGCGCTCGATCGGATCGATGACCGCGGCGCCGTGCACCAGCGCCGTGAGCTCGCGGGCGAGCCGCCGCTGGCCGTCCCTGCGCTCGGGGTGCTCGGCGTGCTCGGCGGCGACCGCACGGCACTCCTCCACCGGCACGGTCGTGAGGCGCAGCAGCAGGGTGCCGACGTCCGCGTCCGGCACGTTGAGCAGGTACTGGTACAGCCGGTACGGCGAGGTCCGCTCCGGCGACAGCCAGATGTTCTCCCCCTGGCTCTTGCCGAACTTCGTGCCGTCCTGGCGGACGATCAGCGGTGCGGTCATCCCGTGCACGGTGTCGCCCGTGCGCCGGCGGATCAGGTCCACGCCGGCCGCGATGTTGCCCCACTGGTCGGACCCGGCGACCTGGAGGTCGCAGCCGTGGTCGCGGTGCAGGACCAGGAAGTCGTGGGCCTGCAGGAGCATGTAGGAGAACTCGGTGTAGGAGATGCCCGACTCGCGGTCCATCCGGTTCTTCACCGACTCGCGGGCGAGCATCGTGTTGACCGTGACGTGCTTGCCGACGTCGCGGAGGAACTCGAGCACCCCCATCGGTTCGGTCCACGTGCGGTTGTCCACCAGCTTCGCCGAGGCGGGGCCGGGCTCGAAGTCGAGCAGGCCGCGCAGCTGGGCGGCGATCGCATCGCGGTTCGCGTCGAGGACCTCGGCGTCGAGGAACTGCCGCTCCTCGTCCCGTCCGGACGGATCGCCGATCATGCCGGTCGCCCCGCCCACGAGGGCGATCGGCGGGTGCCCCGCCAGCTGGTAGCGGCGCAGCAGCATGATCGACTGCAGGTTGCCCAGGTGCAGCGAGTCGGCCGTCGGGTCGAAGCCGCAGTAGAGCACCGTGGGCCCCTCGTCGAGCCGTGCGGCCAGCGCGTCGCGGGACGTGCAGTCGTGCACGAGGCCGCGCTCGTCGAGCTCCGCGAGCAGTTCCGCTCCCGTGGGCATCTGCGGTGTCCTCCTGGGGCCGTCGTGGGGGTCCGCGCATCGTAACGGGCCACTGCCACCGCCCGGGCGGGGCGGCACACCAGAATGGCGACGTGACGAGGTCACAGATGACGCGTGCCCGCGTCCGCGGGCGACGGCCGCTGCTGGCCCTCCTCGTCGTCGCGGCGCTGGGGACGCTGCTCACCGCGTGCGGCGAGGCGGGCGACTCGCCGCCGGTCGCGCTGCCCGTCAACGCGCAGCCCTCGGCGATCTACGCCGCCGACGGGACGCTGATCACGGTGCTGCGCGAGGAGGACCGCACGAACGTGCCGCTCGAGCGCGTGCCCCGGTCGCTCCAGGACGCCGTGGTCGCGATCGAGGACGAGCGGTTCTGGGAGCACAACGGCGTCGACATCAAGGCGGTCGCACGCGCCGCCGAGCAGAACGCGGAGGCCGGGGAGGTCGCCCAGGGCGGCTCGACCATCACCCAGCAGTACGTGAAGACGGCGCTGCTGAGCGACGAGCGGACGCTGTCCCGCAAGCTCGAGGAGGCCTCCCTCGCCCTGGCGCTGGAACGCAACTACTCCAAGCACCTGATCCTCGAGCTGTACCTGAACACCATCTACTTCGGCAACGGCGCCTACGGCGTCGAGGCGGCCGCCCGCCACTACTTCGGCGTGTCGGTCGAGGACCTCGGCCTCGAGCAGTCGGCGCTCCTCGCGGGCATCATCCAGGCCCCGTCCCGCCACGACCCCCGCAAGGACCCCGAGGCGGCCCGGCGGCGGCGCAACGTGGTGCTGCGCCGCATGCGGGAGCAGGACATGATCACCCGCACGCAGTACGAGCGGGCGGTCGAGGCGCCGATCGAGCTCGCCCCGCCGCCCGCCCCGCCGGAGCAGCAGCGGTACCCGGCGCCGCACTTCGTCGACGAGGTGAAGCGCTGGCTGCTCCACGGCTCCGACGTGCTCGGCGACACCCCCGCGGAGCGGCGGGAGCGGCTGCTGCGCGGCGGGCTGCGCATCGAGACCACGATCGACCTGGACCTGCAGCGCAAGGCCGAGGAAGCGATCGCGCAGGTGCTGCCGGGCCAGGGCGTCGACCCGCGCACGCCGGACGCGGCGCTCGTGTCGATCGAGCCGCGCACCGGGTTCGTGCGGGCGATGGTGGGCGGGCACGACTACTTCGGCACGCACTCCTACCGGCAGCTGAACCTCGCGGTGGGCGGCGGGCGCTCCCCCGGCTCCGCGTTCAAGCCGATCGTGATGGCCGCGGCACTCGAGGCGGGCGTGTCGCCCTCGAAGCGGTTCGACGCCCCGAGCTCCGCGGTGTTCCCGATGGGCCGCGGCGCGGAACCGTGGCGGGTGAAGGGCGGCGGCATCGGGTCCGGGACGCTCGCGGAGTGCCTCGTGGTCTCCTCGAACACCTGCTACGCGAACATCGTCCTCGACGACGCGGTCGGCGCCGAGCGCACCGCCGAGATGGCCCGGCGGCTCGGCATCGTCTCGACCGAGGTCCCCGAGAAGCCCGCGATCGCCCTCGGCGCCGCGAACGCGACCGTGCTGGACATGGCGGGCGTGTACGCCACCCTCGGCAACGACGGCTCGCGGGTCCCGCCGACGTTCGTGACCAAGGTGGTCGACTCCGAGGGGTCGATCATCCACCAGCACACCCACGAGCAGTCCCAGGCGATCACGCCCGAGATCGCCCACCAGATCGCGCCCGCGATGGCCGGGGTGATCTCCAGCGGCACGGGCACCGACGCGGACATCGGCCGCCCCGCCGCCGGCAAGACCGGCACCGCGCAGCAGAACACCGACGCCTGGTTCTGCGGGTACACCCAGCAGCTGGCGACCGCCGTGTGGGTGGGGTTCGCGGAGGCCCGCGACATCGGCAACGACCGGCGGGAGCTCGTGCCGATGCGGCCGCCGTACACCCGCATCACCGTCTACGGCGGCACGTACCCGGCACGCATCTGGTCGCGCTTCATGCGCTCCGCACTGGAGGGGGTCCCGCCGACCCCGCTGTTCGAGCCCCGGATCACCTCGACGCCGACCACCACGGTCGCACCACCCGACGAGGACTTCGTGCAGCCGCTCGAGCCTGCGGACCCCAGCCGGACCGTCACCGTGCCGGACGTCGAGGGACGGGCGGTGGACGAGGCGGCCGGCGCCCTGCGCCGCGCCGGCCTGGAGGTCGACGTCATCGAGGTCGACGTGGAGGGCGCGAGGCCCGGGGTGGTGCTCGCGCAATCGCCGGGCGGCGGCGGGTCGGTGCCGGCGGGGACGACCGTGCTGCTCGAGGTCACACCCCCGCCTCCGCCGCCGCCGACCACCGCTCCCGCGGCACCGCCGCCGACCGCGCCAACGCCGACTACGCCGACCCAGCCCGCGGGACCGCCACCCCCGGGCCCGACCCGCCCGACCGTGCCCGCGCCGCCGGCGGGACCCCCCGAGCCCGACTGAACCGGCCGGCGTGACGACGGCGACCCACCGGCGATGCCTCGCCGCGGGGGCTCCGGTGCCAAGCTGACCGGGTGACCTCCCTGGACGACCCAACCCCCCACGGGGCGGACGGTGAGCCCGGCGGCGACGAGGCCCCCCGCCGGCGGCTCGGCCCCTTCCTCGCCGTCGCGGGCATCCTCGCGATGCTCGTGGCGTGGATCTACATGCTCTTCATCTACGACACCGAGCTGATGATCGACGAGCTCGCGGACCGCACGTTCCCCCGGGCGGCGGAGCGGGTGTGCGCGGCCGCCGTCGCGCAGCTCGACGAGCTGCCCCTCGCCCCCACCGCGAGGAACGCCCGTGAGCGGGCGGAGACCGTGGCCCGCTCCAACGAGATCCTCGAGGCCATGCTCGATGACCTCGACGCGCTCGCGCCCACCAGCCCGCCCGACGCCGCCGAGGCGGTGCGCGAGTGGCTCGGCGACTGGCGCACCTACCTGACCGACCGAGTCGAGTACGCGGAGGCGCTGCTCGTCGACGACGGCGCACGGTTCCTGGAGACCCCGAAGGCGGGCACGAACCGGCAGATCAGCTCGGCCATCGACGCCTACGCGCAGGTGAACCGCATGGACTCCTGCGCGACCCCCGCGGACCTCAGCTGAGCCATCCCCGCGGCGGCGGGGGCGCGACGCGCGCGAGCGCCAACCCGCGACGCACCGCGTCCAGGAGTCGCGCCTCGTCGGTCAGCTCCGCGAGCTCGCGCTCGTCCACCCAGCGGAGCTCGGTCGACTCGTGGTTCCCCCGCTCGCGTGCCCCGGGCGGCGCCGCGACGAGGAAGCGCAGGTCGAGGTGCTCGTGGGCGCCGAGCGCGTCACCGTGGTCGACCTCGTGCACGTCGAGGTCGAAGGCGGGCAGGAGCACCGCGAGCCCCGAGATGCCGGTCTCCTCGCGGGCCTCGCGGAGCGCGACGCCGGCGAGCTCGTGGTCGCCGTCCGCGTGCCCGCCCGGCTGCAGCCACCGCCGGAGCTTCGCGTGGTGCAGGACGAGCACCCGGCGGCGCGACGGGTCGACCACGACCGCCGACGCGGTGAGGTGGGCGGGTGCGGTCGCGCGCGACGCGACCGCGGCACCGTGCCGCCCGATCGCGTCGAGGGTGCGCTGCTGCGACGGGGCCCAGGAGCTGCGCCCCTCCCCGGTGAGCTCGGCGACGCGGGCGGTCGAGCGCGCCGGGTCGTCGGAGGGCGCGAGCTCGGGGTCGCCCTCGGCGAGCCACCTCACCGGGTGCCCTCCCTCCCGGCGCGCGCCCCCGGCCGGTGGCGGCTCACGTACGGGTCGCCGGTGAGCCAGAAGCGCCACGGGCGCTCGGTCTCCCGGGAGATGCCGACCCGACCGGAGACCGACACCTCACCGGCGGGGCCGACGGCACCCTCGAGGCGCACCGGTGCGGCGGGATCGAACAGGTCGACCCCGTCGTCGCCGAGGGTGATGCCCAGCGCCTGGCAGAGCCGGCCCGGGCCGCTGGTGAGCTGCAGGTCGGTCCTGGCGGCGGGGCGGGCGGCCCGCATCTCCTCGATGCCGCTCACCGGCGACACGGCGCGCACGAGCACCGCGGCGCCGACGCCGGGCTCGCCGGTCACCACGTTGGCGCAGGCGTGGATGCCGTAGGCGCGGTAGACGTAGAGCACGCCGGGTTCGGCGAACATCGACCGGTTCCGCGGCCGCTCACCGCCATGGGCGTGGCTCGCCGGGTCGTCGTCACCGCCGTAGGCCTCGACCTCGACGATCCGCCCCGCGCGCCGTCGTCCCCCGCGCTCGACCACGAGCAGCGCCCCCAGCAGCAGCGGGGCGACCAGCTCGGGTGGACCCGCCAGGTCCGAGCGGGTGAGCGGTGCGCCACGTCGCTCCACCGGTGCGAGGTCCCCGGCCACGCTCAGCCCGAGGCCCTCCGTGACCGCTCGTGCTCGAGGCGCGCCGCGAGGCGGCGGCGCTGCTCGGCGACCGGGCCGGGACCTCCCCCACCGGGGGTCGTGCGGTGCACGGCCGAGGCGCCGCCCTCGAGCAGCGCAGCGCCGCGCGCTGCGAGCCGGGGCTCCTCGCGCACGAGCTCGACCAGCGGCGTGCCGGACTCGAGCGAGCGCCGGACCAGCGAGCCGACGACCGCGTGCGCCTCGCGGAACGGGAGCCCGTCGCGCACCAGCAGCTCGGCCAGGTCCGTCGCGGCGGCGAACGGCGAGGACGCCGCCGCGCGCATCCGCTCGGTGTCGAAGCGGATGGTGCGGTAGAGGCCGGCCATCGCGCCGAGCCCGAGGCGCACCGTGTCCAGCGCGTCGAACAGGGGCTCCTTGTCCTCCTGCAGGTCGCGGTTGTAGGCGAGGGGCAGGGACTTCATCGTCGCCATGAACCCCGCCAGGTTCCCGATGAGCCGGCCGGACTTGCCGCGGGCGAGTTCGGCGATGTCGGGGTTCTTCTTCTGCGGCAGCATCGAGGAGCCGGTGGCGTACGCGTCGTCGAGCACCGCGAACCCGAACTCCTCGGAGGTCCACAGCACGACCTCCTCGCCCATCCTCGACAGGTGCAGCCCGATCGTGGCGAGCACGAACAGCGACTCGGCGACGAAGTCCCGGTCGGAGGTGGCGTCGAGGGAGTTCTCGAAGCGCGCCGAGAAGCCGAGCTCCGCCGCGGTCGCGTCGGGGTCGAGCGGCAGGGAGGACCCGGCGAGCGCACCCGCGCCGAGCGGCGAGACGTCCGTGCGCCGGCGGCAGTCCGCGATCCGGTCGACGTCGCGCAGCAGCGCCCAGGCGTGCGCCATGAGGTGGTGCGCGAGCAGCACCGGCTGCGCGTGCTGGAGGTGCGTGTAACCGGGGACCTGGGCGGCGTCCTCCCCCGTGCCGGCCTCGTCCGCACGCGCCGCGAGCACCTCGACGAGGTCGAGGGCGCGGTCGGCGACCACGCCCAGCTCCCGGTGCACGTACCGCCGGAAGGCGGTCGCGACCTGGTCGTTGCGCGACCGCCCGGTGTGCAGCTTGGCGCCCGGCGCCCCGACGAGCTCGGTCACCCGCCGCTCGATCGCGGTGTGCACGTCCTCGTCGGAGGGAGCGAAGCGCAGCTCGCCGGCGCGGAACTCCATCTCGACGGTGTCGAGCGCGCCCAGCACCGCGGCCATCTCCGACTCGTCCAGCAGGCCCGCGCGGTGCAGCCCGCGCACGTGCGCCCGGGAGCACGCGACGTCGTCGACGAGCAGGCGCTGGTCGTAGCTGAGGCTCTCGGTGAACGCGACGAGCTCCTCGGCCGGTGCGGTGTCGAACCGCCCGTGCCAGAGCTGCCCCCGTGCCTCCTCCGACGGGTCGCCGCTCACCGCACCGACCCTGGCCCCTGGACCCCGGACCACGTCTGCAGGCCGAGGCCCCAGATCCGCACGAAGCCCTCGGAGTCCGCGTGGCGGAACCGGTCCGCCGCGTCGTAGGTGGCGAGGCCGTAGTCGTACAGCGAGCGCGGCGCCCGCCGGCCGACCACGTAGCAGCGACCCGGCTCGAGGCGGAGCCGGACCTCACCGGTGACGTGCTCCTGGGAGGAGTCGACGAACGCGTCGAGCGCCTGCCGCAGCGGGGAGTACCACAGCCCGTCGTACACGAGCTCCGCGTAGCGGTGCTCGAGGCGGAACTTCTCGCGCTGCAGGTCGCGCTCGAGGGTGATCGACTCCAGGTCCGCGTGGGCCATCATCACCGCGAGCGCGCCCGGCGCCTCGTACACCTCGCGGCTCTTGATGCCGACGCGGCGGTTCTCGACCATGTCGAGCCGCCCCCACCCGTAGGAGCCGACCCGCTGGTTCAGCTCCACGACGAGCTCGTGCAGCGGCATCGCGGTGCCGTCGACCGCCACGGGCACGCCGCGCTCGAACGAGATCGTGAGCTCGGTCGGCTCCGTCGCGGTCGGGACGGTCATCTGCCAGACCCCCGCGGGCGGCTCGGCCCACGGGTCCTCCATCTCGCCGCACTCGATCGCGCGGCCCCAGAGGTTGTCGTCGATCGAGTACAGCTTCTCCTTCGTGGCGTCCACCGGGATGGAGTGCTTCGCCGCGTACTCGATCGAGTCCTCACGGGTGAAGCCCCAGTTCCTCACCGGAGCGACGAGCTCGAGGTCGGGGGCCAGCGCCATCGCGGCGACCTCGAAGCGCACCTGGTCGTTGCCCTTGCCGGTGCAGCCGTGCGCGATGCCGTCCGCGCCGTACTTGCGGGCCAGCTCCACCTGGTGCTTGACGATCAGGGGGCGCGACAGGGCGGACACGAGCGGGTACTGCTGCTCGTACAGCGCGTTGGCGCGGATGACCGGCGCCAGGAAGTCCCGCGCGAACTCGGCGCGCAGGTCCAGCTCCTCGTAGGCGATCGCGCCGGCGCCGAGCGCCTTCTCGCGGTTGCCCTCCAGGGTGCCCTCCTGGCCGATGTCGGCCGACATGCAGATGACCTCGGTGCCGAGGTTCTCGATCATCCAGCGCACGGCCACCGAGGTGTCCAGTCCCCCGGAGTAGGCCAGCACCACTCGCTTCGCCATCGGATCCGTCTCCGTTCCTTCGTCCTGTGTCGTCGATCTTCGGTTCGGGCTCAGCCGAGCCCGGACAGCTCCCGCACCCGCTCGGCCACGCACTCGCCGTCGCCCTGCGCGGCGACGAGCAGGAGCGTGTCGTCGCCGGCGATGGTCCCCAGCACCCCGGGCAGCCCGGCGCGGTCGATGGCCGAGCCGACCACGTGCGCCGAGCCTGGCGGGGTGCGCAGCACCACCAGGTCGCCCGAGCGTGCCAGCTCGACGACCCAGTCGCCCAACACCCGCCTCAGGTGGTCCTCAGGGGCCACCTGGCGGCTCGGCAGCTCGGGCACCGCGTACGCCGTCTCCCCGCCCGGGATCCGGACCTTGATCGCGCCCAGCTCCTCGAGGTCGCGGGAGACGGTGGAGACGTTGACCTCGATGCCGTCCTCGGCGAGCAGCTCCACCAGGTGCGCCTGGCTGGTCACGACGTGCTCCTCGAGCAGCCGGGAGATGCGGTGCTGGCGCTGCGCCTTGTTCTGTCGGGGGCTCACCGCAGGTCCTCGTCGACGAGCCAGGCGAGCAGCCCCCGGGCGGTGTGCATGCGGTTCTCCGCCTGCGCCCACACCCGGCTCCGCGGGCCGTCGAGCACCTCGTCGGTGACCTCGTCGCCGCGGTGCGCGGGCAGGCAGTGGAGGAACACGGCGTCCTCGGCGGCGAGGCCCATCAGGTCCTCGTCGACCCGCCACCGCTCGAAGGCGCGGGTGCGCACCTCGCGCTCGTCCTCCTGGCCCATCGAGTACCACGCGTCGGTGTAGACGACCTCAGCGCCCTTGACCGCCTCGCGCGGGTCGTCGACCTCGCGGGGCTCGGCGCCCGCGGCACGCAACCGCTCGAGCGACGGGCCGTCGAAGGTGTACCCGGGCGGGCTCGACACGGTGAACCGCGCGCCGACCAGCCCGCAGGCGACGCCGAGCGAGCGCGCCACGTTGTTCGCGTCGCCCACGTAGGTCACCGCGACGCCCTCCAGGCGTCCGAGCGCCTGGCGGATCGTCAGCAGGTCGGCGAGCGCCTGGACCGGGTGCGCGTCGTCGGAGAGCAGGTTGACCACCGGCACCGAGGCGGACGCGGCGAGGCGCCGGAGCTTGTCGTGCTCGAAGACCCGGGCGCCGATGACCGCCCCGTACCGGGAGAACAGCCGGCCCAGGTCCTCGGCCGACTCCCGCGTGTCGATGCCGATCTCGGAGTCCCGCAGGGTGACGGGGTGCCCGCCGAGCTGCACGACCGCCATCTCCATGGACGTGCGGGTGCGGGCGGACGGCTTCTCGAACAGCAGCATCGCGCCGCGACCGTCGAGCACACGCGGGAGGTCCGCGCGCTCGGAGAGGTCGAGGATGCGCAACAGCTCCGGTCCGGTCAGGTCGTCGACCTCCAACAGGTGCCTCATCCGGGCTCCTCCCCCGCACCGCCGCCGGTCCCCCGCAGGGGATCGCAGGCATCGAGGCTCTCCGCGATGCGCGCGACGGCCGTGTCGATCTCGTCGTCGTCGATCAGCAGGCTCGGGGCCAGCCGCAGCGCGGCCGGCGTGACGGGGTTGACCACCACACCCCGCCCGAGCAGGTCGCGGGCGACGGCCGCGGCGCCGCCCTCCGGCAACCGGTCGGGCCGCACCTCGACCGCGAGCAGCAGGCCGGCGCCCCGGACCTCGACGACCTGGTCGAGGCCCTCGAGCCCCTCCCGGAACCGCCGGCCGGCCGCCCGGGCCCGCGCCGGGACGTCCTCGGCCTCCATCACCTCGAGCACCGCCCGGGCCGCCGCGGCGGCGAGCGGCTGGCCGCCGAAGGTCGTCGCGTGGTCGCCGGGCTCGAACACGCCCGCGACCTCGTCGGTGGCCCAACAGGCCCCGATCGGCACGCCGTTGCCGAGTGCCTTGGCCATCGTCACCACGTCGGGGCGGACACCGTGGGGCTGGTGGGCGAACCAGGCGCCGCAGCGGCCGAGGCCGGTCTGGACCTCGTCGAACATGAGGAGCACGCCGCGCTCGTCGCACAGCTCACGCACCGCGCGCAGGTACTCGCCGGAGGCCGGGTGCACCCCGCCCTCGCCCTGCACCGGCTCGAGCAGGACGGCCGCGACGGTGTCGTCGAGGGACCGCTCCAGGTCGTCGAGGTCCATCCAGGTGACGTGGCGGAACCCCTCCGGCAGCGGCTGGAACGCCTCGTGCTTGGCGGGCTGGCCGGTCGCGTGGAGCGTGGCGAGCGTCCTGCCGTGGAAGCTGCCGTAGGCGCTCACGACCACGTGGCGGCCGCGGCCGCCGAACTTGCGCGCCAGCTTGATGGCCGCCTCGTTCGCCTCGGCACCGGAGTTGCTGAAGAACACCCTCCCGCCACCGCCGAGGAGGCGGTCGAGGGTCCGCGCCAGGGGCCGGTTGTGCTCGCTGCCGTACAGGTTCGACACGTGCAGGAGCGTGCGGGCCTGGCGGCACACCGCCTCGGCGACCGCCGGGTGGCTGTGCCCGAGCGAGGTCACCGCCAGCCCGCTGAGCAGGTCGAGGTAGCGGCGCCCCTCGGCGTCCCAGAGCCACGAGCCCTCGCCGCGCACGAACTCGACCGCGGGCGGCGGGTAGGTCGGCATGAGCGGGTCGGTCACCTCTCGCCCTCCTCGTCGGCCCGGACCATCGTCCCGACGCCCGCGTCGGTCAGCAGCTCGAGCAGCAGCACGTGCGGGATGCGCCCGTCGACCAGGTGCACCGAGCCGACGCCGTTGCGGATCGCCCCGGCGCACGCCTCGACCTTGGGGACCATCCCACCCGAGATCACGCCCTCCGCGACGAGCCGATCGAGCTCGCCGGTGGTGACCTCGGCGATGAGGGAGGTCGGGTCGTCGACGTCGCGCAGCAAGCCGGGCACGTCGGTGAGGAACATCAGCTTCTCGGCGCCGAGCGCCGCCGCGATCTCGGTCGCGGCGTCGTCCGCGTTGATGTTGTAGATCTGCCCCGACTCGTCCGCGCCGAGCGTGGCGATCACGGGCACGAGGTCCATCGCGATCGTCCGGTCGATGAGCGCGGTGGTGACCCGGGTGACGTCGCCGACGAACCCGAGCTGGGGGTCGCGCGCCTCGGCCTCGAGCATGAGGGCGTCGGTCCCCGACAGGCCCAGCGCGACCGGCCCGAAGGTGTTGAGCGCGGTGACGATCTGCGCGTTGACCTGGCCGAGGAGCACCATCTGGGCGACCTCGAGCGTGTCCGCGTCGGTCACCCGCCGACCGTCGACGAACTCCGAGGTCCGTCCGAGGCGCTCCATCCACGAGCCGATCTGCGGCCCGCCGCCGTGCACGACCACCGGGCGCATGCCGACCCGGTGCATCATCACGACGTCCTTGGCGAACGAGTCGAACAGCTCCGGGCTCGACATCGCGTTGCCGCCGAACTTGACCACGACCACGGCGCCCCGGAAGCGCTCGATGTAGGGCAGCGCCTCGAGGAGGACCTCGACGGCGACCGCCGGCTCGACCGTCCCCGCCGGCCCTGCGTCCGGCGCGCTCACGGGTAGGTCCCCGCGAGCTGGAGCCCGGTCGGCTCGGGGAGGCCGAGCGCGAGGTTGGCGCACTGCACCGCGGCGCCGGCGGCCCCCTTGCCGAGGTTGTCGAGCGCGCACAGCGCCAGCACCGTGCCCGTGCGCTCGTCGACCCTGGCGGTCAGGTGCGCCGCGTTGGTGCCGAGCGTCGCCTTGGTCGACGGCGACCGCTCCGAGACCACGACGAACGGCTCGTCGCGGTAGGCCTCCTCGAGGCAGGCGAGCACGTCGTCGGTGCGCAGGTCCGGCGAGGTGGGCCTGGCGTAGCAGGTGGCGAGGATGCCCCGGTTCATCGGCACCAGGTGCGGGGTGAACAGCACCGTGGCGCCGATGTTCATCTCCATCTCGGGCGTGTGGCGGTGCCGGAGCAGCCCGTACGCGGTGACGTCCTCGTCGACGGCGCAGAAGGTCGTCGTCGGCTTCGGCGGGCGGCCGGCGCCCGACACGCCCGACGCCGCGTCCACGATCACGTGGTCCGGCGAGACGAGGCCGGCACGCACGAGCGGCGCCATCGGGAGCGTCGCCGAGGTCGGGTAGCAGCCGGGCGTGGCAATGCAGTCCGCACCGCGCAGCGCCTCGCGGTGGAGCTCGGGCAGGCCGTAGACGAACCGGTCGAGCAGGTCGGGCCGGCGGTGCGGCTCGCCGTACCACTCCTCGTAGTCGGCCGCGGTGCGCAGCCGGAAGTCCGCGCCGAGGTCGACGACGAGGCGGGCGGTCCCGATGAGGTCGCCGACGATCTCCTGGCTGTGGCCGTGCGGCAGGCCGAGGAACACGACCTCGGCGTCCGCGGCCATCGCCGGGTCCCAGCGGCGGTAGGCCATGGAGCCGTAGGCCGGCGCGAGGCTCGGGTACAGGTCCGCGACGGCCGTTCCGGCCTGGGAGTCGCCGGTCGCGAACACGACCTCGAGCTCGGGGTGCTGCGCGCAGATGCGGAGCAGCTCCGCGCCGGTGAAGCCGGAGGCGCCGATGATGCCGACGGTGGTCATGCCGACACCCTATCGCATCTGATTGCAGATGGCTGCAAGTATTTGCAGGGGTGTCCGCGAGGTGCGGGGGTCACGCCCGTAGCGTCGCGCCGTGGGTGCGCTCCACGGCCGCGACCGCGGCGGCCCGCAGCTCGCCGACCTCCGCATCGGTGAGGGTCCGCTCCTCGGGCTGCACCCGGATGCGGTACGCGAGGCTGCGCCGCCCCTCCCCGAGCTGCTCGGACCGGAACACGTCGAACAGCTCGACCCGGGCCACCAGCGGGCCGCCGGCCTCGCGGATCGTGGCGGCGACGTCGGCCGCGGGGACCTCCTCGGGCACCGTGAAGGCCAGGTCGAAGTCGGTGGAGGGCAGGCGGCTGACGGGTCGGTGGAGGGGCACCTCGACCGGCAGCGCCGCGAGGGCGTCGAGGTCGAGCTGCAGCCACGCGACGCGCTCCTCGATCCCGAGGCGCGCGAGGACCGCGGGGTCCACCTCGCCGACCGTGCCGACGACGGACGTCGACCCGCCGGCGCGGACCTCGACCTGCGCGGCCCGGCCGGGGTGCAGCCCCGGGATCTCCGCGGCGTGCAGCGTCGACACCCGCCGACCGACCGCGCCGAGGGCGACCTCGAGCAGCTCCACCGCCGCCGGCGCCTCGCACCCGGCGAGCACCGCCGCCAGGTGCTCCCGCTCCCCCGACAGCACCCGGCCCGCCGCGACGGAGCGCTCGACGTCGGTGATCACACCCTCGTCGCCGAGGGAGAACACGCGCCCGACCTCGAACAGGCGGACGCCGGTGTTGCGGTGGCTGGCGTTGTAGGCGACGGCGTCGAGCAGCCCCGGCAGCAGCGAGGTGCGCAGCACCGACTCCTCCGCCGCGAGGGGGTTGGCGAGCCGGAGGCCGTCGGGGGGCAGCCCGCAGCGCTCCAGGTCGCCGGGGGCGAGGAACGGCATCGGCATCGCCTCGTCGAGGCCCTGGGCCATGAGCGTGCGGCGGAGCACCCTGCGGTCGCGCTGCGCCGGTGAGAGCTCACCGGTGTGGGGCGAGACCGGCACCTCCCTCGGGAGGCGGTCGTAGCCGTGGTGCCGGGCGACCTCCTCGACCACGTCGGCCTCGATGGAGGAGTCCGGCCGCCACGACGGCACGGCCACGTCGAGGTCGTCGTCGCCCACCGGCGTGGACCGGTACCCGATCGGCTCGAGCAGCCCGGCGACCTCGTCGCGGGTGAGCGACGTGCCCAGCAGCGCGTTGACCCGCCCGGTGCGCACCCGCACGGTCGGTGGCTCCGGCAGGTTCCCGCGGGCCTCGACCTCGCCGGGGTGCAGGCGGGCGGGGGTGACCGCCGCGAGGAGCTCGGCGAAGCGCCGGGCCGCGTGCGGTGCGATCTCCGGGTCGACGCCGCGCTTGAAGCGCAGCGACGCCTCCGAGGGCAGGTTGAGCCGGGTGGAGGTCGCCGCGACGGCGACCGGGTCCCACCACGCGAGCTCGAGGAGCACGTCGGTCGTGCCCTCCCCGATCTCGGTGGACGCGCCACCCATGACGCCGGCGAGCGCGACGGGCCGGTCCTCGGCGTCGGTGATCACCCCGTCGCTCGAGCGCAGCTCTCGCTCCACGCCGTCGAGGGTCACGAGCCGCTCCCCGTCGCGCGCCCAGCGGACCCGCAGCGCGCCGCCGGGGAGCCGGGCGAGGTCGTAGGTGTGGTTCGGCTGCCCGGTCTCGAGCATGACGTAGTTCGACACGTCGACGACGTTGTTGATCGGCCGCATGCCCGCGGCGACCAACCGCTGCGCCATCCACCGCGGTGAGGGCGCGAGCTCGATGCCCGACAGCACCCGCACGAGGAACCGCCCGCACAGGTCCGGGGCGAGGATCTCGACCGACGCGAGCTCGCCGGTGGGCGCGCCCTCGGTGTCGACCGCCGGCTCGGGCACGTGGAACGGCACCTTCTGGTGCGCCGCCAGGTCCCGCGCCACCCCGAGCACGCTGAGCGTGTCGGGACGGTTCGGCAGCGCGTCGAACTCGAACACGACGTCCTCGGCCAGGCCGAGCGCCTCGCGCACGGGCGCGCCGGGCTCGAGGTCCCCGGGGAGGATGAGGATCCCGGAGTGGTCGTCACCCAGCTGGAGCTCGCGGGCGGAGCAGAGCATCCCGTTGCTCATCTCCCCGCGCATGCGCCGCGCGCTGATCTCCATGCCGTCGGGCATGACCGTGCCGACCGTCGCCAGCGGCACGAGATCGCCCGGCGCCATGTTGGAGGCCCCGCAGGCGATCTGCAGCGACGACCCGTCGCCGGGGTCGACGTCGACCAGGCGGATCCGGTCGGCGTCGGGGTGCTCCCGCACCGCGAGGACCTTCGCCACCACGATGCCGTCGAGCCCGCGGCCCACCTCGGCGACGGACTCGAGCTCCATGCCGAGCGCGGTGAGCTGCGCCGCGACCTCGTCGGCGGAGCCCTCGATCGGGGCGAACTCGCGGAGCCAGGAGAGCAGGACCTTCATCGGCCGTCCAGGGTCGTCGTGGGGGTCATCAGAACTGCTCGAGGAACCGGACGTCGTTCACGACGAACTCGCGCAGGTCGTCCACCTCGTGCCGGATCTTCGCGAGCCGGTCGATGCCGAACCCGAACGCGAAGCCGGACCACTCCTCGGGGTCCAGCCCACCCGCACGCAGCACGTTCGGGTGGACCATGCCGCAGCCGCCCAGCTCGAGCCACGAACCGTCGGGTGCGCTGACGTCGAACTCGGCGGAGGGCTCGGTGAACGGGAAGTACGACGGGCGGAGCCGGCTGGTCATCGACTCGCCGAAGTACGCCTTGGTGAACTCCTCGATCGTCCCCGCGAGGTGTCCCATGTGGATGCCCCGGTCCACCACCAGGGCCTCGATCTGGTGGAACACCGGCAGGTGGGTCGCGTCCGCGGTGTCGCGGCGGTAGACCCGGCCGGGGCACACGACGTAGATCGGCGGGCCGCTCCCGGCAGCGACCGTGGCCAGCATCGTGCGCACCTGGACCGGTGAGGTGTGGGTGCGCAGCAGGAGGTCGCCCTCGTCGACGCCCTCGAGGTCCGAGGTGTCGAGGTAGAGCGTGTCCCACATCGAGCGGGCCGGGTGGGCGACGGGGAGGTTGAGGGACTCGAAGTTGAACCAGTCCGTCTCGACCTCGGGACCGTCCGCGACATGGAAGCCCATCCCGCAGAAGACGTCCTCGAGGCGCTCCCACGCCTGGGTGACGATGTGCGCGTGACCGATGCGGGCGCGGCCGAGGTGCTCGGTGAGGTCCAGGCGCTCCGCGGCGAGCTGCTCGCGGCGGGCGGCCTCCTCGAGCTCGCTGCGACGCTGCTCGACGGCCCGCTCGAGCGCCTCGCGCGCCGAGTGGATCGCGGCGCCGAGCGCCTTGCGCTGCTCGGGTGCGAGGTCGCGCATCGACGCCTTGATCGCGCTGAGGCGGGAGCGCTTCCCCAGGTAGTCGGCGTCGAGGGCGCGCAGCGTCTCGAGGTCGGGCGCGTTCCCGATGCGCTCGACCCCCTCCGCCGTGAGCTGGTCGACCTCGTCGGTGGTCGTGGGGGCGGTCATCGGGAGGACTCCATCGAAGGGTCATTGTGTCCCATCGCGCCCGACCGGCCGCCAGTCGATAGCGGCCCGGTGGCGGCGCCCCGGTGGTCGCGCCCCGCGCTGCGCCGCCGCCGGGCGGCCTCGAAGAGCACCACGGCGCCGGCGACCGCGGCGTTCAGCGACTCCACCTCGCCCTCCATCGGCAGGGTGACCGAGCCGTCGCAGCGGGCCACGACGGGCTCCGGCAGCCCGTGCGCCTCGGCGCCCACCAGCACCGCGACGGCACCGTCGAGCAGCGCGGCACCCTCGGGCGGCTCGCCGCCGTGCCCGACCGTGGCCAGCACGGGCACGCCCCTGCGGCCGCAGCCCTCGAGCACCTCGTCCAGCTCGACGGACTCGACCACCGGCACCCGGAACACCGAGCCCGCCGTGGCACGCACGGTCTTCGGGTTGCGCACGTCGACCGACCCGGTCGTCAGCACCACCCCCGCGCAGCCGGTGGCCTCGGCCACGCGCACGAGCGTGCCAGCGTTGCCGGGGTCCTGGAGCGAGACGAGCACCGGGACGGGCCGGCCGGTCGAGTGCGCCCGGTCCAGCACCTCCGACAGCTCCGCGGGCGCCGCGCGGACGACCGCGACGACGCCCCTCGGGGTCGTGAGGTCCAGCACCTTCGCGAGCGCGCCGGGGGCCGCCTCGTGCACCTCGACGCCGGCGTCGCGCGCGGCGCGCACCGACGGGTGCTCGAGCGCGTCGGGCTCGGCGTGCACCTCTTCGATCGCGGCGCCCGCGCGGAGCGCCTCGGCGAGCAGCACGGGGCCGTCGACGAGGAACGCGCCCTCCTCGGAACGAGCGCTGCGGCGCCTCGAGAGGCGCCGCAGCCGCTGCAGTCTCGGATTGCTCGGGCGCAGCCCGCTCAGCTCTCCGCCCCCGCCCCGGTGGCCGCGGGGGCCGCGGCCAGCGCCGAGTCGGCGACGCCCACCAGCGCCGCGAAGGCTGACTCGTCGCGCACCGCGAGGTCCGCGAGGACCTTGCGGTCCACCTCGACCCCGGCGATCCGCAGCCCGCTCACGAAGCGGCTGTAGGTCGTCCCGTTCGCGCGGCATGCGGCGTTGATGCGCTGGATCCAGAGCTTGCGCATCTCGCCCTTGCGCGCCCGCCGGTCGCGGAACGAGTACTGCCCGGCGTGCATGACGGCCTCGTTCGCGGCACGGAACGAGCGGCTGCGGTTGCCGTAGTAGCCCTTGGCCTTCCCGAGTACGGCGCGACGCTTCTTCTTCGCGTGGACTCCACCCTTGACGCGTGCCATCGGTGTGCTCCTTTCGTCGTGAGGTGGATCAGAGGCCGAGCTGGCGCCGGGCGCGTGCCCGATCGCCCGCAGGCAGCTCCGTCATCCCGGTGAGGCGGCGCTTCCGCCGGGAGGACTTCTTCTCGAGGATGTGGTTCAGGTTCGAGTTCCGGCGCATGATCTTGCCGGTCCCGGTCACCTTGAAGCGCTTCTTGGCGCCGGAGTGGGTCTTCATCTTGGGCATGGTCGGTCCTCTGTGTCGGTTTCCGGCGTGCCGCGCCGGGGAGCGGGCCGCGCGCTGCCGCCGCGGCGACGTCGCGGGCTCGGATGGTGCCGGCGGTGGCTCAGCCGGCCGCCGGCGGTTCGGGGTTGCCGTTGGACGAGGCCGCTGCGTCGGCCGCCTCGGCGTCCTTGCGGGCCTGGGCACTCGCGAGCGCCTGCGCCTTCTTGTCCGGCCCGAGCACCATCGTCATGTTGCGGCCGTCCTGCTTCGGCATGACCTCGACCCGACCCACGTCGGCGACCTCCTCGGCCACTCGGTCGAGGATCCGCCGGCCCAGTTCGGGGTGCTGCATCTCGCGGCCGCGGAACATGATGGTGATCTTCACCTTGTGACCCTCGGACAGGAACTGCGCCACCTTCCGGGTCTTGGTGTCGAAGTCGCCGCCACCGATCTTGGGGCGGTACTTCATCTCCTTCACCGTGATGTTCGTGGCCTTCTTGCGCGACTCCTTGTCGCGCTGCTGGGCCTCGTACTTGTACTTGGTGAAGTTCATGATCCGGCACACCGGGGGGTTCGCCCCGGGAGCCACCTCGACCAGGTCGAGGTCCATCGACCTGGCGATCGACAACGCCTCGGGCAGCGGCTTGATGCCGAGCTGCTTTCCGTCGGGGTCGATCAGGCGGACCTCGCGGGCACGGATCCGGTCGTTGATTCGGGTGTCGTCACCTGGTGAAGCAGCTATGGCCGGTCACTCCTCAACATCACGTCCTTTCTGCAGGAAGCGCGCTCTTCGTGTGCACCGAGGGGGCGGCGACCTGGCCCGAGAACGAGACGGGCGGGTGCCGAGGACACCCGCCGGACGACCACGACCGGACGGGACGTCCGGTCATCGGAAGCATGTCCCCGGGACGCACGTGCCACGGTCGCGCCGTGGCCGAGTGGCCGGGAGGGGCGGGCGCCCACTTGCTCGGTTGTGACCAATACTGTACCAGCCCGGCCGGGACCGACCCACTCCCCCTGGCCGGCCACCCGACGACGGAGGAGGACGCGACATGAGCTCGCTGTGGACGCCCGGAGGCGAACGACCGGTCAACCCCTCCCCCGAACCGGGTGACGCCGCCGGGGCCGGCCGGACCAGCGCGGACCCGACCGGCGACCCGCTGAGGTCGGCCGCGGCCTCGCTCGGGGTCGACCTCGACTCCCTCACCGACGAGGAGCGCGAGGAGCTGCGCTCGGAGCTGACCGAGATGATGCGGGTGCGGCGCGAGATCGCCGCCACCCCCGCGGCGGAGATGGTGAGCAACCACCTGATCCGCTTCCTCGACCTCGCCACCATCTACCTGGAGGCCGATCCCCCCGCCTTCGGCGAGGCCGCCACGGCGATCGAAGCGTTCCGCGCGGTGCTCGAGGGCGTCGGCGACCGGCTGGGCGACCACCGGCCGATGCTCACCGAGGCGCTGGGGCAGATCCAGATGATCTTCGTGCAGGTCAAGCAGGCGCACGAGCAGCGCTCGACCGGCGCCTGAGCCTCAGCGGCGCCGGATCGCCGCGGCCTCCCAACGCCCGGCCCGCCCGGGCACCACCACGAAGGTCACCTCGGCGCCCTCGTCGATCGTGCGCGTGCCGTCCGCGATGGCGGTGCAGTGGAAGGGCAGCTCGTCGCCGTCGGAGGAGCGGACGACGCCCGTGCCGACCGCGTCGTCGAACCGTGCGACCACCCCGTCGAGGACCTCGATGCCTGCCACGACGCCTCAGTGCACGATCTTCGACAGCGGGAGCTCGATCAGGTCGGTCGCGCCCGCATCCTTGAGCGCGGGGATGAGCACGTTGATCTCGGACTTCGGCACCACGGTCTCGACCGCGTACCCGGCCGAGCCGTAGAGCTCGTTGACCGTCGGCGTCTTCATCGCGGGCAGCTCGGCGATGACGGCGTCGAGCCGCTCCGGCACGACGTTCAGCTTCACGAGCACCTTGCCCCGGGCCTCCATCACGCCCTGCAGCAACGTCATCAGCTGCTCCATGGCGTGGCGCTTCACCGGGTCCGCGTGCGCGGCGGGGCTCGCGACCACCTCGGTGTAGGAGGTGAGGATCTCGTCCAGGATCCGCAACCCGGCGGCCCGCAGGGCCGAGCCGGTCTCGGTGATCTCGACGATGCAGTCGACGATGTCGGGGACCTTCGCCTCGGTCGCGCCGTACGACAGCCGGATGTCGGCCTCGACGCCCCGCTCCTCGAAGTACCGGCGCGTGAGCCCCGGGTACTCGGTGGACACCCGCACTCCGGCGGGCAGGTCCTCGGGGCGCTGGTAGGGAGCGTCGTCGGGCACCGCGAGCACCACGCGGATCGGCCTCGTCGTCGCCTTGGAGTAGCGCAGCTCACCGAGGCTCACGACCTCCGACCCGGTCTCCTCGATCCAGTCGCGCCCCGTGATGCCCAGGTCGAAGAGGCCGTCGGCCACGTACCCGGGGATCTCCTGGGGCCGCAGGATGCGGACGCTGTCGATCCGTGGATCGTCCACGGTCGCCGAGTAGTTCACCGCGGAGCTCCGGCGGACGTTCAGGTCGGCGTCCTCGAAGAGCTCCATCGTGGCCCGCTCGAGGGAGCCCTTGGGCAGCACCAGCTTCAGCACGGCGAGGGAGGGTAGCCGAGCACGGTGAGCGCGAATCGCGCTTCACGAAGACCGCTCCCTGTGCTTGACTGTCCCCCAGTGCGCTCGACACCGACGGTGTCGCTGGGGAGAGCGTGTTTCGAAGGGTGAAACACGTTGGCATTGCTCGAACCCACCGAACAGCCGCCGGTGCCACGCTCCCACGCGACCGCGTCGGAGGCCCGTGCCGACCGTGCGGAGATCAAGCGCAACTTCCGGCCCGAGGGCTGCAGCGAACACCTGCGTCTCGTCAGCACCGCGGACGAGAGCGCGCCGCTGTGGGACGCCGCGGAACGCTTCGTGTACGACGAGTACCGCGCCGTCGGCTACTGCGAGGAGTCGCCGAAGGGCTGGGTCGAGGAGGCGGAGCCCTTCCGCCACGGCTCCACGTTGCACGTCATGCTCGACGGGGAGCAGGTGGTCGGGACGATCCGCACGATGTTCGGCCCCTACGACGAGCTGCCGATCGGGCGGTTCGGCCACGACATCCCGGTGCCGTCCGGCCGACTCGCGGAGGTCGGCTCGCTCGCGGTGAGCCGCGACCTGCGCGGCCTCGGCGTGGCCAACGAGCTGCACCGCGCCGCGGTGCAACAGGTCATCGCGTCGCGGGTGCCGGCGTTCTGCATGCTCGTCGAGCCCTGGTCGATCGAGTTCTTCCGCGACGTGTACGGACTGCCGCTCGTGCAGACCGCACCACCCCGCGACTACATGGGGTCGCTCACGGTGCCAGCGATCGTGGACATCAGCGAGATGCTCGAGAGCTTCGCCCGGGAGCGGGTCGGGATGTACCACTGGATCACCGAGGGCCTCGACCCCTCCTTGTGGGCCGACGGTTCGATCCCCATCGTGCTCGACTGACCACCGCGCCCGCCGCAACGCTCCTCCGGGACTCACTCCAGCAGCTCGCTGGCACCCGGGCCGTCCGGTGAGGCCGCCTCGGCCGGTGCGGACGGCTCGGCGAGGTCGACCGTCCGCTCGCGCGCCGCGAGGTCGAGCACCCGCTCGACCACCAGCAGCACGTCGACGCCCTCCTCGGGCCCGCCGTAGCAGCGCTGCTCGGCGAGCACGACGCCACCCGCTTCCGAGACCTCCGAGCGCAGCGTCGCGACGTCGGCCGGATCGAACACCTTCCTCGACTCGAGCAGCCAGATCACGAGGTTGAGGACGATGACCGCGGTCAGCCTCGGCGTGAGGCTCGCGAAGAAGGATCGCTCCGCGGTGTGCTCCCGGACGACCGGGCCGATCCCCGCACGATCGGTGGTCACCACCACGAGCCGCCCGCCCGGCGAGAGGACGCGCAGCGCCTCGCTCCAGAACTCCCGGCGCTGGGGAGCGTGCATCGTGTACAGGACGTTGACGCTGATGAGCCGGTCCACCGAGCCGGACGGTGCGCCACGCAGCCACTCGAGGAGGTCGCGCTGCTCGAACGAGGTGTGCGCATCGCCGCGGAACTTGGAACGGGCCACGGCCAGCATGCTCGGCGAGGAGTCGACGCCGACGAGCTCCGCGCCCTCCACCGTGTCCCGCACGGCGCGCAGCGTGTTGCCGGTGCCGCAGCCCAGGTCCACGATCCGCTGGCCGTCGGCCGGTCGCGCGGAGCGGACGGTCAGCTCGAGGAGCCGTTGGTACGGGATGAAGTCGAGCAAGCCGTCGTAGCACCGGCTGTAGAGGTTCCAGAACCACGTGTGCAGCGTCCGCTTCGCCATGTCGCCCCCCGAGCAGTCCCGAGCCGCCGAATCCTGCACCGTGGCGAACGCCACGACTGCCCAGTGGCGACAACGGTAGACGCCGGGGAACCGCATCACGCGGATCCCCGGACGGGGCCCGGCGCGCCGTGGCGGGGCGAAACCTTGAGTCGTCGCCATTCCTGCCGATGGAAGCCGTGTGGTGAACCTCCGGCGTCAGCCCGGCACGAGCCGCGACCGCGACCAGATGCGCTCGTTCCGCGTCTACATGGGGCTGACGGGCCTGTGGGCGCTGCTCCAGCTCGTCACCCCGGCGGACGTCGGCGGCTACCTCTACCTCGTGGGGGCGACCGCCGCGCTCGTCGTCATCTGGCGCCGCTGCCTCGGTCTCCGGGGCTCGGTGCGCCTGCCCGCGATCCTCACCGCGATCGCCGGCACCACCTCGCTCGTGGGCGTGGTCGTGCGCTCCCTCTACGGCCTCAGCGTCGGCAGCGAGTTCCCGTTCCCGTCACCGGGCGACGTCTTCACCCTCGCGTCGTACCCCGTCATCCTCTCGGCGATCCTCGTGGTGGTCCACCGCCGTCTCGGCCGGTTCAACCTCGACCTGGCCATCGACGCCGCGGTCGCCGGCGCTGCCGCGCTGATCTACCAGTGGACGCTGATCCTGCTGCCCTTCGTCCAGGACCCGTCCTTCTCCGCGTTCGCCCACTGGGTCCAGGTCATCTACGGCGTCGTGGGGGCGCTGGTCTTCATGGCGGCGGTCATGACGCTGATCGCGGGCGGCCACCGGTTCGCCGCCAACCGACTGCTCTCCGCCACGCTCGTCGCCACCTTCTTCGTGGACAACTACGGCACCTACCTCACCGCCACGGGCGGCAACGAGGAGCTGCTGCTGCAGATCGCACCGCTGATCTACCTGTTCGGCGGCGGTGGTCTGCTGCACCCCTCCATCGCACAGCTCAACGAGCGTCCGACGACGCTGGAGGCCCAGCGGTCCCTCTCCTCGAAGCGCATCGCCGTGATGGCCGCCGCGCTGATCGGTCCGCCCGCGATGCTGCTCGCGTTCGCGATCACGGAGTCCTACGACCGGCTCCTGCTCCCCGCCGCCGGTTCGCTGGCGCTCGCGCCGCTCGTCGTGCTGCGGCTCGGCCGGCTGGTCCGGGACCGTGAACGCCTCGCGGCGACCGAGGCGACGCTGCGTGGGGTCGGCGAGCGCCTCGTCAGCGCCGAGACCGCCGAGCGGGTGGTACAGGTCATCAGCTCCGGTGCGGAGGAGATGCTCGACGGGACGCTGCTCGACGGCGCACTCGTGACCGAACCCGACGAGCCCGACCGGAAGGTGGACGGGCGGGTTGCGGAGATCGTGAGGGCAGCGCTCGCAGCGGTCGGCGACCAGGACCGCACGGTCACCGGGGAGCTGATCGAACTCCCCCAGCCGGCACCCGGCGAGGTGTGGACCGCCGGACCGGTCGTCGTGCAGCGGAAGCTGCGCGGGATCCTCGCGCTCTCGACCCGCCGGCCGCTCACGGAGGAGGAGGGCAACGCCGTCACCACCCTGTGTCGAGAGGCGGCGATCGCCCTCCGCGCGGTGGAGCACACCGAGCAGCAGGTCCGCCAGCGCAGCGAGGACCGCTTCGCGGCGCTGATCGACAACTCCTCGGACATCGTGGCCATCCTCGATGCCACTCGATCGATCTCCTACGTCTCCCCCGTCGTGCAGCGCCTGCTCGGCTACTCCGCGACCGAGTTCACCGGCCTGCCCGCGATCGACCTCGTCCACCCCGACGACCGCGACGTCGCGCTGCGGATGCTCGACGACGTCCGGTTCGGCCTGAGCGAGACCAGCGTCGTGCGTCTTCGCCACGCCGACGGGAGCTACCGCTGGTTCGAGATGGTCGGGGTGGACCTGACCAGCGACCCGAACATCGGCGGTGTCGTGCTGAACGCACGCGAGATCACCGACCGCAAGCTGGCCGAGGAGCGCCTCACCCTCTCGGAGGCACGCTTCAAGGCGCTCGTCCAGCACTCCACCGACCTGGTGATCGTGTTCGACCGCGACCAGCGGGTGCGCTACGCCAGCCCGTCGGTGTCCACCGTGCTCGGCGCCGCGCCCGACGAGGTCCAGGGCCGCCACGCCGCGGACGTCTTCCCCGAGAGCGACATCGACTGGCCCACCCTGTTGCAGCACACCGCGACCACGGCGGGTGGTCAGGAGCTGGTCGAGTTCACCTTCCGCAACGCGGGCGACCAGTGGCGCACGGTGGAGACCACCGTCACCGACCTGCTCAGCGAGCCGGCCGTCGAGGGGTTCGTCCTCAACGCCCGCGACATCACGGACCGCAAGAACATGGAGCAGCGCCTGCGGTACCAGGCGACCCACGACGAGCTCACCGGGCTCGCGAACCGGGTGCACGTGCTCGACGACCTCACCGGCATGCTGGACCGCAACAGCGGCAGCACCACGGTCGCCGCGATCCTCATCGGCATCGACGACTTCAAGGAGATCAACGACTCCCTCGGCCACGCCGCGGGCGACGAGCTCCTCATCGCGGTCGCCGGCCGCATCACCGGCATGCTGGGCTTCGGCGACATCGCCGCCCGGGTCGGCGGCGACGAGTTCGTGGTCGTGCTCGAGCGGGGCCACGGCGAGACCCACATCACCGACCTCGCGGAGCAGATCCTCACCGCGATCGCGAGCCCCTACGTGGTCGACGGCAGGGAGCTCACGATCACCGCGTCGGCGGGGATCGTCTTCGACCACGACCGCTCGAGCAGCGCCGAGATCATGCTGCGCAACGCGGACATCGCGATGTACCGGGCGAAGACCCAGGGCAAGCGCCAGATCGTGGTGTTCGAGACCCACATGCACACCGACAGCTTCGACCGGCTCCAGCTGCGCGCCGACCTGGCCCGCGCGGTCGACCTCGAGCAGTTCGTCGCCCACTACCAGCCGGTCATCGAGATCGCGACGCGCCGCATCGTCGGTGCCGAGGCGCTGATCCGCTGGCAGCACCCCGAGCGCGGGCTGCTCGGGCCGAACGTCTTCATCCCGCTCGCGGAGGAGACCGGGCTCATCGGCGCGCTCGGCGAGTGGATCCTGGACCGCGCCTGCCGCGACCTGGTCGCCTGGCGCGAGGCGTTCCCCGCCGCCGCCGACTTCACGATGTCGGTCAACCTCTCGGTGCAGCAGCTGCACGACCCCGGCATCGTCAACACGGTCGAGGACACGCTGGTGCGCACCGGGCTGCCCGCGGACCGCCTGGTGCTCGAGGTGACCGAGTCGACCCTCATCACCGACACCGAGCGCATCCGGGCCACGATGGAGGAGCTCCGCCGCCTCGGCGCCCGGCTCGCGGTCGACGACTTCGGCACCGGGTACTCCTCGCTGGGCTACATCCAGCAGTTCGAGTTCGACGTCCTGAAGATCGACAAGAGCTTCGTGGACGCCCTCGAGACCCACACGAACCGCCGGATCATCACCGCGGTGATCGAGCTCGCCCGCCAGCTCGAGGTGCGCACGATCGCCGAGGGCATCGAGAGCGAGCTGCAGGCGAACCTGCTCGAGGACCTGGGCTGCGCCTACGGGCAGGGCTACCTGTTCTCGCGGCCGGTCCCGGCCGAGGCGTTCACGGAGCTGCTCGCCGACGAGCGGACCCGTTCCACCGGCCACGCCCGCATCTGACCGGCCGGGCCGCCGACGCCACACTGTGTCGGTGGCAGAGCACGTCGACGCCGACGACCCGCGCCTGCGCGACTACCGCCACCTCACCGACGCCGCCGCGCGCCGGGCGGTGGAGGGGTCCGAGGGCATCTTCGTGGTCGAGGGCGCACTCGCCCTGCGGCAGCTGCTGCGCAGCCCGCACCGGGTGCGCTCGGTGCTGTCGAGCGGCGCGCGGGCCGAGGCCGTCGGGCACGAGCTCGCCGCGGCCGGGGTCGCCGCCGGGGAGGGCACCTTCCCGCACCTGGTCGCGCCTCGGGAAGTGCTCCGCGACATCACGGGGTTCGACGTGCACCGGGGAATCCTCGCCGCGGCGGACCGCACTCCCCTCCCCGCGGCCGGCGAGGTGCTCGACGGCGCCCGTCGCGTCCTCGTGGTCGTCGGGGTCAACGACCACGAGAACATCGGGTCGCTGTTCCGCAACGCGGCAGCGCTGGGGGCCGACGCGGTACTGCTCGACGACGCCGCGGCGGACCCGCTGTACCGGCGCAGCATCCGGGTCTCCGCCGGGTGGACGATGCGGCTGCCCTACGCCCGCGGCGGCTCGCCGGACGTCCTGCCCGGGCTGCTCCACGACCACGGCCTGCGCAGCGTCGCGCTCACGCCCGCGCCCTGCGCGGTGCCGGTCGACGAGGCGGCGGCACAGGGGCTGCTCGATGACCCGGTCGCCCTGCTCGTCGGCGCCGAGGGCCCCGGGCTCCCCGAGTCCACCCTCGCCGCGTGCGACGCGTGCGTCCGGATCCCGATGGCGGGCGAGGTCGACTCGCTCAACGTCGCGACGGCGATGGCCGTGGTCGCGGCCTTCGCGGCGGCGCGCCGGGGTTGGTCGTGACCGCCGCGGCGGCCGTCAGCCGCCGCGGATGGCCTCGAGCACGGCGACCATCTCGAGCGCCGTGTCCGCCGCCTCCTCGCCCTTGTTGTCGCCCTCGACGTCGCCGTCGCGGACCGAGCGCACCAGCGCCTGGCGGCGGTTCTCGACGGTGAGCACGCCGAACGCGACCGGCACCCCCGTGTCGAGCTGGACCCGCTGGATCCCGTCCGCGGCCGGCCCGGCGACGTACTCGAAGTGCGCGGTGTCGCCACGGATCACGCAGCCGAGCGCCACGATGGCGTCGTAGCGGCCGGTGGAGGCCATGGCGCTCGCCCCGAGCGGCAGCTCGTAGGCGCCGGGCACCCACGCCACGTCGATGTCGTCCTCGGCCACGCCCCGCTCGGCGAGGGTCTCGGTCGCACCCGCCAGGAGGCGACGGGTGATCGCGTCGTTCCAGCGTGCGCAGACGATGCCGATGCGGCGGCCGTCCCCGCGCGCGGGCTCCGCGCCGTCGCCGTCGGGTGAGCGGAAGTCGACGCCCATCAGTCCAGGCCCTCCAGCAGGTGGCCCATGCGCTCGCGCTTGGTGCGCAGGTAGCCGATGTTCTCGGGGTTCGGCGTGGACTCGAGCGGCACCCGCCCGGTGATCTCCAGGCCGAAGCCCTCGAGGCCGCCGTACTTGGCGGGGTTGTTGGTCATGAGCCGCATGGTCGTGATGCCCAGGTCGTTGAGGATCTGGGCGCCGATGCCGTACTCGCGGCTGTCGATCGGCAGGCCGAGCTCGACGTTCGCGTCGACCGTGTCGTGGCCCTGCTCCTGGAGGCTGTAGGCGCGGATCTTGTGGCCGAGGCCGATGCCACGGCCCTCGTGGCCACGCAGGTACACGAGGACGCCCATCCCCTCCTTGTCGATCTCCGCCATCGCCGCGTCGAGCTGGATGCCGCAGTCGCAGCGCAGCGAGTGGAACACGTCGCCGGTGAGGCACTCCGAGTGCACGCGGACCAGCACGTCGCTCTCGCCCTGCACCGCGCCGCGCACCATCGCGACGTGCTGCTCGCCGTCGAGCAGCGACTCGTAGACGTACGAGGTGAAATCGCCCCAGGGCGTGGGGATGCGCGCCTCGGCGACCCGGCGGATCAGCTTCTCGTTCTGGCGCCGGTACCGGATGAGCTGGGCGATCGTGACCATGAGGAGCCCGTGCTCCTTGCAGAACTCCACCAGGTCGGGCACCCGGGCCATCGTGCCGTCGTCGTTCACGATCTCGCACAGGACACCGGCGGGGTACAGCCCGGCCAGGCGCGCCAGGTCGACCGCCGCCTCGGTGTGGCCGGCCCGCTTGAGGACGCCGCCCTCCGCGTAGCGCAGCGGGAAGATGTGCCCCGGGCGGGCGAGGTCGGCGGGGCGGGTGGCGGGGTCGATCAGCGCCCGGATCGTCGCGGCGCGGTCCGCGGCGGAGATGCCCGTCGAGGTGCCGTGGATGTAGTCCACCGAGTACGTGAACGCCGTGCGGTGCGACTCGGTGTTGTCCCGGACCATCAGTGGGATGTCGAGCTCGTCGAGCCGGTCACCGGTCAGCGGGGCGCAGATCACCCCGGAGGTGTGCCGCACGAAGAACGCGATCTTCTCGGGCGTGGCGGCCTCGGCCGCCATGATCAGGTCGCCCTCGTTCTCGCGGTCCTCGTCGTCGACGACCACGACGATCTCGCCACGGGCGATCGCCGCCACCGCGTCCTCGATCGACGCGAAGACCGAGTCCTCGCTCCCCTGCTCGCTGAGCGGTTCACGTTCACGCCCCATGCTCGGCACCTCCTGGCCCCGCCGTGCCCGCGAGGTGTCCCGCGAGCAGGCGTTCGGCGTACTTCGCCATGACGTCCACCTCGATGTTGACCCGCTCCCCCGGCTGACGGCGGCCGAGGGTGGTGACCTCCGCCGTGTGGGGGATGACCGCGACGGTGAAGCCGTCGTCGAGCACGTCGACGATCGTGAGCGACACGCCGTCGACGGTCACGGAACCCTTCTCGACCATGTAGCGCAGCAGCGGCGAGGGCACCCGGACGCGCAGGTCGGGCACCGGGTCGACGACCTCGCCGACGGCGTCCACGTGCCCCTGCACGAGGTGGCCGCCGAGGCGGTCCGAGAGGCGCACGGGCCGTTCGAGGTTGACCGTCGAGCCCGCGCGGAGGTCGCCCATCGCGGTGCGTGCGAACGTCTCGTCGCTCAGGTCGGCCTCCCACCAGCCCTCGCCGTGCGCGACGACCGTGAGGCAACAGCCGTTCACCGCGATCGAGGCGCCCAGCTCGACGTCCTCGAGCACCCGGGTGGCGGCGATGCGGAGCCGGCCGCCCTCGAGCGAGACCACCGAGCCCAGCTCCTCGACGATGCCGGTGAACATCAGCCCTCCTCCGTCAGCGGTGCGAGCTCGATGCGGAGGTCCTCACCGATCCGCTCCACGGAGGTGAACCGGCCGCGCCACAGCTCGGAGATGTCCCACGCCCCCGCACCCCCGAACAGGCCGTTGGCGTCGGAGCCGCCGAACACGGCCGGTGCCACGTACACCACGTAGCGGTCCACGAGCCCGCTGCGGTGGAACTCGCCGGCCACCCCGGCGCCGCCCTCGACCAGCAGCTGGACCACGCCCTCGGCGCCGAGCTCGTCGAGGACCTTGCCGAGGTCGCCGCGCATCTCCAGGCACGGCTCGACCTTGGCGCCCTCGGGGACCGAGCCGAGGACGACCCGCATCGGGTCGACCGACCCGGAGGAGGGCATGACCGGCGGCCGGTAGTCCCGCACGGTGAGCGACGGGTCGTCGCGGCGGACGGTGCCCGCCCCGATGAGGATCGCGTCGGACTCGGCGCGGAGTCGGTGCCCGTCCGCGCGGGCGGGCGGCGAGGTGATCCACTTGCTGGTGCCGTTCGGGGCGGCGGTGCCCCCGTCGAGCGTGGCGGCGAGCTTCAGCACCACCCACGGGCGTCCGGTGCGCCGGTGCTTGAGGTACGGCGCGAGCTGGTTGCGGACCTGCTCCTCCTGGACGCCGACCTCGACCTCGATGCCCGCCTCGCGCAGCAGCTCGATGCCCCGGCCCGAGACGCGCTCGTCGGGGTCGACCACCCCGACCACGACGCGGCGCACCCCGGCGTCGATGATCGCGTCGACGCACGGGCCGGTGCGGCCCTGGTGGCTGCAGGGCTCGAGGGTCACGTACAGCGTGCCGCCGCGGGCGGCGTCGCCGGCGGCGTCGAGGGCGACGACCTCGGCGTGCGACTTCCCGGGTTCGAGCGTGGCACCCTCGAACATCGTGCCGTCCTCGGCGCGCAGCACCGCACCGACCCACGGGTTGGGGCTGGTGATGCAGCGCACCTGCGTGGCGGCCGCGATGGCCCGCGTCATGCACTCGCGGTCGACGGCGGCGGTCTCGGTGGGACGGCTCATGCGCCGACCAGCGTACCGAACCGGCCGAGCGCTGGTCGAATCTGGCCCGGCCGTTGCCGAATTCGACCGGTGGGCTCCGGCGGGCGGGTCAGGTGGCGGAGGGCCCGGACCGGGAGGCGAGCTCCTCGAGCGCCGTGGGCACGACGTCGATGATCGCCTCGAGCATCTCGACCGCGCCCTGCGGCGCGCCTGCGACGTTGACGATCAGCGACGCGCCGCGCGTGCCCGCGACCGCCCGGGAGAGCCGCCCGAGCGGGCTCGCGCTCCGCATGGCGTCGCCGAGGCCCGGCGCGACCCGGTCGAGGATGCGCCGGGTGGCCTCCGGCGTGATGTCCCTCGGCTCGAACCCGGTGCCGCCGTTGGTCACGATCAGGCCGTTGAACCCGTAGGCCATGTAGGAGAGGGCGTTCGACACCTCGGAGACGTCGTCGCCGACCGCCCGGCACTCGATGACGTCGAAGCCGCTCTCCCGGAGGCGGTCCGCGAGCGCGGCGCCGGCGCTGTCGGGCTTCTCGCCCGTCTCGACCCCGTCGGAGACGGTGAGCACCTTGGCCTGCAGTCGTCGCTGTTCCGCCACGTCACCTCCAGCGAGTATCCGGTCGGCGGCATCGTACCGCCGCCCCGGGCACCTACCCGCAGGCGGGGCTCAGGGCACCCGGTAGCGGAACAGGCACATCCCGTCGGTCGACGCCGCCTGCGGCAGCAGGATGGCGCCACGCCCGTGGGCCTCCCACGGCCCGCCCGGTGGGTCGAGCGGCTCGAGCTGCGGGTGGGCGGCCTCGACGTGCCGGTCGACCCCGATGCTCTCCGCCTCGGTGAGGGTGCAGACGCTGTAGACGAGCACGCCCCCGGGGCGCACCAGCGGCACCGCAGCGTCGACGAGCTCGCGCTGGAGCGCGGCGAGGCGCTCGACCGCGCCGGCGTCCAGGCGCCAGCGGGCGTCGGGCCGCCGTCGCAGGACCCCGAGGCCCGTGCACGGGGCGTCCAACAGCACCGCGTCGGCCACGGCGACCCGCGCCGGTGGGCGCCGGGCGTCCGCGACGACCGGGAAGGCGCCGGCCGCGCCGGTCCGGGCGACGTTGTCGGCGACGAGGCGCACGCGCTGGGGCTGCAGGTCCGCGGCGAGGACGGTGGCCCCCCGGTGAGCGATGGCGGTCGCCTTGCCCCCGGGAGCGGCGCACAGGTCCAGCACCGTGTCGCCCTCGCCCGCGGGGACGAGCTCCGCCACCCACTGCGACGCGAGGTCCTGGACGTAGCCGTCGTCGCGCACGTTCGGGCGTGCCGGCTGGTTCATCGCCTCGAGCGCGCCGAGCGCCCGCTCGCGCCCGAGGTCCTCGACGAGGCGCTCCACGACCCAGTCCGGGTACGACAGCCGGGTCGCGTCGTCGGGGTACTCGACCGGTGCGGTGGCGATGCGCCGGAGCACGGCGTTCACCAGGCCGCGGTAGCGCTTCGGGGTGGCCTCGACCGTCGCGCCGACCGCGGCGTGGTCGGGCACGTCGTCGCGGTGCACGAGCTGGTAGGCGCCGAGCCGCAGGGCGCGCCGGGCCGGGCCGGGTGGCGCGGAGGTGAGGAACCGCTCGGCGAGGTGGTCGAGGCCCCGCTGGTGCCGCAGCGTGCCGTAGACGACGTCGGTGACGAACGCCCGGTCGGCGGTGCCGAGCCCGGACCGGTCGAGCGCGTGGCCCAGCGCCAGGTTGGCGTAGGCGCCGTCGTCCTCGACGCGGGCCAGCACCTCGAGCGCCGTCCGCCGCGCCTCGACGCCCTCGCGGACCTTCGGGGCCCTGCCCGGCGGGCGACCCCGACGACCCGGACGGCTCATGTGCCGAACCGTTCGCCCGCGGGCCGGGCACCGTTGGCCCAGGCCGCTGCGTCCATCGCCGCCCTGCCCTCCGGCTGCACCCGCGTGAGGCGCAGGAACCCGTCGCCGCAGCGGACCACGGTCGGCGCCACCAGCGTGCCCGGAGCCGCGCCCCTCGCTGCGTCGGGATCGACGCCGGCCGGGTCGAGCTCCGCGAGCGGCTCCGCGTCGAGCACCTTGAGGCGGCGGCTGCGGAAGGTCGTCCACGCGCCGCCGACGCGCACCACCCGGTCGAGCTGCACCGCGGGGTCAGCCCAGTCCAGTCGCAGGTCCTCCGGCCCGATCTTCTCGGCGTAGGTCACGCCCTCGGCCGACTGCGGGGTCGCCTCGTCGAGCCCGGCCGCCAGGGTCTCGACCAGCAGGCGGGAGCCGACCTCCACGAGCGTGGCCCGCAGCGACGCGGCGGTGTCGCGCGGCCCGATCGGCACCTCGACGCACGACAGCACGTCACCGGTGTCGAGCCCCTCCTCGACGCGCATCACGCACACGCCGGTGCGGTCGTCGCCGGCGAGGATCGCCCGCTCGACCGGCGCCGCGCCGCGCCAGCGCGGCAGCAGCGAGAAGTGGAGGTTGACCATCGGGAGCTGCTCGAGGACCTCGGGCGGGATGATCCGCCCGTACGCGACGACCACGCCGAGCTCGGCACCGACGGTCGTGACGTCGTCGAGGTCGTGGGAGACGGGGAGGCCGAGCTCCGTCGCCGCGGCCTTGACGGGGCTCGGCGAGGTGGCGCCGCCGCGGCCCCGCCGGCGGTCGGGGCGGGTGACGACGAGCGCGACGTCGTGCCCGGCGTCGTGCAGCGCCTGCAGCGGTGGCACGGCCTCCTGCGGCGTGCCGAGGTAGACGAGCCTCACCGGGGGTGTCGGCTCAGCGCAGCCGGAACGGGCGTCGCCCGGCTCCCTCGAGCGGCGCGGGGCCCGGGATCGTCGTGCCCGCCATGGCCCGCTCGCGCAGCGCCCGCTTGGCCTCGCGCCGCTGGTCCTCGTCCAGCCGCTCGAGCAGGAGCACCCCGTCGAGGTGGTCGATCTCGTGCTGGAGCATGCGCGCCATGAACTCGTCGGCCTCGATGTGGACCTCGTTGCCGTCCAGGTCGATGGCGGTGACCGCGACGGTCTTCGGGCGCACGATCTCGAACTGCATGCCGGGCACCGACAGGCAGCCCTCCGGGTACTCCCACTCCCCGTCGGACTCGGTGATGACCGGGTTGATCAGCACGCCGGGGCCGTCACCGATGTCGTAGACGAAGAGCCGCTTCTGCACCCCCACCTGCGGCGCGGCGAGGCCGACGCCCGGGGCGTCGTACATCGTCTCCAACATGTCGTCGCAGAGCTTGACCAGCCGGCCGTCGATGTCGGTGACCTCTTCGGCGCGCTGGCGCAGCACGGGGTCACCCACGATCCGGATGGCGTAGGGAGGTGCCATGGCCACAAGGGTACCGTGGCGGTCGTGGTGGACCCCGGCAGCCCCTCGGAGGCGAGCGTCACCCCCGCCCGGGGCGAGGGCCACTACTTCACCGACGACCCCTCCGCGCGCTCGAGGCCCCGGTCGGTGCGGTTGGTGCTGCCCGACCTCACGATCGACCTCGCGACCGACGCCGGCACCTTCTCCCCCGACCGGGTCGACCCGGGCACCAAGCTGCTGCTCGGCGAGCTCCCCGGGCGGCTGCCGGGACCGGTGCTGGACCTGGGGTGCGGCTACGGGCCGATCGCGTGCACGGTCGCCGCGAGGGACCCCGAGGCCGAGGTGTGGGCGATCGACGTGAACCGCAGGGCGCGGGAGCTGTGCGAGCGCAACGCCGCCGAGCTGGGCCTGCGGGTGCACGTCGCGGCCCCTCAGGACGTGCCCGACGACCTGCGGTTCGGCTGCGTCGTGTCGAACCCGCCGATCCGGATCGGCAAGGCGGCGCTGCACGAGCTGCTCGAGCACTGGCTCGGCCGGCTCACCGACGGCGGCGAGGCGTGGCTGGTGGTCAACCGCCACCTCGGGGCCGACTCGCTCGCCGCCTGGCTGCGCTCACAGGGGCACGAGGTCGAACGGGTCCGCTCCCGGCAGGGCTACCGGATCCTGCGGGTGCGGCCGGCCTGAGCCCGCTCCCCTGCCGTTCCCCCTCGAGCCCGCTGGTCAGCAGTCGAAGACGGACCAGCACAGCTCGTTGCGCCGACGCTGGTCGTCGAGGACGAGCTCGCGGATGGGCTCCGGGAGCTGTGCTCGCTGCCACTCGCACTCGACCCGGCCGGCCGGCCCCTCGTCGTCCCCTGCCGCAGCGGCGGCGGCGCGCACGGCCTTGATCGCATAGGCCGCGGCGCCGAGCTCGTGCTCGGCGACGTGGGGCACGCAGGCCGCCTGCCCGGCGGCGTAGGCGGCGAACCGGGGAGCGCCACGCAGGTCCCGCGCGGCCCCCATCGCGTGGCCGCCCGCCGCCCGGGACTCCATCATCCGGACCTCGCCACGGGTCCAGGCCCGCACGTGCTCGATCGCCTGCCGCGGCCGGTCGTCCGAGGGCTGCTCCGACTCGAACAGGTGCAGCACGTGCTCGGCGCACGTCGCCGCCCACAGGGCGAGGAGCCGATGGTCGTCGTCGGTGAGCACTCCCCCACGCCGGATCGTCACCAAGCGCGGATCTCGCACCTTCGGCAGGATCACCCGGCGGATCGTACCGAGGCGTCGGCGCCTCAGCGGATGCGCATCGGGTCCACCTGTAGGTGGAGCCGGCCCGGAGGGCGCTGCACGGCGGCGAGCGCGTCCAGCAGCGTGGCCGGGTCGTCGGAGCGCAGGAGCCAGCGCCCGTCGTCGGGGCCCAGCACCTCGACCCCCAGCGGCCGGCCCAGCCGCTCCACCAGCTCCGGCGCCGCCTCGCCCCCGACGGTCGCGATCGTCGCGTAGGGCGGGAACCGCAGCATCGAACGGCGCCGGCGCTCCGCGTCGGACACCAGGTCCGGGTCGGCCCGCAGCGCGGCCCGCACGACCTCGTGGTCGGGCAGGCGGGTCTGCAGCAGCAGGCGTCCCCCGCTGGTCCGTCCCCCGACCGCCCGGCTCGCGAGCACCAGCAGCGCGAGCGCCTCCTCGGCGGCGCGGTACCGGGGAGCGAGCAGCTCCTGGTCGAAGTCGACGAACGCCACCAGCCCGACGTCCTCGAAGCGGTGCAGCACCGCCTCGGTGCCGATCACCACCCGCGCCTCGGGCAGGTCGCCACCCGCGCCGGCGGGGCTGGCCCCCGTCACCGCCGCGACCGGTTCGAGGGCGAGCGCCTCCAGCTCCTCCCGGGCCCGGGTCACCCCCGCGCGGTACGCGGAGAGGGCCGTCGAGCCGCACTCGACGCACACCCCCGGTCGCTCGGCACCGCAGCGCCCGCAGTGGCATCGCAGGTCGTCACCCAGGGAGACCGACGACCCGCACACGTCGCACGCGGCGACCGTGCCGCAGCTGCGGCAGATGAGCAGGCGCGCCCGGCCCGTGCGGTTCAGCACGCACAGCACCCGGCGATCGCTCCTGGCCGTCTCCCGGACCGCCTCCACGAGGCGGGTGGAGAACAACCCCGTGCGCCCGACGTCCTCGCCGCGGCGGTCCACGACCGTGACCGGCGCCCACCCGGCCCGCTCGTCGCTGCGGGCGGGCCGCGCGACGGGCCGCTCCGCACCGGACGCGACGCCACGGGCCTCGAGGCTCGGCGCAGGGGACACCAGCAGGCACGGCACCCCCGCCCGCGCCGCCCGCTCGATCGCGACCTCGCGGGCGTGCCAGGAGGGGGACGACTCGTTCTGGAGCGACTCGTCGTGCTCGTCCAGCACCACCACCGCCCGCAACGCCGGCGCGGGCGCGAACACCGCGGAGCGTCCACCGACGACGGTCGCCCCCGCCGCTGCAGCGGCCCAGTCCCGCGGCCAGCGGGCCACCGCGGCGCCCGCGGCGCGGAGCCCGGCGGCGACGCGGTCGGCCGTGGCGACCGAGGGCGCGACCACGATCGACTGCCCGGCCGCGGCCGCCGCGAGCGCCGGGCCCAGTGCGTCGTCGGTGGGCGGCACCTGCAGCACGTGCACGCCCGGCCCGGAGGCGAGCAGCTCGGCCGCGAGCGGGTGTCCCTCGCCGCGCACGGCCCGCGGCGACGGCGTCGGCAGGTCCCGCACCACCCGTTCCGGCGACGCGAGGCGCATGATCGTCGCGAGCCGGCCGGCCCACCGCCACGCCACCCAGCGGCACAGGTCGATGACCTCGGGGTCGGGGCCACGGCCGACGACCTTGTTGATCTCGTGCAGCTGCCGGTCACCCGGCGGGTCGGGGTCGTCGCCGAGCACCCACCCCCCGACGCGGCGCCCCGAGAGCGTGATCCGCACCATCGTCCCGACGCGCACCTGGTCCCCGAGGGCGTCGGGGACCAGGTAGTCGAAGGCTCGGTCGATGGCGGGCACGTCGGGCAGGACCCGCACCGCCCTCATCGCGTCGGGGGACGTCGAGGCCGGGCTCAGAGGCCGAGCGCGGACCGGAGGTCCGCCGCACGGTTGGTGTGCTCCCAGGTGAAGCCGTCGCCCTCGCGACCGAAGTGCCCGTACGCGGCGGTCTGGCGGAACACGGGCCGGCGCAGCTCGAGGTCGCGCACGATCGCGCCCGGCCGCAGGTCGAAGATGTCGCGCACCGCGGCGTCGAGCTTCTCGGGGTCCACGGTGTTGGTACCGAACGTCTCGACGAGCACCGACACCGGGTGGGCCATGCCGATCGCGTACGCCACCTGCACCTCGCAGCGGCTCGCGGCGCCCGACGCGACGACGTTCTTCGCGACCCACCGCGCGGCGTACGCGGCGGAGCGGTCCACCTTGGACGGGTCCTTGCCTGAGAACGCCCCACCGCCGTGGCGGGCGGCCCCGCCGTAGGTGTCGACGATGATCTTGCGGCCGGTGAGGCCCGCGTCCCCGACGGGGCCGCCGATCACGAACCGGCCGGTCGGGTTGACGATGACGTCGTAGTCGTCGTCCGCGAACGCCTCCGGCACCACGGGCCGGATGACCTGCTCGATCAGGTCCGGGCGGATCTCGGTGTCGCGCTCGACCCCGTCGTTGTGCTGGGTCGAGATGAGCACCGTCTTCAGGCGGACCGGGCGGCCGTCCTCGTACTCGAAGGTGACCTGGGTCTTGGCGTCGGGCCGCAGGTACGGGATCGTGCCGGCCTTGCGGACCTCGGCGAGGCGCTCCGCCAGCCGGTGCGCGAGGTGGATCGGCAGCGGCATGAGGACGTCGGTCTCGTCGCAGGCGTAGCCGAACATCATCCCCTGGTCGCCCGCGCCCTGCTTGTCGAGCAGGTCCTCCTCGCCGGCGATCCCCGAGCGGACCTCCTCGGAGTCGTCGACGCCCTGGGCGATGTCGCGGGACTGCTCGTCGATCGCGACCATCACGCCGCAGGTGTTGCCGTCGTAGCCGTAGCTCTCGCGGTCGTAGCCGATGTCGCAGATCGTCTTCCGGGCGATCGTCGGGATGTCGACGTACGCGCTGGTGGAGATCTCCCCCGCGACGATGCAGAGGCCGGTGGTGACGAGCGTCTCGCACGCGACGCGCGCGTCGGGGTCGTGTTCGAGGATCGCGTCCAGCACGGAGTCCGAGATCTGGTCCGCCATCTTGTCCGGGTGGCCCTCGGTGACGGACTCCGAGGTGAACGTCCAGGTGGTCATGTTGGCTCTCTCCTCACAGGGTTCGATTCTCCGCCGCGCGGCGCGCCTCGACGACGGCGTCCAGGACGGCGTGGGCGATCGTTCGCTTGTCGGCCAGCGGCACGTGGCGCTCCGAACCGTCGGCGCCCAGCACGGAGACCTCGTTCGTGTCGTGCTCGAACCCCACGCCGGGGGCGGCGACGTCGTTGACGACGAGCAGGTCCGCCCCCTTCGAGCGCAGCTTCTGCTCGGCGTTGCGCCGCACGTCGTCGGTCTCGGCGGCGAAGCCGACGATCGTCTGGCCGTCGCGCCGGCGCTTGCCGAGCTCCGCGAGCACGTCGAGGGTGGGGCGCAGCTCGATCCTCGGCGGCCCCTCCGCCTTCTTCAGCTTGGTCGCCGCCACCTCCACCGGGGCGAAGTCGGCGACCGCGGCCGCCATCACCACGACGTCCGCCGCCTCGGCCCTGCCGAGGGTCGCGTCGGCGAGCTCGGCCGCCGTCTCGACCGGCACCCGCTCCACGCCCGCCGGCACCGGCAGCGACGTGGTGGTCACGAGGGTCACCGAGGCGCCACGGGCGGCGGCCGCCTCGGCGATGGCGTGCCCCTGCTTGCCGGAGGAGCGGTTGCCGATGAACCGAACCGGGTCGATCGGCTCGCGGGTGCCACCGGCGGTGACGAGCACCGAGACGCCGGCGAGGTCGTCCGCGCGGCCCGAGTGGGACAGCACCGCCTCGATGTGCGAGACGATCGTCGCGGGCTCGGCGAGCCGCCCGGCTCCCTCGTCGCCGCCGGCGAGGCGCCCCACCTCCGGGGGCACGACGTGCACCCCGCGGCGGCGCAGCACCTCGAGGTTGTCCTGCACCGCGGGGTGCTCCCACATCTCGGTGTGCATGGCGGGGCAGACGACCACCGGGGCGCGGGTGGCGATCAGCACGTTGGTCAGCAGGTCGTGCGAGTACCCGGCCGCGTACGCGCTCAGCACGCGGGCCGTCGCGGGCGCGACCACGACGAGGTCGGCCCCTTGGCCGAGGCGCGTGTGCGGGATGGGGTCGACGTCGTCGAACAGCGACCGCCGGACCGGCTCGGAGCACAGCGCCGAGAAGGTGACCTCCCCCACGAACCGGCTCGCGCCCTCGGTCATCACCGGCACCACGTGGGCGCCCGCGTCGACGAGCCGTCGGCAGAGCTCGACCGCCTTGTACGCTGCGATGCCCCCGCACACACCCACGACGATGCGGCGACCGTCAAGGGTGCCCATGGAAGTGGCGCTCAGGCTCCGTCGGACTCGCCGTCGCCGGCCTCGTCGGCGACCGGCTGCATCGACTCCGGCAGCGGACGCCCGGTGGCGCCGCCGACGCCCACGATCTTGTCCTGCGCGATCTCCTCGAACGCGATCGACAGGGGCTTGCGAGCCTGGGAGGTCACCTGCGGCGGCACGACGTGGCCGAGGCCGTCGCCGAGCTGCCCGTAGTAGCTGTTGATCTGGCGGGCGCGCTTCGCGGCGAGCGTCACCAGCGCGAACTTCGACTCGCACCGGTCGAGCAGCTCCTCGACGGGCGGGTCCATCATCGTGTCGAGCACATCTGCCATCGGTTCGGAGGACTCCAGGGTCGTGTTCTGGCCGCGCACGGGCACGGCCGGCCGTCGGGCGACCGAGCGACGATGCTAGCAGTGCAGGGCCCCGGCGGGAACGGCCCGGCCCACGTTCGCCCGCCCGGCACGCCCGGGGCCCTCAGCGGGAGCGGTGGGCGACCACGAGCCGGTGCAGTTCGTCCACGGCCCGGTCCAGGTCGTCGTTCACGACGTGGACGAAGTCCATGCCGGAGGCCAGCTCGACCTCCTCGGCCGCCTTCTCGAGCCGTTGGCGGACCCGCTCCTCGTCGTCGCCCCTCCCCCGCAGCCGCTGCTCCTGGGTGGCCCGGTCGGGTGCGTCGACGAAGATCAGCAGGGCGTCGGGGTAGAGCCGCTTGACGTTCGCGGCGCCGCGCACGTCGATCTCGAACAGCACGTCGTGGCCGGGGGGCGGCTCGGGCACCGGCGAGCCCTGGTAGTAGTCGAGGAAGCGGGTCCACTCGAGGAAGCCGCCCGCCGCGGCGTGTGCGAGGAACTCCTCGACGGTCGCGAAGTGGTAGGCGTCCTCCGGCTCGCCGGGACGGCGGTCCCGGGTCGTCCACGAGCGGCTCAGCCAGAGGCGGTCGTCGCGGCACAGCAGCCGCTCCACGAGCGTGCCCTTGCCCACGCCGCCGGGGCCCGAGATCACGATGACCGAGCTGCCCTCCGGCAAGGGCGGCACCGTGTCCGCGACCCCTTCGGTGGCGGACGGGGTCGTGCCGCCGAAGGCCTCCAGCACGGTGCGGCGCTGCGAGGCGTCGAGCCCGGCGAGGGGCATCGCGCCGTCGAGGCCGAGCGCAGCGAGGCGCCGGCGCGTGTCCACCTTGCGGGCCCCGGGCAACGACTCGAGCGCCCACCCGAGCCGCACCGCGCCGACCAGCTCGTCGTGGCCGGCGCGCTCGAGCACCTCCTCCAGCGTGGTCCTGCCCTCGGCGAGCTCGTCCCGCAACGAGTGGCGCACCTCCCTCGCCCTGCGGGCCCACTCCAGGGCCGCGTCCCGGCCCACCTAGACGGCGGCGGCGATCGCCGCGGCAGCCGCCTCGGGGTCCTCGGCGGCGGTGACGGCCCGGCCGATGACGAGCAGGTCGGCGCCGTTCGCGACCGCCTCCTGGGGGCTCGCGGCGCGCGCCTGGTCGTGGCGGGCGCTGCCCGCCGGCCGGATGCCCGGCACGACCCGCAGCAGGCGGGGCGCCAGCTCGCGGGCGGTCTGCAGGTCCTCGGCGGCGAGCACGAGGCCGCCGCAGCCGCCCTCGAGGGCCAGGCGCACCCGGTTCGGCACGATGTGCGGCGGTGCACCGTCGTCGCTGGTCAGCACCGTCACCGCGAGGGCGGTCGGGTCCGGCAGGCCCGCCCTGGCGGCGCCGTCGTGCAGCCCCTCGACACCCGCCCGCAGCATGTCGACCCCACCGAGCGCGTGGAGCGTCAGGTACTCCACGCCGAGCGAGCCGAGCACCCGCGTCGAGCGGTTCACGGTCGTGGGGATGTCGAACAGCTTGAGATCCAGGAAGACCTGGTAGCCGAGGTCGCGCAGCGCACCGATGGCATCGGGGCCGTCCGCGCTGAACAGCTCGAGCCCGACCTTGGCGACGCCGAACCACGGGCGCAGCAGCGTGGCGAGCCGGTGCGCCTCGACCAGGTCGTCGACGTCGAGCGCGAGCGCGAGGCGCCGCCGGACGTCGTCGCCCACCGCCCCGCCCGGGCTCGCAGTGACCTCAGCTCCCGTCATCGCCGTCTCCCCTCGTTCGTCCGAGCCTCATCGTCGACCTCACGCATCCGGCGCCAGCGCGCCCGTCAGCTCCTCGACCGCCCGCACGCGGTGGCGGTCGCACCATGTTTCCAGACCCTCGAGCACCCTGAGCACCGTTCGCGGGTCCGCGAACGTCGCGGTGCCGACCTGGACGGCGCGCGCGCCGGCCAGCAGCAGCTCGACCGCGCCCTCCGCGTCGGCCACCCCGCCGACGCCGACGATCGGCAGGTCCGGCAGCGCGGCGTGCACGTCGTGGACCGCGCGCACGGCGACCGGGTGGATCGCGGGCCCCGACAGACCGCCCCCGCCACCGCCGAGCAGGGGCCGGCGGGCCTCGACGTCGATCACCATGCCCATCACGGTGTTGACGAGCGTGACCGCCTCGGCGCCGGCCTCCGCGGCGGCCGCGGCCACCTCCACCAGGCGGTCGGTGTTCGGGCTGAGCTTCGCCCAGCGGGGCAGGCCCGCCGCGGCGGCGGCGTCGAGGACCTCGGCGGTCGCCACCGGGTCGTGTGCGAACAGGTGGGCGCCGCCGTCGAGGTTGGGGCACGACAGGTTCACCTCGACCGCGACGACGCGGTCGGGCACGCCCGCGAGCGCCGCGGCGGCAGCCGCGTAGTCCTCGACGGTCCGGCCCCAGATGCTCGCGACGACCGTCGCTCCGGCCGCGAGCAGGCGCGGCAGCTCGTCGCGGCGCCACGCCTCCACCCCCGGTCCCTGCAGCCCGACGCTGTTGAGCATCCCCGCCGGCGTCTGGTGGACCCTGGGCGCGGGGTTGCCGGGCCAGGGCCGGGCCCCGAGGGACTTCACCACGACCGCGCCGAGGCGGGAGAGGTCGACGTAGGCGGCCAGCTCGTCGCCGTGGCCGGCCGTGCCCGACGCGGTCATGACCGGTGCCCGCAGGCGCACCGACCCGATCCGGGTCGACAGGTCGACCGTCCGGCTCATCCGGCGAGCACGCCCCGGTGGTAGGCCTGCAGGCTGCGCACCGACAGCGTCGTCCTCGACCACTCGGCGACGCCGTTCGCCGCGGCGAGCGCCGCGGCGGCGGTGGTCAGCAGGGGCACCCCGTGCGCGGCCGCGGCGTGGCGCAGGTGCGCCCCATCCGCACGGGGACCGCGACCCCGGGGGCTGTTGACGACCAGGTCGATCGACCCGTTGGAGATGAGGTCGACGCCATCCGCGCCGTCCTCCTCGATGGCGTCGCCACCGTCGGGCGAGGTGAGCTTCGCGACCCGCTGGGCGACGGGCACGCCACGCGCCTCGAGGTGCGCCGCGGTGCCCGCGGTCGCCACGATCGAGAACCCGAGCTCCGCGAACCGCGCCGCCGCCTTCGCGCCGACCTCCTTGTCGCGGTCCGCGAGCGAGAAGAACACGGTGCCGGAGGTCGGCAGGCGGTCCCCGGCGGCGAGCTGCGACTTCGCGAAGGCCATGCCGACGGTGGTGTCGATGCCCATGACCTCCCCGGTGGAGCGCATCTCCGGGCCGAGCACGGAGTCGACGTCGGGGAACCGGCTCCAGGGCATCACGGCCTCCTTGACCGCGACGTGCCCGTCCCCCAGCCGCGGGCCCAGCAGCCCCTCCGCGCGGAGCTCGGCGAGCGTCGCACCGCACATCACACGGGCGGCGATCTTCGCGAGCGGCACCCCGGTCGCCTTGGCGACGAACGGCACCGTGCGCGACGCCCGCGGGTTCGCCTCGATCACGAAGACCTGGCCGGCACCGCCGGGCGACTGCTGCACCGCGTACTGCACGTTGATGAGCCCCTGCACCCCGAGCTCCTCGGCGATGCGGCGCGTGTGCTGCTCGACGACCTCCAGGGTCGCGGCGTCGAGGCCGACGGGCGGGATGACGCAGGCCGAGTCGCCCGAGTGGACGCCGGCCTCCTCGACGTGCTGCATGATCCCGCCGATGAGCACCTCGCCGTCCGTGTCGCGGATGGCGTCGACGTCCAGCTCGACCGCGTCCTCGAGGAACCGGTCGATCAGCACCGGCCGTTCGGCCGACAGCCCACCCTCGCGGCCGAGCGACCCGCTGTGGGTGATCGCGTCCCAGGCGCGCCGCAGGTCGTCCTCGTCGTAGACGATCTCCATCGCCCGGCCACCGAGCACGTAGCTCGGCCGCACCAGCGCCGGGAACCCGATGCGGGCGGTCGTGGCGAGCGCCTCCTCCAGGCTGGTCGCGGTCGCGCCGGCGGGCTGTGGGATCCCCAGCCGGGAGCACAGCTCGGACCAGCGGTCGCGGTCCTCGGCCAGGTCGATGCTCTCCGGCGGCGTGCCGAGCACCAGCTCCGCGGGGATCGCCCCGGCGAGCTTGAGCGGCGTCTGGCCGCCGAGCGACACGATCACCCCCGCCAGCCGGCCCCCGCCCTGCTCCGCGGAGCGCCGCTCGGCGTCGATCACGTTGAGCACGCCCTCGACCGACAGCGGCTCGAAGTACAGCCGGTCGGAGGTGTCGTAGTCGGTCGAGACCGTCTCGGGGTTGCAGTTGACCATGACGGTCTCGTAGCCGGCGTCGGCGAGCGCGAACGCGGCGTGCACGCAGCAGTAGTCGAACTCGATGCCCTGGCCGATGCGGTTCGGGCCCGAGCCGAGGATCACGACCTTCTCCCTCGACGACGGCGCCACCTCGGTCGTGTCCTCGTAGGTGCCGTAGTGGTAGGGCGTCTCCGCGTCGAACTCCGCGCCGCAGGTGTCGACCGTCTTGTACGTGACCTCGACCCCCGCGGCGATCCGTGCGGCACGCACCTCCGACTCGTCCAGCCCCCAGAGGTGGGCGAGCTGCGCGTCGCCGAAGCCGAGCCGCTTCGCACGCCGCCAGGCGCGCCGGTCCATGGACTCCAGGGCGACCCGGCCGGCGCCGAGGCGCGCGAGCTCCTCGCGCTCCTCGACGATCAGCAGGATCTGGTCGAGGAACCACGGGTCGATGCCGGTGGCGTCCGCGACGGTCTCGATCGGCACGCCCCGCCGCAGCAGGGACTCGACCTCGAAGATCCGGTCCGGGGTGGCCACCGCCGCGCGCTCGAGCAGCGCCGCGGTCGGCACGTCGTCGAACGCGGCCTCGCCGGGGTCGCAGTTGAGGCCGGCGCGGCCCTGCTCCAGCGAGCGCATCGCCTTCTGGAGCGACTCTGGGAACGTGCGCCCGATCGCCATCACCTCGCCGACGGAGCGCATCTGGGTGCCCAGCCGTGGCTCGGCGCCGGGGAACTTCTCGAAGGCCCACCGCGGCACCTTGGTGACGACGTAGTCGATCGTCGGCTCGAAGCTGGCGGGCGTCTTCTTGGTGATGTCGTTGGGGATCTCGTCGAGCGTGTAGCCGACGGCGAGCTTCGCGGCGATCTTCGCGATCGGGAACCCGGTCGCCTTGGACGCGAGCGCCGAGGAGCGGCTCACCCGCGGGTTCATCTCGATGACCACCTGCTCCCCCGTCTCGGGGTGCACGGCGAACTGGACGTTGGAGCCGCCCGTCTCCACCCCGACCCGGCGGATGCAGGCGAAGGCGGCATCGCGCATCTGCTGGTACTCGAGGTCGGTGAGGGTCTGCGCCGGGGCGACGGTGATGGAGTCGCCGGTGTGGACCCCCATCGGGTCGACGTTCTCGATCGAACAGATGATCACGCAGTTGTCGGCCCGGTCACGCATGACCTCGAGCTCGTACTCCTTCCAACCGGCGATCGACTTCTCGATCAGCACCTCGGTGATCGGGCTCGCCTCGAGGCCCCGGGCCACCATGTGCTCGAACTCGGCGCGGGTCGTGGCGATGCCGGTCCCCTTGCCGCCGAGGATGTAGGCGGGCCGGATGACCACGGGCAGGCCGATCGACGCGAGCACCTCGTCGGCCTCCTCCATCGAGTGCGCGATGCCCGACGAGGGCACCTCGAGGCCGATCTCGACCATCGCCTGCTTGAACAGGTCACGGTCCTCCGCGGTGCGGATGGCGTTGGCGTCCGCACCGATGAGCTCGACCCCGTACCGGTCGAGCACGCCCGACTCGACCAGCTCCATCGCGAGGTTCAGCGCCGTCTGGCCGCCGAGCGTGGGCAGCACGGCGTCGGGGCGTTCGACCTCGATGATGCGTTCGAGCACCTCCGCCACCAGCGGCTCGACGTAGGTGGCGTCCGCGAAGTCGGGGTCGGTCATGATCGTCGCCGGGTTCGAGTTGGCGAGGATCACGCGGTAGCCCTCTTCGCGCAGCACGCGGCAGGCCTGGGTGCCGGAGTAGTCGAACTCGCACGCCTGGCCGATCACGATCGGGCCGGAGCCGATCAGCAGGATCGACTCGAGGTCGTCGCGGCGGGGCATCAGTGGCTCCTTGGGGGGCGGGTCGGGGGGTGCTGTGCGACGCTGTGCCGGTGAGGTTCGGGTTCGAGCAACGCTGGGACGGCGCGGAGGTCGACGAGGTGGTCGAGGTCTACCTGGACCCCGACTTCTGGCACGGCCTGGACGCGCTGCGGTCGACCGCACCGCCGGAGGTGCTGGGCCTCGAGCGATCGGGCGGCACGGCGCTGGTGCGCCTGCGCTACTCGCTCGCGGTCGAGCTGCCGGCGGAAGCGGCACGCTTCATCGACACCCGCCGGGTCAGCTGGGTCGAGGAGTCGACCTGGGACCTGGCCAGCAACCGTGCCGAGGTGCGCTTCCTGCCCGACCAGGGCGGCGGGCTGCTGCGCGCCACGGCCTCGACCGCGGTGCTGGCACGCGACGGCGGCACGGTGCGTGAGGTGCGGGGCGACCTGCGGGTCCGGGTGCCGCTCGTGGGCGGCCGGGTCGAGCGGGCGATCGTCGAGGGCATCGGCGAGCACCTGGACGCGGAGGCCGAGGCGGTCGCCGAGCGCCTCGGTTGAGGGGCGGGTCACCTGGCCACCCCGCTCGCGGTGCGGTCGATCAGCGCGGCGAAGCGCTCGAACAGGTAGGCGCTGTCGCGGGGACCCGGCCCCGCCTCGGGGTGGTGCTGCACCCCGAACGCCGGCACCTCGGTCGAGGAGAAGCCCTCGACGGTGCCGTCGTTGAGGTTGACGTGGGTCACCTCGATCCCGCCGAGCCCCTCGACGTCGACGCAGTAGTTGTGGTTCTGGCTGGTGATCTCGATGCGACCGGTGGTGAGGTCGCGGACCGGGTGGTTGCCGCCGTGGTGGCCGAACGGCAGCTTGTAGGTCGACGCGCCGAGGGCGGCGCCGAGGATCTGGTGGCCGAGGCAGATCCCGAAGATCGGGACCTCACCGAGCAGCTCCCTGGTCGTCGCCTGCACGCCGTGGACCGCGGCGGGGTCACCCGGGCCGTTCGAGAGGAACAGGCCGTCGGGGGACATCGCGCGGATCTCGTCCGCGGTCGTGGTGGCGGGCACCACCTCGACGGTGCCGATCCTCGTGAGGTTCCGCAGGATCGTGCGCTTGATCCCCATGTCGACCGCCACGATGCGCCGCGTGGCGCCCTCGGTGGAGGCGACGGTGTAGGGCTCGGAGGTGGTGACCTGCACGACCAGGTCCCTGCCGTCGGTGCCGATCGCCCCGGCGGCGGCCTCGCGCAGCACGGACTCCGGCGCGGTGCCGAACGCGCCCGGCAGCGACCCGTGGTCGCGGAGGTGGCGCGTGAGGAGGCGGGTGTCGATGCCCGCGATGCCGGGGATCCCGTGGCGGACGAGGTACGCGGCGAGGTCCCCCTCGGCCCGCCAGCTGCTGTGGCGGCGGGCGGGCTCCCGCACGACCACCCCGGCGCAGTGTGGCACGTGCGACTCGTCGTCCTCGGCGTTCACCCCGTAGTTGCCGATGTGGGGGTACGTGAAGGTGATCACCTGGCCCGCGTAGGACGGGTCGGAGATCACCTCCTGGTAGCCGGAGAGCACCGTGTTGAACACGAACTCACCGGTCGCGACGCCGCCGGGGGCCTCGGCGCCGAACGCCTCGCCCTCGAAGGTCGTCCCGTCGGCCAGCACGATCGCCGCGTCGGTGGTGCTCACCTCTGTGCCTCCCCGTCGGCCACGACCGACTCGCCGAACAGCAATGTGTGCCGTACCCGTCCACGGACCTCACGACCCACGTACGGCACGTTGCGGCTGCGGGACGCGCCGCCGCTGTCGTCGATCGTCCAGCGCTCCTGCGGGTCGATCACGCACAGGTTGGCGGTCGCGCCCGGTGCGATCGGGCCCCCGTGGTGGGTGAGCCCGGCGATCGCCGCGGGTTGCCAGGACATCCGTGCGATCACGTCCGCCTCGGTCATGCCGGTGCCGCCGTCGACCAGCTGGGTGAACGCCAGCGCCAGCGCGTACTCGAGCCCGAGCATCCCCGGGGGCGCCTGGTCGAAGGGGCGCTCCTTCTCCTCGGGCGGGTGCGGCGCGTGGTCGGTGGCGATCGCGTCGATCGTCCCGTCCGCGAGGCCCGCGGAGATCGCGGCGACGTCCTCGTCGGAGCGCAGCGGCGGGTGCACCTTGTAGGTCGCGTCGTAGGTCGCGCAGCAGGCGTCGGTGAGCGTGAAGTGGTGCGGTGCCGCCTCGGCGGTCACCCTGACCCCGCCCGCCTTCGCCGCGGCGACCATGGCGACGGAGCCCGCGGTCGACAGGTGCTGGAAGTGGACCCGTCCGCCGGTCAGCCGCGCGAGCGCGATGTCGCGCATGACCATGAGCTCCTCCGCCTCGCTCGGCTGCCCCGGCAGCCCCAGGCGGCTCGACCACTCCCCCTCGTGCATGCAGGTCCCCTCGGACAGCGAGCTCACCTCGCAGTGCTGGGCGAGGATGACGCCCAGGCCGCTGGCGTACTCGAGCGCACGCCGCATCAGGCGGTCGTCCTGCACCCCGGTGCCGTCATCGGTGAAGATCCGCACGCCCAGCTCGGCCATCTCGGCCATCGGGGCGAGCCGCTCGCCCTCCCGCCCCACGGTGATCGCACCGCTGGTGTGCACGTCGCAGGCGGCGCCGGCGCCGAGGGAGAGGACCTCGCGCACCACCGCCGCGCAGTCGATCGGCGGCGAGGTGTTGGGCATCGCCACCACCGCGGTGAACCCGCCGAGCGCCGCCGCACGGGCGCCGGTCTCGATCGTCTCGGCGTCCTCGCGGCCCGGCTGGCGCAGGTGGGTGTGCAGGTCGACCAGCCCCGGCACCACCAGGCAGCCGCCGGCGTCGACGACCCGATGGCCGCGGGGCGCGTCGAGCCCGGTGCCGACCGCCTCGATGCGCCCTCCGTCGACGAGCACGTCGGCTTCGCGCTCGCCGTTCGCGTCCAGGACGCGCCCGCCCCGCACCAGGGTGACCCCGGGGGTGCTCATCGTGGTTCCTCCTCGACCTCCAGGGCCTCGGCGGCGCCTGCGGCGCGGCCGGGTCCGAGCAGCTTGAACAGCACGGCCATGCGCACCGCCACCCCGTTCGCGACCTGCTCGGTGATCACCGCGTTGGGGCGTTCGGCCACCTCGCTGGCCACCTCGACGCCCCGGTTCATCGGGCCCGGGTGCATGATCAGCGCGCCCGGCGGCAGCCGGTCGGCGCGCTCGGAGGTCAACCCGTAGTTGGCCGTGTACTCACGCAACGACGGCACGAGCGCCTCGGTCATGCGCTCGCGCTGCATGCGCAGCAGGCAGCAGACGTCCAGCGTCGGCAGCACCTCGTCGAGGTCGTGGCTGACCGTGACCGGCCAGGCGTCGGCCACCGGCGGCAGCAGGGTCGGCGGCGCGACCAGCACGACCTCCGCGCCGAGCGCGGTGAAGATCTCGATGTCGGAGCGGGCGACCCGGGAGTGCTTGATGTCGCCGACCACCGCGACCCGGCGCCCCTCGAGCGAGCCGAGGTGCGACCGGGCGGTGTAGGCGTCGAGCAGCGCCTGGGTCGGGTGCTGGTGCCACCCGTCGCCCGCGTTGATGACCGCCGCGCGCGTCCAGCGCGCAATCTGGGCCGGCACGCCCGAGGAGCGGTGGCGCACGACGATCGCGTCGATGCCCATCGCCTCGATGGTCTCGACCGTGTCGCGCACCGACTCGCCCTTGTTGACCGACGACGCCGACACGGCGAACGACATCGTGTCCGCGGAGAGCCGCTTGGCGGCCGTCTCGAAGCTGAGCCGGGTGCGCGTCGAGTCCTCGAAGAACAGGGACACGACCGTGCGGCCGCGCAGCGCCGGCACCTTCGGGATGGCGCGGCGCCCCACCTCGACGAACGTGTCGGTGAGGTCGAGCAGCTCCTCGATCTGCTCCAGGTCCAGGTCGGAGATGGCGAGGAGGTGGCGGCTCGGATCAGGACCACGCACCGCGGCGGGGTCGTGCACGGGGGCGGGCAGGCTCACGACTTCTGCAGCTCGCCCAGCTCGACGCCGGACATGCTCACGTCGACGAGCTCGTCGCGACGGGTCGGGAGGTTCTTGCCGACGAAGTCGGGTCGGATGGGCAGCTCCCGGTGGCCGCGGTCGATCATCACCGCGAGCTGCACGACCCGCGGGCGCCCGAAGTCGACGAGCGCGTCGAGCGCGGCGCGGATGGTCCTGCCGGTGAAGAGCACGTCGTCGACGAGCACGACGATCTTGCCGTCGAGGTCGACCGGGATGTCGGTGACCTCCTCGGGCAGGACGGGCCGGATGCCGATGTCGTCCCGGTACAGGGCGACGTCCAGGGTGCCGACCGGCACGCCCGGCTCGTCCTCGCCGACCTCCTCGATCTCCTCCAGGGTCGCGGCGAGCGCCTCGGCGAGCTGCACGCCGCCGGTCTGCAGGCCGATCACCACCAGGTTCTCGAGGCCGTGGTTGCGCTCGAGGACCTCGTGCGCCATCCGGCGGATCGCCCGGTGGATGTCGTCCGCGTCCATCACCCGGGAGTGGGCAATGAAAACGCCCCCGTAGGGGCGTGTCATGCGTCGCTCACGCTCTGCCATCGGCAGCCTTCCCGTCCGTAGGGGCCTCACGGGACCCCCTTCACGTACTGCTGCGCGACCCTAACAGACCCCTTCCCGGGAGCGAACCCGGGCCTCGCCGTGCCAACCGCGCCGCAATCTGGCTCCCATGTGCCCGTTTCGGGCACCTGGGGCCCAGATTCGAGCCTCAGCCGCTGAGCGCGAGCGCCAGGCGCACCTGGTCGGCGACCCAGTCGGGGCGAGCGCAGATCTGGCGCCACGTGAACCGCAGCACCCTCCACCCGGCGAGCACGAGCAGGTTCTGTCGAGCGCGGTCGTCCTCGAACGCGCTGCGCAGCCCGTGGTCGGTGAAGCCGTCGCTCTCGATGGCGAGCCGGTGGTCCGGGTAGCACAGGTCGATCCGGAAGCTCCGCCCACCGATCGACACGACGCGCTGGCGCACCGGCGGTTCGAGCCCGTGCCGACGCAGGATCTGGATGAGCAGCGTCTCGAGGTCGCTCTCGGCCGGCTCGAGGGCCGGGTCGAGCCGACGGAGGACGGCACGCACCGTGGCGATCCCGTTCCGGCCCGGCCGCGCCAGCTGGAGGAAGCGGACGACCAGCGGGTCGAGGTGGACCAACCGGCGGTGCCGTGCCCGCTCGATCACCGCTTCGAGCTCGTCCTCACCCAGGCGCGCGCCGAGGTCGATGCACGTCCTGATGGCCGTCGTGCAGCGGATCGAGTCGACCGATACGACGTCACGCGGTGCCAGGTCGTCGGTCCGGTGGAGGCGGATGCCGGCCGCCCGGTGCCCGATGCGGGATGGTCCGGTCAGCTCGGGTCGCGGCGGCGGGCCGTCGAGCAACCCGTGGAGCCAGGCGGCGCTCCGGTGCGAGGCGGGCACCCCCAGCGCGAGCGTCGCCGCGGCGAGCTCGACCGTGGGCGTCTCGACGATCCCCGACGGCGCGTACACGCCCGGCCGGAGCTGCGTCCACCGCCCGCTGCGCACCCTCGTCCGGATCTGCTTGTCGCTCAGTCCCGCGCGCCGCGCCGCCTCCCGCGAGATGAGCGAGTGGTGCTGCGCTGCCCACGCCGCCGCTCGTGCATCCGCATCCATCGGATGCGAACGGTGGCCGCTGCGCGCCGCCGCGTCAGCGGGGACGGTGACCCGGTCCGATCAGGACGCGGGTCCCCGCCGCAATCTGGCTCTCACCTGCCCGTTTCGGGCACCTGGGAGCCAGAAACCTAGGCGGGGCGCGGCTCGTCGGGGCGCAACCGGTCGGCCGCGGCGGACAGCACGCCGTTCACGAACCGCGGGGAGTCGTCGGTCCCGTACCGGGACGCGAGCTCGACCGCCTCCGACAGCACCGCCGCCCGGGGCACGTCGGGCCGGTGCGCCAGCTCGAAGCAGCCGACCCTCATGACCACGAGGTCGAGCTGCGGCATGCGCTCGAGCGTCCAGCCCTTCGCGAGCCCGGCGATGAGCTCGTCGAGCTCCTCGCGGTGGGCCGCCACGCCACGGACCAGGTCCGTCGTGTAGGGGTCGGGCGCGAGCACCTGGGCGGCCAGGACCTCGTCCACGGTCAGCCCCTTGATGCCGGCCTCGTAGAGCAGGTGGACCGCCCGCTCGCGGGCCTCGTGGCGCCCGCCCGCGACCGGCCGGACCGCGGGAGGACCGTCGTGCGTCGCGTCGTCCCCGGAGCCCGGGTCGGGCCGGGCACCGGAGCCGGTCATGCGCGCGAGATGAACTCGCCCGAGCGCGTGTCGACCTTGACCCGCTCCCCGGGGTTGATGAAGAGCGGCACCTGGAGGACGTGCCCCGTCTCGAGGGTGGCGGGCTTCTTGGCGCCCGAGACCCGGTCGCCCTGCACGCCGGGCTCGGTCTCGGCCACGGTGAGCTCGACCGAGGCGGGCAGGTCGACGCCGACGATCTCGTCGCCGTACATCAGGAGGTTCGCGGTCGAGCTGTCGACGAGGTAGTTCGCCGCGTCGCCGAGGGTCGCCGCGGGCACCTCGAGCTGCTCGTAGGTGCTGCTGTCCATGAAGACGTACGAGTCGCCGTCGCGGTACAGCAGCTGCATCTCGCGCTTGTCGATGATCGCCCGCTCCATGCGCTCCCCCGCCCGGAAGGTGCGCTCGATCACCCCACCGTGGCGCACGTCCCGCAGCGTGGTCCGCACGAAGGCACCGCCCTTGCCGGGCTTGACGTGCTGGAACTCGCTGATCTGGTACAGGCCGTCGTCCAGCTCGATCGTCATGCCGTTCTTGAAGTCTGCGGTGGAGATCTGTGCCATGTCGGTCCGTTCTGTCGTCCGCCGTCCACGGGTCCTGGGCGTCGCGGGGACGGTGCGGGGCGCTCAGCGCAGGGAGGGTTCCTTGGGGGCCAGGGTGAGCCGGTCGCAACCGTCGTCGGTGACGAGGACCGTGTCCTCGATCCGGACGCCGCCGAGCTCGGGCAGGTAGACGCCGGGCTCGACGGTCACCACGTGGCCGGCGACGAGGGTAGCAGTGGAGCGCGCCGACACACGTGGCTCCTCGTGGATGTCGAGGCCGACCCCGTGGCCGGTGCCGTGGAGGAACGCGTCACCCAGCCCGGCCTCGCCGATCACGTCGCGGCACACCCGGTCGACCTCGGCCGCCTCCACTCCGGCGGCGACGGCCTCCACCCCGGCGGCCTGGGCGGCGAGCACGACCTCGAGCATGCGCTCGCGCTCCGCCCCGACGTCCCCGACCGCCACCGTGCGGGTCATGTCCGAGTGGTAGCCGTCGACGAGGGCGCCGAAGTCGATGACCACCAGGTCGCCCTCGCGGATCCGCCGCGGGCCGGGCCGGTGGTGCGGCTTCGCCCCGTTGGGCCCGGAGGCCACGATCGTCTCGAAGCTGACGTCCTCCGCCCCGAGCGCCCGCATGGCGTTGTCGAGCTCCAGGGCGAACTCCGCCTCGGTCGGGCCGTCGAGCAGGCGGTCGCGGACCTTCGCCAGCGCCGCGTCGGCGATCGCGCAGGCGGCGCGGATGCGCACGGCCTCACCCTCGTCCTTGACCAGGCGGAGCTCCTCGACGAGGCCGGAGGTCGGCACCAGCGTCCCGTCGCCGAACAGCTCGCCCTCCCAGCGGCGCTGCTGTGCCCAGGTGACCGAGCCGGACTCGAGGCCCAGGCGTTGCACGCCGGCGGCGCGCGCCGCGTCGGCGACGACCCCGTCGGGGTTCGCCGGGACGATCTCGATCCGTGCGGGGACCCCGGCGGCGTCGAGCTCCTCGGCGGCCTGGTCGCGGTAGCGGCCGTCGCTCACGAAGAGCAGGTCGTCGGGAGCGACCAGGACGATGCCGGCCGATCCGGTGAAGCCGGTGAGGTACCGGACGTTGGTCAGGTCGGTCACCACCAGCGCGTCGCAGCCGGCGCCCTCGAGCCGCTCGCGCAGGCGGTCCACCCGCGCGGCGAGGTCCATCGGCGGCAGGTCACCGGGTGGTGGTGCGGGGGTCACCCCTTCGGTCACGGCCATCGCGCCAGCCTAGGACCGCGGCACGCGCAGCCGGGCCTCGACCCCGCGGTGGTCGGAGCCGCTGTGGGGCAGCAGCTCGACGCCCTCCACCCCGATCCCGCGGCCGACGAGCACGTGGTCGAGCCGCATCAGCGGCGGCACCAACCAGCCCGACGGCCAGGTGCCGGCGACCCCTCCCCCGCCCGCGTCCTGCGCGTCGCGGAGCCGTCCCACCCGCAGCAGCCGCCGGAACGCCCGGTGCCCGGTGCTCGCGTTGAAGTCGCCCGCCATGATCGTGTGCGGCGACGCGTCGCGCGCGTCGTCGACCAGGACCCGGTAGTCGTGCTGCCAGCTCAGCAGCCCCCACCGGTCGCTCGGCGCGACCGGGTGGACCGCGTAGAGGTCGACGTCCACGCCCCCGACCGACAGCCGGACGCGCACCGCGGGCTCCGTCAGCGGCACCCGCACCACCTCCTCCATCGGCAACGCGCTCAGCACGGCGAGGCCCGCGCCGAACCCGCGGGCGTCACGCCACTGGTGCGGGTAGCGGGCCCTGACCTCGTCGCCCCAGCGGTCGTCCAGGATGCGCTCCGCCTCGGGGGTGAACTCGATCAGCACGAGCACGTCCGCCCGCCGCTCGAGCACGGCGGCGAGGCTCCTCCCGGGGTCCTCGTGCTGGTAGTAGAGGTTCTGCACGACGACGCCGAAGGGCGTGCCGGTCGTCGCACGCTCGGGCGCGACCGCACCTGCGAGCGCCGGCGCGGTCATCTCCAGCACCAACAGGACGGGCAGCGCCGCGCCGGCGAGCGACCACCAGGTCCACCGCGTGGGCCGGCGCCGGGCGACGAGCTGCAGCAGCACCCCCGCCATCGCCACCAGGCCCGCGAGGCCGGTGAGGGCGACGGAGACGGCCGCGATGCCCATCATCCGGAAGCCGAGCTCCTGGATGCCCGTGTAGCGGATCAGCGCCACCGAGAGGGTCGCCACCACCCCTGCGACGCTGAGCGCCCGGCCGGTCAGGAGGGCGGCGCGGCGCCGCCCGCTCACCGTCCGCTGCGCTGCCTGAGCAGCTCCGCGGCCGCGTCGACGGCCAGGCGGTACCCCGCACCGCCGAGCCCGCAGACCATGGCGTCCGCCACCGGGGTGACCACCGACGTGTGCCGCCAGCGCTCGCGGGACTGCGGGTTGGACAGGTGCAGCTCGACCACCGGCCCCTCGAACGCAGCGAGCGCGTCGTGCAGCGCCCACGAGTAGTGGGTGAACGCACCGGGGTTCACCACCAGCGCGTCGTGCCGGCCCCGCGCGGCGTGCACCGCGGCGACCATGCCGGACTCGGAGTCGCTCTGCACGTGCTCGAGCCCCAGGCCCAGCGCCGCGGCGGTCGTCCGCGCGAGCTCGACGTGGTCCTCCAGCGTCGCGGTGCCGTACACCTCGGGTTGGCGCTCGCCGAGCAGTCCGAGGTTCACCCCCGACAGGAGCAGCAGCGAGCCGGAGCCGCCGGCCTCGGCGCTCATCGCACCGCCGCGAGCGCCGCCCGCGCCTCGGCCGGATCGACCCCTGGCACGACCTCGACCCCGGCCGGCCCGTCGAGCACGAAGGTCAGCCCGTCGTCGAGCACCTTCTTGTCGCGCGCCATGAGCGTCATCAGGTCGTCGTCATCGAGGCCCTCCGGGAGGCGCGAGGGCAGCCCGTACTCGCCGACGACCCGCCGGTGCTCCGCCACCGCCGCGTCGTCGATGCGGCCGAGCCGCCTCGCGAGCTCGGCGGCGTACACGAGCCCGACGGCGACCGCCTCGCCGTGGCGCAGGTCGTGACCACCCGCGATCTCGATCGCGTGGCCGAGGGTGTGCCCGTAGTTCAGCAGCGCGCGTCGCCCCGACTCCCGCTCGTCCGAGGCGACGACCTCCGCCTTGATGCGCACGCAGGCCGCGACCTGCTCCTGCAGGTCGAGCTCGTCGAGCCGTCCTCCCCCGAGCCAGTGGTACTTCGCGAGCTCGCCGAGCCCGCAGCGCCACTCCCGATCGGGCAGCGTCGAGAGGGTGGAGGTGTCGCACACCACCGCCCGGGGCTGCCAGTACGCGCCCACGAGGTTCTTGCCCTGGGGCAGGTTGACCCCGGTCTTCCCGCCGATCGCGGCGTCGATCTGGGCGAGCAGCGTGGTGGCCACGTGCACGACCGGGAGCCCGCGGTGGTACACCGCCGCCGCGAAGCCGGCCACGTCGGTGACCAGGCCGCCGCCGAGGCCGACCACGCAGTCCGAGCGGGTGAGCCCCCACTCCGCGAAGTCCTCGCACAGGGACTGCAGGGTGGCGACGGTCTTGTGCTGCTCGCCGTCGCCGATCGTGAAGACGCGCTGCTCGCGGCCCGTGTCGACCTCGACCGGGACGGACTCCTGGGTGACGACCGCGACCCGCCGCGCGCGCTCGGGGACGTGGGCGGCGAGCTCGCCCAGCGCGCCGTCGCCGACGAGCACCGGGTACGAGCGGCCGCCGGACAGTGGCACCTCGACCGTGATCATGCGGCCACCATCATGCACGCGGCGGCAGCCGCCCCCGCGTCAACCGAGCCGTTCCGCCAGCTCGTCGACGAGGGTGCGGGGGTCGACGCCGTCCACGTCGACCACGAGGTCCGCGACCTCCGAGTAGAGCGCCTCGCGCTCGGTGGCCATGCGGTGGAGCGCGAACTCGGCGTCGCCGTCGAGCAGCGGCCGCGCCTCGGAGGTGTCCTGGAGGCGCTCCGCGAGGTGCGCCGGCGTGGCCCGCAGCCACACGACCTCGGCGTGGTCGCGCAGCAGGCGGCGGTTCTCCCGTTCGAGCACCACGCCGCCACCCGTCGCGATGACCGCGGGCGGACCGGCGAGCGCCTCGGCCAGCGCCTGGGACTCGAGCGCACGGAACCCGGTCTCACCCTCCTCGGCGAAGATCTCCGCGACCGTGCGCCCGGCCATCTCCTCGACCACCCGGTCGAGGTCGATGCTGAGGGCCCTCCCCGTCCTGGAGGCGAGGAGCGGGGCGAGGGTGGACTTCCCGGAGCCCGAGAGCCCGACCAGTGCGACGTGGCCGGGGTTCCTCACACCACTACGACGGAGGTGTCGTCGAGGAGCTGGCCGATCGCCGCGCGCAGCGCGAGCGTCGGGCAGTCCCGGGCCTCGAGCAGGATGGTGACGCCCTGGTCGCACTCGACCACGAGCGCGGAGGCGTCCCGGTGGATCTTCGCGTTCATCCGGAACCGGGCCTCGTCCGCGTTCTGCACCTCGATGGTCCGCACGACGTCCCACGAGAGGCGGAAGTGCAGGTCACCGGGTCCCGCGAGCTCCAGACCCGCCCGTCCGAGCGTGGCGGTGCAGCGCTTCCGCTTCTTGTGGTGACCGGGGTAGCCGCCGAGGTACACGACGTCCTCGAGCTCGAGCGTGCCGGGGCCGCTCGCCTCCGCCGGCGGGCCCTGCGGGGCGGCCACCGCCGCGCCGGGCACCACGGCAGCCTCGGGCGCCGGGGCAGCCTCGGGCGCCGGGGCCGGTTCGGCAGCCCGGCGCTCGCCGTCCGCCCGTGCGGTCGGTGCGGTCGAGAACGCGCTCGCCCCGGAGGTCGGCAGCGCCGCGTCGGGCTCCCGGGGCGGCTCCGGCGCGGGCGGGCGTGCGTCGGGCACCTCCTCGATGCGCACGTCGGGGCCCTCGTCGGTGGTCCGACCGGCGAGCCGCTCGAGCGTGGCGACGACCCGGTCGCAGAACGGCAGCGTCCACCCCGCGCGGAGGACCTCGCCGTCCTCCATGCGGATCTCGACCTCCTGCAGCACCTCGCCACGGGGGCCGGGTGCGGGGTCGCCGAGGGCGTCGAGGTTCACGAGGCGGCGCAGGTCCAGCCACATCGGCGGCCCGGACTGCTCGTCGCGCCCCACCCCGAGGGTCGGGCCGGCGAGCACGAACAGCGCCTCGCCGCGGTCCTGCCCGTCGGTCGCGATCCAGCCACGTGCGTGCGCGTCCGGCTCCGGGCCCTCGCCCGTCGACGTCCCCTCGAACGCCTCGCCTGCTCGCACCACGTCGTCGACTCCTCCTGCCGCGCTCCACCGTACCGGTAGCGACGGAGCCAGAGGATCCGCCCCGGGCCACCGGTACCCGAAGTACGTGGTGGGGTCCTCGACGCGGGTCAGGTCGTCGGTGGTGCTCACGGCAGCCCCAGGAAGGAGGGCCCGTCAGGGTGCTCGTCCTCCGCCGGCGGGGTCGGCGTCGGGTTGAGCGCGGCGGCGATCGCCTCGGCCGCCTGCGGGCTGAGCTTGGACATCTGGCGCAGGACCTCGTCGGTCGCGTCGACCGGCGCCCCGGCCGCCGCGGCCGGCTCGGCCGGCGCGGGGTCACCCCCGAACGCGGGCGCACCGTCGCCCTCCAGGGTGTCGGCGATCACGACGTCCCAGTCGTCCCCGTCCGTGGTGCCGGTCCACGGCTCCTCGGACCCGTTCGTGGACGTGCCGACGAGGTCGTCGATCGGGAAGTGGTCGGGGAACGCCGCGGGCGGCTCCTCGTCCTGCAGGAGCGGCGGCGCCGACCCCTCCCCGAGGGTGGTCCCGGTCTCGTGCGAGGCGGTGTCGCGTGGCTCCTCGACCCGGAGCAGCCCGGCCGTGACGAGCGAGGCGATCTCGGCGCAGGCGGCGAGCTCGTCGAGGCCGAGCTCCTCGATGACCTCGTCGACGGCGGGGACCCGCCCGGCTGCGACGACCAGCGGCCAGCGCGACGCCTCGATCGTCACCGACGGCTCGCTGAGCTGCGGTTCGAGCGCGATGCGGTGCCGGGTCGAGGGCACCACCGCCGCGATGGCGTCCCACTCCTGCAGCAGCCCCCGGGCGGCGTCGAGCGCCTCGGTGAGCGGGGTCGGCGCCACGGCCACCTCGGGGCTGCCCGAGCTGCCGCTGTCGAAGGAGAAGGACCCCTCGCCGAACCGCAGCAGCTCGAACACCAGGCTCGCCGCCGTCGCACCGGCGGACTGCCGTCCGCTGCCGCCGACGACCTGGCCCTCCTCGATCCACAACGTGGCCGTCCCGCGATCGCCCTCGAGCACCAGCCGACCCGTCTTCGACGAGCTGGACAGCAGCGCCAGCACGTCGGCGAGCGGGAAGGCGTCGATCGTCCCCTGGAGAGCCACGTCGAATCCTCCTGCGTGCTCCGGAAAATGGTCCGAACGGACCACCCCACACCATCGGCACGCCGGGGACGCGGGTTCAGCTTTTCGGCGACCCCTCCGTCACCTCAGCCACTGCGCTGCGCATCGCCTCCAGCGGGGCGGGGATCCCGGTCCACCGCTCGAACGCCGCGCCGGCCTGGTGCACGAGCATCGACACGCCGTTCGACGTGGCCGCGCCACGCGCCTCGGCCTCCTCGAGCAGTCGCGTGCGCAGCGGGTGGTAGATCAGGTCGACGACGACCTGGCCCTCGTGCAGCAGCCCGGGCTCGCAGGGCAGCTCGTCGGTGGGTGCGCCGTCGCGCTGCATGCCCACGGGGGTCGCGTTGACGACCACGTCGGCGTCCGCGATCGCCGCCGGGTCGACCACGCCGCCGACCCCGCCCGCGAGGGCCGCGGCCGCCTCGGCGGTCGCCCGCGTGCGGTTGACGACGCCGACCGACGCCGCCCCGGCACGGGCCAGCGAGAGCACCACCGCGCGTGCCGCCCCGCCGGCGCCGAGCACGACGCACCTGGTCCCATCGGGGTCGAGGCCGTGGTCGGCGCGCAGCCCGGCGACGAAGCCCTCGCCATCGGTGTTGGCGCCGACGAGCCGCTCACCGTCCCAGGCGATGCAGTTCACCGCGCCGAGCGCCGCCGCGTCCGGCTCGACGTCGTCGAGCCCCTCGATGACCGCCGCCTTGTGGGGCATCGTCACCGACAGGCCCCCGAGCCCCAGCGTGCGCATCGCGTGGACGGCCCCGACGGCGTCGCCGGCGCGGACGGTGAACGCCGCGTAGACCCAGTCGAGACCCGCGGCGGCGAACGCGGCGTTGTGGATCCGTGGCGACAGCGAGTGGGTGACCGGGTCGCCGATCACGGCCGCGACCTTGGTCGTGGCATCCACCCTCACGTCCGCGGACCTCGTGGGTGCATCAGAACACCCCCCGACGCTGGGCGTCCTCCTTGGCGTCGAGGAACTCCTGGTACGAGTCCGTGAAGAAGTGCCGCGGGGGGTCGTTGGACACGAGCACGTAGTACTTCCAGTCGCCCTCGGTGGGCGAGATCGCCGCCGCGAGCGACGCCCTGCCCGGCAGCGCGATCGGCGTGGGGGGCAGCCCCGCGTGCAGGCGGGTGTTGTAGGGGGTGTCGGTGTCGAGGTCGCTGCGCGTCAGTTGGCCGTCTGCCCGCCCCAGCCCGTACAGCACCGACGCGTCGACGCCGAGGGTCTCGCCGGCGTCGAGGCGGTTGGAGATCGTCCGGGAGATCATCCCGCGCTCCTCCTCGGGCGCGCCGGTCTCCTTCTCGATCAGCGAGGCGATCGTGACCAGCTCGTAGGCGGTGCGGCCCTGCAGCGTCTCGGCCTTGTCGTAGTCGAGCTCGTCGAGCACCGAGTCCATCTTCGAGGCCATCGTCTGGAGGACGTCGACCGCGGTGGCGTCGTCGGAGAACTGGTAGGTGTCGGGGAAGAGGAACCCCTCCCAGCTCGCGTCGGCCGGGCGGTACCTGGAGGTGACCGCGCCGCTCGCGAGGGCCTCCTCGAGCTGCTCGACGGTGACCGTCTCCATCTGCTCGGCGATCTCGCGGAGCGCGTCCTCGAGCCGGCGGCCCTCGACGATCCGCACCACCGTGGCGGCGGGGGGTACGGGGCCGCCGTCCAGCACCTCGATCGCCTGGTCGAACGAGGAGGACCGGCGGAAGTCGATGTAGGTGCCGGCCTCCCACGGCCCGGCGTCCTTCCACCCGACGTAGTAGCGGAAGAGGCGGGCGTTGGAGATGACCTCCGCCTCCTCGAGGATCCTGGCGATGCTCTCGGTGGATGACCCCTCCGGGATGACCACCTCGGCGACGACCTCGCCGGGCTCGCCCGGCGGGTCGACCTGCCGGGACGCCCAGATGAGGACCGCACCGATCAGGACCCCCGCGACGAGCACCAGGGTGCCGCCGACCGCCAACAGCCTGCGGGCACCGTTGCTCGAGGGCGGGAGGACGACGTAGTCGTCGTCCTCGTGCCCACCACCACCGCTGCCGGCCGTGCCCACCTCGCGGGGCGGCTCGGGATCGGCCACGGCACGGCGCGCCACACGTGGCCGGGCGGGCGCCGCGCCGACGCGGGCGGGGCGGCGCACCTGGGCGCCGTCGCGGCGTGGGCGCCGCACGACCGGCGGGACGTGCTCGGGGTCGAAGTCGTCGGGTGGGTTCACCGGGGAGCGTCCTCGTGCTCGGAGTTCGTCTGCGTGGCGGCCCTGGCGCGCCGGCCGTCCAGCCACGCCTGCAGGATCACGGCGGCGGCGACCTTGTCGACGACCTTGCGCCGGGCGCGGGAGTCCATCTGCGCCTCGGCGAGCGAGCGGTGTGCGCTGACCGTGCTCATCCGCTCGTCGTGGGTGTGCACCGGGACGGGCAGGACCCGCTCGAGCGCCCGCACCTCCGCGACGGCGCGCCGGGCGGCGGGACCGACCCGGCCGTCGAGGGAGTACGGCAGCCCGACGACGACCACCTCGGCCTCGGTCTCCTCCACGAGCTCGGCGAGCCGACGGTGGTCCCGCTCGCGGTCACCGGTGCGCTCCACCACCTCATAGGGCAGGGCCACGGTGCCCTCGGAGTTCGAGAGGGCGACCCCGATCCGCTTCGCACCGAGGTCGATGCCCAGGGCCCGCATCAGCCGATCAGCGACCGGACCTGGTCCAGCGCCTCGCCGATGCGGTCGGGTTCACGGCCGCCGGCGACGGCGAGCTCGGCGCCCTTGCCGCCCCCGCCACCGATCGTGCGGGCGGCGTCCGCGATGAGGCTGCCGGCCTCGAAGCCGCTGTCGGCCGTGACGGCCGCGACGAGCGCAGCGCCCTTGCCGCCGGGCGAGGCACCCAGCACCACCGCGCGGATGCCCGGCCGATCGCGCAGCGCCACGGCCATGTCGCGCAGCTCGTCGCGCGAGTCGACCTCGACCTCGGCGATGACAACGCCGTCCACCGCGGCATCCGCGAGCGACCCGGCCTGGCTGCGGGCCAGCTCCCGCCGGAGCACCTTGGCCTCGTCGCGTGCCGCCTTCAGCTCGGCGAGGCGCCGCTCGAGCCCGTCGAGCACGTCGTCGCGGGCGACCCCCAGCAGGTCCGCCGCGCCCCGGACGAGGCGCTCCGTGCTGCGCATCCGCTCGATGGTGCCCATGCCCGTCACCGCCTCGATGCGGCGGATGTTCGAGCCGATCGAGGTCTCGGAGACGATGACGAGCGAGCCGATGTCGCCGAGCGCGCTGACGTGGGTCCCGCCGCACAGCTCGGTGCTGTGCGGGCCCGCCTGCAGCACCCGGACGCGCTCGCCGTACTTCTCTCCGAAGAAGGCGATCGCGCCGAGCGCGCGGGCCTCCTCCATGGAGGTCTCGAAGTGGTTCACCGGCGCGTTGGTGAGGATCTCCTCGTTGGCGAGGTCCTCGATGCGTGCCAGCTCCTCGTCGCTCACGGCCGCGTGGTGGGAGAAGTCGAACCGGAGCCGGTCGGGGCCCACCCACGAGCCCTGCTGCTTCACGTGCTCGCCGAGCACCTCCCGCAGGGCCCAGTGCAGCACGTGGGTGCCGGTGTGGTTGCGGCGGATCGCGGCGCGGCGGGCGACGTCGATCTCGGCGGTGGCCGGCTGGCCGGGCTCGATGGTGCCCTCGACGACCTCGACGTGGTGCCGGTGCAGGCCGGGCAGCGCGTGGGTGGTGTCGAGCACCCTCGCCGTGCCGGTCGGGGTGGTGATCGTGCCGGTGTCGCCCACCTGGCCGCCGGCCTCGGCGTAGAACGGCGTGCGGTCGAGGTAGACCGCGTCGCCGATCACCGCGAGGACCGTCGCGGCACTGGTGTGCTCCTCGCGGCCGGTGAACTCGGTCGGGCCGTGCTCGGCGAGCAGTGCGCGCTCCTGGTCGGCCTCGTCGCCGGTGGCGACCCCGGTCGCGCGGCTCGCCGCCCGCGAGCGCTCGCGCTGCTCGGCCATCGCGGCGTCGAAGCCGTCGACGTCGACCTCCACCCCGCGCAGGTCCGCCATCTCCTGGGTCACCTCGAGCGGGAACCCGTAGGTGTCGTGCAGCTCGAACGCGACGCGTCCGTCGAGGACGCGCTCCTCCCCCACCTCGTCCAGCGCGGTGTCGAGCAGCTTCGAGCCCCGGGCGAGGGTCGAGCGGAAGCGCTCCTCCTCGCGGGTGATGAGGTCGACCACGCGGTCGCGGTCCTCCGCCAGGTCGGGGTAGGCGTCGCCCATCAGGTCGGCGCAGCGCTCGACCATGCGGGGCATCACCAGCTGCTCGACCCCGAGCATGTACGCGAAGCGCACCGCCCGGCGGATGACCCGCCGCAGCACGTAGCCGCGGTCCTCGTTCGAGGGGACGACCCCGTCGGAGACGAGGAACGCCGCGGTGCGGGTGTGGTCGGCGAGCAGGCGCAGCGCGATGTCGCCGAGCTGCGACTGGCCGAGCGAGCTGCCGGTGACCGACTGGGCCTCCTCGACGAGGTCCGCGAGCACGTCGGCCGCGTACAGCGAGTGGGAGCCGGCGAGCACCGACAGCATCCGCTCGAGCCCGGCGCCGGTGTCGACGTTGCGGGACGGGAGGTCGGTGAGCTCCCCGCCGGGCGTGCGGAAGTACTGGGTGAACACGAGGTTCCAGATCTCGACGAAGCGGTCCTCGGCGAGCTCGTTCGCGGGACCCCCGTCGGGACCCAGCTCGGGCCCGAAGTCGAAGAAGATCTCCGAGGACGGACCGCACGGGCCGGTCTCGCCCATCTCCCAGAAGTTGTCCTTGTCGAGCCGCTGGATGCGCTCGCGGGGCACCCCCACCGCGTCCGCCCAGATCTCCTCGGCCTCGTCGTCGGAGACGTGGCAGGTGACCCAGAGCCGGTCGCCGTCGATGCCGAGCACCTCGGTGACGAACTCCCACGCCCACGGGATCGCCTCGGCCTTGAAGTAGTCGCCGAAGCTGAAGTTGCCGAGCATCTCGAAGAACGAGAGGTGGCGCGGCGACCGCCCGATCGCGTCGAGGTCGTTGTGCTTGCCCCCGGCGCGCACGCACTTCTGGATCGACACCGCCCGTGGCGGGTCGAACGGCACCGGCTCCTCGCCGAGGAAGTACGGGACGAACTGCATCATCCCCGAGTTGGTGAACATCGGGGCGGACGGGTGCGTCGGGATGAGGCTCGACGACGGCACCACCGTGTGGGCGCGCGCGACGAAGAACTCCGTCCACTTGGTGCGGAGCTCCGCGGCGGTCATCGGGCGCGACGAGGTCTGCGACATGGCCCGCTCAGCCTACCGGTGGCCCCGAGGGGTGGGTGCTTCAGCGGGCACGGGTGGAACCGGGTCGCGTGGCGCGGGCCACGGTCGCGGAGCCGGTGGCGTGCCGGACCGGCCGGAGGGGTGCGGGCGAGGTCCCGTGCGCGGCGCGGCCGTCGCGCAGGCCCCGCAGCTCCGCCTCGCGCTGGCGCATCGCGTCGCGCCCCTCGACGATCGCCTCGGCGACAACCCGCCCCGCCTCGCGTGCACGCCTGCCGGCGACGGCGACGAGGTGGTCGGGCTGGAGCGCCTCGAGGCTGGCGCGCACGCGGCGCTCGACCCACACGGTGCCGGACGCGCCCGCCGCCGCGCCCAGGCCGAACCAGAACAGGCGCCTCACCGTGCACCGTCCCGGTGCCGGCCGCGCAGCCGCCGGGCGGCGCGGCGGGTGCCGGAGGCGAGCGCGGCGCCCTTGATCACCGGCGAGGTCAGCGCCCGGTAGGTGACCGCGGTCGCGGTGTCGACCCGCTCGCCGATCGACCCGGCCACCTCGAGCAGGTCCTCGACCCGGTCGACCTCCCCCGCGGCGCGCCGGGCGATGGTGCGGAGCTCCTCGGCGGCGGGCACGGCGACCCGCTCGAACTCCTCTGCAGCGCGTTCGAGCCGCCGGGCGGCGCGCAGCGCGCGTGAGGTGACGAGCGCGAGGGCCGCGGCGATGCCCATCGCGGCGACGGCGCACAGGATCGTGAGCAGCTCGAGGGCGGTCATGCTCCCCCAGTCTCGCCGGAACGCGCGTCGTCGGTGGGGACCTTCCCCTGCCGCTCCCTCCACCGGGCGACGAGGCGGGCCTCGACACCGTGTCGGCCCGGGCGGTAGTAGGTGGCGCCGGACAGCTCGTCGGGGAGGTACTGCTGCGGGACCCAGCCCGCCGGGTGGTCGTGGGGGTAGCGGTAGCCCTTGCCGTGCCCCAGCTGGGCCGCGCCGCGGTAGTGGGCGTCCCGCAGGTGGGCGGGGACCTCGCCGACGGGGCGGGTGCGCACGTCCTGCATCGCCGCCTCGAGCCCCGCATAGGCCGTGTTCGACTTCGGGGCGAGCGCGAGGTGCACCGTGGCCTGGGCCAGGTTGATGCGGGCCTCGGGCAGCCCGACGAGCTCCACCGCCGTCGCGGCCGCGTTCGCGACGACGAGCGCGAGGGGGTCCGCCATGCCGACGTCCTCGGAGGCGGCCACGACGAGGCGGCGCGCGATGAACCTCGCGTCCTCGCCGGCCTCGAGCATGCGGGCGAGCCAGTGGAGCGCGGCGTCGGGGTCGGAGCCGCGGATGGACTTGATGAACGCCGAGACGACGTCGTAGTGGTCGTCGCGGCCGTAGCGCACCGGTGAGGCGCCCAGCGCGTGCTCCGCGTCCGCGAGGGTGACGTGCACGGGCCCGCCGGGCTGGCGCGCCTCGGCGAGGGCGAGCGCGACCTCGAGGCTGGTGAGCAGGTGGCGGCCGTCGCCGCCGGCGCGGTCCACGAGGTGCTCGAGCGCGTCGTGGCCCGCGGTGGCGCCCTCGGCAGCGAGGCCGCGCCGGGCGAGCTCGAGGAGCCCGCGCTCGTCGAGCGGGTGGAGGCGGAAGAGGGTCGAGCGGCTGAGCAGCGGCGGGTTGACCTCGAAGTACGGGTTCTCGGTCGTGGCGCCGATGAGCACCAGCAGCCCCGTCTCGACCGCGGGCAGGAGCGCGTCCTGCTGGGCCTTGGTGAACCGGTGGATCTCGTCGAGGAAGAGGATCGTGCCGCGGCCCTCCGCCCCGAGGCGGTGCTGCGCGGCCGCCGCGACCTCCCGGATGTCCTTCACGGTCGCGGTGACCGCCGACAGCGGCACGAAGGCCTTCGAGGACGCGGCGGCGAGCAGACGGGAGATCGTCGTCTTGCCGGTGCCCGGCGGACCCCACAGCACCACCGAGCTGAGGCGGTCCGCCTCGGCGAGCGCACGCAGGGGCTTGCCGGGCCCCAGCAGGTGGTCCTGGCCGACGACGTCGTCCAGCGTGCTGGGGCGGAGGCGGTCGGCGAGCGGGCCGCGGGAGGCGAGCCGCTGCTCCGCCGCCGCGCTGAACAGGTCGCCGCCGCCGTGCTCCGCCGGGGTCACGCCGTCCCGCTCCCCTCGCCGGACCCGGCCGGCGCGCCGAGCTCGCCCAGCCGCCGCCGGAGCAGGCCGAGCAGCGTGATCGTGCTGTACTCCCGGACCTGGTTCCGCCGGCCCGGGAGGCGCAGCTCGGTGGAGTGCGCCACCTCGGAGCCGATCGCCACCCCGAAGCAGACCGTGCCCGGGGGGCGGCCCTCCTGGGGGTCCGGGCCCGCGACGCCGGTCGTGGCGAGGCCCACGTCCGCGCCCAGCCGTTCCCGCGCTCCCCTCGCCATGGCCAGCGCGGCCTCCTCGGAGACCACGGGGCCCTCGGGCACCGCCAACAGGTCGTGCTTCACGTCCGAGGCGTAGGCGACCACCCCGCCGCGGAACACGTCGCTCGCGCCGGGGACCGACACGAGGCGCGACGCGACGAGGCCGCCGGTGAACGACTCCGCGACCGCCAGGGTGAGCCCCAGGGCGCGGAGCTGGTCGAGCACGACCGACTCCATCGTGTCGTCGTCGACCCCGAACACGAGCGGCCCCAGCACCTCGCGCAGGACCTGCTCCTCGGCGTCGAGCGCGGCGTCGACCTCCTCCCGGGTGGCGCCCTTCGCGGTGAGGCGGACCTTGATGCCCTCGATGCCGGAGGCGAGGAACGCGAGCGTGACGCCGCCGATGCGGTCGCGCTCCTCGATGCGCTCGGCGAGCAGCTCGGCGAGGCCGGACTCGGACTCGCCCCAAGTGCGCAGGGTGCGGCTGCCGATCACCGCGCCCTGCCCGGCGCGGCGCTGCAGGTCGGGCAGCACGGTGCCGCGGACCATCTCCTGCATCTCCCAGGGGACCCCGGGGACGGCGTAGATGACCTTCTCGACCTCCTCGCCGCCGGGCCCCCGCCAGGTGACCGGGCACACGAGCCCCGGCGCGGTGCCCGGCATCTGGGGGATGAACGACGCACCACGCGGCCGCATCGCCTGGCGCAGGTTGTTCATCGGCATGCGACGACCCCGCCCGGCGAACAGCTCGACGATGCGCTCCTCCATCTCCTCGTCCGGCTCCAGCGGGACGCCCATGACCTCGGCGATCGCCTCCCGGGTGAGGTCGTCCTGGGTGGGGCCGAGGCCGCCGCAGCAGATCACCGCGTCGCTGCGGTCCAGCGCGAGCCGCAGGGTCGCGACGATGCGCTCGAGGTTGTCGCCGACCTTGGTCTGGAAGTGCGTGTCGATCCCGGACAGGGCCAGCTGCTCGCCGATCCAGGCGGAGTTCGTATCGACGATCTGGCCGAGCAGGAGCTCGGTGCCGATGGCCACGACCTCGGTGCGCATCAGGGGAACGCTACCGGCCCGCAGGGACACCGGGTCCCGGCCCGGTGGCGCCCCGGCGCTCAGTCACCGGCCATCGTCGAGGTCGCGCGGGAGCCGGCGGCCAGGTACTGCACGGCGCTGACCCAGGCCACCGCCACCCCCGCCCACAGGAACACGTCGGCCAGCCAGCGCACGTCGGTGGTGAGCGGCAGCACCACCCAGCCGACCGCGCCGAACTGCACGAAGGTCTTCCACTTCGCGAGCCGGGACGCCTGCACCGCCAGGCCGTGCCGGCCCCAGTACGACCGGAACACGCTGATCAACGCCTCCCGCACCGAGACCAGCGCCACGGGCAACCACCAGAACCGCCCGGCGGCGACCATCGACCAGAGCCCGCCGAGCGCGAGGACCTTGTCGGCCAGCGGGTCGAGGAACGCCCCCGAGCGCGTCGCGCCCTGCTTGCGGGCGAGGTAGCCGTCGAGGCTGTCGCTCGCGGTGATGACGAACCAGAGGCCGACCAGCGGCCAGCTCGACCCGTCGCGCAGGATGAGCACGAACGCGAGCGGCGCGAGCGCGATGCGGGCCACGGTCACGAGGTTCGCCGGGGTCAGGAGCGCGGACGGGCCGAACGAGCGCGCACCCGGCCGGTGCGCGGCGCCGGTCAAGGTCGCCCCGGCGCGTCGTGCACCGGGACGGCGTCGAGGTCCGGGCCCGCCGCGCCGGTGATCCGCACCCGGTGGAACCGGCCCACCTCGAGGTCGGCCGGCACGTGCACGAGGCCGTCGATCTCGGGGGCCTCGCGGTGGGAGCGTGCGACGCCCGGCTCGTCCACGAGCACCGTCGTGACCTCGCCGATCAGCTCGTCCCGGCGCGCCGCGGTGATCCCGTCCTGCAGCTCGCGAAGCTCCGCCAGACGGTCGGCGACGAGCGACGGGTCCACCTCACCGTCGAGCCCCGCCGCATGGGTCCCCTCCTCGCGCGAGTAGGCGAAGAACCCGCACCAGTCCAGCCGGGCCTCCTCCACGAAGCGGAGCAGCTCGTCGTGGTGCTCCTCGGTCTCACCGGGGTAGCCGGCGATGAAGTTGGAGCGGAACGCCGCGTCGGGGCGCAGCGCACGGATCCGCTCGATCCGCTCGAGGAAGCGGTCCCCGCTCCCCCACCGGCGCATGCGCCGCAGCAGCGGTGCGGCGACGTGCTGCAGCGACAGGTCGAAGTAGGGCACGGGCCCGGTGGCGATCGCCTCGACCAGCTCGTCGGTGAGCTCGGACGGGTAGAGGTACAGCAGCCGCACCCAGTCGACGCGCTCGGCCACCGCACGCACCAGCGGCACGATCGCCCGCTCCCCGCTCCCGCCGTCGCGGCCGTACGCGGCGAGGTCCTGGGCGACCAGCACGACCTCGCGCACGTCGAGCCCGTCGACCTCCTCGAGGACGTCCTCGATCGACCGGGAGCGCTGGGGCCCCCGGAACGACGGGATCGCGCAGAACCCGCACGCCTTGTCACATCCCTCCGCGACCTTGACGTAGGCCCACGGGCGCGGCGACGGGGGGCGTGGGAGGTTGAGCAGGTCGAGCTGCGGGGCGCGGGAGGGGTCCTCGCCGTTCGCCGGCTTGCGCCCGAGGGTCACCGGCACGCCGAACCCGACGACCGCGTCCGCCTCGGGCAGCGCGCCGGCGAGCTCGTCGCCGTAGCGCTCCGCCATGCAGCCGGTCACCACCAGGCGCGAACCGTCGGTGCGCCGCTCGTCGAGCTCGAGGATCGTCGCGACGCTCTCCTCGCGCGCCTCCTCGACGAACGCGCAGGTGTTGACCACGACGAGGTCGGCCTCCGCCGGCGAGCCCGCGGGCACCATGCCGTCCGCGGCGAGGGTGCCGATCAGCTTGTCGGAATCGACCTGGTTCTTGGGGCAGCCGAGGGTCTCGACCCAGTAGGAGCGGGGCACGGTGGTCCGAGTCTAGGTGGCCGGCTGCGCGGGCCTCAGGCCACGTGCGGGGGCGCGAGGCCGGGGCGTGGCCAGTCGAGCGCCAGCAGGCGCCCGGTGCCCGATGCCGTGACGAACGCGGTGCGCAGGTCGGGCCCGCCGAACGCGATGTTGGTGACGAGCACGTCGTCGATCGGCACGTGCTCGACGGTGCCGCCGTCGGGGGAGATGACCGTGATGCCGCCGTGCTGGAGGGTGCCGACGCAGACGTGGCCCTCCGCGTCGACCGCGAGGGAGTCGAGCAGCTGCAACCCGGGCAGGCCGGCGAGCAGGTCGCCGTGCGGGGGCAGCACGCCGCCGCCGACCGCCACGCCGGGCTCGGGCACCCGCCAGGACCAGACCCGGCCGGTGTGGGTCTCGGCGACGTACAGGCGGTCGCCGTCGGGCGAGAGGCCGATGCCGTTGGGCGCGTCGAGGGGGAACAGCACCTCGGTGATCGAGGAGCCGTCCGCGAGCGCGTAGTACACCCCGGTGCGGTCGGAGGTGCGTCCTTGCCGCACCCCGTGATCGGTGAACCAGAACCCGCCGTGGCCGTCGAAGACCAGGTCGTTCGGGGCCCGCAGCCGGAGGTCCCCGCAGTGGGTGTACACGGTCTCGACCGAGCCGTCGGTGAGGTCGACCCGCTGGATGCACCCGCCGTGCCACTCGTCGGGCACCCCGCCGGGCACGAGGATCCCTCCCACGTCGATCCACTCGAAGCAGCCGCCGTTGTTCGTGATCCACACCGCCCCGTCGGGCCCGATCGCGGAGCCGTTCGGCCCGCCGCCGCACTCGGCGACCACCGACACGGTGCCGTCGGGCCCGACGCGGCTGAGGGTGCCACGGGGGATCTCGACGACGAGCACGCTGCCGTCCGCGAGCGGCGTGGGGCCCTCGGGGAACTGCAGCTCGGTCGCGACCGTGCGGTACGGGACGGACATCAGAGCTCGCCGCGCTCGATCATCTCGTCGAGCTCCTCCGGTGTCATCAGCACGGTGCGGGCCTTCGACCCCTCCGACGGGCCCACCACGCCGCGCTGCTCGAGCAGGTCCATCAGCCGCCCGGCGCGTGCGAAGCCGACCTTGAGCTTGCGCTGCAGCATCGAGGTCGACCCGAGCTGGCTGCGCACCACGAGCTCCATGGCCTGCTTGAGCAGGTCGTCGTCGTCATCCCCGCCCGAAGCGGCGCCGCTGCCGGAGGGGGCGTTCTCGTCACCCTCGACGCCCGGCACGTAGTGCTCCTCGACCGACGGCGACTGCTTGCGCCACTGGGCGACGACGGCCGCGACCTCCTTCTCCTCGACCCAGGCGCCCTGCACTCGCTGGGGCGAGGACGTGCCGCCGCCCAGCAGGAGCATGTCGCCCTTGCCGACGAGCCGCTCGGCGCCGAGCTGGTCGAGGATCACCTTGGAGTCGGTCGCCGAGGCGACGGCGAACGCGAGCCGCGCGGGGATGTTCGCCTTGATCACGCCGGTGATGACGTTGACCGACGGCCGCTGGGTGGCGATGACGAGGTGGATCCCCACCGCCCTCGCCTTCGCGGCGATGCGGGTGATCGACTCCTCGACGTCGCGGGAGGCGACCATCATCAGGTCGGCGAGCTCGTCGACCACCACGAGGATGAACGGCAGCCGGGTGTGCTCCCGCCCCTCGCCGGGCTCCGAGGCCAGGTCCCCACGGTCGAACGCCGCGTTGTAGCCGCCGATGTCGCGCACGCCGACCTCGGAGAGGAGGTCGTAGCGGCGCTCCATCTCCTTGACGGCCCAGTTGAGCGCGTTCGCGGCCTTCTTCGGGTTGGTGACGACCTGGGTGAGCAGGTGCGGGATGCGGTTGTACTGGGTCAGCTCGACCTGCTTGGGGTCGATGAGGATCATGCGGACCTGCTCGGGCGTCGACCGCATGAGGATCGAGGTGATCAGCGAGTTGATGCACGACGACTTGCCGGCGCCGGTCTGCCCGGCGATGAGCAGGTGCGGCATCGTCGCGAGGTTCATCATCACCGCGGTGCCGTTGATGTCGCGGCCCACCGCGACCTCGAGCGGGTGGGTGGCCCGGTGCGCCTCCTCGGAGGCGAGGATGTCGCCGAGGGCGACGATCTGGCGCTCCTCGTTGGGCACCTCGACGCCGATCGCCTGGCGACCCGGGATCGGCGCCAGGATGCGCACGTCCGGCGACGCCATGGCGTACGCGATGTCCTTGTGGAGGCTGGTGATGCGGGCGACCTTCACCCCGACGCCGAGCTCGAGCTCGTAGCGGGTCACGGTCGGCCCGACGACCATCCCGACGAGGCGGGTCTCGACGCCGTGCTCCGCCAGGGCCCCCTCGAGCACCCGCCCGCGGGCCTCGACCGCCTTGGTGTCGATGCTGCGCCGGCCCGACAGCGACAGGAGGTGCTTCGGCGGCAGCCGCCACCGCGACCCCGCCGCACCGGGCGGCAGGCCGATCTCCAGCTGCTCGGTGGCGCTCGGGTCGAACGGCTCGGGATCGGCGACGACCACGGCCGGGGCGGCGGCCGCACGCTGCTTCCGGCGGCTGCGCTTGGGCTCCGGTGGGGCGTCCGCGTCCTGGTCGTAGAGGGTGACGGCCGGCTCGGGCGCCTCGTCGTCGTCGGCGGCGTCGACCTCCTCGCCGAGGCGGAACAGGTCGTTGAACCAGCTGCGGGCGAGGCGCCCCGCGGGGGCCAGGACGTGCGCGGTGCCCTGGGCGAGCTGGCGCAGCGACCTGCCGCTGATCAGGCTCACGGCGAAGACGCCGAGCAGCAGCAGGATCACCAGTGCCGCCCACCGCCCGACGAGCAGCGACACGCCGCCCGGGACGGCGCCCAGGTAGCCGCCGCCCGGGGCGTACGCGTCGAGCCCGTCGTCGGTGATCGTGCGGCCGTGGGCGAACAGCAGGTGGAGCACCCCGGCGGTCACGACCACGGCGAGCACGGCGCCGAGCGCGAGGACGGGCCCCCTGGGCCGCCGCCCCTCGTCGAGCTCGTCGACCAGCTCCTCGGTGTCGTCCTCGGACGGGCGGCGGGGGCCGCGGATGAGCAGCACGCCCGCCACGGCGAGGCCCGGCGGCAGGAGGTAGCGCAGGAGGCCGACGACGCTGCCGGTCAGCGCCTCGAGCGACGACCCGACCGCCGCGGCCGTGTCGGTGTAGACGGCGATGCCGACCAGCACCGCCGCGATGAGCGTGAGGATGCCCCAGATGTCGTGTCCGTGGCCGTCGAAGAGGTGCCGGAGCAGCCCGTCCCGGGGCTCCTGCGCCGCGGCGCGGGAGCGGCTCCGGCCGTTGCGGGAGGTCCCGGCGGACCGGGACGCGCGCGACGGGCGTCGTGAAGCGGTTCGCTGACGAGTGGCCACGGTGAGCTCCACCGTACCCACCGGCACCGACACCGACGCGGCACCGCGGCGGCGGCGCCGGCCGGCGGCGGGTCAGGCCTCGAGCACCACCGGCAGGATCATCGGACGCCGGCGCGTCTTGTCGGCGACGAAGCCGCCCGAGGCGCGACGCAGCGCCCGCTCGATCCCGGGGAGGTCCGCGCCCTCCTTCAGCGCCTTCTCCACCCCGGCACGGACCCGCTCGAGCATCTCGGCGAGCAGCTCCCCCGACTCGGGCTCGTAGACCCAGCCCCTCGTCGCGACCTCGGGCCCCGACACGATCCGGCGCGCCTCCATGTCGACGCAGACGATCGCGGCGACGACGCCCTCGTCCGCGAGGACCCGGCGGTCGCGCAGCACCCCGGTGCCGATGTCGCCGACCGTCCCGTGCACGTAGACGTACTCCGAGGGCACCCGCCCGACCGGGCGGAGGCCGTCGTCGTCGAGGACCAGCCGGTCGCCGTCCTCGGCGATCAGGATGCGGCTCGCGGGCAGGCCCATCGTCTCGGCCAGCCGGGCGTGCGCGACGAGGTGGTGGTACTCGCCGTGCACCGGCACGAACCACTCGGGCTTGGCGATCGAGTGGTACAGCTTCAGCTCCTCGGCCTTCGCGTGGCCGGTGGCGTGCACGTCGTGCAGGCCGGAGTGGATCACCTCCGCCCCGAGCCGGAACAGGTTGTCGATCACGTTGGTGACCGCGTTCTCGTTGCCGGGGATCGGGTGCGACGAGAGGATGACCGTGTCCTCCGGGGTCAGCTTCAGCCAGCGGTTCTCGTTCGCGGCGAGCAGCGTGAGTGCCGACATCGGCTCGCCCTGGGAGCCGGTGGACAGCACGAGCACCTCACCCGGCTCGTAGCTGTCGACCTGCTCGATGTCGATGATCGAGGAGTCCGGGATCGACAGCAGGCCGAGCTCCCTCGACAGCGTGATGTTCCGCTTCATCGAGCGTCCCAGCGGCGCCACGACCCGCCCGAACGCGATCGCCGCGTCCGCGATCTGCTGGATGCGGTGGATGTGGCTCGCGAAGCAGGCGGTGATGATCCTGCGCCCCTCGTGCTCGTGCATGAGGTCGTAGAGCACCTGGCCGACGCTGCGCTCCGAGCGGGCGTGTCCGGGCTGGTCGGCGTTCGTCGAGTCGGCGAGCAGCAACCGGATGCCCTCGCCGTCCGCGAGTGCCCCGATGCGGGACAGGTCGGTGAGGCGCCCGTCGACGGGGGTGAGGTCGAGCTTGAAGTCCCCGGTGTGCAGGATCGTGCCCTGCGGGGTCCGGAACGCGGTGGCGACGCCCTGGGGCACCGAGTGTGCCGCGGGGATGAACTCGACGTCGAAGGGGCCGATCTCCCACCGCTCGCCGTCCGCGACCGTGTGGAAGTCGGTCCGGCCGAGCAGGCCGGCCTCCTCGATCCGCCCCCGCGCCAGTCCGAGGGACAGCTCCGTGCCGAACAACGGGAACGACACCTCGCGGAGCAGGTACGACAGGGCGCCCACGTGGTCCTCGTGCCCGTGGGTGACCACGCAGCCGGCGATGTCGTCCGCGCGCTCGATCAGCCAGGTGAAGTCCGGCAGGACGAGGTCGACGCCGAGCATCCCCTCGTTGGGGAACATCAGCCCGCAGTCGATGAGCAGCAGCGAGTCCTCGATCTCGAGCACGGCGCAGTTGCGCCCGATCTCGCCGAGCCCGCCGAGGAAGGTGAGGTGGACCGGTGGCGCCATCAGTCGAGCCCCTCGAGCACTTTGCGGGCACGCTCGGCGAGGCCGTCGGGCGCCGGTCCCATCGGCGGACGGCACGAGCCGACCTTGAGCCCGAGCACGCCGAGCAGCGTCTTGGTCGGCACGGGGTTGGGGGCGTCGGGGCTCGCCTCGAACTCGTAGGACTCGAGGAGCTGCGCGTTGATGCGGCGGGCGGTGTCGACCTCGCCGCGCTCGAACGCGGCGATCATCTCGCCCATCTGCCGGCCGACCCAGTGGGAGGCGACGGAGATGACGCCGACCGCGCCGACCGCGAGCAGCGGCAGCGTGCACCCGTCGTCACCGCTGTAGACCTCGAAGCCCGGTGGGGCGCCCGCGACCACCTTGGCGGTCTCCGCGGGGTCGCCCGCCGCGTCCTTGAGCCCCCGGATGTTGGGCACCTCGCGTGCCAGCCGCAGGATGGTCTCGGTCTCGATCTTGCGGCCGGTGCGCACCGGGATGTCGTAGAGCACCACCGGCAGGTCGGTCGCGGCCGCGACCGCCCGGAAGTGCGCCTCGAGCCCCGCCTGGGAGGGCCGGTTGTAGTACGGCGTCACCGACAGGATGCCGTCGACACCGGTCTCGCTCGCGCGGCGGGTCTGCTCGACCGCGGTGGCGGTCGAGTTCGACCCGGTCCCCGCGATCACCGGCACGGACACCGCCTCGCGCACCGACCGGAACAGCACGAGCTCCTCCGACTCGGTGAGCGTGGGGCTCTCGCCCGTCGTGCCGGCGAGCACGAGCCCGTCGCTTCCGTTCTCGACCAACCAGTGCGCGAGCTCCACCGCCGCGTCGAGGTCCAGGTCGCCTCGCTCGTCGAAGGGTGTGACCATGGCCGTGATCACCCGGCCGAAGGTTGGGCTCATGCAAGCTCCTGGTGCGTTCCGTCGAGCCGCCCGGCGGCCCGATCCGTCGGGGACGCGGCGCGTGCACCCCGCACGACCGCGGTGGCGGACCGCTCACCCTCCCGGCGCAGCCCGAGGGTGGCGAGCAGGTCCTCGTGCAGCTCGAACCACACGGTGTGGTACGAGTCGATCGTCGGGCGGGTGAACCACTCGACGTCGCCGGCGAGGGTGCGCTCCAGCGCGGCCTCGAGGCGGGGGTCATACCCGCGGAACCGCTCGAGCGCGGCGGAGAGGCGCCGCAGCAGCGGCCTCGCCGACGCGTGCAGCGCGGCCAACCGCTCCAGCACCGCCGCGTCGTAGGCCTCGTCCCGGTGGTCGTTGGGCACCTCGACCCCGTCGCGGACGACCACCTGCCAGGCGGTGCAGACCTCGAGCACCCTGGCGTTGAGCGGCACGAACTCCGCGTGCACCGCCGCGACGGCCTCCCTGGCGCCGGCCGCGTCGAGCTCCTCGGCGAGCAGGCGCTCGCCCTCCTCGCGTCCCGAGCGGGTCAGCGACCACCCGGGCAGCCGGCCCTCGTGGTGCCGCACCCAGCCGCGCTCGAGCGCGGCGGCCAGCTGTGCGGACACCTCCCCGGACGGCAGCCCGGTGCGACGCGCCAGGTCGTCGACCCGGACGACGCTCCCGAGGCGCAGTCCGTGCAGCACTGCGAGTGTCGGGGCGGCTGGCATCGCCCGCACCCTACCCGCGCGCCGAGCACGCCCCGTGGCCGCGGCCACGGGGCGTGCAGGGCCCCCGATCAGGCGGTGCGCAGCTCCTCACCCAGCGCGAACGACTCGTACTCGTCGCCGGTGTCGGCCCAGTCCTCGAACTGGATGACCCCGAGCTCCTCGAAGCGGTGGCGCAGCCACTTGTCGTTGCGGTCGAGCAGGCCGAGCTTCTTGCAGTTCGGGACGATCTTCGAAAAGAGCATCATCTGGAACATCTGCCGCGTCGGCGTGCGCATGACGAGCTCGATCGCCTCCTTCACCGGCACGCCCATGCGCTCCCACACCTCCTGCTGGAGGAAGCGGTAGCGCATCCGGACGGCGGCCTCGAACGCGAACTGCTGGCGCTCGAAGATCTCCGCGTCGGTCAGCCCCTCGTAGTACTCCTTCAGCGAGAGCACGCCGAAGGCGACGTGACGGGCCTCGTCGCTCATGACGTAGCGCAGCAGCTGCTTGAGCAGCGGCTCGGTCGTCATCATGTGCATGAAGCCGAAGGCCGCGAGCGCCAGGCCCTCGACCATGATCTGCATGCCCAGGTAGGTCATGTCCCACCGGCTGTCGGTGACGATGTCGTCCAGCAGCATCTTCAGGTGGGCGTTGATCGGGTAGTGCCCCGACAGCTTCTCGTCGAGGTACCGGGCGAAGACCTCCACGTGGCGGGCCTCGTCCATCACCTGGGTGGAGGCGTAGTACTTCGCGTCGATCCACGGCACGGTCTCGACGATCTTGGCGGTGCAGATCAGCGCGCCCTGCTCGCCGTGCATGAACTGCGACAGGGTCCAGTTCTGGCTCTCGATGCCGAGCTTGATCCACTCGGCGTCGCCCCACTTCGCGAACGGGGTGCCGGTCACGTCGAAGTCGACCATCGTGCCCGGGCCGGCGCCCATGGCCTCCTGGTTCGCGATCACGACGGACTCCTGGTCGACCTCGGTCTCCCAGGGGAGGTCGGTCGTGCCGTTCCACATCGCGGTCTTTGCCTTCTCGTAGAGCTTGTCGAGCGAGGGCCGTGCGCCCTTCTCGTAGTCCCACGTGAAGATGGCGTCCGCGTTGTTCTGGACCGTCGCGATGATCTCGTCGCGCTCGGTGTTCGTGACCGACAGGATCGCCTCGAGGTCGTCGATGTCGGCCCGGCCGATCATCTCCTCGTTGGTGCGGTCTTCGGTGGTGGACATCGTTCGGGCTCCTCGCACTCAGTCCTGGGATGGTTGGGTCGGGTCGGTGTGCCTCGCCCCCTCAGCCGTATCGGCCGTCGGGGCGTGGCGGTGACGTTCCGCCAGCGGTCGCAGGCCCGGCAGCACGAAGGCGCGGACCAGGCGGGCGGCGGCGGCGCGGTCGGTGAGGTCGAGCGTCGGTGACGGCGTCTGCACGTACGACAGCACGAGCCGTGCGAGCCAGATCGCGGTGGCGCGGGCGTCCGCGGGCTCGAGGAACCGCTCGAAGGCCGGCTGCAGCAGGTCGCCGGCGCAGTGCAGCACCTGCTCGACGCGCTCGAAGTCGAGGAACTGCTCGAACACGACCGGCTCGTGCTCGCGGACGAAGCGCAGTGCCTCGTGGCCGTCCAGGAAGCACATCGCGTCGTGCAGCGCGCCGGTGAGGGCGTCCTCGAGGTCGTCGGCCGCCCCGACGGTGGCGGCGACCGAGTCGACCAGCTCGCGCACGTCGCTCCAGACGGCGAGCTCGAGGATCTGGAACTTCCCGCCGGGGCACAGGCGGTAGACGGTCGCACGGGAGGTGCCCGCCTCGCGGGCCAGGTCCTCGATCGTGGTCTTCGACAGTCCCCAGCGCGCGATGCACCGGCGCAGCGCCGCGGCGAGGCGCTGCTCCGTGCCACCGTCGGTGGGGTCGGGCAGGTCGGAGACGAGGAGCGTCGTGGCTCCCCCCTCGCCCCCCGGTGACCCCCCGGCCCGGTCGTGGCTCCGAGCGATGCGTGGCATCACCTGGAACAATAAGACCCCGGATGTCTCATCGACAACCACCCCGGGGTGTGACGCCCGGCACCTCCGCGGTCAGGCCTGCTCCGCGCCCTGCACCATCCCGGCCAGGAACTCCCGCCGGACCACCTCCCGCACGGCGGACTCGTCCGAGACGTCCACCTCCCCCGGCGACCCCATCCAGGACAGGATCATCCGCGTCAGGTAGTCGGCCCCCAGCTCGAGGTCGAGGTCCGCGCGGACCCTGCCCTCGGCCACCTCGAGCTCCAGCAGCTCGCGCAGGTAGTCGCGGATGACGCCGTGGATCAGCGGCTCCGACGGGTGCACCGCGGCGACCAGCTCGCGCAGCTCGGAGTCCATCAGGTTGGCGAGGATGCGGCTGCGGCCCATCACCTTGCGCCCGATGACGAGCCCGGCGACCAACCGGTCCTCCAGCGTCGGCAGGTCGGCCACCGCACCCGCCAGCCGGGTCCAGAAGCGGGCGATCTCCCACGTCGCGGTCTGCTCGATGAGCTGGGACCGCCCGCCGGGGAAGTACCGGTAGATCGAGGTGCGCGAGACCCCGGAGGCCGCTGCGACGTCCTCGAGGGAGAAGCCGCGCAGGCCGCTGCGCTCGACGCACTGCACGGTGGCGTGCATCACCCGTTCCCTGGGGTCCTCGGGCTGCTCGGTCACCTCAGGCCTCCGTGACGAGGTCGCCCTCCGGCGCCGTGTCGGGCTCGGCTCCACCCCGTGCCCGCGAGCGCGCCACGGCGCGCAGCACGAGCGGGTACCCACCGGCCGCGATGGCGGCGAAGATCCACCACTGCACCATGTAGGAGAAGTTCTGGGTCGGGTCGCCCCGCTCGAGCTCGACCAGTGCCGGGAGGGTGCCGGACTGCTCGGGCTCCTGTGCCTCGAGCAGCACCCACATCGGGGCGAGGTCGCGGTGGTACTGCTCGTCGAGCCGCTCCAGGTCGACCCGGTTCAGGCGGGTCAACCGGCCGTCCTCGGGGTCGGAGGGCCCGAACGAGCCCCGCCGCTGGGTCGGCTGCAGGCTGCCGACGACCTGCACCTCCCCCTCGGGTGGCCGGGCGTCCGCGAAGGGCGGCTCCCCCTGCGCCATGTCGTAGGGGATCCAGCCGCGCACGACCGGAACGACGTCGCCGTCGGGACGGACCAGCGGCGTCAGGAGCCACCCGCCCGGCGCGCCACCCTGCGACCGGTTGAGCACCACCACCTCCCCGTCGGGGTCGTAGGTCCCGCGCAGCTCGACGCGCCGGTGCCGCAGCGCCTCCGCGTCGAGGTCGCCGTGGTCGGCCCCGGGGGGCAGCACGTCGTCGATCGGCTCCGGCGTGGCCGTGGCCAGCGCGTCGAGCCGCTCCTTCTCGTGCCGCTCCTCGATCCAGCGCGAACGCTGCCAGAACCCGAGGCCGACCATGGCGACGACCAGCGCCGCCACGAGGACGTGGCTGAGGACCCACGCGGGTCGCCGCAGGAACGCGTACATCGCAGGCGACCCTACCGAGGGGCCTCAGGCGGTGGGCAGCACGTGGTCGGCGAAGCGCTCGCGGAGGTCCTTCTTGGAGAACTTGCCCACGCTCGTCTTGGGCACCTCGTCGATGAACACGACGTCGTCGGGCAGCCACCAGCTCGCGACGCGCCCCTCGAGGAACGTGATGATGTCCTCCTTGGTGAGCGTCTCGCCCTCCTTGGGCACCACGCACGCCAGCGGGCGCTCGGACCACTTCGGGTGCGGCACGCCGATGACGGCGGCCTCGGCGACGGAGGGGTGGGCCATGATCTCGTTCTCGAGCTCGACCGAGGAGATCCACTCGCCGCCGGACTTCACCACGTCCTTGGTGCGGTCGACGATGCGCACGTAGCCGTCGGGGTCGATCACGGCGACGTCCCCGGTCCGCAGCCAGCCGTCCTCGGTGAACGACTCCGGCGCCCGCTCGTCGTTGTAGTACGTGCCGGTCACCCACGGGCCGGCCGCCTGCAGCTCGCCCCGCTGCTCACCGTCCCAGGGGAGCTCCTCGCCGGTGGCCTGGTCGACGATGCGCAGGTCGACGCCGAGCAGCGCCGGCCCCTGGGTCGCGCGCAGCTCGGCCAGCTCCTCCTCGCTGCGGTCGCGCAGCCACGAGCGGGTGATCGCCATCGAGGCGACGGGCGAGGTCTCGGTCATCCCCCACGCCTGCAGGATCGGCAGGCCGATCTGCTCGCGGTAGGCCTCCGACAGCGCCTTGGGGACCGCGGAGCCACCGCAGGGGATGGCCCGCAGCGAGGAGGTGTCGCGGCCCTCCAGCTCGGGCAGCACGCCCATCCAGATCGTCGGCACCCCGGCCGCCAGCGTCACCCGCTCCGACTCGATGAGCTCGGCGAGCGCCGCGGGGGCCATGCGCGGGCCCGGCATGACCAGCTTGGCGCCGCTCGCGACCCCCGCGTGCGCGAGGCCCCACGCGTTCGCGTGGAACATCGGCACCACCGGCAGGACGGTGTCGTCCTCGCGGATGCCGACCGAGTCGGCCTGCAGCACCCCCAGGGTGTGCAGGTACGTGCTGCGGTGGGTGTAGACGACGCCCTTGGGGTTGCCGGTCGTGCCGGACGTGTAGCACATCGACGCGGCCCGGTACTCGTCGTCGACGCGGAACTCCACCGGCTCGGCGCCCGACAGCAGCTCCTCGTAGTCGAGCACCTCGACCCCGTCCGGGTCGGGCGTGGGCGCGCCGTCGTCCATGACCACGACGTGGCGCACGGTCTCGAACGTCGGCAGCAGCGGCGCCAGCAGCGCGAGCAGGGACCGGTCGACGAAGATCACCTCGTCCTCGGCGTGGTTCACGACGTAGGTGATCTGCTCGGGGAAGAGCCGGATGTTCAGCGTGTGCAGCACCCGCCCGCTGCAGGGCGCCGCGAAGTACAGCTCGAGGTGCCGGGCGGTGTTCCACGCGAAGGTCCCGACGCGCCCGTCGGCGGAGATCCCGAGCTGGTCGAGCACCCCTCCGAGCCGGCGCGTGCGCTCGGCCCAGTCCCCGTAGGTGGTCCGCTCGATCGAGGTCGCGGTGGCCGTCACGACCTCCTTGCGTGGGAAGTACCGCTCCGCCCGCTCGAAGAAGTGCGTGAGAGCGAGCGGACGGTCCTGCATGGTTCCGAGCATCTGTTCCCCCTGAGTCGCGATGCTGCAGCACGCCTGTAGCGTGGTGGAGCCTATGCGGCGGGCAGCCGGCCGCGAGGCGCTCCGATCGATGGCCGACCCGTCACCCCGCACCCCGCACCCCGCTCCCGTTCCGGGGCAGCCACCGCGCTGGTTCCTGCCGGTCGTGGGCGCGTCGATCGTCCTGATGATCGCCGCGAACAACCTCGGCAACGTCGTGTGGTCCTGCGCGGTCGCGAAGGAGCCCGCCCAGGCCTCGTCGATGTGCACCTGGCCGGGGGTGTCGTGGTTCGAGGGCAACCCGCTCGGGCTGCTGGCCCTCAACAGCTCCAACAAGTACCTGCTGGCCACCTCGGTGCTCACGGAACTCGCGCCGTTCGCGGCGGTGGCGCTCGTGCGGCTCATGGCACCCGACCCGCTGTTCTTCCTGCTGGGGCTCACCTACCGGGGCCGCGCGCTGCACTGGGCACGGCGGGCGTTCCCCGGCATGGAGCCGGTCATCGACCAGTTCGAGTCCCAGGGCGGCGCCACCCGCCGCGTGCTCGACACGGCGGTCTTCATCGCGCCCAACAACCCGGTGTGCCTCCTCGCGGGCGTGGCGCGCATGACCTGGATGCGCTTCGTGGTGCTCGCCGTGACCGGCACCCTCGCCCGGATCGCGCTGATGCGCGGCATCGGGCAGCTGTTCCGCGATCAGATCGAGGACGTGCTGGAGATCGTCGGCCGCTACCAGCGCTGGTTCACGCTCGGCTCGCTGCTGCTCGTCGCCGCCTACCTCGCCCACCAGGTCCTCGGCCGGCGGGGCCTCGTCGGCGGCGTCGAGCACCTCGAGGAGGAGCTCGGCGACCCCTGAGCCCGGGGCTGCGCCGGGGACGGCGGAGGGGTCAGGGCCGGTGCAGGCCGAGCAACGGGTCGAGCCCGACGGTGAGCCCGGGGTGGCTGCCCACGGCCTTCACCGCGAGGAGCACCCCCGGCATGAAGCTGGTCCGGTCGATCGAGTCGTGGCGGATCGTCAGGGTCTGCCCGGTCGTGCCGAGCAGCACCTCCTGGTGGGCGACCAGGCCACGGAGCCGCACCGAGTGCACCTGGATGCCGGCGGGCCCCGTGCCACCCCGTGCCCCCTCCAGCACCTGGGTGCGGGTGGGGTCCGGCGCCCACTCCTCGGAGGCCTCGGCCATCCGCTGCGCGGTGAGCATCGCCGTGCCCGACGGGGCGTCGACCTTGCCGTCGTGGTGCAGCTCGATGATCTCGGCCGACTCGAAGTAGGGGGCGGCGATCGCGGCGAAGTGCATCATCAGCACCGCCCCGATCGCGAAGTTGGGGGCGATCACGCAGTTCGAGCTGCGGAACGCGCTCCGGAAGGTCTCGAGGTCCTCGTCGCTGAACCCGGTCGTGCCGACGACCGCGTGGATCCCCCGCTCGGCGAGCCACAGCAGGTTCGGGCGGGACACCTCGGAGGTGGTGAAGTCGACCGCGACCTCGACGCCCTCCCGCTCGAACACCTCCGGGTCGCCGGCGATGCGCAGGTCGCCGTCGACCCCGGCCACGTTGCGCAGGTCGATGCCCTCGTAGTGGGGGTCGCACGCGGCGACCAGCTCCAGCTCGGGGTCCTCGGCCACCGCACGGCACACGGTGGAGCCCATCCTGCCGCCTGCACCGAACACCCCGACCTTGATCGCCATGGGGCGGGAGTCTACGGCCCGGCCTCCGGTGCCTCCGAACCGGCGGGGCGCTCGAACAGGTCGCGCCGCGGGTCGTCGACGAACACCGGCTCGCGGCCGTCGCTGAAGGCGCGGATCGCCTCGGGCAGGTTGTCGGTGAAGCCCGCCATCAGCTGGCTGCGGTCCTCGAACTCGATCGCTGCCTCGAGGCTGGAGATCTCCTGCTCGGCCCACAGCGCCTGCTTGGTGGCCTCGAGCCCGTACGGGGAGAACCGGAGCATGCCCCGCGCCATCTCGAGCGCCTCGTCCAGCAGCCGGTCGTCGGGCACCACCCGCGACACGAGCCCCATGCGGAGTGCCTCGGTCGCGTCGACCCGGCGTCCGGTGAGCAGCAGGTCGTTGGAGTTCGCGGCGCCGATCAGCCGCGGCAGGATCCATCCGGCGCCCATCTCGGTCGAGGTGAGCCCGTTGACGATCCCGGTCGCGTTGAACTCGGCCGACTCGCCCGCGATGCGCAGGTCCGCGCCGAGCGACAGGCACATGCCACCCCCGTACGCCGGCCCGTTGACCGCCGCGATCACCGGCTGGGGGATCGTGCGCAGGCGCCGGGTCAGCTGGCTGTAGGTGCGCATCGAGCGACTCGCGATGCGGTGCACCGACAGGTGCTCGGCGTTCGGGATGACCCCGTGGTCCTTCAGGTCGAGGCCCGAGCAGAACGCCCGGCCCGCGCCGGTGAGCACGACGACGCGGGCGGTGTTGTCCCGGCCGACCTCGGCGAGAGCCCCGTCCAGCTCGACCGCGAGCTCGATCGACAGCGCGTTGAGGCGCTCGGGTCGCGCGAGCCGCACGATGCGGATCCCCTCCCCCGCGTGCTCCACCTCGACCATGCCCATCGCCACCCCCACGACCTCGGACGGCCCGCGAGTCGGTCCACGGTGCCGCGGGGTCGTACCGTACCGGGCATGACGCACGACCCCGGCACGGCGCGCGCCTCCATCCTGGTCCGGGTGTCGGGGCCCGACCGCCCCGGCATCACGACCGACCTCATGACGGTGCTCGACCTCGTCGACGCCGAGGTCCAGGACCTCGAGCAGGTCCTGGTGCGGGGGCACCTGACCCTCGCCGCCGCGGTCACCACCGACGCCCCCGACGAGCTCGCCGCGGTGCTCGACCGCTTCGCAGCGGAACGCTGCCTGCAGGTCGAGCTCGACGAGGTGCCCGCGACCCCGATCGAGAAGGGTCGCATCGACGCGGTGACCGTGCTGGGGCACGAGCTCGAGGTGGCCCTCTCCCCCGCCGAGCTCGGCGCGGTGGCGGCCGGGGTGGCCGCGGCGGGGGGCAACATCGACCGGATCGTCCGGCTCGCCCGCTACCCGGTGTACGCGTACGAGTTCCGGGTGACGGGTGCCGACCCGATCGCCCTGCGCCGGCACGTCGCCGAGGCCTCGGCCGCGCACGGCCTCGACGTGGCGATCCAGCCCGAGGGGCTCGGCCGCCGTGCGAAGCGCCTCGTCGTGCTCGACGTGGACTCCACGCTCATCCAGGACGAGGTCATCGAGCTGCTCGCCGAGGAGGCCGGCGTGCTCGGCCCGGTCCGCGACATCACCACCCGGGCGATGCTCGGCGAGGTCGACTTCGCGGACGCGCTCCGGGAGCGGGTGCAGCTGCTCGAGGGGCTGGAGGTCGAGGCCCTGGAGCGAGCACGGCGTCGCATGCGCCTCACCCCGGGTGCGCGGACCTTCGTGCGGACGCTCAAGCGGCTCGGGTACGCCGTGGGGATCGTGTCGGGCGGGTTCACGCACTTCACCGACCGGCTCGCCCGCGAGCTGGACCTCGACCACGCGGTCGCGAACGAGCTCGAGGTCGCGGACGGCAAGCTGACCGGACGGGTGCTGGGACCGGTGGTCGACCGGCGGCGCAAGGCGGAGCTGCTGCGCGAGTTCGCCGCCAGCGAGAACATCCCGCTGTCGCAGACCGTCGCCGTCGGCGACGGCGCCAACGACCTGGACATGCTCGCGACGGCGGGGCTCGGCATCGCGTTCAACGCCAAGCCGGTGGTGCAGGAGGCGGCCGACACCACCGTGAACGTGCCCTACCTCGACGCGATCCTCTTCGTGCTCGGCGTCACCCGCGACGAGGTCGAGGCCGCCGACGCGGTGGTCGACGACTGACCGGACGGCCAGGGCGCCGGGGCGTGCGGCTCAGGCGCCCGGGACCAGGCCGCGCAGCGCGGCGAGGTCGGCGCCCTCGGGCGCCACGACCGACACCACGCCGGGTCTGCCGAGCACCTCGCGGGCGAGGTGCGCGACCGACTCGCTCGTGACGGCGTCGAGGCGCTCGAGGTGCTCCTCGACGGGCGTGTAGCGGCCCCGCACGCACTCGGCGACGCCCAGCCTGGCGGCGCGGTGCCCCGAGTCCTCGAGGCCGAGCAGCAGGCTGCCCCGCAGGGAGCGCCGTGCCCGCACGAGCTCCTCGTCGGTGATGCCCTCCGCCGCGAGCCCCCGGACCAGGTCCTGCACGACGGTGAGCACCTCCGGGGCCTTGTCGGGCGAGGTGGAGCACTGCAGCGTCCAGGTCCCGGCGTCCTGGTAGAGCGAGACGCCCGAGGCGATCGAGTAGGTCAGGGCCCGCCGCTCGCGCACCTCCTGGAAGAGCCGGCTCGCAGGCCCGCTGCCGAGCACCTGGTTGGCGACGGCCAGCGCGAACCGGTCCGGCACCAGCGACTCGGGGATCCGCCAGCCGAGCGCGAGGTGCACGAGGTCGGTCGCGTGGTGACGACCGGTCCACACCCGTGAGGGGTGCCCGGGCGGGGTGCGCACCGGCCGTGCACCGGGCTCGACGCCGTCGAACGCCTCGGCGACGCGCGCGACCAGCCGGTCGTGGTCGATGCCGCCGGCCGCGGTGACGACGAGGTTGGCCGGGCGGTACCAGCGGTCGAAGAACCCCGCGACCCGCTCCCGGGTCAGCGCCTCGATCGTGCGCCGCTCGCCCAGCACGTCCCGGCCGAGCGGGTGGTCGGGGAAGAGGGCCGCGTGGAGGCGCACGCCCACCACGTCCTCGGGGTCGTCGTCCGCCGCGGCGAGCTCCTCGAGGATCACGCCCCGCTCCCCCTCGAGCTCCTCGGGGCGCAGCGCGGGGCGCCTCACCACCTCGAGGAGCAGGTCGGTCGCGGCGTCGACCTCGGGGGCGGGGACCCGCACGTGGTACGCGGTGTACTCGCTCGTGGTGTAGGCGTTCATGTCGCCGCCCATGCCGTCCACCTCGAACGCGATGTCGGTCGCGGAGCGCTCGGCGGTGCCCTTGAACAGCAGGTGCTCCAGGAAGTGCGATGCGCCGGCGTCCGCGTCCGGCTCGTCGCGGCCTCCGACGCCCACCCACACGGCGATCGTGGTGCTGGGGCCGCCCGGGACGGCGTCGGTGACGACGCGCAGCCCGCCGGGCAGCACCGTCCTCCGGACGTGCGACGCGGGCGGTGGGATGACCACCGCCCGCGTCGTCGCACGTTCGTCGTCGTGGCGACCGGGGGTCACCACGTCGGGCCGGTCACCGGCGCCGGCGCTGCCCGCGGCCGTTGCCGTTGCCGCCGCCCCTCCGGCCGCCTCCCCGGCCCGACCGCACGGGTGCGGGACCGAGGTCGCCGAAGGTCTCGACGAGTTCGGCGTCGAAGTGCTCGTTGAAGTTCAGCTCGACGCGCTCGCCCGCGTCGTCGGAGCCGCCCTCCGCGTCGGCGGCGGTGTCGCCGCCGGCATCGGGGCGAGCCGCTTCGCCGGCGTCGCCCTCACCCGCTTTTGGGCCGGACTCGCCGACGAGGCTCAGCGAGATCTTCCCGTTCGGGTCGATGTCGTCGACGCGCACCGTGACCGGGTCGCCCAGGTCGAGCACGTCCTCGACGCGCTCGACCCGCTTGCCGCCACCCAGCTTGGAGATGTGCAGCAGGCCGTCACGCCCCGGGAGGATGTTCACGAAGGCGCCGAACTTGGTGATGTTCACCACGCGGCCGTCGTAGTTGACGCCGACCTCGGCGGTGGGCGGGTCGAGGATCAGCTTGATCTGCCGCTCCGCCTCCGCCATCGCCCCGGCGTCGACCGCCGCGATCGACACCGTGCCGACCATGCCGTCGTCGTCGACGCTGATCGTCGCGCCGGTCTCGGCCTGGATGGCGTTGATCACCTTGCCCTTCGGGCCGATCACCTCGCCGATCTTGTCGATCGGGATCTCGAAGCTGGTGATCTTCGGCGCCGTCGGCGCGACCTCCGGCCGCGGCTCGGCGATCGCCTCCTTCATGGTGGCGAGGATCGAGAGCCTCGCCTCCCTGGCCTGGTCCAGCGCGGAGGAGAGCACCTCGGCCGGGATGCCGTCGATCTTGGTGTCGAGCTGCAGTGCGGTGATGAACTCCGAGGTGCCGGCGACCTTGAAGTCCATGTCGCCGTACGCGTCCTCGGCGCCGAGGATGTCGGTCAGCGTGACGTACTTGCCGTCCGCGTGGATGAGCCCCATCGCGATGCCCGCGACCGGCGCCTTGATCGGCACGCCGGCGTCCATCAGCGACAGCGTCGAGGCGCACACCGATGCCATCGACGACGAGCCATTGGAGGCGAGCACCTCGGACACGAGGCGGATCGTGTACGGGAACTCCTCGAGCGAGGGCACCACCGGGAACACCGCCCGCTCGGCGAGCGCACCGTGGCCGATCTCGCGGCGCTTCGGGCCACGCATGAACCCGGGCTCACCGGTCGAGAACGGCGGGAAGTTGTAGTGGTGCAGGTACCGCTTGCGGGTGACGGGATCGATCCCGTCGATCATCTGGTCCATCTTCGCCATGCCGAGGGTGCAGACGTTGAGGACTTGGGTCTCGCCGCGGGTGAACAGGCCGCTGCCGTGCGCGGTCGGGATGAGGCCCACCTCGGCGCTCACCGGGCGCAGGTCGGCGAGGCCGCGGCCGTCGATGCGGGCGCCCTCGTTGACGATCCGGCGCCGCACGGTGGCCTTCGCGACCGCACGGAACGCGTTCTTGAGGTACTTGGTGGCGAGCGTCGTCGCCACGTCGACCGGGTCGCCCTCGGCGACCGCCTCGTCGACCAGCCCGGGCAGCAGCTCGGCGAGGATGTCGTCGAGCAGCGCCGCCTCGGCCGCGGCGCGCTCGGCCTTGTCGCCGATCGCCATGACCTCCTCGACACGGGTGCCGGCGAAGGACTGGACGCGCTCGAGGATCTCGGGCGTGTAGTCGATCTGGGGGTCGTAGCTCATCGGCTCGATCGGCCCCCGGGCGGCGACGACCGCGTCGACCAGCTTCCGCTGGAGCGCGATCGCGTCCTTGATCGGCGCCTTCGCCGCCTCCAGCGCGGAGGTGAGTGCGGCCTCGTCGACCTTGGGCGCCCCCTCCTGGTACAGGCCCCAGGAGGCTTCGGTGCCGCCGGCCTCGACCATCATCACCGCGACGTCGCCGTCGGGCAGCTCGCGGCCGGCGACGACGATCTCGAACGTGGACTCGTCACCCTCCGCGTAGGTCGGGTGCGGCAGCCACTCGCCCTCCTGGGTGTAGGCGAGCCGCACCGCGCCGATCGGCCCCTCGAAGGGGATGTCGGAGATCATCAGCGCGGCGGACGCGGCGTTGATCGCCAGGACGTCGTAGGGGTTCTCCTGGTCGGCGCCGAGCACGGTGCCGACGATGTGCACCTCGTTGCGGAAGTCGGACGGGAACGACGGCCGCAGCGGGCGGTCGATCAGCCGGCAGGTGAGGATCGCCGACTCGGGCGCACGCCCCTCGCGGCGGAAGAACGAGCCGGGGATCTTCCCCGCCGCGTACATCCGCTCCTCGATGTCGACGGTGAGCGGGAAGAAGTCGATCCCCTCCCGGACGTGAGCCGCCGCGGTGGCGGTCACGAGGATGCGTGTGTCGCCCAGCCCGGCGAGGACGGACCCGTTCGCGAGCCCGGCGAGCTTGCCGGACTCCAGGGTCATGGTGTGATCGCCGCCGACTGGTCCGTCGACGCGTACTGCTTCGGCCATGTGGGCCTCCTTGGTCCCCCTCGGGACCCTTGGTGCGGCCGGGCCAGTTCCCAGTCGTCGACACCCGGGGCGCGCGCCATGCCGAGCTCGGAGGTTCGGGGCCTGCACCGGAGATCGGCGACCGGCAACTGACCGCCTCGCCGCACTATGTGTTGATGTTGCCGGGGGCACACGCTACCCGACGCCCGGGGGCCTGACGCGCCACCGGCCGGCCCGAGGGGCCGGCCGGTGGCGTTCTCGATCGTCGGGAGGCTGCCTCAGCGACGCAGCCCCAGCTCCGCGATGAGCTCGCGGTAGCGCTCGATGTCGTTGTCCCTCAGGTAGTCGAGGAAGCGACGACGCTTGCCCACCAGCATCAGCAGGCCACGGCGCGAGTGGTGGTCCTTCTTGTGCTGCTTGAGGTGCTCGGTGAGGTGGTTGATCCGGTCGGTGAGGAGCGCGATCTGCACCTCGGCGGAGCCGGTGTCGCGCTCGTTCTTGCCGAAGCGGCGGATCGTCTCGGCCTTGGGTGGCAGGTTCGTGGGCTGTCGGTTGCCCATGTTCGGTGACCTCCGTGGGTGTCTGACCCGGCCCCGGTGACCGTCACGGCGTGCAGGTGCGGCGCACCCACCGCCGAGCGCGTCCCGGCGCGGCTGGTTCCGGCTCGTACCGGAGCGGGAGATGCTACCGACCGACGTGCTCGGTGTGCCAGCTGTAGCGGGGGCGGCGGTGCCGCCCGACCACCTTTCGGCGGGAGTCCGCCGGCGCGAGCGAGAAGACCCGTGCCGACTCCACGTAGCAGACCCGCTCCACGTCCTCGAGGGTCGGGTACCGCTTCCGGACCCCCGCGGCGCGCAGCGAGGTGCGGATGCCCTCGCCGAGCTCGCTCGCGAGGAGCTCCGCGACGATCGCGGGGAGCGTCTCGGGGTCGCGCAGGATCCACGAGTGCCCCGCCCGCTCGATCGTCACGAGCGTGCCGCCGGCTCGACGCGCGGCGTCGCGGGCCGTGCGGTGCGGCACCGGCAGGTCCCAGGCGCCGTGCAGCACGAACACCGGCACCCCGGCCTCGCAGAGCGCGTCGAGCGCGTAGCGGCTGGCCCTGCTGCGCAGGATCGTCAGCATGGGGCCGAGCAGGCGCCACGGCTGCACGACGTGGCCGGCGAGGGTCGGCGCGACGAGGCGCACGAGCTTGGCCGCCTGGCGGGGGTCGGAGAAGGTCGGCACCACCGCGGCCGAGTCCACCAGCAGCAGGCCCGCCACCGCCCCCAGCAGCGGGGGGTACAGGCGGAACAGGTGGACCATCCGGTCCCAGGTGTCGCCGACGATCGCGTCGATCAGCACGACGCCCATGACGCGCTCGGGGCGGGTGGCGGCCATCCGGGTGATGAGCTGCCCGCCCATCGAGTGCCCCGCCACGACGAAGCGCTCGATCCCGAGCTCGTCGATGGCCCGGCCGAGCAGTTCGGCGTAGTCGTTGAGGCTGGCGCCGGTGAGCGGCAGGCCCTGGGTGGCGCCGTGCCCGGCCGTGTCGATCGCCACGACCCGGAACCCCATCTTCACCAGGCGCGAGAGCGACTGGGCGTAGAGGAACCCCTCCGCGGAGAACCCGTGGACGACGACGAGCGGCACGCCCCGCCCCGCCACCGTGACCCCCACGAGGTGGCCGTCGTCGAGCTCGATCTGGTGGCGCGCGAGGCGGGGCGCCTCGACCGCACCGGCGGCCAAGGGCTCGTCGAGGATCGGTCCCCGGATCGGCTCCACGACCTGGCTCATCGCACCCCTGCGCTCCCTTGGGCCTGAACCACGCTCAGCCCGGGCTCCACCGTACCGGCGCACCGGTCCGGAGCGGCGGAGTACGGCGGAGTCCGCACGGGATCAGACGCCGAGGAGGCGCCGGGCCCGGTCGCAGTCGTCCTGCAGCTGCGCGGCGAGCTCGTCGACCGACGCGAAGCGCACGTCCGCCCGGATGCGGTGCGTGAAGGACACCGCCACCCGCTCGCCGTACAGGTCGCCGCTGAAGTCCAGGACGTGCACCTCGAGCAGCGTCATCGCCCGGTCGTCGTAGAAGGTGGGACGCTTGCCGACGTACACGGCAGCCGGGAGCGGGTCCGTGCCGGGCCGGTCCCTGCGGGTCAGCCAGCCGGCGTAGATCCCGTCCGCCGGCATCAGCATCTCGTCGCCGATCGCCACGTTCGCGGTCGGGAAGCCCAGGACGCGGCCGCGCCGGTCGCCCTCGACGACGACGCCGCGCATCTCGTGGGGCCGCCCGAGCATCAGGTTGGCGTCGACCAGCCGGCCCTCGTGCAGGGCACGGCGGATGGCGGTGGAGGACACCTGCGCGTCGTCACGGGCGGCGGTGCCGTCCGGCCCGACGAGCTCGTGGCCGCACACCGTGAAGCCCGCCTGCTCCCCCATCTCCTCGAGCAGCGCCACGTCGCCCCGCCGGCGGTGGCCGAAGTGGAAGTCCTCGCCGACGACCACCTCGACGACGTTGAGGCAGTCGACCAGCATGCGCTGCACGAAGTGCTCGGCCGGCTCCGCGGCACGCTCGAGGTCGAAGCGGATCACGTAGGTGTCGTCGACCCCGGTCTGCGCGAGCAGCTCGAGCTTCTGGTCGAGGTCCGTGAGCAGCCGCGGTGCGGAGTCCGGGCGGACGACCTGCGCGGGGTGGCGGTCGAAGGTGACCACCGCCGAGCGGGCCCCCCTGGACTCGGCACGGCGCCGGACCTCGGCGATCAGGGCGCGGTGGCCGAGGTGCACGCCGTCGTAGGCGCCGATCGTCGCCACGGTGCCCTCCGGGGGGCGCGGGCAGGGGTCGTCGTCGCGGAGGATGCGCACGGGTCGAACCTACTCACCGGCCTCGGCCGGCAGCACCACGGCGGGCCGTGCCATGCCGTCCTGGGACCTGCAGACCGCCACGAGCGAACCGGAGCGGTCGAGCACCGCCCACGGACCGTCCCCCTCCAGGCCGACCCGCGCGGGGTCGAGGAACCGCCCGTGGCGCAGCCGTGCCGCGGCGTCGTCGTCGACGACCGCGCGGGGCAGGTGCCGCACCGCCTCGGCCGGTGGCAGCAGCTCGAGCTCCTCGAGCGGGCGGGCCTCCTCCAGCGTGAACGGCCCGACGGCGGTGCGCCGCAGGCTCGCGAGGTGGGCCCCTCCTCCCAGCGCCCGGCCCAGGTCCGCGGCGAGGGACCGCACGTAGGTGCCCGAGGAGCACTCGACCACCGCGCGCCACACCATCGGGTCCTCCGTCGGCTCCAGCTCGAAGCGGTGCACGACCACCGTGCGCGGCTCGCGCTCCACCTCGATGCCCTCCCGCGCGAGCTCGTGGAGGCGCCGGCCGCCGACCTGCACCGCGGAGACCATCGGGGGCACCTGCTGGATGGTGCCGGTGAGCGACGCGGCAGCGGCGCGCACCGCCTCGGGGTCGGGGGCGTCCATGTCGTGCCGCGCGACGACCTCGCCCTCCGCGTCGAGGGTGTCGGTCTCGGTGCCGAAGCGGATGGTCGCCTCGTAGGTCTTGTCCACCCCGGTGATGTAGGTGAGCAGCCGGGTCGCACGCCCGACGCCGAGCACCAGCACCCCGGTCGCCATCGGGTCGAGGGTGCCGGCGTGCCCCACGCGGCGGGTGCCGAGCAGCCGCCGCGCCCGTGCCACCACGTCGTGGCTGGTCCAGCCCCCGGGCTTGTCGACGACGCAGACGCCGCTGGGACCGTCGGTGGCGGCCCGGCGGCTCAATCCGACCCGTGCTCCGGCTCGTCGGCTGCGGGCTGCTCCATCGAGCGCAGGATCTCGTCGATGCGGAGCGCGGACGACAGCACCGAGTCCTCGCTGAACTCGATCTGGGGCGTCCTGCGGGCTCGCACCTCCCGGTTCACGAGCTGCTGCACCTTCCAGCGGTGCTCCTCCAGGGCCTCCGCGACCTGGTCCGCGCGCCCCTCCTGCTGGGCCGACAGCGCCGAGTAGAAGACCTCGGCGCGCTCGAGGGACGCGTCGACCCGGACGGCGGTGACGGTGACGAGCTCCAGCCGCTCGTCGCCGATGCGCTCGAGCTCCGAGGCGACGATCTCACGGACGAGCTCGCCGATGCGGTCGGTGCGACTGAAGCGCCGCGGGGAGGAGGATCGGCGCCGTGCCATGCGACATTCGTACCACGGTGCGGCACACGGCCCCCACCGCAGCCCCTCAGGGCCGGTCCGGCTCCAGCCACGTGCGCGAGCACTCGATGACCTCGAGGTCGTCCGCGGCCCACACGACGCCCTCGGCAGCGCCGAGCAGCTCCTCGACCCGACCGACGGTGGGCGCGACGACCGCCACCGCGAGCTCGGCGAGGTCCCGCGACTCCTGCAGGCCCACCTCGCTCACCGACAGGTGGAGGCGGTGCCGGATCCGGTCCACGACGGGCCGGACCCGGGCGCGCTTCTCCTTGAGCGACCGGGACCCGCGGAGGCGCAGGGTGATGTGCACGACGGCGGCCTCCACCCGGCACCTCCCTCCAGGTCCGCTCAGCTGCGGGGGATCTCCCGGAGCTCGTAGGTCTCGATGACGTCGCCCGGCTTGAGGTCCTGGAAGTCGGACAGGCCGACGCCGCACTCGTAGCCGGCAGCGACCTCGCGCACGTCGTCCTTGAACCGTCGCAGCGAGCTGATCTCGCCCTTCCAGATGATCGTGCCGTCACGCAGGAAGCGGACCTTGGAGCCGCGGGTGATGACGCCGGAGGTGACCATGCAGCCGGCGACCGCGCCGATGCGGGGCACCCTGAAGACCTCGCGCACCTCGGCCTCGCCGGTGACGACCTCCTCGTACTCCGGCTCGAGCATGCCGACCATCGCGGCCTCGACGTCCTCGAGGAGCTTGTAGATCACCTCGTAGGTCCGGATCTCGACGCCCTCGGCCTCGGCCAGCTCCCTGGCCTGGCGGCTGGGCCGGACGTTGAACCCGATGATCGTGGCGCTCGAGGTCGCGGCGAGCTGGATGTCCGACTCGGAGATCGCGCCGACGCCGCGGAGCACGAAGCCGACCTTGACCTCGGGCCGCTCGAGCTTCTTGAGGTTCTCGGTGACGGCCTCGAGGGAGCCCTGCACGTCGGCCTTGACGATCAGGTTGAGCATCGCCTGCTCGCCGGCCTGGATCTGGGCGAAGATGTCCTCGAGGCGGGCGCCCTGGGACACGACGGACGCGTCCCGTCCGCGGGCCGCCTCGCGGTGCAGCCGCTCCCGGGCCTCGGCCACCGAACGGGCCTTGCGCTCGTCCGGTGCGACGACGAAGTCGTCGCCGGCGTTGGCCACGTCGGACAGGCCGAGCACCTCGACCGGCGTGGCGGGGCCGGCCTCCTTGACCTGCTCGCCCCGGTCGTTGATCAGCGCACGGATGCGACCCCAGGCGTGGCCGGCGACCAGCGGGTCGCCGACCCGGAGGGTGCCGCGCTGGACCAGCACGGTGGCGACGGGACCTCGGCCGATGTCGAGGTGCGCCTCGAGCACCACGCCCTTGGCACGCCCCTCCGGGTTGGCCCGGAGGTCCTCGACCTCGGCGACGATCAGCAGGTTCTCGAGCAGCTCGTCGATGCCGGTGCCGTCGAGCGCCGAGATCGGGCAGACGATCGTGTCGCCGCCCCACTCCTCGGGCACGAGGTCGTGCTCGGTGAGCTGCTGCATGACCCGGTTCGGGTCCGCGTTCTCGCGGTCGATCTTGTTGATCGCGACGACGATCGGCACCTCGGCCGCCTTGGCGTGCTGGATCGCCTCGACGGTCTGGGGCATGACGCCGTCGTCCGCGGCCACGACGAGGATGACGATGTCGGTCGCATCGGCGCCGCGGGCGCGCATGGCGGTGAACGCCTCGTGGCCCGGGGTGTCGATGAAGGTGAGCCGGCGGCCGTCCTTCTCGACCTGGTAGGCGCCGATGTGCTGGGTGATGCCACCCGCCTCGCCGGCCTGGACGTTCGCGTTGCGGATCCGGTCGAGCAGCTTCGTCTTGCCGTGGTCGACGTGGCCCATGACGGTGATCACGGGCGCGCGGTGCGGCAGCTCGGCCGTGTCCTCCTCGTCGTCCTCGGGGATCTCGAGGAGCTTGCGGAGCTCGACCTCCTGCTCCTGGCCCGGGTCGACGAGCTCGATCTCCGCGCCGATCTCGGCGGCGAAGAGCTCGATCATGTCGTCCGACAGCGACTGCGTCGCGGTCACCATCTCGCCCTGCTGGAGCAGGAAGCGGACCACGTCCGCCGCCGTGCGGTTCAGGCGCTCGCCGAGCGCCTGCGGCGTGGAGCCGCGCTCGATGACGACGGTCCCCTCCGGCACCGGCGCGCTGGCCGGCGTGTAGGTGGGGATGTCCATCGGCTGGAGCTCTTCACGGTTGCGGCGGCGACGCCCCTTGCGACGCGGGGGCCTCGGCCCACCGCCGGGACGGCCGCGCCCACCGGGACCTCCCGGCCCACCGGGCGGCGGGAAGGGAGCGGAACCCGGTCCGCGACCGAAGCCGGGACGGCCACCACCGCCACCACGACCGGGGCCCGAGGGCCCGCGACCCGCACCGGGGCCGCGCCCGACGGGCGCGGGGCCACGTCCGCCCCTGCCGGGCGGCGGCGGGATCGGCTTGCCGCTGCGCGACAGCGGCGGGCCGGGCGGGGGTGGGATGGGCTTGCCGCTGCGCGACAGCGGGGGCCCGGGCGGAGCACCGGGTGGGCGGGCGCCGGGGGGACGACCCGCGGGTGCGGGCGCGCCGGGCGGGCGCGGTGCCTGCTGGCCCGGCGCGGGCTGGCCGGGAGCCGGCTGACCGGGAGGGGCCTGACCGGGTCCGGCCGGCGGGCGGGGCGCACCCGGCTGGGCGGGGCGCGGCGGGGCACCGGCCGGCCGGGGTGCGGCCGCGGCGGGCGCCGGCTCTGCCGGGCGGGGCTCGGGACGGCCGCTGGTCGGCTTGGAGGAGACGACCTTCTTCGCCCCTGCGGGGCGCTCGGCGTCCTCGGTCGGTGCGGCGGGAGCGGCGTCCGGGGCCGCGGGCGCCTGGGCCGCGGCCGGCGCGGCGGGCTGCTCCGTGGGGGCCGGGCGCTGCGGTGCGGGAGCGGGCGCCTGCTGGGCCGCGGGCGCCGCCTCGGCAGGCGCCTCCTCGGCCGCGGGCGCGGGCTCCTTCGGCCCTGCGTCCTTCGCCGCCGCTTCCTTGGCGGGCGTCTTCGCCGGGGCCTTCTTCGGGGCCCGCTTCTTCTTCGAGGTGTCCTCAGGCTGCTTGTCGCGGATCAGGCCCTCTCGCTTCGCCTTGCGCCGGACCTGGTCGGCGTAGGCGGGTTCGAGCGACGAGGAATGGCTCTTCACCCCGTACCCGAGCGCGTTGCAGAGGTCGATGCACTCCTTGTTGGTGAGGCCGAGCTCCTTCGCCAGCTCGTAGACGCGTAGCTTTGCCAAGACGTTCCGTTCCGTGATGTGGTGCTGCGTGTGCCGCACGGGAGGCGTCGTGCACGACCGCCACCCGGGGGTTGCGACGTTGCGTGTGAGGGCGGCGCGACAGGTACCGGCTCCCACCGGCGGCCCTACATCCTCGCACGATTCGGCGCCCGGTTCGAACCACCCCCGCCATGCGCGGTCGGGTCACCGCGCTCCGCTGGTGCCACGCCCGGCGGAGGCGTCGCGGAGCACCTCGGCGAGGCGCTCCGCGGCGGCGTCGACGGTGGCGCGCTCGATGCGCAGCGCCCGGGCCAGGGCACCGCGCCGCAGCGCTCGCTCGAGGCAGGCGGCCTCGGGGCAGAGCCACGCGCCCCGCCCCGGGCGGCCGGCGCCCTCGACCGGCCCGTCGGGGCCGGCGACGAACCGCACGAGCTGCGAGGGGTGCGCGACGCGACGGCACCCGACGCAGGTGCGCCGGGGGTCAGCCTTCGCCGTCCCCACCGGCCTCCGCTGCGGGAGCCTCGTCCGCTGCCGGAGCCTCGTCCGCTGCCGGCTCCTCGGCCTCCTCCTGGTCCGCCGCGGACTCCTCGTCGTCGACCTCGGCCGCGGCGATCTCGTCCTCCGCGCGCTCGACGCCCTCGGCGACGTCGCGGTCGAGGGCCTCGGCGACGGCCTCCTCGGCCTCCTCCGCGTCCGCCGCGGCCTGGGCCTGCTCCCACTGCTCGAGGGTGAGCGCCGGACCGCCGTCCGCGGGCTGCCACATCTGCTCACCGGTCTCGGGGTCGGCGACCCACTGGCCCTCGGCCCAGCTGTCGCCGCCGTAGGTGCGCTCGTAGGCCTCCTGCTCGGCGACCTCGGTCTCGCTGCGGATGTCGATGCGGAACCCGGTGAGCCGCGTCGCGAGGCGGGCGTTCTGGCCCTCCTTGCCGATCGCGAGCGACAGCTGGAAGTCCGGGACGATGACCTCGGCGACCCGCGTGTCGTAGTCGATGCGGACCTCCTTGACCTTCGCCGGCTGGAGGGCCTTCATCACGAAGTCCTGGTGGTCCTCCGAGAAGGGCACGATGTCGATCTTCTCGCCCCGCAGCTCGTTGACGACCATGCGCACGCGCGCGCCCCGGGCGCCGACGCAGGAGCCCACGGGGTCGACGTTCGGGTCGTTGGACCACACGGCGATCTTGGTGCGCTGGCCGGGCTCCCGGGCGCACGCCTTGATCTCGACGATGCCCTCGGCGATCTCGGGCACCTCGAGCTCGAACAGCCGCCGGATCAGGCCCGGGTGGGTGCGGGACACGACGATCTGGGGGCCCTTCGCGGTGCGGCGCACCTCGACGATGTAGGCCTTGACCCGCTCACCGGGCTCGGGGCGCTCGTAGGACACCTGCTCCGACTGCGGCAGCAGGGCCTCGACCCGGCCGAGGTCGAGCAGCGTGTAGCGCGCATCGGACTGCTGGATGATGCCGGTGACGATGTCGCCCTCGCGACCCGCGTACTCCTCGTACTTCAGCTCGCGCTCGGCCTCGCGGATGCGCTGGGTCATCACCTGGCGGGTCGTCTGCGCGGCGATGCGGCCGAAGTCCTCGGGGGTGACGTCGATCTCCGGGCCGTAGGGCTCCCCGTCCTCGTCGAGCTCCTGGGCGAAGACGCGGATCTCACCGGTCTCGGTGTCGATGTTGACCCAGGCGAACTCGTGCGCGTCGGGCTGCTTCTTGTACGCGGCCTCGAGCGCCTCGGCGAGCGCGGAGTACAGGGTGTCGACGGTGATGCCGCGGTCCGCGGCCAGCGCTTGCAGCGCCTCCATCATCTCTGGGTTCATCGGTGGCCCTCGCTGTGGGGTGGGGTCGGGGTCTTCTTCGGCGCCTTGCCGCGTGAGCCCGGGGAGCCGGGCTTGGGGGGTGGGGTCCAGTCCACGTGGGTGCGTGCGCGCTCGATGTCGCGCAGCGCGAGCCGGCGCTCGACGCCATCCGCGGTGCGGACCGTGACCGAGTCGGCCTCCGCGGCGACGAGCTCGCCGTCGACGCGGCGGTCGCCCTCGACCCCGGGCCGGGTCTTGACCTTCACCTGCTCCCCCACCGCGCCGGCGAAGTGCTCGGCGGTGCGCAGGGGGCGCTCCAGGCCTGGGCTCGAGACCTCGAGGGTGTAGCGGCCGGGCAACGGGTCGGCGACGTCCAGCTCCGCGGAGATCCGCCGGGTCGCCTCGGTGAGGACGCCCATGTCGAGGCCCTCCGCGCGCTGCAGCGAGATGCGCAGCACCCCGCTGGAGTGCTCGACGTCGTAGATGGACGCGCCGAGGTCACGAACGAGCGGCTCGATCAGTTCCCGCACACGCTCGGTCGTGCTCACCGGACACCTCCTCCTCTCGGACCCGTCGCAAACAAAAGGCGTGGGCAGCGCCCACGCCTCCCGGAAGACCGGAACGTCGCGAGTATAGGCGATCGAGGGCGGCGGCAGCAGGCGCCCGGGCTCAATACGCCCGTGCGACGATCGCCAGGGTGCCGGGCTCGTCGTCGGAGCCGGGCAGGTCGCCGTCGGGGGTCTGCAGGCACCGCACCGTGATCGAGTGCTCCGCCAGGGCGCGGATCCCGTCGCCCCGCACGACGTCCCACGGGAGCCGTGCGAAGCCGTCCGAGGCCGCCTCCACCGCCTCGTCCAGGGTCGAGCAGTCGACGGTCCTGCGGTCGCGCTCGGCGGTCGCCTCGGCCAGCAGGTCGGCCTGGACCTCCTCGAGCAGCCCGGGCAGCCGCGCCGCGACCTCGCCCAGCAGCATCGGCACCTTCTCGCCACGGTCCCTGCGCACCACGACGACCCGCTGCTCGGCGAGGTCCCGGGGGCCCATCTCGATCCGCACGGGCACGCCCTTGAGCTCCCAGTCCGTCGCGCGCCGCCCGAACGGCGTCGCCACCCGGTCGTCCAGCCGGACCCTCACCCCCGCGCCGCGCACCTCGTCCACGAGCCCGCGGGCGGTGTCGGCCACGGTGCCGTCGTCGTCGCGGACCACCAGCACGACGACCTGGGTGGCCGCCAGGCGCGGCGGCACGCGCAGGCCCCGGTCGTCGCCGTGCGCCATGATCAGCCCACCCATCATGCGGGTCGACACCCCCCACGACGTGGTCCAGCAGTGCTGCTGCTCGCCGTGCTCGTCGAGGTAGGTGATGTCGAACGCCCTGGCGAAGTTCTGCCCCAGCTCGTGGCTCGTGCCCATCTGGAGCGCCTTGCCGTCGCCCATCATCGCCTCGCAGGTGATCGTGTTGATCGCTCCCGCGAAGCGCTCCTCGGGGATCTTGCGCCCGATGAGGACGGGGATGGCGAGCACCTCCACCATGAAGTCGCGGTAGACCTCGCGCAGGATGCGGGCCGCGTACCCGGCAGCCTCCTCCTGCGTGGCGTGCGCGCAGTGGCCCTCCTGCCACAGGAACTCGCTGGTGCGCAGGAACAGCCGCGGCCGCAGCTCCCACCGCACGACGTTCGCCCACTGGTTCAGCAGCAGGGGCAGGTCCCGGTAGGACTGGATCCACTTCGACATGTACTCGCCGATGACCGTCTCGGAGGTCGGGCGAACCACGACGGGCTCCTCGAGCTCCTTGCCCCCGCCGACGGTCACGACGGCCAGCTCGGGGCTGAAGCCCTCGACGTGCTCGGCCTCGCGCTGCAGGTAGCTCTCGGGGATGAACAGCGGGAAGTAGGCGTTCTCCGCCCCCGCCGCCTTGATGCGCGCGTCGACCTCGTCGACCATGCGCTCCCACAGGGCGTACGCGTAGGGGCGGATGACCATCGTGCCCCGCACCGGCCCGTTGTCGGCCAGCTCCGCCTTGTTCAGGACGTCCTGGTACCAGCGGGGGAAGTCCTCCGCCCTTGGGGTGAGAATCGGAGCCTTGGCCATGGCGGGGGATGGTACCGGCGCGCCCGGCGGCCGCTGGCACCTCCGGTGCCCCCGGCACGGCGCGGCGGGCGCGGTTCAGCTGCCCAGGCGCTTGTGGATCAGCTCGACCGTCTGCTCGCTGGCGTTCGCGTCGGCGCCCTGCTCGTCGAGCAGCGCGGCGCGGTCCCGCTCGGCCTCCCGCCGGGCCTTCTCGACGTCGACCCGTGCGAGCGCCGCCTCCGTGCCGTGCTCGGTGATGTACTCGGCCCACTCGACCAGGGTGGGCACCATCTCGTCCTCGGGCACCACCGCGACGTTGACGCCCTTGACGAACAGGTGCCCGCGGTGGCGGCCCGCGGCGATGCCGAGGTCCGCGTCACGTGCTTCGCCGGGACCGTTGACCACGCAGCCCATGACGGCGATCTGCAGGGGCAGCTCGCGGTCCGCGAGCGCCGCGCGGGCGGCCTCGGCGACCTGGATGACGTCGACCTCGGCGCGCCCGCAACTGGGGCAGGCGATGAGGTCGACGTTCTTGCGCTCGCGCAGCCCGAACGCCTCGAGCAGGGCCCGGCCGGCGCGGGCCTCCTCCACCGGGTCGGCGGTGAGCGAGTACCGGATGGTGTCGCCGATGCCCTCGGCGAGCAGGCTCGCGATGCCCGCGGTGGCCTTGATCAGGCCCTCGGGCATCGGCCCCGCCTCGGTGACCCCGAGGTGCAGCGGGTGCTCGGTGACCTCCGCGAGCTGGCGGTAGGCCTCGATCATGAGCGGCACGTTGGAGGCCTTCACCGAGATCTTGATGAGGTCGAAGCCGACCTCCTCGAAGTAGCCGATCTCCATCAGGGCGGACTCGACCATCGCCTCCGGGGTGACCCGCCCGCCGTGGCGCTCGTAGAGCCGCGGGTCGAGGGAGCCGCCGTTGACGCCGATGCGGATCGGCACGCCCCGGTCGCGCGCCTCGGCGGCGACCGCCTTGATGTGCTCCGGCTTGCGGATGTTGCCGGGGTTGAGGCGCAGGCCGTGCACGCCGGCTTCGAGCGCGGCGAGGGCCATGCGGTACTGGTGGTGGATGTCGGCGATGATCGGCACCGGGCTGCGGGGGATGATCCGGGCGAGCCCCTCGGCGGCCTCGATCTCGTTGCAGGTGCAGCGCACGATGTCGCAGCCCGCCGAGGCGAGCGCGTAGATCTGGGCGAGGGTGCCCTCGACGTCCGCCGTGCGGGTGGTGGTCATCGACTGGACCGTCACCGGTGCGTCCCCGCCCACCGGGACATCGCCCACCTTGATCTGGCGGGTCGTGCGTCGCGGGAAGGTGACGGCTCCTGCGTCCATGGCGCCGAGGCTACCCGCCCGCCGGGGCCCCTCCCCGGCGCCCGGGGCTCAGAGGCTGACGCCGCGGGTGAGGTCCATGAAGATCGCGAGGAGCCCCACGGTGACGAGCACGACGACCACCCCGTAGGCGACGGGCAGCATCCGCGACACGTCCGCCAGGTAGCGCTTCGTGGACCGGCGGCGCAGCTCCTGCAGCTTCTCGTAGACGGCGATGACCACGTGGCCCCCGTCGAAGGGCAGCAGGGGCATCAGGTTGAACACGCCGATGAAGATGTTGAGCTGCGCGAGGAACACCACGAGGTTCGCGAGGCGCTCGGAGGAGATGTCGCTGCCGAGCATCGCCACCCCGACGATCGAGATCGGGCGTGCCGCGTCGACGTTCGAGGGGCTGTGCTCCGCGGGCGTGGGCTCGTCGGTGACCTCGTCGGAGCCGCCGCCGATCGCGTCCACGACGAAGCCGAGCAGGTTCGGAGGCCACAGGAACCGCCCGATGCCCTGGATGCTCAGCCACGCCACCTCGCCGAAGGTCCCCACGGCGTCCACCGCGGCCGACGGGAGGGGCTCGGTCACGAGCACCGGGTCGGCGCCGACGCCGAGGAACGGCGCGGGCTTGGTGGTGCCGACCGCGCTGCCGAGGTCCACCTCGTGGCGCCGCAGCTCACCGTCCACCGAGGTGGTGAGGGAGACCCGCCCGCCGAGCGAGTCGCCGACCGCGGCGACGACGTCGTCGAGGTCCTCCACCGGGGCGCCGTTGACCTCGACCAGGGTCGCACCACCGGCGAGCCCGGAACGCTGCACGGCGCCGCCCTCGCGCGCGGGTCCGACCACGAGGCGTCGCCCGTTGTCGACCACGTCGATGTCCTCGCGCACGGTGCCGATCAGCTTCACCCGGGTCGACAGCTGGAGCGGGAGCGTCCGGCGGGCGCCGTCGCGCTCGATGACCAGCTCGACGCGGCCGGGCTCCTCCCCCGCGATCAGGTCGCGGAAGTCGTCGAAGCTCCCGACCGGCTCCCCATCGAACTCGACCAGCCGGTCGCCGGCACGCAGCCCGGCCTCCTCGGCGGCGCTGCCGGGCGTGACGGCGCCCACCTGCCAGCGGTCGCCGTCGGGGGCGCCGATGAACGCGAACTGGGCGACGAGGAGCGCGATCGCGATCAGGAAGTGCATCGCGGAGCCGGCCACCGCGACGGCGAGCCGCTGGTGGAAGCGCCCCTGGCGGTAGGTGCGCGGCTCGAGGGCCGGGTCGACCTCCTCCATGTTCGACATCCCGACGATCTTCACGTAGGCCCCCGCGGGGATCGCCTTGATGCCGTACTCGGTGTCGCCGCGGTGGAACGACCAGATGCGCGGGCCGAAGCCGATGAAGAACTCGGTGACGAGCATCCCCGCCCGGCGGGCCATCACGTAGTGGCCCAGCTCGTGGAGGAAGATCATCACGACGATGGCGACCACGACGATCACCATCGAGATGCCCTGGGTCAGGCCGAGCAGCACGACCAGGGCGACGAGGGCACCGAGGCGGGCCGCACGGTTGAGCGGACCCCCGACCGGCGGGCGGCGCGGCGGGCCCGGCGGCGTCGCCTCCTCCCCCGCTGCGCTCGGGCCCGGGGCGGCGGCGGGGGGTTCCACGCTCATGCGGGCTCCTTGGCGAGGTCGAAGCGCCCGGTGCCGATGAGCTCGGACGCGCAGCGGCGGCCGCGGGCGTCCGCGTCGAGCACCGCCTCGAGGCTGTCGGCGGGCTCGCCGTCCCAACGCTCGAGCGAGGCGGCGAGCACCTGGCCGATGGCGATCCAGCCGATGCGGCCGCCGAGGAACGCGTCCACCGCGACCTCGTTCGCCGCCGACAGCCAGGCCGGGGCCGTCCCGCCGGACCGTCCGGCCTCGTAGGCGAGGTCGAGGCAGGCGAAGGTGGACCGGTCGGGCGGCTCGAAGTCGAGGCGGGTCGTGGCGGTCCAGTCGACGCGGCCGAACGGCACCGTGGCGCGGTCCGGGTACGCCAGCGCGTACGCGATCGGCAGCCGCATGTCCGGCATCGACATCTGGGCGATCGTCGCGCCGTCGGTGAACTCGGCCATCGAGTGCACGATCGACTGCGGGTGGACGACGACCTCGATGTGGTCGTAGGGCACGTCGAACAGCTCGTGCGCCTCGATCACCTCGAGGCCCTTGTTCATGAGCGTCGACGAATCGACGGTGATCTTGGGGCCCATGCTCCACGTCGGGTGGGCGAGCGCCTCGTCGACCGTGACCGAGGCCAGCTCCTCGGCGGTGCGGCCCCGGAACGGGCCGCCCGACGCGGTCAGGACGATGCGGGCGAGGCGCCGGGTGCCCTCACCCGCGCGGAGGCACTGGTGCACCGCGCAGTGCTCGCTGTCGACCGGCACCAGCTCCGCGCCCGGGGTGTCCCGCACGGTGCGCACGACCGGGCCGGCGGCGATGAGCGACTCCTTGTTCGCGAGCGCGAGCCGGCGCCCGGCGGCGAGGGTCGCCATCGTCACGGGGAGCCCCGCGAACCCGACGACCCCGTTCACGGTCACGTCCGCCTCGGTGGCCAGGTCCGCGAGCGCCTCGGGACCCGCGACGAGCTCCACGCCCGGCGGCAACAGCTCCGCGAGCTCGCCGGCGCGACTGGCGTCCGCGAGCCCGACGACCCGTGGCCGGACCTGCCGGGCCTGCTCCGCGAGCTGCTCGACCGAGGATCCCGCGGCGAGCGCGACGATCTCGTAGCGCTCGGGTTCGGCGGCGACCACCTCGATGGTCTGCGTCCCGATCGAGCCGGTCGAGCCGATGACGGCGACGGTGGTCATGGTCAGGCCATCGTACCGACGGCCGGCAGGGAGCGGGCCGCCGGTGAGGCCACCCTCAGACGCCCGCGCCGGACCAGATGTCGAACAGCAGCGTGACGAAGTACGCCGCCGGCAGGACGAACAGAAGGCCGTCGAAGCGGTCGAGCACGCCCCCGTGGCCCGGCAGCACGGTGCCCATGTCCTTGATGTCGAGGTCGCGCTTGACGAACGACTCGGCGAGGTCGCCCAGCGGCGCCACCAGCGCGCACACGAGCGCGAACACGAACGTCTGCGCCAGGTCCGAGCCGATCGGGTCGATGCCGACGACGCCGACCGCGACCACGGTGACGACCAGCGAGGTGAGCACGCCTCCGGCGAGGCCCTCCTGGGTCTTGTTGGGGCTCGCGGCGGACAGCGGCGTGCGCCCCAGGTAGCGGCCGGAGAAGTAGGCGCCGATGTCGTGGCTCACCGTCGCGATGACCGCCGCGATGAGCACCCCGATGCCCGGGTTCGAGTCCAGTGAGCGATCGGCGTCGGTGAGCACCTCGCCCAGCCCGAGGAACAGCGTCGCGAACGAGCCGAGCATGCCGATCCAGAGGATGCCGGTCAGGGTGAGCCCGAGGTTCTGCACCGCCCCGGGTCCCGGGGCGACCCAGAGGAACCACAAGAGCCCCGCGACGATCGAGAGCCCGAGCACCACGGGGTACGCGGCGAGGCCGGACGTGTAGGTCGCGACCATCAGGCCGACGACGGAGGCCATGCCGAGCAGCGTCGCCGGATTGTGGCCCGCCGTGCGGACCGCGGCGAAGAACTCCCACGCGGCGAACGCCACGACGACCGTGGCGAGCAGCGTCGTGGGCAGCGCGCCGAGCGCGAAGCACAGCAGTCCGACGGCGAGGAGCCCGACGCCGACGGCGACGGCGCTCACGAGGTCCCGGTCGCCGCCACGGGGCGGTCCGGCGGAGAAGTCGTCGGACCGCCGGGGCCCACGCCGGCGCCCACGCACGGCGGCGAGGGCCTCGTCGTCGGGGTCGAGGTCGAGGTCCGCGGCGAGGTCGTCGTCCGCGAGGGCGTCGTCGTCCGCGAAGTAGTCGTCGTCGAAGAAGTCGTCCGCGACGTCGTCGTCGCCGGCGAGCGCGCCGAGGCGGGGACGTTCCTCGATCAGGTCGTCGAAGTCGGCGTCGTCCCACTCGCCCTCGTCACGCCAGCGCGGCTGGCTGCCGTAGGTGGCGAGCGCGTCGGGTTCGGGCGACTCCCCGACCACGACCTTGGGGACCTGGCCCGTCGGCGGCTCCGTCCAGTGCGGCAGCACGAACGAGTCCTCGTCGCCGAGGTCGCCGAGCTCGTCCTCCACGGGGGCGGCGACGTCGTCGTCGGCCTCCCGGTCCTCGGCGAGGGGTTCCTCGACGAGGGGTTCCTCGACGAGGGGTTCCTCGACGGCCGGCTGGTCCTCTGCTCCCCCGTCGTCCTCGGCGAAGCCCGACTCGAGCAGCGCCGCGTACGCCTGGTCCACCCGGTGCCCCGGCGGCGGCTCCTCGGCCTCCGCGAGCTCCTCGGCCTCGGCGAGCTCCTCCGCGGTCCACTGGCGGGTCGCCTCGTCGTCGACGGGCTCGTCCTCACCCCACGACGGCGTCGAGCCCTCCGCCCGGACGTCGTCCGGCCCGGGCTCGACGATCCGGGCGTGCCCGAAGCCCGCCCGGGGGTCCGCCTCGGGCTCCTCGGACCACTGCGGCTCGTCGGACCACTGGGGCTCCCCGGGAGCGCCGGCCGACTCGTCCTCCGGTCGCACCGCGTCGCCGAGCCGGTCCGCGGGGGCGGGGGTCTCGGTCTCGGTGGTCGAGATCGTGATCTTCGGCAGGTCGGACGCCGGCTCGGGCTTCTCCGGGCGGTCGCCGTAGCGCTTCTCCCGCTCGCTCCGGCGGCGGACGACGTCCGGCCGCCCCGCGGCCTCGGCAGCCTCCTGGGCGCCGATGATCCGCACGCCCTCGGTCCTGTGCTCCTCTGGCTCGTCGGAATCGCTCAACGGGGTCCTCCTGCGATCGTGCCGGCCGGCAGATCAGCCCTCCATCAGCTCGACGGTCTTCGCCTCGAGGGCTTCGTCGATCTCCGCCTCGTACTGCTTGGTCAGCCGGTCGAGCTCCGCTTCCGAGCGGCGCAGGTCGTCGGTCGAGATGTCGCCGTCGCGCTCGAGGGCCTCCAGCTCCTTGCGCGCGTCGCGGCGCGCGGCCCGCACGGCGTTGCGCCCCTCCTCCGCCTTGGCGCGGACGAGCTTCACGAAGTCCTTGCGCCGCTCCTCGGTGAGGGGCGGGAACGCGAGCCGCACCGCGACGCCGTCGTTGGACGGGTTCAGCCCGAGGTTCGAGTCCTGGATCGCCCGCTCGATCGCCGGCAGCGACCCCTTGTCGAAGGGGGTGATCACGAGCATCCGTGCCTCGGGCACCGAGAAGCTCGCGAGCTGCTGCAGCGGCACGGTCGTGCCGTAGTACTCGACCGGCAGCTTGTCCACGAGCCCGGGCGTCGCCCGGCCGGTGCGGACCCCGGCGAACTCGGACCGCGCGTGCGCCACGGCCTTCGACATGCGCTCGGCGGCGTCCTCGTGCACCGCCCTGATCAGGTCGTCACTCATCGCGCTCAGCCTCCCACACCGACGCGCCGGTCGCGCGACACGTCACCCGCGGGCGCTCAGGAGACGACGGTACCGATGTGCTCGCCGGCGAGCAGCGCGGCGAGGTTCTCGCCCATCAGGTCGAACACGCAGATGGGGAGCTCGTTGTCCATGCAGAGGGTGATCGCGGTGGAGTCCATCACCTTCAGCCCCCTGTTGAGCACGTCGATGTAGGACACCTCCCGGAGCAGCTCCGCGTCGGGATCCGTCCGGGGATCCGCGGTGTAGACGCCGTCGGTGCCGTGCTTGCCCATGAGGATCGCGTCGGCGTCGATCTCCACCGCCCGCAGCGCGGCGGTGGTGTCGGTGGTGAAGAAGGGGTTGCCGGTGCCCGCCGCGAAGATGACGACCCGCCCCTTCTCGAGGTGCCGGATCGCCCGGCGCCGGATGTAGGGCTCGGCGACCTGTGACATGTGGATCGCGGTCTGCACCCGCGTCGGCTGGCCGAGGCGCTCGAGGGTCTCCTGCAGGGCCAGCGCGTTGATGATCGTCGCGAGCATGCCCATGTAGTCGGCCTGGGCGCGGTCCATCCCCGCGCCCTGGCCGGTCATGCCGCGCCAGATGTTCCCGCCGCCGACCACGACGGCGATGTCGACGTCGAAGCGGGCCTTCACGTCGACGATCTCGCGGGCGAGGCGCGTCACGACCTCGCCGTCGATGCCGAACCCCTCCCCGCCCGCGAACGCCTCACCGGAGAGCTTCACGAGCACGCGCGGCCAGCGGGAGGGCTGCAGGCCCTCCCGCTCCCCTGCCGGCGACGTGGACCCGGTGCGGGTGTGGGCCTCCGACGTCGACGAGTCCACTGCGGCCGACCTTCAGCCGCCGACGACGGACTGCGCGTAGCGGACGATCTTCCCGTCGCCCAGCTTCTGCGCGACCGTCTCCTTCTCGCCGAGGAAGCCCTGCTCGGGCAGCACCCGCTCGGCGTACCAGGCGTTGAGCCGGCCCTCGACGATCTTGGGGATCGCCTGCTCGGGCTTGCCCTCCTTGCGGGTCAGCTCCTCGAACGAGGCACGGGCCTTCTCGACGAGCTCGGGGTCGATCTCCTCGCGGGTGAGCGCGTCGGGCTTCGCGAAGGCGATGTGCAGCGCGATCTCGTGCACGACCTCGGGGGACGCACCCGACACCTCGAGCAGCACCCCGTTGACGCCACGGCCGTCCTGGACGTGCAGGTAGGTGTCCAGCACGTTGCCCTCGGCGGCCTCGAAGCGGACGACGTCGCCGATCTCGATGTTCTCGCGCTTTTGGATGCGGAGCGTGTCGAGCTCCTCCGCCAGGGACTCGAGGGCCGACTCGCCACCGGCGAGCACGGCGTCCGCCATCTTCTGGACGAGCGCCACGAAGTCCTCGGCCTTGCCGGAGAAGTCGGTCTCGGAGCGGAGCTGGACCATGGCGGCGACGTTGCCCTCGCGGGCGATGGCGACCGCGCCCTGGTTGTTCTCGCGGTCCTCGAGCGCCGCGACCTTGCTGAGGCCCTTCTCGCGGAGGATCTGCGCCGCCCGGTCACGGTCGCCGCCCGCCTCCTCGAGCGCCTTCTTGGCGTCCATCATCCCGGCGCCGGTCGCGTCGCGCAGCGCCTTGACGTCCTTCGCGGTGAACTCCGCCATCAGTTCGTCTCCTCGGGGGTGGTGGGGGCCGGAGCGTCGGCCGTCTCCTCGGGCACGTCGGTGGTCGCGCCCGGCGCGGCGGGCGACGAGGCGGCCGCCTGCGCAGCCGCGGCGTCCTTGGCGGCGGCGACGCGGGCCTCCCGCTCGGCGGCGGCGGCAGCGGCCTCGGCGCGGGCACGCTCCTGCTCCCGGCGGTGCTCGGCCTCCTCCTCGGGGGTGCGCTCGCGGGGAGCGGAGCCCGGGTGCTTCTTGGAGCGCATGAGCTTGCCCTCGATCACCGCGTCGCTGATCACGCAGGTGAGGAGGTCACCGGAGCGGATGGCGTCGTCGTTGCCGGGGATCACGTACTGGACGACGTCGGGGTCGCAGTTGGTGTCGACCACCGCGACGACCGGGATGCCGAGCTTGTTGGCCTCGGTCACCGCGATGTCCTCCTTCTTGGTGTCGAGGATGAACACCGCGTCGGGGAGGCGATCGAGGTTGCGGATGCCGTTGAGGTTCCGCTCGAGCTTGTCGAGCTCGCGGGAGAGCAGCAGCGCCTCCTTCTTCGGCATGACGTCGAACTCACCGGAGTCCCGCATGCGCTGGTACTCCTTCATCTTCTGGACCCGCTTGGAGATGGTCTCGAAGTTGGTGAGCATGCCGCCGAGCCAGCGCTGGTTGATGTAGGGCATCCCGCACTTCTGCGCGTAGCCCTCGATCGAGTCCTGGGCCTGCTTCTTGGTCCCGATGAACAGGATCGTCCCGCCGTCCGCGACGAGGTCCCGGACGAAGGTGTAGGCCTTCTCGATGCCCTCCAGCGTCTGGCGGAGGTCGATGAGGTAGATGCCGCCGCGGTCGCCGTGGATGAACCGCTTCATCTTCGGGTTCCAGCGGCGGGTCTGGTGGCCGAAGTGGACCCCGGCCTCCAGCAGCTGCTTCATGGTGACGACTGCACTCATGCTGTGTGCTCCTTCCCCTCGGTTCGTCGAGACCCGGCGACTGCGCCCCGCGAGGGGGCGACCGAGGGTGTCACCGGGCGGTTGATGTGCGTTCGGTGCGTGCGGGTGCCCGCACCCCGGGGTCCGCGCGGCGCGCGTCGGACCACGGCGGTCCGCGGCCGGACCGGCCTGCAACTGTACCCGTGCGCACGCGGCGCGGAGGAATCGGATGCGCTCAGCCCGGCCGCCGGGTGTGCGGCACGAGGACGGCCCGCTGCGGGGTGGTCGTGAGGAACGGGGCGGGATCGACGTAGCGCCGCCCCTCGAGCAGGCCCAGGTGCAACCCGGGGCCCGCGGTGCCCACCGGCGTGCCCCTCGCGACGAGCTCGCCGACCCGCACGAGGATGGAGCGCAGCCCGGTCAGCGTGGAGCGCCGGCCGTCGGGGTGCACCACGCTCACGACCAGCCGGCCCGCCACCGGACCGGCGAACGCGACGCGGCCCGCCGCCACCGCGCGGACGGGGTCACCGCCGACCGTGTCGTACTCGAGCCCCCGGTTGCCGGGCCCGTAGGGCCCTGCGTCCATGCGGAACGGGTCGCGCACGGGCCGGTCCACCGGCGGTGCGTAGGTCCCCGGCGGCACCTCGGGGAACCCGGCGCCCCCGGACGGGCGCGCCTCGGGTGGCCGGGCGGCCCCCGACCCGGTCGCCGCGCCCGCCGCGCCGGGCACGGGGGCCAACACCGCGACGGCGGCAGTGGCCGCGACGAGGAGCGCGACGAGGTGGCGGATGGGGGTGGGCACGGATCCTCCGATGTCGGGCGCGCACGGGGCGCGCCGCCGGTCGGGGGAAGCGTGGGTCCGGCCGTGGCTCAGACGGGCTCGCGCTCCAGGCTGGTGAAGCGCGACCGCAGGTGCAGCACGGCCTTGGTGTGGATCTGGCAGATCCGCGACTCGGTGACGCCGAGGACCCGCCCGATCTCCTGCAGGGTGAGGTTCTCGTAGTAGTAGAGCGTGAGGACGATCTTCTCGCGCTCGGGCAACCCGTTGATCGCCTGGCCGAGGAGCTGGCGCGTCTCGGTGATCTCGAACGCACCCATCGGGCCGTTGGTCGAGGTGTCGGCGATCGTGTCGCCCAGGGTGATCGACTCGCCGCGGTCGCCACCGACGGTGAGGATCTCGTCCAGTGCGGCGAGGCCCACGTGCGAGATCTGGGTGAGCGCCTGCTGGAGCTGGTCCACGCCCCATCGCAGCTCGGCCGCGAGCTCCTCGTCGGTCGGCGCACGGTGGTGCTCCGCCTCGAGCTTCGAGTACGCCTTCTCGATCTGGCGCGCCTTGGAGCGGACCGAGCGGGGCACCCAGTCGATCGAGCGGAGCTCGTCGAGGATCGCGCCCTTGATCCGCGAGATGGCGTAGGTCTCGAACTTGTAGCCGCGCTCGGGCTCGAACTTGTCGATCGCGTCGATGAGCCCGAACATCCCGTAGCTCACCAGGTCGGCCTGCTCGACGTTCTGCGGCAGGCCGACGGCGACCCTGCCGGCCACGTACTTCACGAGCGGTGAGTAGTGGACGATCAGCGTGTCGCGCACGCGCGCGTCGCCCTGCTCCTTGTAGGCGGCCCAGAGGTCCGCGAGCTCGGTCTCGGTCGGTTCGGTGGTTCTCACTTGCTTCCCCAGCCCGGTCGGTGTGGTCATGCCCTCGGGTGAGCGGCGTCGTACACCGACCGGAGTCGTTCCCTGCTGACGTGCGTGTAGACCTGCGTGGTCGCCAGGTCCGAGTGGCCGAGCAACTCCTGGACCACCCTCAGATCGGCACCGCCGTCGAGGAGATGAGTGGCGAACGTGTGCCGGAGGGCGTGGGGGTGCGTGGGCACCGGGGACCGGCGGTCGAGGATGCGGCGGACGTCGCGGGGGGTGATGCGCCGTCCGCGGGCGTTGTGGAACAGGGCAGCGGCGTCCGCGGCCTCGACCGGGAGCGCCGCGACGTGCCGGGGGCGAAGTGCCAGCCACCTGCGCAGGGCGTGCACGGCGGGGTCGCTCAGCGGGACCACCCGCTGCTTCGCGCCCTTGCCCCACACGACGAGGCGCTGGCGGTCGAGGTCGACCGCGTCGGGGTCGAGCCCGCACAGCTCGGACACCCGCAGGCCGGATCCGTACAGCAGCTCGAGGATGGCGTCGTCCCGGGCCCGCAGCGCCTCACCGGCGGCGTCGGTCACGTCGACCGGCGGCGGCTCGTCGAGCAGCCGGGCGAGCTCGTCGGCCCGCAGCACCCGCGGGAGCCGGGCAGGGCCCGACGGCGCGGACAGGCCGGCGGAGGGGTCCTGGGGGATGCGGCCGGTCGAGGCGAGCCAGCCGAAGTAGCGGCGCAGCACCGACGCCTTGCGGGCGATGGTCCGCCGGGCGAGGCCGCGGGTGGAGAGGCTGGCCACGTAGCGGCGGAGCATCGTGCGGTCGACCTCGTCGGGACCGGCGATGCCGGCCCGGCCGACCCACTCGACGAAGGCGGCCACGTCCCGCCGGTACACCCCGAGCGTCGATGCGGACAGCGGCAGCGCGGCGACGAAGTCGTCCTCGCTCCATGCGGCTGCTGCCATCACCACCCACCCTCGTCGCGGCTTGCCTCGCACAGTAGTGTAACGGCCACACTGCGTGACTTCCACGGAAGTTGGTGGCAGGTGGCCGCCCTCGGCGACCCTACGCCCGGCTCCCGTCGCCGCCGCGGATGGGGGAACCGGCGACGCGCTCGACCCACCCGCCGTCGCGCCGCACCCACCCGTGGGACTCGAGCCAGCCGAGGGCGACCGAGAGCCGGCGGAAGTCGAGCCCGGTCCGCGCCGCGAGCTGCTCGGCGGTGCTGGGCCGCCACTCGAGCGCGCCGAGGACCGCCTCGGCGTCGCCCTCGGGCAGCGGCCGGGGGTCGACCTGTTCCGCCGGTCGGGCGTCGCCGCCGCGGTGCGGCAGCGGCGCCCGACCGAGCGCGACCAGCACGTCGTCGACCGAGGTGCACGGGTGGGCCCCCTCCACGAGCAGCAGGTTCGTGCCCTCCGAGGCTCGGGCGTCGATGGGGCCGGGCACCGCGAGCACGGGGCGGTCCCGGGCGAGCGCCTCGCGCACGGTGTGCATCGAACCGCCCGCACGGGCGGACTCGACGACGACCACCACCTCGCCGAGCGCCGCGAGGATCCGGTTCCGCACGGGGAACCTCCACGGCGCCGCGGCCACCCCCGGCGGCACCTCGGACAGCACGACGCCCCGCTCGGCCACCGCCTCGGCGAGGGCCCGGTTCCTCACCGGGCACGGATCGTCGAGCCCACCGCCGACCACGGCGACCGGCGGAGCCCCGGCGACCGAGGTGGCACCACGGTGTGCCGCCGCGTCGATGCCCAGCGCGAGGCCGGACACGACCGACACCCCGGCCTCCGCGAGCTCGCGCCCGAACCGCTCCGCCACCCGGATGCCGTAGCCAGTGGCCCGACGGGTGCCGATCACCGCCACCCTCGGCCCGGCCAGCACGTCGGGGTCCCCTCGGTGGAACAGGACCACCGGCGGGTCCGGGTCGTCCCGCAGCGCGGGCGGGTAGGCGGCGGAACCGATCGTGACGACCCCGATCCCGAGGCGGCCGCAGCGCTCCCACAACGCCGCCGGGTCGAGGCGGGCGGCACCGTCGCGCCAGGCCTCGCGGAGCCCCGCGTCGACCCGGACCTCCGACGGCGCGTCGCGCAGCCTGCCCTCGCGCACCGCTGCGTACACCTCGGCGGGGGTTCCACCGGAGAGGAGCCAGCGCAGGCGGGCGGGGCCCACCCCCTCGAGCGAGGCGAGCGCGGCGACGTACGCCTCGTGCGGAAGGGCGCTCACGCCAGCACCCCACGGCGTGCGGAGCAGCGCAGCGTCAGCGCCTGCTCGACGTGCTCCACCCCCAACGGGCCGTCACCGCCGTCGAGGTCGAGCAGCGTGAGGGCGAGCGCCCGGACCCGTTGCGCGCCGCGCATGGTGAGGGTGCCCTCCTCGAGCATGGCCCGGAGCCGGGCCGTCGACCCGGCGTCCAGCGGGGCGTGCCGCTCCAGCGCGGCGCCCCGCAGCTCGCGGTTGCACGCGACCCCACGCGCCCGTGCCCGGGCACGGGCCTCGGCCACCCGGGCCCGAACGGCGGCGGACGCCTCACCCTGGCCCGGCAGCAGCACCGAGGCGGGGTCGGGCGGGTCGACGTCGAGCCGGATGTCGAAGCGGTCGAGCAGCGGCCCCGACAACCTCCGGTGGTACCGCGCCACCTGGGCCGGGGTGCAGCGGCAGTCGCCCCACCCGTCGTACCCGCAGGGGCACGGGTTGGTGGCAGCGACGAGCAGGAACCGGGCCGGCAGGGTCACGTTCGCCGCGGCGCGGGCGACCTTGATGACCCCCGACTCCAGCGGTTGCCGCAGCGCGTCGAGGTGCGCGGCGGGGAACTCCCCCATCTCGTCGAGGAACAGCACGCCGCCCGAGGCGAGCGACACCTCGCCGGGTCGGAGCTGCGCGGTCCCCCCGCCGACCAGCGCCACGAGCGACGCGGTGTGGTGCGGGGCGCGGAACGGCGGGCGGCGCACCAGGCCGTGCTCGGCGCGCAGCGTCGCCGCGGCGGAGTGGACCCGCGACACGTCCATCGCGTCACGGTCGTCGAGGTCGGGCAGCAGCCCCGGCAGGCGCTCGGCGAGCATGGTCTTGCCCGCCCCCGGCGGCCCGACCATCAGCAGGTGGTGGCCGCCCGCGGCGGCGACCTCGAGCGCCATGCGCCCGACGACCTGGCCCTGGACCTCCGCGAGGTCGGGCTCGGTGACCGGCGGTGCGAGCGGTGGCCGGGGGTCGACGTCGGGCCAGGGGCCCTTCCCGGTGAGCGCGTCGGCCAGCTCGGCGAGCCGGTGCACCGCGACCGCCTCGGGACGGGCGAGCCGCGCCTCGGCCAGGCTCGCCGCCGGCACGACCACGGTCGGCGCCCGCACGAGCTCGCAGAGGGGCAGCACCCCAGGCACGGGCCGCACCGAGCCGTCCAGGCCCAGCTCGCCCAGCAGGCCGACGCCGGAGAGCGTGTTGGCCGGGAGCTGGCCGTCGGCGACGAGCAGGGCCATCGCGATCGCCAGGTCGAGCCCCGAGCCCACCTTGCGGACCCCCGTCGGGGCGAGGTTCACGGTGATCCGGCGGTCGGGCCACTTGTAGCCGGAGGACAGCACGGCGGCGCGCACGCGGTCGCGCGCCTCGCGACAGGACGAGTCGGGTTGGCCCACCACGTTGAAGCAGGGCAGCCCGTTGGAGACGTGGACCTCGACGCGCACGGCGTGCCCGGAGACCCCGAGCAGCGTCGCGGAAGGGACGTGCGCGAGCACGGCGTCCTCCCCGGGAGGGTGAGGGAGCGGGCGGCCCACCGGGCCGCGAGACGACCGGAAGCGGTCGCCGCCGATCGTAGGAGGGGGCGGTGACACCGGGGCCGGTGGCGACCGGGGCGGACGACCCCCGCAGCCCCGGCTCGTACCGGGGGTGGCGGCACGGGATACTTGGGCGATGGGCTTCGATCCCCACCGCCCCCAACGCCGCTCGAACTGGGACTACCTGTTCGTCGCGTCCGCGATCGTCGTCTCCGCAGCGCTCGTGCTGTGGGCGGTGCTCGGCTGACCGACCCGCAACCGATGCCCGACTACACGGCCGTCACCGAGTGCGAGGTCCGCAGGGTGCAGCCCTACGAGGCGCACAAGGCGTACCTCTGCCCGGGCTGCAACCGCGACATCCCCGCCGGCACCGGCCACGTGGTCGCGGTGCCCCTCGACGCGCCGGACCTGCGCCGCCACTGGCACCACGGCTGCTGGCGGCGGCGGCACACCCGCGAGCCACGCCGCTGAAACCGGCCGGGTCGCTCAGAGCGCCAACTCCACGACCTCGACCCGCGACCCGACCACGCCGGCCACGTCGAAGCGGACCTCGTCGGGCCGGAACGGGGCGGCCTCCCTGAGCCACCGCGCCGCGAGCCGGCGCAGCCGCGCCTGCTTGTGCACGCCCACCGCCGCGAACGGCGACCCGTGACGGTCACCGGTGCGGGTCTTCACCTCGCAGAACACGACCAGGCGTCCCCGCGCGAGCACCAGGTCCAGCTCGCCGTCCCGGCACCGCCAGTTGCGTGCCAGCACCGTGTAGCCCCTCGCCTCGTACCAGCGGCGCGCGAGGTCCTCCCCGTGCGCCCCGAGGCGCCGGTGGTCGTAGCGTCGGCCTCCCATGGTCCACCCCACGTCGATCGGCGTCCGGGGAAGGGTCCAGGGGAAGGAGGTGCGGGCCGAGGGCCCGCGCGGCGCCCCGTCAGGGGCGCGAGGGCACGCTCAGGCGCGCTTCTCCTTGATCTTCGCCCGCTTCCCGACGCGGTCGCGCTGGTAGTACAGCTTCGCCCGGCGGACGTCGCCGCGGGTCACGACCTCGATCCGGTCGATGATCGGCGAGTGCACGGGGAACGTGCGCTCGACACCGACGCCGTAGGACACCTTGCGGACGGTGAACGTCTCGTTCACTCCCCCGCCCTGGCGGGCGATCACGACGCCCTGGAAGACCTGGACGCGCTCCTTGTTGCCCTCGACGACCTTCACGTGGACCTTGAGGGTGTCACCGGCGACGAAGTCGGGCACGTCGTCCCGGAGGCTGCTCTGGTCGATGAGGTCGGTCGGGTTCATGACGGTCTCCTCCAGCGGCGTCGCGCGCCGCGGGTGGCGTTCGGGGGGCGTCCACGAAGCAGGTTGGACGCACGGCCCGACGATGTTAGTGGCTGCTCGGCGAACCGGGAAAACGGGCACCGGTCCCCGGTCAGCCGCCGTCGCCGTCCCCGCCCTCGGCGCCGAGCTCCTCCAGCAGGCGCTCCTCCTCGGCCGTGAGGCCGCCGCGCGCCTCGATGAGGTCGGGCCGGCGCCGCAGCGTGCGGGCGATCGCCTGCGCCCGCCGCCAGCGGGCGATGCGGCCGTGGTCGCCGGAGCGCAGCACCTCGGGCACCCGCAGGCCGCGGTACTCCGCCGGCCGCGTGTACTGCGGGTACTCCAGCAGCCCCGACCCGAACGACTCCTCCTCGGCGGAGTACTCGTTGCCCATCACCCCCGGCACGAGCCTCGTCACGGCCTCGATCACCACGAGCGCCGCCACCTCCCCGCCGGCGAGCACGTAGTCGCCGATCGACAGCTCGTCGTCGACGAGGTGGGTGTGCACCCGCTCGTCGACGCCCTCGTAGCGCCCGCAGAGCAGGGAGAACCCGCCGGAGGCGGCGAGCTCGACCGCCATGGCCTGGTCGAACCTGCGCCCACCGGGGCCCAGGAGGAACAGCGGCCGCGGCGGATCGGCGCGCTCCACGATCTCGAACAGCGGCTCGGGCCGCATGACCATGCCCGCCCCACCGCCGAAGGGGGTGTCGTCGACGGTGCGGTGGACGTCGTCGGTGGCGTCGCGGGGATCGTGCAGGCGCAGGTCGAGCAGCCCGCGCCGCCGGGCCCGGCCGAGCAGGCTCCCGGAGCAGAACTGGTCGACCAGCTCCCCGAAGATCGTGACGACGTCGATGCGCAGCGCAGCGGGATCCATGGGTCAGCCGAGGTCGAAGAGGCCGTCGGGGGTCTCGACACGGATCACGCCGCCCTCCGGCCTGCCCACGACGAAGACGACGGGAACCATCGCGCCGGAGTCGAGCACGAGCAGGTCCGCGGCGGGGTTGTCGAGCACCGAGGTGACGACCCCGCGCTCGACGCCGTCCGCGCTGACGACCGTGCACCCGATCAGCTCGTGGACCCACAGGGCGTCGGGGTCGTCGAGCGGCGCGGCGCGCAGCACGAGGCCACGCAGCTGCTCGGCGGCGTTGCGGTCGTGCACGCCCTCGAAGGTGACGAGCCAGCGGCCCTGGTGCCGCCGCGAGGCGGTGACGACCAGCTCGCCGCGGTCGGTCTGCAGCGCGGAGCCGGGCTCGAGCCGCTCGGTCCGGTCGGTGACCAGCAGCACGACGACCTCGCCGCGCAACCCGTGGGCCTTGGTGATCCTCCCGACTTCGAGGAGCTCCGGCTCGTCGGGGCCGGCCATGCCGATCAGCCGGGGACGGTCAGTCGACGAACTCGACGTCGATCTCGACGCCGTCGCGCGCCGCGGCGGCGCGGGTGACGGTGCGGATCGCCGCGGCCATGCGGCCGCGCTTGCCGATGATGCGGCCCATGTCGCCGTCCGCGACGTGCAGGTTGAGCTGCGGTCGGCCGGAGCCCTCGACCACCTCGACCCGCACACCGTCGGGTTCGGCCACCAGCGAACGGGCGATCAGCTCCAGGACCTGGCTCGCCTGGGCCGGCGACGAGGTGCCGGCCTCCGAGTCGCTCACTTGGCGGCCTTCGAGGCCTGGAACTGCTCCCAGGCCCCGGAGATCTCGAGGAGCTTCTGGACCCGCTCGGACGGAGTGGCGCCCTTGCGGAGCCACTCGACGGCCTTGTCGTTGTCCACCTTGATGGCGGACGGCTCGCGACGAGGGTCGTAGGTGCCGACGATCTCGAGGTACCGGCCGTCGCGCGGCGAGCGGGAGTCGGCGGCGACGATGCGGTAGGTCGGTTGCTTCTTCTTGCCGACGCGCGTGAGGCGGAGTCGTACGGCCACGGTCAGTGTCTTCCTTCGTCGTTCAGCCCGGGTCTGCGCAGCGGCCCCGGGAGGGCAGCGTCACATGATGGTCGCCGGCGCACCGGCGCGGCAAGCCGGCTCAACCGCCGGGGAGGCCACCGCGCCGCGCACCGCCGGGCAGCTGCGCCTCCATCTCCTCCAGCGAGGGCAGGGCGAACGCCTTCTTCGGCACCTTCGCGCCGCCCTTGGGCGTGATGCGCCCCCCGCCCTTGCGTCCCTTCTTCCCCTTCTTCGCCTTGCGCTTGGAGAACCCCCCGCCCATCTGCTGCATCATCTGCCGCATCTGCTTGAACTGCGACACGAGCTGGGAGACCTCGGAGGCGGAGGTGCCCGAGCCACGGGCGATGCGGTCCCGACGCGAGTTGTCGATGATGTCGGGCTTGATCCGCTCCTCGGTCGTCATCGACCGGACGATGCCCTCGATGCGCGCGATCTGCCGGTCGTCGATCTCGACGTCGCGCACCTCCTTCGGCACGCCCGGCAGCATGCTCATCACCCCGGACAGGGGGCCCATCTTCTTGAGCGCCTGCATCTGCTCGAGGAAGTCGTCGAAGGTGAACGTGCCCTCGAGCAGGCGGGCGGCGGCGGCCTCGGCCTGGTCCTGCTCGAAGACCTGCTCGGCCTTCTCGATCAGGGTGGCCAGGTCGCCCTCGCCGAGGATCCGTCCGGCGAGGCGGTCGGGGTGGAACAGGTCGAAGTCCTCGACCTTCTCACCGGTCGACGCGAACGCGATCGGGCGCCCGACGACCTCCTTGACCGACAGCGCGGCACCGCCACGTGCGTCGCCGTCGAGCTTGGTGAGGATCACGCCGTCGAGCTCGAGCGCGGCGTGGAACGACTCGGCGACGCCGACGGCGTCCTGGCCGGTCATCGCGTCGATGACGAGGAACGTGTAGTCGGGGTCGACGGCCTCGGAGATGCGCCGCACCTGGTCCATCAGCTCGGCGTCGATGGCGAGGCGGCCGGCGGTGTCGACGATGACCACGTCGCGCCCCAGGCGGCGGGCCTCGTCCAGCGCGCCGCGCGCCACCTCGACCGGGTCGCCCTCGCCCGAGGCGACGACGTCGTCGGGGGCGGAGTACACGGGCACGTCGACCTGGCGGCCGAGGGTGCGCAGCTGCTCCACCGCCGCCGGTCGCTGGAGGTCGGCGCCGACGAGCAGCGGGTTGCGGCCCTGGGCCTTGAACCAGCGTGCGAGCTTCGCGGAGTTGGTGGTCTTGCCCGAGCCCTGCAGGCCGGCCATCAGCACGACCGTGGGCGGCTTGGACGCGTAGGTGATCCGGAGCGTCTCACCGCCGAGGGTGGTGGTCAGCTCCTCGAGGACGATCTTCTTGACCTGCAGGGCCGGGTTCAGCGCCCGGGACAGCTCCTCCCCGACGGCCCGCTCCCTGATGCGGCCGAGCAGCGCCTTGACGACCGACAGGTTGACGTCGGCCTCGAGCAGCGCCAGGCGGATCTCGCGCAGGACCTCGTCGACATCGGACTCGGAGAGGCGACCCTTGCCCCGCAGGCGGGTGAAGATCCCCTCGAAGCGATCGCTGAGTGACTCGAACATGGTCCCACGAGGCTACAGGCGCCGCGGCGCCGGTCCCGAACGCCTCAGTCCCGCGCGAACAGGGCCTCGACGAACTGGTCGGCGTCGAAGTCCACGAGGTCCGCCGCCGACTCGCCGAGTCCGACGAGCTTCACCGGGATGTCGAGCTCGGAGCGGATGGCGAACACGATGCCGCCCTTCGCGGACCCGTCGAGCTTGGTGAGCACCACGCCGGTGACGTCGGTCGCCTCGGCGAACTGCCGCGCCTGCTGCAGGCCGTTCTGGCCGGTCGTCGCGTCGATGACGAGCAGCACCTCGGTGACCTTGCCGGCGCCCTTGTCGGCGACCCGCCGGACCTTGCCCAGTTCCTCCATGAGGTTGGTCTTCGTGTGCAGGCGCCCCGCGGTGTCGGCCAGCACGAAGTCCGCCCCCTTCGAGGCGGCGGACGCGACGGCGTCGAAGATCACCGACGAGGGGTCCGCGCCCTCGCCGCCGCGCACGATCGATGCGCCGCAGCGCTCGGCCCACGTCGCCAGCTGCTCGGCCGCGGCCGCCCGGAACGTGTCGCCGGCCGCCATGACGATGTCGTGGCCCTCGTCGGCCAGGCGCCGGCCGACCTTGCCGATCGTGGTCGTCTTGCCGACGCCGTTGACGCCGACGAAGAGCCAGATCGTCGGCCCCTCGTCCGCGGTGGCGAGCTCGACGGGCCCGGCGAGGCGGGCCTTCATCTCCTCCTTCACCACCTCGATGAGCTGCTCGGGGGTGGTGATGCCGCGCTCCCTCGCCGTCAGGCGCACCGAGTCCAGCAGGGCCTGCGTGGGGCCGATGCCCACGTCCGCGCGGATCATGGCCTCCTCGAGCTCCTCCCAGGTCTCTTCGTCGATCCCGCTGCGGGACAGGATCGAGCCGAGGTAGCCCGAGAAGGTCGAGCGTGCCCGGGTGAGCCGCTCCCGGAAGGTCGGCCGGACCGCCGGCTCGAGCAGGTCGACCTCCTCCGCGGCCTCGGCCTCCTCGGCGAGCGCGACGTTCTCGGCCTCCTCCTCCTCGGTCAGCTCCGGGCCGGCGACGACCACCTCGGGCGGCAGGACCCCCGAGAGGTCGTCGCGGACCTCGACCTCGGGCTCGGTGAGCTGGTCCGGCGGGGCCTCGTCGACCGGCGTGCGGGGCGGGGCGACCGGCCCCCGGGCGGGGCGCTCCGCGGCGGGCGGCGGCTCGAGCACCTCGCCCCGGTCACGGCGCCGGACCGACACGAAGGCGACGACGACGGCCGCCAGCGCCAGCACCGCGATGGTGATGAGGATCAGGGGGACGACGAAGGAGTCCATGGTCCGCCGAGCCTACAAGCGCGTCCGCGGCCGCCTCCGCGGCGGGCGCGCTCGTCAGTTGGTGCAAGCTGTGGGACCCTGACCAGCAGGGGCAGACCTGACGCCGACAGCGAGGCCGAACCGAGAGATGGACCCGTCCAGCCCAACGACCGCGACCGCTCCCACGACGGGACTCGACGGCTCGGCGCACCGCCCTCCGGCGGAGGCGGCGACGCTCGAGCGGCTGCTGTTCGAGATCAAGAAGGTCATCGTCGGCCAGGACCGCGGGATCGAGCGGATCCTCGCCTGCCTGGTCGCCGGTGGGCACTGCCTGCTGGAGAGCGTCCCGGGCCTCGCGAAGACCCTCACCGTCGAGACGCTGGCCCGCTCCGTCGGCGGCACGTTCTCCAGGGTCCAGTTCACCCCGGACCTGCTGCCCGCGGACGTGGTCGGCACCCGCATCTACCGCGCGTCGAGCGAGACCTTCGACGTCGAGCTGGGACCCGTGTTCGCGAACTTCCTCCTCGCGGACGAGATCAACCGTGCGCCGGCGAAGGTGCAGTCCGCGCTGCTCGAGGTGATGGCCGAGCGCCAGGTCACGATCGGCGGCACGACGCACGACGTGCCCTCCCCGTTCCTCGTGCTCGCGACGCAGAACCCGATCGAGTCCGAGGGCGTGTACCCGCTGCCCGAGGCCCAGCGCGACCGCTTCCTCATGAAGGTCGTGCTGGACTACCCGACCCCCGCCGAGGAGGTCGAGATCGTCCAGCGCATGGGCACCGCCCCGCCGCGCGCCGAGCAGGTCGTCGACCTCGCCGAGGTGGAGCAGCTCCAGCGCGCCGCCGAGGAGGTCTACGTCGACCGCAGCGTGCTCGAGTACGCGGTGAACCTCGTGCTGTGCACCCGTGCGCCGGAGAACTACGGCCTGCCGGAGCTGCGCACCTACATCGAACTCGGGGCCAGCCCCCGCGCCTCGATCGGCCTCGTCCGCGGCGGCAGGGCGCTCGCCCTGCTGCGCGGGCGCGGCTACCTCACGCCCCAGGACGTCTTCGACGTGGCACCGGAGGTCCTGCGGCACCGGCTCCTGCTGTCCTACGAGGCCCTCGCCCAGGACGTCGACGTCGAGCAGGTGCTGAACCGGGTGCTGTCCACCGTCCCGGCGCCGAGGGTGAGCCCGGCGCAGGGCACCAGCGCCCCGGATCCGTACCTCGGTGTCGCGAGCGACGCCCGGCCCTGGGGAGGCTGAGGGGTGGCCGGGCTCTCCCGGACGCTCGGCCTCGTCGGCGAGCGGCCGGCGGAGGAGATCGTGCGCCGTCTCACCCTGGACGTCGACCGGCGCCTCGACGGCATGCTGCACGGTGACTTCATGGGCATCGTGCCCGGCAGGGGCACCGAGCCCGGCGAGACGCGCGACTACGAGCCGGGCGACGACGTGCGCCACATCGACTGGAACGTGACCGCCCGGATGCAGTCGCCCCACATCCGCCAGACGATCGCGGACCGCGAGCTGGAGACCTGGCTGCTGGTCGACCGCTCCCCCGGGCTCGACTTCGGCACCGCAAGCTGCGAGAAGCGCGACCTGGTCCTCGCCGCGTCGGCCGCCGTGGGGCTGCTGACCGCCCGCGGCGCGAACCGGGTCGGCGCCGCGCTGCTCTGCGCCGATCGGGTCACGACGGTGCCGCCACGCCAGGGCCGGCGGCACCTGCTCGGCATCCTCGACCGCATCCTCTCCGCACCCCGCGCGGACGGCGCCGGGCACTCCAGCCTCGGCACCGGCCTGCGGCGCGTCGGGGCGATGGCGCCGCGGCGCGGCCTGGTGGCGGTGATCTCGGACTTCCTGCGCGACTCCGACGAGTGGCGCACCGCCCTCGGCACCGTCGCGCTCCGCCACGCGGTGCTGTGCCTGCAGGTCCTCGACCCCCGGGACGTGGAGCTGCCGCCGGTGGGGCTCCTCCACCTGACCGACCCCGCGACGGGCGCGACGAGGGAGGTCAACACCGACGACCCCCGCCTCCGCGCCCGCTACGCCGAGGCCGCCGCTCGCCAGCAGGCGACGATCGCGCAGGCGATCCGCGGCGCCGGGGCCGACCACCTGGTGCTGCGCACCGACTCGGACTGGCTGCTCGACCTCGCGCGCCACGTCAAGGGCAAGCGGCGGCGTGCCGAGATGGCGGCGGGACGGCGGACGCGATGAGCGACTGGTTCCTCGAGCCCTCGCGCCTGTGGCTGCTCGTGGTCGTGGCCGGCCTCGTCGCGCTGTACGTCGGCCTGCAGTTCACCCGGCCGCGCTACACGGTGCGGTTCTCCAACCTGGAGCTGCTCGACAAGGTCGCCCCGAAGCGGCCCGGCTGGCGGCGGCACTTCGCGGCCGCGGCGTTCGTCCTGGCCCTCGCGTCGATGGTCACGGCGTTCGCGCAGCCGGTGATGACGGTGCGGGTGCCGACCGAGCGCACCACGATCGTGCTCGCCATCGACACGTCGTTGTCGATGGCGGCCGAGGACGTGGCGCCGAACCGGCTCGAGGCCGCGCAGGCGGCCGCCCGCGAGTTCGTCGAGAGCCTCCCCGACCGCCTCAACGTCGGGCTGATCGGCTTCGCCGGCACGGCACAGCTGCTCGTGCCCCCGACCCAGGAGCACGAGCGGGTCACCACGGCGATCGACCGCCTCGAGCTCGACAAGGCCACCGCGATCGGCGACGCCGTGCGGCTCTCGCTGGACGTGATCGCGGACCAGGCCCGCGGCCTCGACGGGGAGTCCCCGGACGCGGCGGTGGTGCTGATCTCCGACGGGGAGACCACCGTCGGCCTGCCCACCGAGGAGGCCATCCCGCTCGCGGTGGAGGCGGGCGTGCCCGTCTCGACGATCGCGTACGGCACCCCCGACGGGCAGATCATGGTGGACGAGGACGGCGACGGCATCGGCCAGCTGACCGGCGTGCCCGTCAACGTGGAGGAGCTGCGGGCCCTCGCCGAGGGCACCGGCGGGACCGCGTACACCGCCGAGTCCGCGAGCGACCTCGCCGCGGTGTACGAGAGCCTCGGGTCGACGATCGCCTACGAGGAGGAGCCCCGGGACGTCTCCCACCGCTTCGTCGGCGCGAGCCTCGTCCTGATGCTGGTCGCGGCCGGCGCCTCGCTGCGCTGGTTCAGCCGCCTGCCCTGACGTCCGCGCAGCCCTCGGGTCAGCCCTCGAGGACCGCGGTCGCCTTCTCCGAGACGACCTTCGACGAGCCGCCGGGCTCCATCGTGACCCCGTAGAGCACGTCCGCCGCCTCCATCGTGCGCTTCTGGTGGCTCACGATGATGAGCTGGGCGGTGCGACGGAACTCGTTGACCAGGTCGAGGAACCGGTGCAGGTTCACGTCGTCGAGCGCTGCCTCGACCTCGTCCATCACGTAGAACGGGGACGGCCGGGAGCGGAACACCGCGAACAGGAACGCGAGCGCCGTGAGCGACCGCTCGCCGCCGGAGAGCAGCGAGAGCTTCCGGACGTTCTTGCCCGACGGCTTCGCCTCGATCTCGATGCCGGTGGAGAGCAGGTCGTTCGGCTCGGTGAGCTTGAGACGCCCCTCGCCGCCCGGGAACAGCGTCTCGAACAGCATCGTGAAGTTCTGGGTGACGTCCGCGTACGCCGCGGAGAAGACCTTGACGATCTCCTCGTCGACCGCACGGATCACCTTCGCCAGCTCACGGCGGGTCTGGCGGATGTCCTCGAGCTGGCCCTCCAGGAACGAGTGGCGCTCCTGCAGTTCCTCGAACTCCTGCAGGGCGAGGGGGTTGATCGGCCCCATGATCCGCAGCTCGCGCTCGAGCTCGCGGATCCGGGCGCCCGGGGAGACCCCCTCGGGCAGCGGCGGGCACTCGGCCTCGATCGCGGCATCGGGCTCGCTGTCGAGATCGTGGCGCAGCGTCTCGGTGGCCGCCTCGAGCCGCATCCGCGCCTCGGCCTCCGCGATCTCGGCCTTCTGGCCCCTCGCCCGCACCTCCTCGAGGCGGCGCTCGGCCTCGGCGCGCTCCCGACGCAGCGCGTCGAGACGGGAGGTGACCTCACGGGCTTCCTCGGACTGGCGGCGGCGCTCGTCGCGCAGCTCGGAGAGGTTCGCCTCGATGACCGAGAGGCGGGACCGCACGAAGCTGCTCAGCCGGTCGGTCGCCTCGGCCCGGGCCTCGAGCTCCACGCGCCGCTGCTCCGCGGCGTCGCGCTCGGCGACGTTGCGCGAGAGGCGCTCCTCGACCTGGGCGAGCCGCTCGGTGACGTAGCGGCGCCGTTCCTCCACCGCCGCGCTGCGCACCTCCAGGTCCGTGCGTGCGGCCGCCACCCGCGCCCGGTGCTCCTCCAGCGCTTCCCGGGCCTCGGCCATGGCCCTGGCCCTGGAGGACACCTCCGCCTCGGCCGCTTCGAGCTGCGGGAGCATCTCCGCCAGCTCCTCGGCGCGCGCACGGGTGCGCTCGAGGCGCTCGACCAGCTCGGTGAGGTGGTCGCCCAGCGAGTCGAGCTCGGAGCGAGCCTCGGCGGCGTCGCTGTCCAGGCGGCGCACCGTGTCGGTCAGGTTGCGACGGCGGGACTCGTCCGCGTCGCGCGCCCGCGCCGCCTCCTGCTCGAGGCGCCGCGCCTCGGCCAGCGCGGTCCTGGCCGACTCCACGCCACGGCGCGCCTCGTCGCGTGCGACCTCCGAGGACGAGGCGCGTGCGGTCGCCTCCTCGAGCGCGGCACCGGTCGCACCCGACCGTGCGGCCCCCAACCGCCAGCCCGTGGTGCCGAAGCGGTCCCCGGTGCGGGTCACGACCACCGAGCCCGGGTGCGCGGCCGCGAGGTCCGCCGCCTGCGCCCAGCCACCGTCGACGCACACCGCCGAGCCCAGCAGCGCGTCGAGCACGGCCTCGAGCCGGTCCACGGGCAGCGACGAGGCGGCGGTGCGCAGCGGGCGCACGTGCCGTCGCACGGGCTCGCCGACGGGCGGTGGGCCGGTGGGGACGGCGGTGGCACCGGACAGCGCCAGCACCGCGCCCCGACGGTCGCCCTCCTCGAGCGCGGCGAGGCAACGCCGTGCGACCGCGGTGTCGGTGACGACGACCGCGCCCAGGGCCTCTCCCGCGGCGGCCTCGAACGGCTGCTCCCAACCGGGGTCGACCTCGACCAGGTCGAGGAGGGTGCCGAGCACGCCGTCGAGCCCCGCGAGGTGCTCGGTGCCGGCGAGTTGGCGGGCCTCCTCGAGGGCGAGGGTGAGCGCCTCGACCCGGGCGGACCACGCCGAGTGCTCCGCCTCCGCGTCGGTCGCCGCCGCCTCGGCGCGCGCCAGCTCCTCCTCGGCCGCCGCCACCGCCGCCGAGCGGTCGGTGGCGCGCTGGGCCAGGGCGGGCGCCTGCTGCTCCGCGGCGGCCAGCTCCTCGGCCGCGGCGACCCGCTCCGCCTGCAGGCGCTCGACGCGCTCCGCGAGCCCGGCCCGGCGCTGCTCGAGCTGGTCGCGGTCCGCGCTCGTGCGCTCGACCGCGGAGCGCAGCGCGGCGAGCTCGCCGCGCACCTCGGAGGCCTCGCCGCTGGGGGCGGGCACCCCGTCGCCCCAGTCCTCGTCGAAGCGGCGGCGTCGCTCCTCGAGCTCGCCCTCGGCCTCGGTGAGCGCCTCCGCGTCGACGAGGAGCGCCTCGCCGTCGCGCTCGACCTGCTCCGCCTCGGCGCGCAACTCCGCCCGCTCCGACTCGAGCGACGCGATGACCGCCGCGTCGACCGACGAGGCGAGCTCGCGCTCCACCCCGCGGCGCCGCTCGGAGAGCAGCGCGAGGAGCCCGCGGCCCCGCTCGCGGAGCTTCTCGTAGCGCACGAGGGCGTCGCCGACGTCGCGGTGGCCGAGCGCGGAGAGCTGCGCCTCGGTCGCGGTGACCCGTGCGTCGAGGTCCGCGAGCGCGGCGCGCAGCTCCTGGTCCTGGGCCCGCAGCTCCGCCTGCTGGCGTGCGGACACCTCGAGCTGCGACCGGAGCCGGAGCAGCTCGCGGCCCGCGACGTGCAGCCGCAGCGCGGTGAGCTCGGCGACGAGGTCACCGTGGCGGCGGGCCGCGTCGGCCTGCCGCTCGAGGGGCCGGAGCTGCCGCCGGACCTCGCGCAGCAGGTCCTGGACGCGGGTCAGGTTCGCCTCGGTCGAGGCGAGGCGGCGCTCGGCGCGCTCCTTGCGGCGGCGGTACTTCAGGACCCCGGCGGCCTCCTCGATGATGAGCCGCCGGTCCTCGGGCCGGGCGTTGAGGACCCCGTCGATGTTGCCCTGCGAGACGATCACGTGCTGCTGGCGACCGACGCCCGAGTCCGACAGCAGCTCCTGGATGTCGATCAGCCGGCACGGGACCCCGTTGATCGCGTACTCGCTGTCACCCGAGCGGAACAGCAGGCGGGTGATCGTCACCTCGGTGAACTCGATGGGCAGCTGGCGGGCCGAGTTGTCGATCGTGAGCGACACCTCGGCGCGACCCAGCGGCGGGCGCTTGGCGGTGCCGGCGAAGATGACGTCGTCCATCTTCTGGGACCGCACCGTCGACGGCGCCTGGGCGCCCAGCACCCAGCCGATCGCATCGACGACGTTGGACTTGCCGGACCCGTTCGGTCCGACCACCACGGTGACGCCGGGCTCGAGCACGAGGTTCGCGGGCTCGGCGAAGGACTTGAAGCCCTTGATCTGCAGCGTCTTGAGGAACACGGGATCTCCCGTTCAGACCTGGGTCTGCTCGCAGAAGTAGGTGTAGCCGCCGCCGAAGCGGGCCTTGACGATCGGCCCGCGCGCCCGCGGGCTCATCTCTCCGTCGCGCTTGTAGACCGCGAGGTACTGCTGGTAGCCGCCCGGCTCGCCGTTGAGCCCGACCCAGCCGTCCTCGCCGAGCGAGGTGCCACCGTGCTTGATCGCCTCGTGCACGGTCTCGACGACGGCCCGGTAGAGGCGTCGGATCTCCTGGGCGGACAGCGAGGAGGTCGGCCGGTCGTAGCGGAGGCCGGCGTGGAAGAGGATCTCGTCGGAGTACATGGGGCCGATGCCGACCAGGAACGTCGGGTCCATCAGCACCGACTTCAGCTTGCCGTCGCGGCGCAGCAGCGCCTCGCCGAAGGTGGTCCAGGAGATGGGCTCGTCGACGGTGTCGAGGCCCAGCTCGGTGAGCTCGGGGTGGCGCTCCTCGAGCTCCTCGGCGGGGAGGAACTCGACGGCCGCCTCCTTCTTCGGGTCGATCAGCCGGAGCTGCCCGCCCTGGGTGAAGGTGAGGATCAGCGCCGTGCCCGGGGCGACCTCGTCCTTGGCCGCCGCCCGCAGCAGGCGGCTGTGCTCCCCCAGCGACATGACCAGCAGGTGGGTGCCCTCCACGCCGAACAGCAGGAGCATCCCGCGCCGCGTGACACCGCTGAACTTCGCGCCCTCCAGCGCCGCGATGAGCCCCTTCTTGGTGGGGTGCTTGGCGACCCCGGCCACCGGGACCTCGACGGACTTGACCTTGCGCTCCCCGACCTCGCGGTCGAGGTCCCTGCGCAGGATCTCGAGCTCCGGAAGCTCAGGCATGTGGTTCTCCCTGCGTCGTACTCGTCGGGGCGCCGCTGCCGGCGCTGGACAGCTCCGCCGGCTCGTCGCCGGTGGGTTCGGGCGGCTCCTGCTCGAGGCGCTCGTAGGCGTGGCGGGCCGCGGCCTGCTCCGCCTGCTTCTTGGTGCGGCCGCTCCCCTCACCCCACGCCCGGCCGGCGAGCTCGACGCGGGCCCAGAACTGCTTCTCGTGCTCGGGGCCCTCGTCGCGCAGCACGTACCGGGGCAGCTGGCCGAAGCGGCGGGCGGCGAGCTCCTGGAGGCGGGACTTGTGGTCGCTCGCGAGGCCGCCGTGGAGCACCTCCTCGATCCGGTCCTCGAGCAGGTGGAGCACCAGCGTCGTCGCCGCGCCGAGCCCGCCGTCGAGGTACACCGCGCCGATCACGGCCTCCATGCCGTCGGCGAGGATCGAGGTCTTCTCCCTCCCGCCGGTCGCCTCCTCGCCCTTTCCGAGCGCGAGCGCGGCCCCGAGGCGGACGGACCGCGCCACCGCGGCGAGCGCGGCGGCGCTCACGAGCTCGGAGCGGTGCCGGGCGAGGACGCCTTCGCTCGTCTCGGGTGCGGCCCGGTACAGGTGGTCGGTCACCACCAGGCCGAGCACCGCGTCGCCGAGGAACTCGAGCCGCTCGTTGGAGGGAACGGCGCCGTTCTCGGCGCACCAGGAGCGGTGCCGGAGGGCGAGCTCCAGGAGCTCCGGGTCGGCGAACCGGTAGGCCAGCAGGTCACAGAGGTCGTCGCGGGGGTCGACGGCGGTGACCTCAGAGTCTCGCGACGACGTAGTCGACGGCATCCCGCACCGACTTCAGGTCCTCGAGATCCTCGTCCTCGATCCGGAAGTCCTCCCGGTGCTCGGCGAACTCCTGCTCGATCGCCTCGACGAGCTCGATCAACTCCAGCGACCCCAGGTGCAGGTCCTCGGTGAACGAGTCCCCCTCGCCGATGCCGGCGGCGTCGACCTCGAGGATCTCGGCGAGCTGCTCGCGAATGACGTCCAGCACGCGGTCTCGGTCGATCTTGCCCTCACTGGCGTCCGTCTCGGCTGGCACGGTGGATCTCGGTCTCCTGGGTCTACGGGGTGCGTGGACACCCCTGAACGTCGGTCACTGTACCGTTCGGGTGGTCGCGCCCCGGCGACCACCGGGCGCCACGCGAACCGGCGGGCGTCAGTCGACGTCGATCGCCTGGCGGCCGCCGTACCAGCCGCAGTTCCCGCAGACGACGTGCGGCAGCTTCACGGCGCTGCAGCGCGGGCAGGTGCTGCGCGGCGCCGGCTTGAGGGTCCAGTTCGCAGCACGGCGGCTGCGGCTCTTGGACTTCGAGGTCTTCTTCTTCGGAACAGCCATTGGTCGTCTCTGCAGTCAGGAGGGGCGCGGCGGTCGGTCACGCCCGGTCGGGCGCCGAACGCGGGACGTCCGATCCTAGCTACTCGTCGCCACCGGAGTCGAAGCGGAGCTGCTCCAGGGCGGCCCAGCGGGGATCGATCGGCCGTTCCGCGGCCTCGTCCTCGCCGTCGGCGACCCCGTCGTCCGGGCCCGGGGTGCGGACCGGGAACTGCTCGGGGTCCGGACCCGCGCAGTCGGGCCCGCACAGCGGTGCGAGCGGCAGGGCCAGCACCGTCGCGTCGTGCACGACCGGGCCCAGGTCGATCGAGTCGCCCTCCACCGGGAGCGTCTCACCCTCGTCGGGCTGGTCCTTGTAGACCTCGTCGACGGACATCTCGATGACCCCGCCGGTGGGACCGAGGCAGCGGCGGCAGGCGCCCTCCCACGGCACCCGGACCACGCCGCGTGCCCGCACCCCGTCGGTGAGCGACTCGAGGGTGACCTCGACGACCACCTCGGCGTCCTCGGGCACCTCCGCGGTGGACACCGCGACGCCGCCGACCTCGACCACCCGCTGCACCTGCTGCTGGTTGCCCGCCCGGCGCCGCAGCTCGGCGACGCCGATGCGGAGCGGCGAGCGGGTCAACGGTCCTGGTCGAACACGGGCGGCTTCGCCGCTGGCGTGGAACCGGTCCCGGGTTCCTCGCGCCCACCGAGCTCGGCCTCCTCGATGGTCGGCGCGGAGAGGCGCTGCCGACCGGCGGCCACGGTCTTGGAGATGCGGGCCAGCACGTTCTCGAAGCTGGCCAGCTTCTGGTCGCAGTAGTCCTCGGTCTCGCGCCGCATGCGCCGCGCGGCGGCCTCGGCGTCCTCGATGATCTGCGCGGCACGCTGCTCGGCGGCCTTCACGACCTCCTGGCGCTGCACCATGTGGGCGACCCTCGCCTTGGCCTCGGCGATGAGCTCGTCGGCCTCGCGCCGCGACCGTGCGCGGAACTCCTCGCGCTCCTTGAGCAGCCACCGGGCGGAGCGGAGCTCGTCGGGCAGGCGGGACACCGCCTCCTCGAGCAGCTCGAGGACCTCCTCCTTGTTGACGCGCACCGACGCCGACATGGGCATGCCCGGCGAGCTGTCGATGATGTCGATCACCCGCCGGAGGATCTCCTCCGCCTCGGGCGCCCGGTACTGCGCATCGGGCGCGTCACGGCGCCGCTCGCGTGGCTGGCGCCCGCCGGACCGCTGGTCCAGCTCGTCGAAGGCTCGGGGACTCATTGGCTCTCCATGGCAGTGGTGCCCATCGCAGAGGTGCGCAGCGTCGTCAGCCGAGGTCCTGCCGGTTCGTCGGGTACTTCACCTTGAGTCGGTTGGCGACAGGGGCGGGGACCATGGTCGTCACGTCGCCCCCGAATCGTGCCACTTCCCTGATCAGTTTCGAGGCCAGGAAGGAGTTCCTCGACGCGGACGGGATGAACAGGGTGTCCACGCCGGAGATCGAGCGGTTCATCTGGGCCATCTGCAGCTCGGACTCGAAGTCCGACACCGCCCGGAGGCCCTTGATGATGAAGTGGGCACCGACCTCCTTCGCGAGGTCGACCACCAGTGACGAGAACATCGTGACCGCCACGTTGTCGAGGTGCGCGAGGGAGTCCTCGATGAGCTCCTGGCGCTCCTCCAGGGTGAACAGCGGCTCACCCTTCTGCGGGTTCCGCATCGCCGCGACGACGACGCGGTCGAACAGGCGCGCCGCGGTCTCGACGATCTCGACGTGCCCGTTGTGGATCGGGTCGAACGACCCGGGGTACAGCACCACCGTCACGAACGGTCCTCCGCAGCGGTCTGGCCGTGTTCGTCACGGTCCGACTTCTCGATGATGAGGACCACGCTACCGCCGTATCGGCGCGACCTCAGAACCCGCCACCCCTCGGGCGGCTCGACCTCCCGGTCGGACTCCACGACGGCGGTGCACGCGGGCAGGGCGTCGAGCAGCTCCTGCCACCCGTCGAAGGCGTACGGCGGGTCGAGGAACACCAGGTCGGCATCGATCCCGCCGCGCCGCACGTGCTCCACCGCGTCCGCCCGGACCACGCTCGCCCGGTCGGCGAGCCCGCAGTGGTCGAGGTTCGTGCGGACCGCCTCGAGGGCGCGGGGTGAGGAGTCGACGAAGGTGGCGTGCGCGGCGCCCCGCGACAACGCCTCGATGCCGAGGGCGCCCGACCCCGCGAAGAGGTCGAGCACCGTCGCTCCGACGACGGCGTCCCTCGATCCGAGCGCGTTGAACACCGCCTCGCGCACGCGGTCGGTGGTCGGCCGCACCTCGGTGCCGGGCGGGGCGACCAGCCGCCGCCCGCGCGCGGAGCCCGCGACGACGCGCATCAGCGGCTCGGCCTCGCTCGGCGGAACGTGCGCAGGGGTGCTCCACTCGGCTGCGGCGCGGTCACGCAGCGACTCTAGGGCCGTGCCGCACGACCACCGGAGGGACGACCCACCGCGGCGTAGAGTCGACGCGTGAACCTGACGACCCCCCGACGGTCCGTTCCCGCGCTCCTCGCCGCCGTCGCGCTGCTCCTCACCGGCTGCGGCGGCGACGACGAGGGCCGCGGCACCCCGGCTCGCGAGCCGGACGACGCGCCGAGCACCACCAGCCCCTACGGCGGCCACGCCCACCACGGGATGGGCGAGCTGAGCTCGGTCGAGGATGCGGCGGCGATCGGCCCCGGCCCGTCGGTGGGCGACCGCTGGGAGATCCCGGTCGGGATCAGCGTCTGCGGCCAGTTCATCGAGGCGCCCGAGGGCGGACCCGTCGACGGGGTCAGCGCCACCAAGGGCGGCAAGGCCGTGGTCGAGCCGACCGACGAGGCCGCCACGGGTCACGCCGCGACCCTCGGCAGCTACGCCGAGGCGATCGGGGCGACGCTGCGCACCGGTGTGCTCCGCCTGCCCGCCGACGTCGTGCCGACCGAGATCGAGGTCGGCGACGAGGACATCGCCCTCGGCGGCCACACCTTCCGGACCGGCGACATGTGCGGCACCACCCCCGGGGCGGTCCAGGCCTGGGTCTACTCCGCGGATGCCGTGTCCAGCGGGAAGGGCATCCTCACGGTGGTGACCGACCCCGACCGCATCCCGTTCGCCGAGGACGGCATGGCGCTGGTCATCGCGTTCGCCCCGGACTCGTCGCTGCCGACGCTGCCGCCGTCGGCCGTCATCGGCTGAGCGCGGGCGTTCAGGACTTCGCGAGGAACTCGCGGTCCTCCTCGTCGAGCACCAGGTCGAGCTCCTCTACCAGCAGCGGGTGCGCCTCGAGCCCGGTGCCGTCGCCCACGAGCTCGACCGCGACCTCGCGGGCCCGCTCGACCCACTCCCGGTCGCGGCGCAGCGACGCGAGCTTCAGGTCGTTGCGGCCCTTCTGGCGCTCGCCCATCACCGTTCCCTCGCCGCGCAGGTCGAGGTCGACCTCCGCGAGCTCGAAACCGTCGGTCGTGCGCACCATCGCCCGCAGCCGCTCCTCCGCCTCCGCGGAGACCTCCTCGCCGGTCACCAGCACGCAGTGGCTCGCGTCCGCGCCGCGGCCGACCCGACCCCGCAGCTGGTGCAGCTGGGCGATGCCGAACCGGTCCGCGTCGAGGATGACCATGACGGTGGCCTCCGGCACGTCCACGCCGACCTCGATGACGGTGGTGGCGACGAGCACGTCGATCCGGCCGGCGCGGAAGTCCTCCATGACCTGCTGCTTGTCCTCGGCGGGCACCCTGCCGTGCAGCAGGCCCAGGTCGAGCCCGGCGAGCTCGCCGTCCGCGAGCTCCGCGTAGGTCTGCTCGGCCGAGGCGGCCTCCATCTTGTCGGAGTCCTCGACGAGCGGGCAGACGACGTAGGCACGCCGCCCCGCCGCCACCTCGGCCCGCACGAGCTCCCACGCCGCGTGCACCGCGGCCTCGTCGCGGGCCCAGGTGGTGCTGATCGGCGTGCGCCCCGGCGGCAGCTCGTCGAGGACGGTCACGTCGAGGTCGCCGTAGACGGTCATCGCCGCGGTCCGGGGGATCGGCGTGGCGGTCATCACGAGCACGTCGGGCACGGTGCCGTCCGCGTTGGTCGCGCGCAGCGCGGCGCGCTGCTCCACGCCGAACCGGTGCTGCTCGTCGACGACCACCGCGCCGAGGGAGCGGAACTCCACCGCGTCCTGGATGAGGGCGTGGGTGCCGATCACGATGTCCACCGTCCCGTCCGCGAGCCCCGCGAGGATGCGGCGGCGCTCCGCGGCACGGGTCCGCCCCGTCAGCAGCGCGACCGCGAGCGGGCGCTCGCCGAGGAGGCTGCCGGGCTCCGCGACCGTCAGGCCGTCGAGCAGCGCGCGCACCGACGCGGCGTGCTGCTCGGCGAGCACCTCGGTGGGTGCCATCAGGGCGCCCTGGTGGCCGCCCTGGACCGCGGCGAGCAGCGTGGCGACCGCGACCACGGTCTTGCCGGCGCCGACGTCCCCCTGCAGGAGCCGGTGCATCGGCACCGGTGAGGCGAGGTCCTCGAAGATCTCGCGCACGGCGCGCTGCTGCGCCCCGGTGAGCTCGTAGCTCAGCCCCTCGAGGAAGCGGCGGACGAGGCCGGGCGCGGCGCCCTCCTCCTCCCCGGTCGCCTGCACGATCCCCTTGGAGCTCCGCTCCAGCTCGCGCTTGCGTTGCACGAGGGTGAGCTGCAGCCGGAGCAGCTCGTCGAACACGAGGCGCCGGCGGGCGTCGGCCATGTGCGCCATCGACTCCGGCTGGTGGATGCCGCGCAGCGCGGCGCCGCGGGACGGCAGGTCCCAGCGCTCGAGGACCCACGAGGGGACCGGGTCGGCGAGCCCCCGGCGCGCGCTGCGCCGCAGCGTCTGGTCCACCCACTCCCCGATCTCCCAGGTCGACAGCCCGGACTTCTCGCTGAGCGGGTAGATCGCGACGATCCGCCCCGTTCGGTCCCCCACGAGGTCCACGACGGGGTTGGTCATCTGCCGGCGCCCGCGGAACGACTCGACCTTGCCGAAGAACGCCACCTCGCCGGAGATCGCCGAGAGCTGGCGCTCGCGCCAGGGCTGGTTGAAGAAGGTGACGCGCATCGAGCCGGTCGCGTCGCGCACCTCCGCGTGCACCATCACCCTGCGGTTGCGGGTGCGCTGCGCGGACACCGACGCGACCCGGCCGATCACCAGCGCCTCCTCCCCCACCCGGAGATCCGAGATGCGCGCCTCGCGGGTCCGGTCGACGTAGCGCCGCGGGTAGTGGGTGAGCAGCGCGTGGAGGTCCCCGATCCCGAGTGCGCGCAACCCCTCGAGCTTCTTGGGCCCGACGCCCTTCAGCACCGAGACGTCCTTGTCCGCCAGCTCGCCGAGCGTGATCGGGTCGGCCCCGACGTCCGCTGCCGGGGCGTCGGCCTGGCGGCCCGTCACGTCCCGGGCGCCACGAGCGCGATGTCGAGGTCGCGTGGCCGGCCGACGTCCCAGAGCGCCTCGACCGCGGCGCCCGGCCGGGCCGTGAGGACGCTGAGCCGCCAGCGCGGCGCGGACGTCTCGAAGGTCTCGACCTCGCCGAGCTCGTGCCAGGAGGACTCCAGCCACGCCGCGGCCTCGATCCCGCACCCGTCGTGGGGTTCGACGCGGCAGCTCACCCGGTACCGCGGCACCCCCTCGAGCGGGGCGCCCGCACCCGGCTCCCCCGGCCGCATCGGCGCCGCGGGGAGCGGCTCACCGGTCAGGACGCTGGCCAGCGCGTCGAGGACGAGCAGGAACCCCGCCGCCGCGGCGTCGACCACGCCGCGCTCGACGAGCGCCGGGTTGCGCAGCGGGCCGGACTCGAGCTCCGCCAGCCCGTCGTCGGCCGCGGCGACGACGACGTCCACGAGCTCCGCGCCCGCGTCCAGGGCGGAGAGCGCACCGTCCGCCGCGGCGGCGACCACCGCGGGCAGGGTGCCCGCGTGCGCGCCGTCGTCGCGCGGCGCCATCCGCTCGGCGGCGAGCTCGAGCCCGAGGGCGAACCGTTCGGCGTCGAGGCGGTCGGCGTTGCGCACCGACTCGGCCAGCCCGCCCAGCACCGTCGCCAACCCGCGCGAGGCGGTCGAGCTCGCCCGCCGCTGCGCACCGGCGACGAGTCGGTCACCCAGCTCCGGCAGGTTCGTGGTGCCCTCCGCCTCGGCGACCGCGGCGGCCAGCACCTCGGCCTGGTCCGACCCGGGGGTCGGGCCGGGCTCTCCCCCGTCCGTCTCGGCGTCCGCAGCGTCCGCACCGTCGCCGTCCCAGTCGACCGGGCGCTCGAGGCGGTCGAGCGCCGCCGCGTGGTCGGCCAGCACGCCGGCCACGTCCCGGAGGGCGTCGAGGAGCTCTGCGGTGGCGAGCGTCGCGGGAGCCGGCATCGGTCCCGATGCTACCGGCCGGGTGCCCGGCGCTCGGCGCCCGCTGGGACGGCGCGGGGCCGTGCGCTATCGTGGTCCGCTGGTCCGGAGCAGGACCCCGTCCCCCGAGCGCACGAGAAGAACCACCATGGCCGCCGTTTGTGAAGTCTGCGACAAGAAGCCGATCTTCGGCATGAGCCTCAGCCACTCGCACCGGCGGACGAAGCGCCGCTGGAACCCGAACATCCAGCGGATCCGCGTGCAGGTCGGCTCCACCACCAAGCGCATGAACGTCTGCACCCGTTGCATCAAGGCCGGCAAGGTGCAGAAGCCGGCCGTGCGCGCCCGCGCCGAGGCCTGATCCTCCCCCGCGGCCCGCTCGCCGCGGCTTTGCCGCGCCCGACCGCCGACGCCTACGCTGCCTGAGCCAGCCGAGGCGACCAGGAGCGATGCAGGTGCAAGGCGTGATCAAGTCCTACGACCCCGCGACCGGCGACGGCATCGTCGTGCGGGAGTCCGACTTGAACGAGTTCGACCTTGCGCCCGACGCGCTCGAGGGGTCGCTGTTCCGCATGCTCCGCCAAGGGCAGCGGGTACGTTTCGAGCTGGACACCGAAGGTCGTGCCACCGCGCTGAGCCTCGGCTCCGAGGTGGACATGGGGACGCCGGCGTTCCTGGGCCACGCCGAGCCTGCCCCGGAGAGCTGACCAAGGACGGGCCCGGACGGCGGCCGCACCGCGGCCACCGGTTGATCTCACCCGAGTGGCCGAGCGGTCGCGCGGTACAGAATCGAGGATCCAATGGCAGGAACCACCACCAACCAGAAGCTCATCGACTGGGTGAACGAGTGGACGGAGATCCTCCAGCCGGACGGCGTGGAGTGGTGCGACGGAACCGCCGAGGAGTACGACCGCCTCTGCCAGCTGCTGGTCGACCAGGGCACGTTCGAGAAGCTGTCCGAGGCCAAGCGGCCGAACAGCTACCTCGCGCTCTCCGACCCGAGCGACGTGGCCCGCGTCGAGGACCGCACGTTCATCGCCTCCGAGCGCGAGATCGACGCCGGCCCGACCAACAACTGGCGTGACCCGGCCGAGCTCAAGGCCGAGATGCTCGAGCTGTACCGGGGCGCGATGCGCGGCCGCACCATGTACGTGGTGCCGTTCTCGATGGGGCCGCTCGGCTCGCCGATCGCCCACATCGGCGTGCAGCTCACCGATTCCGCCTACGTCGCGGTGTCGATGCGGATCATGACCCGCATGGGCCAGGGCGCCCTCGACGTCCTGGGCGACGGCGACTTCGTGCCGTGCGTGCACTCGGTCGGCTACCCGCTCGTCGACGCGGACGGCAACACCCGCGAGGACGTGCCGTGGCCCTGCGACGCCGACAACAAGTACATCTCGCACTTCCCCGAGACCCGCGAGATCTGGTCGTACGGCTCCGGCTACGGCGGCAACGCCCTGCTCGGCAAGAAGTGCTTCGCGCTGCGCATCGCCTCGACCATGGCCCGCGACGAGGGGTGGATGGCCGAGCACATGCTCATCCTGGGCATCACCCCGCCCGAGGGCGAGAAGAAGTACATCGCCGCGGCGTTCCCCTCCGCGTGCGGCAAGACCAACATGGCGATGCTGATCCCGACGCTGCCAGGGTGGAAGGTCGAGACGATCGGTGACGACATCGCCTGGATGAAGCCGGGCCCGGACGGGCGGCTCTACGCGATCAACCCCGAGGCCGGCTTCTTCGGCGTGGCCCCCGGCACCTCGGAGAAGACGAACCCGAACGCGATGGCCACCCTGTGGGGCAACTCCATCTTCACCAACGTCGCGAAGACCGACGACGGCGACGTGTGGTGGGAGGACATGACCGACGAGCCGCCGGCGCACCTCATCGACTGGAGGGGCAACGACTGGACGCCGGAGTCGGGCACCCCGGCCGCCCACCCGAACGCCCGGTTCACCACCCCGGCGTCGCAGTGCCCGTCGATCGCCCCGGAGTGGGAGGACCCCGCCGGCGTCCCGATCTCGGCGATCCTCTTCGGTGGCCGCCGGGCGACCAACGTGCCGCTCGTGACCCAGTCGTTCAACTGGCAGCACGGCACCTTCCTCGGCTCGGTGATGAGCTCCGAGAAGACCGCTGCGGCGGCCGGCACCGTCGGGGAGGTCCGCTTCGACCCGTTCGCGATGCTGCCGTTCATGGGCTACAACATCGGCGACTACATCGCCCACTGGCTCGAGATGGGCAGGATCGTCGGCGAGGACAAGCTCCCGAAGCTCTTCTGGGTCAACTGGTTCCGCAAGTCCGAGGACGGCAAGTTCCTCTGGCCGGGCTTCGGTGACAACAGCCGGGTCCTCAAGTGGGTGCTCGAGCGCGTGGCGGGCACCGCCGATGCGGTCGAGACGCCGATCGGCTACGTCCCGACCCCGGACTCGCTCGACCTGTCCGGGCTGGACCTGGACCGGGAGACCGTCGAGGAGCTCCTGTCGGTCGACAAGGACGCGTGGCGCCACGAGGTCGAGCTCATCAACGGCCACTTCCAGTTCATCGGCGAGCGGCTGCCGCAGGCGATGAAGGACGAGCTCCAGAACCTCGAGAAGCGCCTGGCCAACTGATCCGGCGGGCCCCGACGGGCCTCGCCGAAGGGCGATCGACGAGCCCCACCCCGGCACCTCGGGGGTGGGGCTCGTCTCGTCTGAGCTACATCTCAGACTGTCAGGCAAGTTGATAGCGATGGACTCAGGTTTTGCTACAATATGGCCAGCACCAAGGGTCCGGAACGAGAGCAACACCGCTGAGAGAGGAGGTACGGATGGCCATGAGACTTGCACCGCTGTTCGACTTCGACTTCGACGACCTGTTCGCCCGGGCGTGGGACGTACCGTCGTTCGCCGGCGTCGCCCCGATGGACGCCGTGCGCACGTCCGACGCGCTCGAGCTCCGCTTCGACCTTCCCGGCTACGACCCCGACTCGATCGACCTGTCGGTCGAGAAGAACGTGCTGACCCTCACCGCCGAGCGGAACTGGGTCATCGACGACGACGCCCGAGTGGTCGCACGCGAGCGTCGCCACGGCCGGGTCCGGCGCCAGCTCCGGCTCTCCGACGGGTTGGACGCCAGCCGGGTCGAGGCCCGCTACGACAACGGCGTGCTGAGCGTGCGCATCCCCGTGGCCGAGAACGCGCAGCCGCACAAGGTGCAGATCGCGATCGGCTCCGGCGAGATGGCGCAGGCGGCCGCCCTCGGCGAGGGCTCGGACAACTGACCCGCCCGGGTCCACAGGGTCGACGAGGCGGCGTGGCGCCCACGGCCACGCCGCCTCGTCGCGCGTCACGCCAGGAACATCGCCCGGATGCCCAGCCCCATGAGGAACAGGCCCCCGAGCCCGTAGAGCAGGTACTGCCAGGCGCGCAGCTGGGTCCGGTAGCCGTAGAGCAGCGCGACCGAGACGATCGAGATGAACCCGTAGAACATGTGCATCCCGGGCGCCTCGATCCCCTCGGCCGCCACCAGGTACACGCCGAGCGCGACCTGCACGAAGATCGTCACCTGGACGAGGGCGACGACGGCCCACATGCCCCGGACGCGCAGCGGGGGGAGCCAGTGGGCGCCGAGGCACCACAGGCCGGCGAGGCCGTTCGCGACCACCACGACCCAGGCCCAGGCCGCGTGCAGGTCGAGGGTCACGCGGCGCCTGCCGTCGCCCCGTCGTCGAGGATCCAGGGCAGGAACGGTTCGTCCGGCCCCCGGGTGCGCCCCACCTCGATGAACCACTCGGTGCCGAAGGCGAGGGCGAAGCTCTCGTCGTCCATCGACAGGAACCACGAGTCGGGGCCGATCTGGCTCTCGTGCGCCCGCATCGAGGCCCGCTTCACCTCCAGCAGGTCGGCGACGTCGACCGCGTGGGTGATCATCGCCTCGGGCTTGCCGAAGATCTGCTCCTCCCCCGGCTCCTCCGGGGGCTCCTCGGTGAGCTCCCGGACCATCTCGGCGAGGCGCCGGATGTGGTCCTGGTTCATCGTGCCCTGCAGGACCCTCGGGGTGCCGGCGACCCCGGCCGCGCGCATGCCGACGCGGTGCACCTGGATGTGGTCGGGGTGCCCGTAGCCGCCGAAGTCGTCGTAGATCGTGAGCAGGTCCGCCGACTCCTCGCGCAGGATCGCCGCGAGCCGGTTGGCGGCGTGCTCCACGTCCGCGGTCCAGAACGAGTACGGGGCCTCGTTCGTCGGTTCGCCCATCATCCCCGAGTCGACGTAGCCGAGGAACTCGACGCGCTGCGCGCCGAGGAGCCGGGCCGACTCGAAGGTCTCGGCCATCCTGCGCTCCCACAGCGCCTCGCCGTCGCGCAGGACGCCCGGCGTCGGTTCGCCCCGCTCGCCGCGCGTCGCGAAGACCAGCACCACGCGGTGCCCCTCGTCGGCCGCGCGCCGCAGCGTGCCGCCGGTGCCGATCGACTCGTCGTCGGGGTGTGCGTGGAAGCTGACGATCGTGGCCACGGCTTCAGGCGACGGAGCCCTCCGCACGGAGCTTCGCGATGTGCTCGGGGTCGGCGCCGAGCCACTCCGCCAGCACCTCGTCGGTGTGCTGGCCGGCGTGCGCGGGCGGCCGCTGGATCGAGCCGGGGGTGCGGTCGAAGCGGGGTGCGGGCGACGGCTGGGTGATGCCGGCCACCTCGGTGAAGGTGCCCCGCTCCACGTTGTGCGGGTGCCGGGCCGCCTCGTCCATCGACAGCACCGGCGCGAAGCACACGTCGGTGCCCTCCATCAGCTCGCACCACTCGTCCCGGGTCCGGGTCAGGAAGATCTCGGCGAGCCGCTCCTTCATCTCCGGCCAGCGCGCGCGGTCCATCTGGTGGGGCAGCTCCTCGCCCCGCGCCGCGTACGCCTCCTCGAGCCCGGTGAGGCGCAGCAGCTCGGCGTAGAACTGCGGTTCGATCGAGCCGATCGACACGTACCTGCCGTCCGCGCACTCGTAGGTGTCGTAGAAGTGCGCGCCCGTGTCGAGCAGGTTGGTGCCGCGCTCGTCGTTCCACAGGCCCATCGCCTTGAAGGCCCACATCATCGTCATCAGCGTCGCCGAGCCGTCCACCATCGCGGCGTCGACGACCTGGCCGCTGCCCGAGCGCTGCGCCTCGAGGAGCGCGCACACCACGCCGAAGGCGAGCAGCATCCCTCCCCCGCCGAAGTCGCCGACGAGGTTGATCGGCGGGGTGGGCTTGTCGCCCGCACGCCCGAGGTGCTCGAGCACGCCGGCCAGCGCGATGTAGTTGATGTCGTGCCCCGCCGTCGGCGCGTACGGGCCCTCCTGGCCCCAGCCGGTCATGCGGCCGAACACCAGGCGGGGGTTGCGCTCGTGGCACACGTCCGGGCCGAAGCCGAGCCGCTCGGCCACGCCGGGGCGGAACCCCTCGATGAGGGCGTCCGCCTGCTCGACAAGGTCGAGCAGCACCCCGACCCCCGAGGGCGACTTGAGGTCGAGCGCGATGCTGCGACGGCCGCGGTTGAAGATGTCGGCGGGTGGTGTCGAGGGGTCACCGCCGGACACCTGCGCGGCGCGGTCGACCCGGATGACGTCCGCGCCCATGTCGGACAGCATCATCGCCGCGAACGGTGCAGGGCCGATGCCCGCGACCTCGATCACCTTCAGACCCGAGAGCGGCCCCATGCATCCCCCTGAGCTCGACGACGTGCGGGCATGGAGCGGCAGTGTTCACGCTCCTCACCCACCGGTCAAGCAGCCCCCGCGCGCCACACCTCGCGCCCCGCCCGCAGGGTCCGCACCACCCGGAGCCCGTCGTCGAGCACCGTGAGGTCCGCGGGGTCCCCGGGCCGCAGCCGCACGTCGGGGAGCCCGAGCAGACGGCGCTGCACTCCCCCGCAGGCGTCGACCGCCGCCGCCAGCGACGCGCCCACCGACACCAGGTTCCGCAGGCAGTCGTCGGGGCGTGCCACGCCGCCCGCGAGCGAGCCGTCGGACCGGCGAGCCGCGCCGCTGGCGACCTCGATCCCCTGTCCGACGGCGACGACGTCGGTGGTGACGGCGACGCGCCCACCTGCCGCCCGGAGCGTGAGGCGGACCACCTCGGGTGCGACGTGCACCAGGTCGCCGACGAGGCCGACCACCAGCCGCTCGTCGGTGAGCGCGACGCCCGCGGGGCCCGGGTCCCGCGCCGTGAGCCGGCGGTGCGCGTTCCAGCAGTGTGTCAGGTGCCGCGCGCCGGCCTCGATCGCCGCGGTCGTCATCCGCGCGTCGGCGTCCGTGTGCCCGATCGACACGACGACCCCCCTCGCCGCGAGCAGCCGCACGAGGTCGAGGCCACCGGGCAGCTCCGGGGCGATCGTGACGAAGCCGACGGGCCCGGCGGCGAGCAGGCGCTCGCAGGCGCCGGGGTCCGGGTCCAGCAGGTGGGCGGGGTCGTGGGCGCCGGCCCAGCGACGGGAGAGGAACGGTCCCTCGAGGTGGGCGGGCAGCCACGCGGCCCCGGGGCCGCCACGAGCCCGCACCTCGGCGAGCACCTCGAGCGAGCGCAGGTGGGCGGGGAGCTCCTGGGAGTGGAACGTGGGCTGCGCGGCGGTCGCGCCGCCGGCCGCGAGCTCGACCGCCGCCTCGTCGAACCCCTCGGGACCGCAGGTCCGCAGGTCGTGCGCACCGACGCCGTTCACCTGGAGGTCGACGAGACCGGGCACCGCCGTCCCGCCCGCCGCGGCCGGCGCCAGGCCGACCCGCGCGACGGTGCCGTCCGAGGCGTCGACCTCCACGTCGCCGGGCACGACCACGCCCCCGACGAGCGCGGCGGCGACGCCGAGGCGCACCTCAGCCGTCGGTGCCGCCGGGCACCGGCGCCGGTGGGTCCACCGGGACGGGGCGGCCGCCCTGCTCGGCGGAGCGGTACACGGCGTCGACCAGCACGTGGGCCCGCAGCGCGTCGTGCACGTCCGGCGACAGGCGTCCGGAGGACCCTTCCCGCACCGCGGCGAGGAACTGCTGCTCCGCGCTGACCAACGGCACCTCGCGCTCGGTGAGCCATCGGATGAGCTCGTCGTCCTCCAGCACCAGCTCGCCGGCGGAGTCCTGGCGCCGGACCGGGCCGAACACGTCACCCTCCAACGTCACCAGCGCCCGCTCGCAGAACACCTCGATGCGGCGCTGGCTGGGCCGGCTGAGCACCTCGTGCCACACGGTCGCGAGCGACGCGGTCGCCCCGTCCCGGTAGGCGGCGAGCACGCTGACCGAGTCCTCGATGCCCTCGATCCCGTGGACGAAGGACTGCCGCGCGGCGACCGACTCGATGGGCCCGACGAGCCACTCGAGCAGGTCCACGTCGTGGATGGAGTGCTCGAGCAGCACCCCGGAGCCGGCCTTGTCGACGTCGCCCCGCCACGTCGACGCGTACATGCCCTGGGTCGGCAGGTACTGGTCGTCGCGGAACACGACGTTCATCACCCGGCCCGAGGCGGGGTCCCGCACCAGCTCCCGGAGCGCGAGCAGCGCCGGGGAGGAGCGGAGCACCAGCCCGACCATGTTCGTCGTCCTGCTGGCGGCGACCACCTCGACCAGCTCGCGGGCGCTGTCGAGGTCCGTCGACAGCGGCTTCTCGCAGAACACCGCGACGCCCGCGTCGCACAGCCGGCGGACCTGCTCGAGGTGCGCCGCGGTCCAGGTGCACACGAACACCGCGTCGGCGGCCTCGGCGACCGCGTCGAGGTCCCCCACCACGGTGCCGCCCTCGTCCGCGGCGAACTTGGCCGCGCGCGCCTCGTCGACGTCGTGCACGGCGACGATCTCGTGGGGCTCCGAGGCGAGGCGGAGCTGCATGGCGTGGTAGCGGGCGATGAAGCCCGCCCCGAGGAACCCGACCCGCACTGTCACGGCTGGTGACCGTAGCCGCCCGCCGCCGCGGGTCAGGGCTAGGTTGCCCCGACGATGGATCGCCGCATCGACCACCTCACCGGCGCACCCACCGTCGTGGTCGGCTCCCGCCAGGAGCGCCCGAACCTGCCGCCGTCCGACTCCTGCCCGTTCTGCCCCGGCGGGCTCGAGGCGCCGGAGGACTACGACGTGCGCTGGTTCCCGAACCGCTGGCCGGCGATGCCGGACGGCCGCTGCGAGATGGTGCTCTACACCCCGGAACACGACGCCGAGTTCTGGTCGCTCGGCGTGGACGGCGCACGCAAGGTCGTCGACCTGTGGGCGGAGCGCACCGAGGTCCTCGGCGCACGCGACGACGTCGACTACGTGCTGGTGTTCGAGAACCGGGGGCCAGAGGTCGGCGCGACGATCCCGCACCCCCACGGCCAGATCTACGCCTACCCCGAGGTCCCGCCCGTGCCGCTCGCCGAGCTGGTCGACGGGGTGCTCGAACCGTCCTGGGTCGACCCGGAGCTGGTGGTCCACGAGGTCGGCGACTGGAGGGTGTGGGTGCCCGAGGCGGCGGTCTGGCCCTACGAGCTGCGGCTCGCGCCGTGCTCCGAGGCCGGCTCCCTCGTGGACGACGCCTGCGACCGGGACGGGCTCGCCGCCGCGCTCGTCGACGCCACCGCACGGCTCGACCAGCTCTTCGACGCGCCGATGCCGTACATGATGTGGATCCACCAGCGACCCACCGACGGTGGGACCTGGCCGGGTGCCCGGGTGCACGTGCACATCTCGCCGCTGTACCGGCGGCCGGGGACCCAGCGCTACGTCGCCGCGGCAGAGCTCGGGGCGGGCATGTACTTCAACCCGGTGGTCCCCGCCGAGGCGGCCGCGGAGCTGCGGGCGTTGCCGGGCGCGCCGTGACCGTGGAGCGGGTCCGGGCCACGGCCCCGGGGCGTGTCAACCTCATCGGCGACCACACCGACCACATGGGCGGCCCGGTGCTGCCGATGGCGATCCAGCTGGGCACCACCGTCGAGGGCGAGCGCCGGGGCGACGTCGTGGAGCTGCGCTCCGAGCAGGCGGAGGGGACCGTGCGGTTCGCGCTGCCGGTCACCGACCCCGCCTCCGTGGAGCCGCGCTGGGGCCGCTACGTCGCGGGCGTCGCCCAGCAGGTCCAACCGGTGACCGGCCTGGTCGGCACGGTGCGCTCCGACCTGCCCGTCGGCGGCGGGTTGTCCTCGAGCGCCGCGCTGGAGGTCGCGGTCGCGCTCGCGCTCGGCGACACCGGCACCCCGCTGGAGGTCGCGCAGCGCTGCCAGCGGGCCGAGCAGGCCGCGACCGGGGTGCCGTGCGGGATCATGGACCAGCTGTCGAGCGCGGCCGGGGTGGAGGGCCACGCGCTGCTGATCGACTGCTCGACCCTGGAGCTGCGACCCGTGCCGGTCCCCGGGGACGCCGCGGTGTGGGTCGTGCACTCCGGGCAGGAGCGCGAGCTCGCCGGCTCCGCCTACGCCCAGCGGCGCGCCGAGTGCGAGCGTGCCGCCGAGCTCGTCGGCCCACTGCCCACCGCGGACCCCGGCGACATCGAGTCGATCGGCGACCCCGTGCTGCGTGCCCGTGCCCGGCACGTGCGCGCCGAGAGCGGCCGGGTGCACGAGTTCGCCGCGGCCCTCGCGGAGGGGGACCTCGTCCGCGCGGGGCGGCTCATGGACGACAGCCACCGCTCGCTGCGGGACGACTTCGAGGTGTCGACCCCCGTCCTCGACGAGCTGGTCGACCGGCTGCGCGGGGTGCCCGGGGTGTTCGGCGCGCGCCTCACCGGCGCCGGCTTCGGCGGGTGCGTCGTCGCGCTGGCCGAGCCCGGGGTGGAGCTGCCCGGCTGGCGGGTCGTCGCCTCGGCGGGAGCCCGGGTCGAGCCCGTCGGCTAGCTGCTCAGCAGCCGGGCCTTCTGGGCCTCGAACTCGGCCTCGCTGAGCGCGCCACGGTCACGCAGCGCAGCCAGCTTCTCGAGCTCGTCCGCGACCGAGGACTGCACCGGTCCGCGCGCCCGGTCGAACTTGCGGTTCTCGTTGTCCTCCATCTCCTGGTACAGCGCCTGCTGCACCCGGATGGGGTTGCGCACGTTCTCGAAGGTCTGCAGGCCGTGCTCGCCCGCGGACTCGATCATGAGCGTGCCCGCCCGCAGGAGCCGGTCGACGAAGCCCTGCTCGAAGAACACCGTGTTGATGCGGTCATGCGGGATCTCGATGCCCCGCTTGGACACGAGCCCCTCGCGGTAGATGCAGCGGTCGGTGGTGACGACGAAGTTCGTGCTCACCCACTTGGCCCAGTCGACCAGGAAGTACACGAGCGCGGCGATCACGGCCAGGCCGGTGGCCCAGCGCACGACGGTGCCGGTGGTGCCCGTCGGCTCCCAGCCCCACAGCACCCACGCGCCGAACACGGTGACGGCGACCAGCAGCACGACGCTGCGGGCGAGCGTGATCCAGTGCGGGTGCAGGTCGAGGACGATCCGCTCGTCGCGGTGCAGGTTCTTCTGGTCGAATCCCACGACAGGAGCGTACCGCCGGGCAGGGCGGATCGGCGCGGCCGATCGGGGTCCGTCAGCCCCAGCCGAGGCGGTGCAGCTCGTCGTCGTCGATGCCGAAGTGGTGCGCGAGCTCGTGCACGACGGTGATGCGGACCTCCTCGACGACCTCGTCGCGCGTCGAGCACATCTCGCAGATGGGGAGCCGGTAGATCGTGATCCGGTCGGGCATGACGAGCCCCCCGTAGTCCTCCCGCTCGGTCAGCGGCACGCCGTCGTAGAGCCCGAGCAGGTCCTCGGTCGGGTGCCGGTCCTCGACGACGACGGCGACGTTGTCGACCAGCTCGGCGAGCCCCTCGGGGATGCCGTCGAGGGCGTCCGCGACCAGCTCGGAGAACTCGTCCTCGTCCAGCTCCAGCACGGGCGGCACGCTACCGGCCCGGGACTCGCTGTCGGACCGCGCTGGTACCGTCCCCGCGGTGCAGCCGACCGCCGCCACCGGACACCTGACGCGGAACCTCAACGCCGCCCAGCACGAGGCGGTCACCTCCGAGGCCTCACCCCTGCGGATCCTCGCGGGTGCGGGCTCGGGCAAGACGCGCGTGCTCACCCACCGCATCGCGTACCGGGCCGCGGTCGGCACGCTCGACCCGAACCGGGTGCTCGCGGTCACCTTCACCCGCAAGGCCGCCGGGGAGCTGCGCGAGCGCCTCGCCCGCCTCGGCCTGCGCAGCGGTGTGCACGCGGGCACCTTCCACTCGATCGCGTACGCCCAGCTGCGCCAGCGCTGGGAGGAGCGCGGCATCCGCCCGCCGGAGCTGCTCGAGCGCAAGGTGGGCTTCGTCGCCCGGCTCATGTCCACCCGCGACCGCACCACCCCGCTCGACGTCGTCGCCGAGATCGAGTGGGCCGCCGCGCGGCGCGTCACCCCCGAGGAGTACGAGCGCGCCGCCACGATCGCCCGCCGGCGGCCCCCGCTGCCGCTCGGCGAGGTCGCGGCGATCTACGAGCGCTACATGGCCGAGAAGCGCCGACGCCGGCTCGTCGACTTCGACGACCTGCTCCGCCTGGCGGCTCGGGACCTCGCGGCCGACCCGGTGTACGCGTCGGCCCGCCAGTGGCGCTTCCGCCACCTGTTCGTCGACGAGTTCCAGGACGTCAACCCGCTGCAGCACGCGCTGCTCACCGCGTGGCTCGGCCCCGAGTCCGACCTGTGCGTCGTCGGCGACCCGAACCAGGCGATCTACGCGTGGAACGGTGCCGACGCCCGCTACCTGACCCGTTTCGACGAGTTCTTCCCCGGCGGCGCGTCGGTCACCCTCGAGGACAACTACCGCTCCAGCCCCGAGATCCTCGCCGCGGCGAACGCGGTGCTGGACTCCGGCGAGCGGGTGCCGATCCGCCTGCGCCCCAACCGTCCGTCGGGACCGGCACCGACGGTGCGCGGCTTCGACGACGAGCGGGTCGAGGCGGCCGCCATCGCCCGCGCCGCGCGCGACCGCCACGCCCCCGGCAGCCGCTGGTCCGACCAGGCGGTGCTCGTGCGGACCAACGCCCAGGCGGCGGTGCTCGCGGAGGCGTTCACCGAGGCCCGCATCCCCCACCGCGTGCGCGGCTCGGGCGACCTGCTCGAGCAGCCCGAGGTGCGGCAGGCGATCGCCGCGCTGCGACGCGCCAGCTCGCTGCAGATGGCACTCGGCGACCTGGAGCAGGAGCTGCAGCGCACGAACCCCACCAGCGACGACGGCGGGCCGCCCACGCTCACCGACGAGCGTGCCGCGAACGTCGCCGAGCTCATCCGCCTCGGCCGCGAGTACCTGTCCCTCGACCCCGACGGGGGCATCCCCGGCTTCCTCGGCTGGCTCACCTCGGCGCTGCGCGGCGAGGACCGGGCGGGGGGCGACGCCGTCGAGATCGTCACCTTCCACGCGGCGAAGGGCCTGGAGTGGCCGGTGGTGCACGTCGCCGGGCTCGAGGACGGCTTCGTGCCGATCCACCACGCTCGTGACGACGCCGCGGCGCTCGACGAGGAGCGCCGCCTGCTCTACGTGGCGCTCACCCGCGCCCGCGACGAGCTGCACTGCAGCTGGGCGCGGAGCCGTGCGTTCGGCTCCAGGTCGCTGAACCGCTCCCCCTCACCGTGGCTCGACATCATCGCCACGGCGGTCGGCAGCGGGCCGGTCGCGGTCGGCCGGCGGGAGGGCGCGGCGCGCGCCCGCGCCGCGAGGGCGCGGCTGCCACGACCGGCGGCGCCCACCGACGCGGCGGGGCGCGAGCTGTTCGAGGCACTGCGGGCGTGGCGGCGGGAGCAGGCGAGGGAGGCCGACGTCGCGGCGTTCGTCATCTTCAACGACGCGACGCTCGCCGCGATCTGCGAGCGCCGCCCCCGCACCCGCGCCGAGCTGCTCCGCGTCCCGGGCATCGGGGCGGTGAAGGCCCAGCGCTTCGGCGACGACGTGCTGCGCATCGTCGCCGAGCACTCCTGACCCGGTCGTCCGAGCTCAGTCGTCGGGGTCGCTCGTGCGCTCGTTGCGGGCGTCGAGCAGCGCCTCGAAGCGCTCACGGTCGAACGCGATGAACAGACCCTCCCCCTCGGCGGTCAGCACGCCATCCGCGTGCATGGTCCCCCGGCAGAAGATCTTGCGACCCTCACGACGCTCCAGCCACCCCTCGACGACCAGCTCGACGCCGAGCGGCGTGGGCTTGCGGTAGTCGATGCCCAGGTGGGCGGTCATGCCCTGGTCGCCGGAGAGCGACTGGGCCGAGCCGAGCAGCTCGTCGAACACCGCGGCGACGTACCCGCCGTGCACGCACCCGGGTGGGCCCTCGTACGCCGCGCCGAAGGTCACCCGACCCACGACGCGGTCGCCGGCGTACTCCACCTCCATCGGCGGGGACAGCGGGTTCGCGAGCCCGATGATCGGGCTGTGGTCGAAGAACCCGTACCAGTCGGGGTCGCCCGGCATGGTGTCGCCGGTCTCGGCCCCCGCGATCGCGGCCTCCGCGAAGCCCCGGTAGGTGAGTCCCCGGGGCAGCTCGCGCAGGTCGGCGGCGAGCTGCTCGAGGTCGTCGGCCGCCGCCGCGAGCTCGCGCTCCCCCGCCGTGGTCGACACGAGCTGGTCGATCACCTCCCGCATCGCGGCGGCGAGGCGGCGCACCTCGCGGCGCCGGGGGGTGAGCCGCACGGCCTTCAGGCCCTCGATGCGAGGGCTGACCAGCGACGAGACGTCGGACGGGTCGTCGGCGGCTGCGCCGTCCTGATCCATGGGGTGTCTCCTCGGATGCGTCGGGGGTGGTTCAGATGTCGTAGACCGCGAGCACGGGCGCGTGGTCCGAGGGCTTCGATCCCTTGCGGGCGTTGCGGTCGATGAGGTCCACGGTGCACCGCTCGGCGAGCGGCGGGGTGGACAGGAGGTAGTCGATCCGCATGCCCCGCCGCTGGTGGAAGTCGCCCGCCCGGTAGTCCCAGTAGGAGTAGATGCCGGGGTCCGGGTACCGCTCGCGCAGCGTGTCCACCAGGCCCCACTCCCTCAGCGCGCGGATCGCGTCCCGCTCCGGCTCGCTCACGTGCGTGCTGCCCACGAACGCCTCCGGGTCCCACACGTCGATGTCGGCGGGGGCGACGTTCCAGTCGCCCATCACCACGAGCCGCTCGTCGGGCGAGTGGTGCGCCTCGAGCACCGCCCGCAGCCGGGCCAGCCACTCGAGCTTGTAGTGGTAGTGGTCGTGGCCCAGCGCCCGGCCGTTGGGCACGTAGACCGACCCGACCCGCACCCCCGCGCACGTCGCCCACACCAGGCGCGAGTCGGGATCGGGCTCGCCGTCGTCGTCGAAGCCGGCGAAGGTGTCCTCCAGCCCGACCCGCGAGAGGATCGCGACCCCGTTCCAACGGCCCTGGCCGTTGTGCACGGAGTCGTAGCCCATGGCGTGGAAGTCCAGGGCCGGGAACTGCGAGTCGCTCATCTTCGTCTCCTGGAGGCAGAGCACGTCGGGTTGCACCGACTCGATCCACTCCACCACCCTCGGCATCCGGGCGTTGAGCGAGTTGACGTTCCAGGTCGCGAACAGCACGGCGGCGAATCTAGGCCCCGCGGAGGGCCTCCACAGGAGCGTTCCGGGGTCCCTCGACGCCCCTGTGGGTGGGCTGCCGAGGGTGATCACGACCGATAGGCTCGCCTTCTGTGAACGACGACCCCTCCCCGGAACCCCTCGGTCCCAACACCTGGCTCGTCGAAGAGATGCACGAGCGGTACCTCGCCGACCCGACGTCGGTGAGCACCAGCTGGCAGGAGTTCTTCGCCGACTACAAGCCGCCGCGCGGCACGGGTGCCTCGAAGGCCGCGCCACCGCCCGCCGCACCGGCCGCGGGCCGGCCCGCGACCCCGGCGCCCACCGCGCCGGCGCCCGCCCCCGCCCCCTCCCCGGCGCCCGCGCCACGAGAGGAGGCGAAGGAGGGCGCCGACGAGGTGCCCGGCGAGCCGATCCGCGGCGTCGGCGCGCGCATCGTGTCGAACATGGAGGCGAGCCTCGAGCTCCCGACCGCCACGTCGTACCGCGAGGTGCCCGCCAAGCTGCTGGAGATCAACCGCAGCATCATCAACGGCTACCTCGGCCGCACCCGCGGGGGGAAGGTCAGCTTCACCCACATCATCGGCTACGCGCTGGTCCGGGCGATCGCCGACGCGGTCCCGGTGATGAACAACAGCTTCGTGAGGGGACCCGACGGCGAGCCGCGCCTGGTGCGCAACGAGCACGTCGGGCTGGGCATCGCGATCGACCTGGAGAAGCGCGACGGCTCGCGCTCGCTGCTGGTCCCCTGCATCCGTGACGCCGACACCCTCGACTTCGCGGGGTTCGTCGCCGTCTACGACGACCTGGTCCGCAAGGCCAAGACCAACAAGCTCACCGTCGACGACTTCTCCGGCGTCACGGTGACCCTGACCAACCCCGGCACGATCGGCACCGAGCGCTCGGTGCCGCGGCTCATGCCCGGCCAGGGGGCGATCATCGGCGTCGGCGCGCTGGACTACCCGACCGGGTTCGCGGGCGCGGATCCCCGCACCATCGCGGAGCTCGGCCTGTCGAAGGTCATCACGCTGTCGTCGACCTACGACCACCGGATCATCCAGGGCGCCGAGTCCGGGCTGCTGCTCAAGAAGGTCCACGACCTCCTCCTCGGCGAGGACGACTTCTACGAGCAGCTCTTCCGCTCGATCGGCGTGCCCTACGAGGCGGTCCGCTGGCGCCGTGACGTCAACGAGCCCGGCCGCGAGGCGTCGCAGATCGAGAAGCAGATGCAGGTCTCGACGCTGATCAACATGTACCGGGTGCGGGGCCACCTCATCGCTGACCTGGACCCGCTGTCGGCCGAGCCGCCGGAGATGCACCCCGAGCTCGACCCTGCGACCTACGGGCTCACCATCTGGGACCTCGACCGCGAGTTCCTCAGCGGTGGCGAGACCGGCATCTACGCCCCCGTCGGCGGCACCCACTCGATGCGCCTCGGCGACATCCTCGGCGTGCTCCGCGACGCGTACTGCCGGACGGTCGGCATCGAGTACATGCACATCCAGGAGCCGGAGGAGAAGCGCTGGATCCAGGAGCAGGTCGAGGGTGCGCCGACGAAGCTGCCCCACGAGGACCAGCGGCACATCCTGTCGAGGCTGAACGCCGCGGAGGCGCTCGAGAAGTTCCTGGCGACGAAGTACCTGGGCCAGAAGCGCTTCGGCCTGGAGGGCGCGGAGTCGCTGATCCCGATCCTCGACGCGCTGCTGGAGGAGGGTGCGGACGCCGGGCTCGACTCGGCGGTGATCGGCATGTCGCACCGCGGCCGACTGAACGTGCTCACCAACATCGTCGGCAAGTCGTACTCCGAGCTGTTCCGCGAGTTCGAGGGCTACGTCGACCCCGACTCCATCCAGGGGTCGGGTGACGTCAAGTACCACCTGGGCGAGGAGGGCACCTTCGTCTCGCGCCAGGGCAACGAGCTGCCCGTCAGCCTGGCCGCCAACCCCTCGCACCTCGAGGCGGTGAACCCGGTCGTCACCGGCATGGCCCGCGCGCGGATGGACAAGATCCCGCCGGACCGCTCGCGCCGCTTCCCGGTGATGTCGGTGCTCGTGCACGGCGACGCCGCGTTCGCCGGCCAGGGCGTCGTCGCGGAGACGCTGAACCTGTCGCTCATCAAGGGCTACCGCGTCGGCGGCACGATCCACGTGATCGTGAACAACCAGCTGGGCTTCACCACCCCGCCCGAGTCGGCCCGCTCCTCGGAGTACCCGACCGACATCGCCAAGGCCGTCCAGGCGCCGATCTTCCACGTGAACGGTGACGACCCCGAGGCCTGCATGCGCGTCGCCCGCCTGGCGTTCGCGTACCGGCAGCGCTTCAACAAGGACGTCGTCATCGACATGGTCTGCTACCGGCGGCACGGCCACAACGAGGGCGACGACCCCAGCTACACCCAGCCGCTCATGTACCGGAAGATCGACGAGATGCGCAGCGTGCGCATGCGCTACGTCGAGACGCTGGTCCGCCGCGGCGACATCACGCTGGAGGAGGCCGAGCAGGCGCTCGCCGACTTCTCCGCGCGGCTGCAGGACGCGCTCGACCAGACGCGCCAGGCCGCCCCGGAGCAGCAGCACCTGGCGAACCCGCACCCACCGGCGAAGGGGGTGCTGCCGCACGTCCCCACCGGCGTCGAGGAACCGGTGCTCCGCCGCGTCTACGACGCGCTGTCGGAGCTGCCCGAGGACTTCACCCCGCACCCGAAGCTGGCCAAGCAGCTCGCCGCCCGCGACTCGATGTTCGCCGAGGGGAAGGTCGACTGGGCGCTCGCGGAGGCGTTCGCGTTCGGCAGCCTCCTGCACGAGGGCACCTCGATCCGCCTCGCCGGCCAGGACACGCGCCGCGGCACCTTCTCGCACCGCCACTCGACGCTGTTCGACTACGAGAACGGCCACGAGTACGTGCCCCTGTCGAAGGTCGCGGACGAGTCCGGGTCGAAGCTGTGGATCTACGACTCGCTGCTCAGCGAGTACGCCGCGCTCGGCTTCGAGTACGGCTACTCCGTGAAGAGCCCGGACGTGCTGGTGATGTGGGAGGCGCAGTTCGGCGACTTCGCGAACGGCGCGCAGATCATCATCGACCAGTTCGTCGTGGCGGCCGAGGACAAGTGGGGCCAGACCTCCGGCCTCGTGATGCTGCTGCCCCACGGCTACGAGGGCCAGGGGCCGGAGCACTCCTCCGCCCGCCTCGAGCGGTTCCTCACGCTGTGCGCCGAGGACAACATCCAGGTCTGCCAGCCCACGACCGCCGCGCAGTACTTCCACCTGCTCCGGCGCCAGATCCGTCGCAGCGTGCGCAAGCCGCTGATCGTGTGCACCCCGAAGTCGGGCCTGCGCGACCGCCGCTGGCGCTCCCCCGTCGAGGCGCTCACGCGCGGCTCGTTCGAGGAGCTGCTCGGTGACACCTCCGACGCGCTCGACGCGTCGACGGTGGAGCGGGTGATCCTCGCGTCCGGCAAGGTCGCCCAGGAGGCGACGGCGATGCGCGACGAGCTGCGCGCGAACGTCGCGGTCGCCCGGGTCGAGCAGCTCTACCCGTGGCCGTACGAGGCGATCGCCAAGGAGCTGGCGCGGTTCCCCAACGCCACCGAGCTGATCTGGCTGCAGGAGGAGCCCGAGAACATGGGCCCCTGGAACTTCGTCAAGGGCCGCCTGTACGAGGCGCTCGGCGATCGCTTCGAGATCCGGCGGATCAGCCGGCCCGACGAGGCGAGCCCCGCGACGGGCAGCCACGCGATCCACGCCCAGGAGCAGCACATGATCCTGACCGCCGCGTTCGCGCCGCTCGAGGACAAGCCCACCGAGTTCACCTGACCGGCGAGCGCGCCCGGGGATCAGCGCAACGGGATGCCGAGCACGCGCTCGAGCTCGGCGAGGGCGTCGTCGGGGTCGACGACCTTGATCGTCGTCATGCCCATCGCCCTCGCCGGCTTGAGGTTGATGCCGAGGTCGTCGAGCAGCACGGTCTCGTGGGCCTCGACCCCGAGCCGCTCGAGCGTGAGCTCGTAGAACCGCGGCTCGGGCTTGCGGCAGCCGACGACCGAGGACTCGACCACGACGTCGAAGTGGTCGAGCAGCTCCGCGAAGCTGCCGCCACTCGACCACGACTCGCGGCCCGACACGACGTTGTTGGTCACCAGCGCGGTCGCGAAGTGCTCGTGGCACCGACGGACCGCCTCGACCATCTGCGGGCGCAGCTCGCCCGCGAGGCAGCCGATCACCTCGTGGCCGTCGACGGTGTGGCCGAGCGCCGCCGCCTCCGCCTCGAACGCGTCCACGAACTCCTCGAGCGTCAGCTCGTTCCGCTCGAAGCGCGCCCACGCGTTCGTGTCCGGGTCGGTCGCGTTGATCCGCCGGATCAGGCCCTCGGGCAACCCGGCGCGCCGTTCGTACTCGGCGAACGCGTCGAAGGGTGAGGTGAGGATGACCCCGCCGAAGTCGAACAGCACCGCTCGCATCCCGCGCAGCGTAGGACCCTCATACCCCATAGGGGTATGAGGGTCCGCGCATCGGCGCGCCGCGCGAGCCACCATTTCCGCCGCTTCGACCGCGAAGCCTGATTCACTACTAACTCGTCATGGCCCACTCCCACCTCGTCGTCGACGGATCCAACATCGCCACTGAGGGCCGGACGTCGCCCTCGCTCGCCCAGCTCGACGAGGCGGTCAGGGACTTCACGCGCGAGCACCACTTCGACAACGTCGTCGTGGTCGTCGACGCGACGTTCGCGCATCGCATCGACGCCTCCGAGCGCGCGGAGTACGAGGAGGCGGTCGCCGCGGGTGAGATCCTCACCCCGCCCGCGGGTGCCGTGGGCCGTGGCGATGCGTTCGTGCTCGAGATCGCGGACCGGTCGGGCGCGACGGTGCTGTCCAACGACTCCTTCCAGGAGTTCCACGCGAAGTACGAGTGGCTCTTCGAGGACGGCCGCCTCTGGGGTGGCAAGCCGGTGCCGGGCGTCGGTTGGGTGTTCGTCCCGCGCGTGCCGGTGCGCGGGCCCGTGTCCCGTCGCGCGATACGCGACGCGAAGAAGGAGCCGATCGGCGGGCAGCCCGGCGCGTCGAAGGACGCGTCCAAGAAGAAGGACGCGAAGAAGGCACCCGCGAAGAAGGCACCCGCCAAGAAGGCGCCGGCCAAGAAGGCGCCGGCCGAGAAGGCCGCGGCGAACGGCGCCTCGGCCAAGTCACCCGCCAAGTCACCGGCCAAGCGTGGCCGCTCGCGCGGCCGCGGCGTGGAGCCGATCAACACACCCACGACCTTCCTCAGCTTCGTCACCACCCATCCCCTGGGATCCACGGTGGAGGCCACCGTCACGGAGTTCTCCTCGCACGGCGCCTACGTCGAGGTCGACGGTGCCCGCTGCTACGTCTCGCTCAAGTCGATGGGCGACCCCACCCCCCGCAGTGCCCGAGAGGTGCTCGCGATGGGTGAGGTCCGCCCCTTCGTCGTGCAGGGCTTCGACACGCCGCGTCGCGGCATCGACCTTGCACTCCCCGGCTTCGAGGTCATCGAAGCCGGTCCCCCCGTCACCGAAGCCGATGGCGAGCCGACCGGTGAGCCACCGGACGAGGTGACGGACACAGCAACACCCGGGCCGAAGGAGCCCGCCGAGGAGGCAGTAGTGGCAGCAACCAAGAAGACCCCCGCGAAGAAGGCTCCGGCCAAGAAGGCGGTGGCCAAGAAGGCGGCGGCCAAGAAGGCCCCCGCCAAGACGGCAGCGAAGAAGGCTCCGGCGAAGAAGGCACCGGCCAAGAAGACCGCAGCGAAGAAGGCGCCCGCGAAGAAGGCACCGGCCAAGAAGGCACCGGCCAAGAAGGCGGCGGCCAAGAAGGCCCCCGCCAAGACGGCAGCGAAGAAGGCACCCGCCAAGAAGGCACCCGCCAAGAAGGCGCCCGCCAAGAAGGCGCCCGCCAAGAAGGCGCCCGCCAAGAAGGCACCGGCCAAGAAGACCGCAGCGAAGAAGGCGCCCGCGAAGAAGGCACCGGCCAAGAAGGCACCGGCCAAGAAGGCCGCTGCCAAGCGCTGAGCGCCGTCACGAGCGCGCGACCACGGTGGCCCGGGCCTCGCCCGGGCCACCGGCGCGTCCGGGCACGGTCCCCCCGACCGGTACAGTCCACGCGCATGGCCGCCCAGTACATCTTCACCATGCACCGGGTCGGGAAGTTCGTGCCGCCGGACCGCGAGGTGCTCAAGGACATCTCGTTGTCGTTCCTTCCGGGCGCCAAGATCGGCGTGCTCGGCCCGAACGGCGCCGGCAAGTCGACCCTGCTGCGCATCATGGCGGGCGTCGAGACCGACCACACCGGCGAGGCCCGCCTGACGCCCGGCTTCACCGTCGGGCTGCTCGAGCAGGAGCCGCAGCTCGACCCCGACAAGGACGTGCTCGGCAACGTCATGGACGGGGTCGCGGGGACGGCCGCCCTGCTGCGCGAGTACGACGAGCTGATGGCGGCGTGGAGCGATCCCGACGCCGACTACGACAAGCTCGGCGCCCGCCAGGCCGAGCTCGAGGCCCGCATCGAGGCCGCGAACGCCTGGGACCTGCAGCGCACGATCGACATCGCGATGGACGCGCTCCGGCTCCCTCCCGGCGACGCGGACGTCACCGTCCTCTCCGGTGGCGAGCGGCGCCGGGTCGCGCTGTGCCGGCTCCTGCTCTCCGCGCCGGACCTGCTCCTGCTCGACGAGCCCACCAACCACCTCGACGCCGAGTCCGTCGCGTGGCTCGAGCGGCACCTGCAGGACTACGCGGGCACGGTCGTCGCGATCACCCACGACCGCTACTTCCTCGACAACGTCGCCCAGTGGATCCTCGAGCTCGACCGCGGCCGCGGGGTGCCCTTCGAGGGCAACTACTCCGGCTGGCTCGAGCAGAAGGAGCACCGCCTCCGCCTCGAGGAGAAGCAGAACGACGCCCGCCGGCGCACCCTCGAGCGCGAGCTCGAATGGGTGCGCATGGCGCCCAAGGCCCGGCACGCGAAGTCCAAGGCCCGCCTCCAGGCCTACGAGAAGCTGCAGAGCGAGGCCGAGGCGGCACGTGCGCAGTCCGACCGCCTGGAGATCTCGATCCCGCCCGGGCCGCGCCTCGGCGACCTCGTGATCGAGGCCGAGCACCTGCGCAAGGGCTTCGACGACCGGCTGCTCATCGACGACCTCTCCTTCACGCTCCCGCCCGCGGGCATCGTCGGCGTGATCGGCCCGAACGGTGCGGGCAAGACGACGCTGTTCCGGATGATCGTCTCGGCAGCGACCGGCGACGGCAGCGAGGAGCCCGACGGTGGCACGCTGCGCATCGGACCGACCGTCCAGCTGTCCTACGTCGACCAGTCCCGCGACACGCTCGACGCGACGAACACGGTCTACGAGGAGATCACCGGCGGCCACGACGTGCTCAAGGTCGGCAACCGGGAGATCAACGGGCGCGCCTACTGCGCGAGCTTCAACTTCCGTGGCTCGGACCAGCAGAAGAAGGTCGGCGACCTCTCCGGCGGCGAGCGCAACCGGGTGCACCTGGCGAAGCTGCTGCGCTCCGGTGGCAACGTGCTGCTGCTCGACGAGCCGACCAACGACCTCGACGTGGACACCCTCCGCGCCCTCGAGGACGCGCTCGAGGAGTTCCCGGGCTGCGTCGTGGTGATCTCGCACGACCGCTGGTTCCTCGACCGGATCGCGACGCACATCATCGCCTTCGAGGGTGACTCGCAGGTCCGCTGGTTCGAGGGGAACTTCAGCGAGTACGAGGCGTTCCGCCGCAAGGAGCTCGGCAGCGAGGCCGCCCAGCCGCACCGCATCAAGTACAAGCCGCTCACCCGCTGACGCCGAGAATTCTCAGGCCCTGACCCGACCGTTCCGATGCCACGAGGCATGGGGACCAGGACAGGGACGGGATTGAGGAGCCGCGCCGTGCTGCGCGACGTCGAGCCGGGGAGCACCGTGGACTGCACGTTCTGCGGTGAGCGGCTGAAGTTCCGCGCGAAGGTGCGGCTCAAGCAGGTGATCTGCAACGTGTACGAGGGCGACCGCTGGGACCGGGTGGAGCACTACCACACCGAGTGCTACGAGCGGGCCGACGAGCCGCACGGCGAGGTCGACACCACGCCGGTGGTGAAGCGCCGCAGCGTTCCCGCCGAGGCGCGGACCGCCTGACCACCCCGGCGGGCGTGGCAGGCTCGGTGCATGCACCGAGCCGTCACCGGAGCCGGCTGATGCCACCACCCGCGACGCGCGCCGCATGGGTGTCCGCGGCCGAGGAGCTGGCGGCGCGGCACGAGGTGCCGGCCGCGATGCTCGAGCGCCACGGCCCGCCGCGCCTGCGCCCGGGAGCGGCCCCGCACGGCGCTTCGAGGCGCTGGCCTCCTCGATCGCCTACCAGCAGCTGGCGGGGCGGGCCGCGGAGGTGATCTGGTCGCGGGTCCTCGCGGCGGTGGGCGACCCGTTCACGCCGGAGGCGGTGCTCGCCGCCGGCCACGACGTGCTGCGGGCGACGGGGCTGTCGACGGCCAAGACCACCTCCCTGCTCGACCTGGCCACGAAGGTCCGCGACGGTGTGGTGCGGCTCGACCGGATCGGCCGGCTCCCCGACGCCGCGGTGGTGGAGCACCTGACCGTGGTGCGCGGGATCGGGACCTGGACCGCGCAGATGTTCCTGCTGTTCGAGCTCCGCCGCCTGGACGTCTGGCCCGCCGGCGACCTCGGGGTCCGGGTCGGGTTCGCGCGGGCCTTCGGGATGGACGCAGCACCCACCGAGCGCGAGATGGCCCCGCTCGGCGAGCCGTTCGCCCCGTACCGATCGGTGCTCGCGTGGTGGTGCTGGCGCGAGGTCGACACCGACAGCCGCTTCACCACCTGACGGCTACGTTGGCCGCCGTGAAGGTGCGCGTCGGCTTCGGGCTCGGGACCAGCACCACCGCGAACGAGGCGGACCGGCTCGCGGCACTCGTCGACGCGCTCGAGGCGCACCGCTTCGACTCGCTGTGGTTCTCGGAGCGCCTCACGGCCACGGCACCCGATCCGCTGGTCGGCATGACCTTCGCGGTGGCCCGCACCCGCCGGTTGAAGGTCGGCACGTCGGTGATGGTGCTGCCGGGGCGCAACCCGGTGGTGCTGGCGAAGTCGATCGCGTCGCTGGACCGGCTCTCCGGCGGGCGCGTGCTGCCGGCCTTCGGGCTCGGTGCCCCCGACCCCGCGGAGCACCGCGCCTTCGGCGTGGCGCGTGGGGAGCGGGCCGCGTGGTTCGACGAGGCCCTTCCCCTGATGCGGCGGCTGTGGACCGAGGACCGCGTGTCCCACCGGGGCGAGCGGTTCCACCTGGACGACGTCACGATCCGCCCCAAGCCCGTGCAGCGACCACTGGAGGTGTGGGGCGGGGGAACCGGCCCGCGCCAGCTCGCACGGGTGGGCCGCCTGTGCGACGGCTGGCTGCCGTCGTTCTGCACCCCGGCCCAGGCGGAGGCGGGCCGGTCGGTCGTCGAGCGCGTCGCCGCCGAGCACGACCGTGCCATCGACCCCGAGCACTTCGGGGCGCTGCTCCCCTACCGGCCCGACGGCTCGGCGGTCCCCGACGCGCTCGCCGCGGTGGTGCAGGCGCGCAACCCGGGGGCCGATCCCGACGACGTCGCACCGCAGCTCCACCGGGTGCCGGAGGTGCTGGGTCGCTTCGTCGACGTGGGCTGCTCGAAGTTCGTGGTGGTGCCGATCGTCGAGCCGGACGACTGGCGCGCCGAGATCGCCGCGCTGGCCGACCTCGTCAAGCCGCTGGAGACCTGAGCAGCTCCAGCACCAGCTCCGCCTGCCGTGCCGGCGGACCGTCGGCGGGCGTGAGCACCAGCTCCGGCCGTTCGGGCGGCTCGTAGGGGTCGTCGATGCCGGTCATGCCCTTCAGCTCCCCCGCCCGCGCCCGTGCGTAGAGTCCCTTGGGGTCGCGGCGCTCGCACTCCTCCAGGGGCGTCGCGACGTGGACCTCGACGAAGCGCAGGCCCGCATCGGTGACCCGCGCGCGCACCCGGTCCCTCGCCGCCCGGTAGGGCGAGACGAGCGGGACCAGCGCGACCACCCCTGCGTCCGCGAACAGCAGGGCGACCTCGCCGACCCGGCGCACGTTCTCGTCGCGGTCCTCGGCGCTGAAGCCGAGGTCGCCGTTGAGCCCGTGCCGCAGGTTGTCGCCGTCGAGCAGGTACGCGGCGCGGCCGTCCGCGACCAGCCGGCGCTCCACCTCGACCGCCACCGTCGACTTGCCGGACCCCGACAGCCCGGTGAACCACACGACCTGACCCGTCGTGCCGGTCACCTCGGCGCGCGCCGCGCGCGTCACCGCCCCCTCGTGCCAGACCACGCCGGGGGTCCGCCCGGTGGGCGACCCGCCGTCGCTCACGCGGCCGGCTCGCCGAGGATCATCCCGGCGCCCACGGTGGCGTGGGTGGCCTCGTCGATGAGGATGAACGAGCCGGTGTCACGGTTGCGCCGGTACTCGTCGAAGAAGAGGGGCTGGGTCGTGCGCAGCGTCACCCGGCCGATCTGGTTCAGCTCCAGTCGGGTCGCGTCCTCGTCGCGGTGCAGCGTGTTGATGTCCAGCTCGTAGTGGAGGTCCTTCACCAGGGCACGGGCGGAGCGCGTCGTGTGCTTGATCGCGTACTTCGCGCCCGGCGTGAGCGATGCGCCCTCGGAGAGCCAGCAGATCATCGCCTCGATGTCCTGCGAGCTCGTCGGCCGGTTGTTGGGCCGGCAGATCATGTCCCCGCGGCTGACGTCCAGCTCGTCGGCGAGCCGGATCGTGACCGACATCGGGGCGAACGCCTCCTCGAGCGGCCCGTCGAAGGTGTCGATCGCGGCGATCGTCGAGGTGAACCCCGACGGCAGCACCATGACCTCGTCGCCCGGCTTGAACACTCCCCCGACGACCCGGCCCGCGTAGCCGCGGTAGTCGTGGAACTCGTCGTTGTGCGGTCGCACCACGTACTGCACGGGGAACCGGGCGTCGATCAGGTTGCGGTCCGACGCGATGTGCACCGTCTCGAGGTGGTGCAGCAGCGAGCTGCCCTCGTACCACGGCATGCTCGGCGAGCGCGACACGATGTTGTCGCCGTGGAGCGCGGAGATGGGGATGAAGGTCAGGTCGCTGATGTCGAGCTTCGTCGCGAAGGCGCGGAACTCCGACACGATCTCCTCGAACCGTCCCTGGTCGTAGTCGACCAGGTCCATCTTGTTGACCGCGAGCACGAGGTGCGGGATGCGCAGCAGCGACGCGATGAACGCGTGCCGGCGGGACTGCTCGAGCAGCCCCTTGCGGGCGTCCACCAGCACGATCGCCAGGTCGGCGGTCGAGGCACCGGTCACCATGTTGCGCGTGTACTGCACGTGCCCGGGGGTGTCGGCGATGATGAACTTCCGCTTCGGCGTCGCGAAGTAGCGGTAGGCGACGTCGATGGTGATGCCCTGCTCGCGCTCGGCGCGCAGCCCGTCGGTCAGCAGCGCCAGGTTCGGCTCCTCGAGGCCCATGCGCTGGCTGGCGTCGGTCACCGACTCGAGCTGGTCCTCGAAGATCGACTTCGAGTCGTAGAGCAGCCGCCCGATGAGCGTCGACTTGCCGTCGTCGACCGAGCCGGCGGTCGCGAACCTCAACAACTCGCTCATCAGAAGTACCCCTGCCGCTTCCGGTCCTCCATGGCCGCCTCCGAGGCGCGGTCGTCCGCGCGGGTCGCGCCGCGCTCGGTGAGGCGGGTCGCCGCGACCTCCTCGATCACGGCCTGCACGTCCGCTGCGGTGGACTCGACCGCGCCCGTGCAGGACGCGTCGCCGACGGTTCGGAAGCGGACGGTTCGCACCTCGGGCACCTCGCCCTCCATCAGGGTCACGTACGGGGTGACGGCGAGCCACATGCCGTCGCGGCGGAACACCTCCCGCTCGTGCGCGTAGTAGATCGAGGGCACCTCGATGCCCTCCGCCGCGATGTACTGCCAGACGTCGAGCTCGGTCCAGTTGCTCAGCGGGAACACCCGGATGTGCTCGCCCCGGTTGTGGCGGCCGTTGTAGAGGCTCCACAGCTCGGGACGCTGGTTCTTCGGGTCCCACTGACCGAACTCGTCGCGGAAGGAGTAGACCCGCTCCTTCGCGCGCGCCCGCTCCTCGTCGCGGCGGGCACCGCCGAACGCGGCGTCGAAGCCGTGCTCCTCGACCGCGTCGAGCAGCGTGACCGTCTGGAGCTGGTTCCGGCTGGCCCGGGGGCCGGTCTGCTCGGTGACCCGCCCCTTGTCGATCGACTCCTGCACCGACGCCACGACGAGGCGCACGCCGAGCTCGGCCACCCGGCGGTCCCGGAACTCGTAGACCTCGTCGAAGTTGTGCCCGGTGTCCACGTGCATCACCGGGAACGGGATGCGCGCGGGCCAGAAGGCCTTCTCCGCGAGCCGGAGCATGACGATCGAGTCCTTGCCGCCGGAGAACAGCAGCACGGGCCGCTCGAACTCCGCCGCGACCTCCCGGAAGATGTGGATCGATTCCGCCTCGAGTGTCCGCAGGTGGGACAGCTGGTAGTCCATCGGGACAAGAGGGTACGTGGCGGGCCGCCGGCGGACAATTCCCGACCAACGTGGTCAGGAATCGGGGAGCTAGTCTGTCCCGGTGCCGAACCCGGAGGACCACCAGCTCGCCCGACGCCTGGCCGGCGAGGCCGGCACCCTCCTGCTGCGCCTGCGCGCGGAGCTGCAGGCCGAGGGTGCCGACGAGCGACGCACCAAGGACGAGGGTGACCGCCGCTCCCACGAGTGGCTCGTGGCGGAGCTGGCACGGGAGCGGCCCGACGACGCGGTGCTCTCCGAGGAGGCGCGGGCCGGCGAGCGCAGCGACGCCGCCCGCCTGCGCTCGCGGCGCGTGTGGATCATCGACCCCCTCGACGGGACCCGCGAGTTCGGCGAGGGGCGCTCGGACTGGGCCGTGCACGTCGCGCTCGTCGAGGACGGCGTGCCGACCGCAGGGGCGGTGGCGCTGCCGGGGCTCGACCAGGTCCTCGACACCGGATCGCCGCCGGCGGTGCCCCCGGCGCCCGAGCGCCTGCGGGTCGTCGTGAGCCGCAGCCGCCCCCCGGCCGAGGCGATGCGGATCGCGCACGCCCTCGACGCCGAGCTGGTCGAGATGGGCTCGGCGGGGGCGAAGGCCATGGCGATCCTGCGAGGCGAAGCCGACGTGTACGCGCACTCCGGCGGCCAGTTCGAGTGGGACTCCGCGGCCCCGGTCGCCGTCGCCTCCGCCGCGGGGCTGCACTGCTCGCGCCTCGACGGTGCGCCGCTGGTCTACAACCGGGTGGACTCCTACCTGCCCGACCTGCTGGTGTGCCGGCCGGAGCACGCCGCGAAGGTGATCGCGGCGAGCGCCTGAGCGACCCCGCCGTGCCTGCGCCGGACCTCGAGCACTTCTCGTTCGACGACGACGGGCCCTGGGAGGTCCGCCGGGAGGAGCTCGGCTGGACCCGGGGGCTCCGGGTGCTGCGCGCGACGGTCCGCCGGCAGGTGCCGTTGCTCACGGCACGCCGCGCGCTGCCCCCGCCGGGGCGCCTCGCGGTCGTCGCGGCGCACCTCGGCGGCGCGGTGGCCGGCTGGGCGGTGCGCGAGCGCCGCACCGGCGGGTCGACGTCGCGCGCGGGGCTGTCCCGCCGCCTGCGCCGGGCGGCGGAGCGGCTGGGCCCCACCTACATCAAGCTCGGGCAGATCATCTCGAGCGGTGCGGGCCTGTTCCCCGAGGAGCTGGTCGAGGAGTTCCGTGCCTGCCGGGACCAGGTCGCCGCCGAGCCGTTCCCCACCGTGCGGCAGGTGGTCGAAGAGGACCTGGCGCGCCCGCTGTGGGACGTGTTCTCGCACTTCGAGGAGGTGCCCCTCGCCGCCGCGTCGATCGCGCAGGTGCACGCCGCCCGGCTGCGCACCGGCGAGGAGGTCGTGGTCAAGGTGCAGCGCCCGACGATCCGCGCCCAGGTGCACGCGGACCTGCGGGTGATGGCCTGGCTCGCCCCGTTCCTGGTCGGGCGCATCCCCGTCGCCGCGCTCGCCAACCCGCCCGCGCTCGTCGAGCTGTTCGCCGAGACGATCGGCGAGGAGCTCGACTTCCGGCTGGAGGCCGAGAACATGCTGGATGTCGCCGCGTCGCTCGCGGAGCTCGGCCAGCGCAAGGTGATCGTCGCCCGGCCCCACCCGGAGCTGGTCACCCGCCGGGTGCTGGTGATGGAGCGGCTGCACGGGTACGGCTTCGAGGACATCGAGTCCATGCACGCCGCCGGCATCGACACCCACGAGGTGCTGCGGGTCGGGATGGTGTCGTTCACCGAGGGCTGCCTCGTCAACGGCATCTTCCACGGCGACCTGCATGGAGGGAACCTCTTCATCACGCCGGACGGCCGCATCGCGCTGCTCGACTTCGGCATCACCGCGCGGATGACCGACCTGGAGCGCAACGCGTTCCTCCGGCTGATGCTCACCGGCGCGATGGGGGACGTGAGGGGGCAGATCGCCGCGTTCCGGGACCTCGGCGCGCTGCCCCCCGACACCGACATCGGCGACGTGATCCGGGAGCTCGGGCTCGACCAGCAACCGGTCGACCCGACCACGATGAGCCAGGAGCAGCTGGTCGCCGAGCTCCAGCGCATCACCAAGGCGCTGCTCGGCATGGGGGCGCGCCTGCCGAAGATCCTGATGCTGTACGTGAAGAACCTGGTGTTCCTGGACGCGGCGATCGCCCACCTGGCACCGGACCTCGACCTGGTCGCGGAGATCGCGGGGCTGTCCACCCACCTGGCCACCACGCACGGCGAGCGCTTCGCCGCCGAGTCGGGGCTGTCGCTGGAGGGGTTCCGGGTCGACGAGACGGCGATCCGCAACAGCCTCGGGGTGTTCGACGACGCACCGGGGATGACCTACCGCGACCTCCGGGCCCGCCGGGAGCTCATCCGGCGCCGCCTCGAGCGCTCCTGACCGTCAGGCCGCGGGGGTCGCGGCGCCGAGCAGGCGGCGCAGGTTCTCCAACGCCCGATCCCGGTTGCCGAGGAACCTCGCGATCGCGGACTGCATCCGGGGCTCCGCGAGGTGCGCGCGCAGGCCGCTCGCCAGGTTCAGCCGGGTCGCCTCGAGCCAGGCGGAGAGGCCCGGGTCGTCGCCCCAGGTGCGCTCGGCGGCGGTCGACACGTACGTCGTCCGCAGCCAGTCGTTCGCGGTCACCGGGTACACGTTCGGCGGGCACAACCGGTTCTTCTCCGCCTCGACACCGTGGGTGGCCTCGACGTGGCCGACCAGCGCGGCGTTGAACGGCGTGAGCCCGATGCGCACCGTCTGCACGGTGATCCGATCCGGTTCGAAGATCCGCCGGGGCGGCCGGGAGGACGGGCCCGCGGCGGTGCAGTCGACGTAGCGGTGGCCGGGACGCGCCCGGACCGAGCCGCGCTCCATCACGAGTACGTCGGACTCCACCCTGCGCACCCGCCCCGCCCTGAGGACGTCGTCGATCCGCTGCAGCGACTCGACCTCGGCCCGGCTCATGGTCGCGCCGCGGAACATCGTGGGCTCGACCTCCGGGTCGAGTCGGAGGAGCCGGCCGCCGCCCTCGAGGCGCTGGAACAGCTCGGGCACGTCCGCCGCGTCGGCGGCCGCCTCCACCTCGATCGCGACCCCCTCGATGACCGACGCCACGAGCTCCCGCGGCTGGAGCAGCTCCCGGTCGTAGGTCCAGGCGTCCCGCGGCCGGACCCAGCGGATCGACTCCGGCGGCACCCCCTGCCCCAGCAGCCAGTTGCAGACGTCCATGGCGGTCTTCCCGGCGCCCAGCACCGTGTAGCCGTCGACGCTGCCGTCCCAGGCGCTGCGCTCGACCAGGTCGTTGGGCGGGACGACGCGCACTCCCTCCCCGACGTCGAAGGGGAGCGCGTGGCGCGACGGGATCTCGCCCTCCAGGTAGGTCGCGTCGACGAGCTTGCGCCGCACCCGAACCTGCGTCGCCCCTCCGGTGAGCCGCGACACGACGGTGTGGCCGTTCGACCGGTCACGCACGTAGTCGCTCATCCCGAGGAAGCGCACACGGCCCGAGCCCAGGAGGCGGTCCTCGAGCACCCGGCGGTAGTGGGCACAGATCTCCGGGGCATCGGCCCGCTCGTAGCCGCCGGCGTTCGGGCCGGTGGCGTCGATGCGGTCCCCGCCCAGGGGCGTCGAGCCGACCCCGTAGTACGCGGAGGGCTGGTGCAGCCGGACGAAGGGGTACGCGTGGAGCCAGTGGCCGCCGGGCTCGTGCTGGCGGTCGACGAGCACCACGTCCGCGTCGGAGGCGTCGAGGAGCGCGTCGGTGAAGGCCATGCCGGTCGCGCCGGCGCCCACCACCAGGTAGTCGGTCGTGAGGGTCGCCACGTCACCCCCTCCGCTGCGGACACCGCCTCGCCCCACTCGACCACCGCGTGCCCTGCGGGTCAAGGTTCGGCAAGACTGTCCCGCCCCCCTGAAGAGCGGACACCACATGGAAGCCTCCACCGTCCCCGGACCGCCCGGCACGCTCGTGCCGGTCGAGTCGATCCGCAACGTCGCGATCATCGCCCACGTCGACCACGGCAAGACGACGCTGGTCGACGCGCTGCTGCGCCAGTCGGGCGCGTTCCGGGACGGCGCCGCCGAGGTCGACCGGGTGATGGACAACACCGACCTCGAGCGGGAGAAGGGCATCACGATCCTCGCGAAGAGCACCGCGGTGCGCTGGCGCCGGCCCGACGGCGGCGAGGTGAAGTTCAACATCGTCGACACGCCCGGGCACGCGGACTTCGGCGGCGAGGTCGAGCGTGCGCTGACGATGGTCGACGGCGTGGTGCTCCTCGTCGACGCGTCCGAGGGCCCGCTCCCCCAGACCCGCTTCGTGCTGCGCAAGGCGCTCGCCCTCGACCTGCCGGTGGTCCTCGCGGTGAACAAGGTCGACCGGCCCGACGCCCGCATCGACGAGGTCGTGAGCGAGGTCGAGGACCTCTTCATCGACCTCGACGCGGAGCTCGACCAGCTCGACTTCCCCGTCGTCTACTGCAACGGCCGTGCCGGCCGCGCGAGCACGAGGAGGCCCGAGCACCCCGACGACCTCGAGGCGGACCTCACCCCGCTGCTGCAGCTGCTCACGGACCACCTCCCCGCCCCACGACACGACCCCGCCCACCCGCTGCAGGCGCTCGTGACGAACCTGGACGCGAGCCAGTTCGTCGGCCGCCTGGCCCTCTGCCGCGTGCTCCACGGGACGATCCGCCGGGGCCAGCAGGTCGCCTGGTGCCGTGCGGACGGGAGCATCCAGCGGGCGAAGGTCGCCGTGCTCTACGTGACCGAGGACCACGAGCGCATCGAGGTCGACGAGGCCGGGCCCGGGGAGATCATCGCCGTCGCGGGCCTCGACGAGGTGAACATCGGCGAGACGCTCGCGGACCCCGACGACCCGCGCCCCCTGCCGGTCATCACCGTCGACGAGCCCAGCCTCGCGATGACCATCGGCGTCAACACCTCCCCCTTCGCCGGGCGCTCCGGCGACAAGGTGACGGCCCGGCAGATCAAGGCGCGCCTGGACGCGGAGCTGGTCGGCAACGTCAGCCTCAGGGTGCTGCCCACCGACCGCCCCGACACCTGGGAGGTCCACGCGCGTGGCGAGCTGCAGCTCGCGGTGCTCGTCGAGACGATGCGCCGGGAGGGCTTCGAGCTCACCGTCGGCAAGCCCCAGGTCGTGACCCGGGAGATCGACGGCAAGCTGCACGAGCCGGTCGAGGCCGTGTCGATCGACGTGCCCGAGGAGCACCTCGGCACCGTGAGCCAGCTGCTCGCGGTGCGCAAGGGCCAGCTCGTCGACATGGTGAACCACGGCACGGGATGGGTGCGGATCGAGCAGCGCGTGCCGGCCCGGGGCCTGCTCGGGTTCCGCACGGAGCTGCTCACCGAGACGCGGGGCACCGGCATGCTCCACCACGTCTTCGACGAGTGGGAGCCCTGGTTCGGCGAGATCCGCTCGCGCGACCGGGGATCGGTCGTCGCGGACCGCACCGGGGCGGTGACGGCGTACTCGGTGGTCCAGGTCCAGGAGCGGTCGACGCTGTTCGTGGCCCCCGGCGACGAGGTCTACGAGGGCATGGTCATCGGCGAGAACTCGCGGCCCGAGGACATGGACGTGAACATCACCCGCGAGAAGAAGCTGACGAACATGCGCGCCGCCGGGTCGGACCACACCGAGCGGCTGACCCCGCCACGGAGGGTGTCGCTCGAGCAGGCGCTCGAGCTGCTCGCCGAGGACGAGTGCGTCGAGGTGACCCCCGACGCGATCCGGGTCCGCAAGGTCGTGCTGGACGCCGGCGACCGGGCCCGCCGGGCCAAGCGGCTCAAGGCGTCCCGCGCCTGAACCAAATCTCGACTTGTTTGGTCGGGTATTGCCGGTAGCCTTGGGTCCATGACCGACCGGCTGCTCTCCTTCCCGAACCCCGTGAACGAGGTGGCGGCTCGCGCCGTCGCCGCCGGGGTGGTCGCCATGGCACTCGGCGTCGCCGTGCTCGGCTGGGGCTGGCTGCTGGTCCCGCTCACCTACGGGTTCGTCGCACGGGTGCTCACGGGGCCGAAGCTGAGCCCACTCGGGCTCCTCGCGACCCGGGTCGTCGCTCCCCGCCTCGAGCAGCACTCGAAGCTCGTGCCCGGCCCGCCGAAGCGCTTCGCCCAGGGCATCGGCGTCGCGTTCTCGGCCACCGCCTCGGTGCTCTGGCTCGCCGGGGCGCCCACCGCGGCCCGCGTGGTCGTCGCCCTCCTCGCGGGCGCGGCGCTGCTGGAGGCGGCGCTCGGGTTCTGCCTGGGCTGCCGGATCTTCGCGCTGCTCATGAGGGTCGGCGCCATCCCCGAGTCGGTCTGCGAGGAGTGCAACGACCTGTCGGTGCGCTGGGAGCGGGTCGCCGAAGGGGTCCGCTGAGGGCAGCTAACGTGGCCGGGCCATGCGCCTGGTCATCGCCCGCTGCTCGGTCGACTACGAGGGCCGCCTCACCGCCCACCTGCCCGAGGCGCTGCGGCTCATCATGGTGAAGGCCGACGGCTGCGTCGCCATCCACGCGGACGGCGGCGCGTACAAGCCGCTCAACTGGATGAACGCGCCGAACCGCCTCGTGGAGCACGAGGACCGCTGGACGGTCACCAACCCCAAGGGCGAGACGCTCACGATCCACCTGCACGAGGTGGTCTCGGACAGCACGCACGAGCTCGGCACCGACCCCGGCCTCACCAAGGACGGCGTCGAGGCGCACCTCCAGGAGCTGCTCGCCGCCGATCCCGGCCACATCGCCGAGGGCCTGGTGCTGGTCCGCCGGGAGTTCCCCACCGACATCGGCCCGGTCGACCTGCTGTGCCGGGACGCGGACGGCAACGCGGTCGCGATCGAGGTGAAGCGCCGGGGTGACATCGACGGCGTCGAGCAGCTCAGCAGGTACCTCGAACGGCTCGAGCGCGACCCCATGCTGCGCGGCGTTCGCGGCGTGTTCGTCGCCCAGGTCGTCAAGCCGCAGGCGCGCGTCCTCGCGGAGTCGCGCGGGATGACCTGGGTCGAGGTGGACTACGACGTGCTGCGCGGGGCGCGGGAGGCGGACCTCACCCTCTTCTAGGTGTTGTGTCCTGCCAGGTTGTTGACGCGGCTGGCGGGTGGGCCGCCGATGGCGGTGTGGTGCCGGTGATGGTTGTAGCGGTGCAGGAACCGGTCAAGCGCTCGCGCCCTGGAGGCTTC
>Ga0182741_1000064_pt1 | contig 174561 bp, 161 predicted proteins | sample eDN5th37CBELigOP_FD_128874 | JGI IMG/M metagenome (GOLD analysis project Ga0182741, IMG submission 128874) | Enriched Organic Plus compost microbial communities from Emeryville, California, USA - eDNA 5th pass 37_C BE-Lig OP (version 2) (version 2) ...
CCGGGTGACCGCGTCAAGGTTGTCACCGAGGACGGCAATCCCCTCAACATGCGGTCCGGCGCGGGGGAGGACAAGCCGGTGAACGGCACCATCCCGAACGGGACGTACCTGCAGATCGAGCAAGGGCCGATCTCGACGCCGTCAGACAACTGGTACCGGGTGACCTATCGGGGCACGACCGGCTGGGTCTCGGCGACGTATCTCATCGTCGATCCTGACGATGCCGATCCGACGTTCGATTACACCTTCGGCGTCAATATTCGCGTGAAGGGCAGCTCGTACCTGCGTTCAACGCCGTCGACGTCCGGCAGTGTTGTGGCAACGGTTCCGGCCGGGGCATGGGGCTTCGTCATGGCCGGCCCAACGAACGCGAACGGGTATACGTGGTACCAGCTGCGTACGCAGAGCCACGGAACCGGATGGATGGCGACCACCGGCTTCGAGCTGGCCCCTGTGTATAACCCGACTCCCCAGTTCTCGGTTGGACAGGCGGTGGTTGCAACGACCAGCGCGCCGATCCGTGTGCGTCCGGGCATCGCCCAGACCGCCAGCGGGACGGCAGCGGCCGGGACCAACCTCGTCGTATCTGTCGCGCCGATCGCGGTCACGGACCGTATCTGGTACGGCGTCCATAGTCAGGCGACCGGTGGCGGCTGGATGGAGCAGGGGCACCTGCGCGCTGGATCCGGTGTACCGGCCGGGCCGGTGACGGCGGTTGGCCAGCAATTCCAGGTGACCGAAGCACTCAACATGCGGTCGGGCGCCGGGACGAATTACGGCATCATCGCGACGCTTCCTGCGGGGACGACCGGCTCCGTCATCGGCGGCCCGAGCAACGCGAGTGGATATACCTGGTGGCAGGTACGCACGTCGTCCGGTCAGCAAGGCTGGGTGGTGTCGAACTGGATCGTGCGGCTGTCGTCGAGCAATCCGGGGAACCCGAGCGGGTTCGAGAAGGGCGTGTCGGTGCGCACCAGCATCGCGGTGAACCTTCGCCAGGATGCCGGGACGAATTACCCGATCGTCGCAACGCTCTCGTCGAACGCGAATGGCGTTATCACCGACGGGCCCCGGGTCGCGACCGGATACACGTGGTGGAAGATCCGCGCGACGACTGGCCAGGAGGGCTGGGCTGTCCAGGATTACCTGGTGCGGACAAGTGGGCCCGGCGCCCCCCCGAAGTATTCGCCGGGCGATCCTGTTGTGACGACCGGGAAGATCAACCTGTTGGAGACTGCGTGGCGAGGACCGGTGCTCGTGTGGGACGTGCCGACGGGAACTACCGGAGTGATTGTCAGCGGTCCGGAAACAGCCGGTGGACACGTTTGGTGGCAGATCGAGACGGCTCAGGGAGTTGGTTACACTACTGAAGCAAAACTCAAGGAAGGTGCAAGATTTGCTTCAGGTGATGCAATCTCGACTACCGGGAAGATCAACCTGTTGGAAACCGCGTGGCGAGGACCCGTTCTTGTGTGGGACGTGCCTGCCGGAACGCCCGGTGTGATACTGGATGGGCCTGAAGCAGCCGGTGGACATTTATGGTGGAGAATCCAGACTCCATATGGTGTCGGCTATACCACAGAAGCTCGATTGACAAACAACCAACGGTATTCGCCGGGCGATCCTGTTGTGACGACCGGGAAGATCAACCTGCTGGAGACCGCGTGGCGAGGACCCGTTCTTGTGTGGGACGTGCCTGCCGGAACGCCCGGTGTGATACTGGATGGGCCTGAAGCAGCCGGTGGGCATGTTTGGTGGCAGATCGAGACGGCCCAGGGAGTTGGTTACACGACCGAGGCCAGACTCCGAGGAGCGTAGACCGATCCAATAACAGGGTAATGGTGGCAATGAAGGGCTTGGTGATCTCACCAAGCCCTTCATTGCTTTGAGAGTTATCGGGTCGAAATCTGAGGGGTAGAGGCTGGCGATGTAGTTTCGTGTTTGTCTACGGTTTTCGAGTGCCAGGAGAAGCGTTTCTTCAGACGTAGCAGTGGCTTCTCAAAGAAGTAGTAGCTAAGCGGGGCCGCGATCAACGTAAGCACGAGGCCTGTTTCGATGGATGGCGGGAAGGATTGACTACTCAGGCGATATGGGCCGTTCCCCGTGAAAATGCCTTGCCATACATACAGGCCATAACTCATGGTCCCTATGACGACCAAAGGCTTAATGTTCAGCGCTCTTACAAGGAGTGAGCCCTGATGGAAGAATACCAAGAGAATGAGACAGGCGATCGCTGCCAGCCAGAGCGGTTCGGCCTTTGACGAGAATGCCGGAGAGAGAATGCCCAATATCGCTACCGCAGCCAGAATTGTCTTAGCCGCCACGTTGCGAAGGTAGTAGGAAGCTGTTTTGTTGGCGGCGATGTAGGCGCAAATGCACCCCATGGTAATCGGGACTATTGCCGGGAACGTCCATCGCGTCACTGGGGCATTCGGGAAGGCCTCAATCATGTACGGTTCTAGCAAGATTCCACCGATCGTTACGGCAGTCGCAGTCATGAACGCTAGTCTTCGGTTCAACGCGAAGATTAATGGCCACGCCAGATAGAAATGCTCCTCTACGGCAAGGGACCAGAAGTGTGATGTCGATTGAAATCTGCACTCTTTTGGCGCGAAGTTGATTGTATAGGTAAGAGCATGTCCAAACGTGCATTGCTGGATATTCGCGGCCCCCACGCGGTCGACGATCATCAGTAATCCAATTGACAGGTAATAGAGTGGAAAGATTCGGAGAAATCTGCGAACAAAGAAGTCGAGGATATTGACCCGACCGGTCGTAGAGGACTCTTTTATGAGGAGTAGGGTGATCAAGAAACCCGAGAGCATAAAGAAGATTTTGACGCCGTTATCGGCACTGAGCACTGCCAGAATTCGGGTGTCCGTCAGGCCGATCCGGTCCCATAGCACGGCGTGGGACATGATCACCAAGAAAACAGAAATGGCTCGCAAACCATCGAAACCCAGGATGCGATTGTGCATGGTGTTAGTTCCGCTTTGAGTAGGATGCTGAAGGATCAGGGAGATCCATTCATGTGGCTGACTGCCCAGCAAATAGTAGCACCCTTGCAGGACTACTCATCATCAACGTTCTTTCGTGGCATCGCTTGCCCTGGCTCTTCTTTTCGATCGTGGCAGAATGTTTGCGTAGGAGACGTCAGAGGCCAGGCTGGTGGCTACGGACGACCCGCTTCCCCGAGAAGCATTTCCGCGTCTTCGCTTCGTCCTTCCCTGTCCGGACCACCACCCACGTTGTGGACCACGGTCCCCCAACGCAGCACTAACAGGAGCGTGACAAACCATGATCGATGACCTGCGTCCGGCCAATGCGGACAGGGCGCCGGATTCCGTACGGGTCAATGATGACCTTCAGGTCCGGGATGTTGTTTACGCGCGAACGGCATGGATCAACAACATCTTCCTCGTCCTTATCGGACTCGGCGGGATCCTGCGGCTTCTCGCCGCGAACACCCTGACACCGCACGTCGATGAAGGCGCAAGCCTCCTCGCCGCACATGCGGTGGTGGAACGAGGCTTCCCGATCCTTCCCTCCGGCACCGTCTACACGCAGGGCGCGCTGCTCTCGTACCTCACCGCACCGTTCGTCTGGCTGGGCCTGGATGATCTCTCCGACCTGAATGCGCTCCGCAGCGTCGTCGTGGTCGCCGGCACGATCGCGATCTATCTCGCGTATCGATTCGCCTCCATCCTGACCGGGGATCAGCGCATCGGTCTGGTTATGGCGGCTCTTGTCGCATTCGACCCGCTGAGCATCCAGTGGAGCGGGCACCTGCGCATGTATGGCCTGATGCAGGCCATCACGTTTGGCTTGGCGTTGGCGTGGACCCTGCTGCTCTCCCAGGGTGCGACCTGGAAGCGATCGGTAGCCGTTGTGTTGCTGTATTGGGCGGCGGTCGGGACGCACCTCGGGAGCGCGGCGCTGCTGGGCGGCGCCATGGCCCTCTCCGCCTTGATCGTCTATCGCATGCAGCTCCTTCGCGCGTGGCGCACACTCGCGACCTTGGTGCTCTCCGCTGCTGGCGCCGGCGCCCTGATGGTGTTGAACAGCACACTCGGTTCGTCCAGCGTCGGTGACCCCGAGAAGGCGTCATCGGAGAAGCCGGTGTCGTTCGTCGGTGACAACCTGCTGACACCGTTCGCGTTCGATATCGACGATATCGACTGGGCCGCCCTTGTGCGGCCGGAGAACCTCTTCTATCTCGTGCCGGGGATTCTCGTTGCGCTCGCGACGTTCATCGGCGGTCGCCAGATGCTCCGGAGCGCGCGACCGGTTACCCGTGTCGGCGCCGTGGTCGCCTTGTGCATGTACTGGATCCCGATGATCGGGGTTGGCCTGTTCACGAATTCCCCGAACGAGCGCTATGTGCTGAACGCGCATCTCGTTGGCTTCATCTTCATGTCGGTCATCGTCATCGCCGCGCTGGATTACTGGCGCGACCGGCAACCTGCGTACAGCGTCTTGCCGCCGGCACTGGCGCAGGGGATGGCGATCGCGATGGCCGCCGCGCTGTTGTTCGGCACGACGTGGCGGATCGAGAACCCGGTTGTCCACCCGGATCACAACGCGGCGATGGATTACGTTGCCGAGCATCACGAGCCGGGACAACCGATCATCTCCGCGTTGCCAGCGATCAGCTACCTTGCACTGGACGAGGAGGATCGTGACGATCTCTACTTCCTCGCCGGTGAGCAGAACCAGAGCCGCGCGCGCCGATACACCCGGTACACCGGGGATGGTCAGTTGATCGACTACTGGGTCGGAGCTCCCGCCATGGTGAACCCGGACAACATCCGGCAATTCCTCCGTGACAACCCTGACGCCTGGATCGTCGTGGACGAGGACCGGCTGACCGAGGACTGGGCGTATCAAGGCGTGGTGCAGGAGATCCTCCTGAGCGAGACGGTTCCGGTGGCGACGACCAGCGGTGGTGGGCTCATCATGCGCCCCTCTGGCTACGCGACGGAGATCAACCGAGAAGCGTGGTCCTTGACGCTCTTTGGGGACGATGACGAATAGCCATCGTCCCGGCGAAGACTCCTTCACTTGACATCCGTGTTCGCGTTCCATTACGCTGACCTCGTGCTCGTGACATGCCATCCCGATTGGGGGATCGCGAGTACCGGGTGGGGTGTCTCGTGGACGCCGAATCGCTGTTTGTGGAACTCAAACGGCACGCAAGAAAGTATTTGACCATCATGACCATGCTCCGTCGAACCGATCGTCGTATCGACCCCAGGCCCAGGCCTGCGGACAAGCCTCGTCGCCGTCCGTAACGTTTTCGGGTTGTCGATCCTTCGGTTTTCCTATCTCCTCAACGGAGCACACGATGATCAGCACAGATTCCAGTACAAGCAAGGTGTTGGGATGGTCACCTGCCCTCCATCCCCGAACGCCGCTCGCGCGTCGCGACCGTACGACGCGCTAGCGGCCGAACACCGTTAGCGCTTTCCGCAACTTCGTCTTTTCTCACAACCTCATGTGCCTGGTGTCCGTTTGTCGGGACACCGCCCGCGATGACTGGGACCAGTACGCGGTTCATGCGCCGTAGCGACCCGGGGACGGTGGAAGCCCGGGATCAGCGCAGGATCGCCGAACGCGCCCATGAGCGGCCGGCCGAAGAAAGCGCGTTCGCGCAAGTAGGTCCGGATGGGTGGCTCCCATGGAAGCAACAGCCGAGAGATGCGTGGCGCTCGCCGCGCAAGAAGGGTGGTACCGCGGGATTCGACGTCTCTCGCCCCTTTGGTTCGACAGGCCATATTGGCCAGTCGACCTGGCGTCTGCGGCTTTTCGCAGGAATGAACCAGAACCAAAGGGAGTCCACCATGCAGAACCAGGTCACCACCACAGTCGACGATTCCGCCCTGCCGCATATCACGCCGGAGCTCCGGTCCGTGCCGTCCGTGAGCCAGAAGCTCTCCGGCCCGGCGTCGGACCGCACCTCGCTGCTCGGCGGCCCGCAGGTGCAGTCATTGCCGGCGTTCTCCGTCAGCACCCGGCTGCGGGGACGGCATGTGCTGGTCGACACCGATCTCACGCCGGACGAGATCGCCGAGCTGGTCGATACCGCTGTTCGGCTGAAGCGACTCGCCAAGACCGGCCAGCCGCATCATTACCTGACCGGCAAGACCCTTGGCCTCATCTTCCAGCACCCGAGCACGCGGACCCGCGTCTCGCTCGAGGCGGGCATGGCGCAGCTGGGCGGCCAAGCGATCTTCCTCGGCGTGAATGACCTGCAGATGAAGCGGGGGGAGACGATCGGCGATACGGCGCAGATCCTGAGCCGGTACGTGGATGCCATCGTTGCCCGCGTCGCGGACCACAACGACCTCATCCAGCTTGCGACGTCCGCGACCATCCCGGTCATGAACGGTCTTTCCGATCTCTGCCATCCGCTGCAGGCGCTGGCCGACCTCATGACGCTCCAGGAGAATTTCGGAGAGCTGAAGGGGCTGAAATTGGCCTACCTCGGGGACGGCAACAATATGGCGTCGTCGCTCATGCTTTCCGGCGCCGCGATGGGCATCAGCGTTTCTGTCGCCGCCCCATCCAACTACCAGGTCGATCCCGCCGTGGTGAAGCACGCGCAGTGGATCGCCTCGTCGACCGGGGCAACGATCGAGGTTACGACGGACCCGTATGAGGCTGCGAAGGATGCCAACGCGGTCTATACCGACGTGCATGTCAGCATGGGCCAGATGGATGCCGCGAACCGGGCCGTTGCGCTCGCGCCGTACAAGGTGACGTCGGATGTCATGGTCAAGGCCACACCGGATGCGATCTTCATGCACTGCCTGCCGATGCACCGGGACGAGGAAGTCGCCGCCGACGTCGCCGATGGGAACCAGTCGGTGATCTTCGACCAGGCCGAGAACCGGCTTCACATGCACAAGGCGCTTCTTGTGCACACGATGTGCTAGGGGACGCCGGATGAGCGCAGTGTCGACAGCTACCACCACGCAAGAACGAAGGATCCAGCACGTGCGAGACGGCGAGATCAAGGAAATGGTCCTGACAGGATCGCTTCGCGGCAAGTCCATCCTGCGTGATACCGATCTCAGCCCGGACGAGCGCACCGCGATCCTGGAGACCGCGCTCACGCTCAAGGCGATGCGCGTGGCGAGGGAGCCGCATCCGTGGCTGGGCGGCAAGACGCTGGGGATGATCTTCCAGCACCCGAGCACGCGAACGCGGACGGCGTTCCAGGCGGGAATGGAGCAGTTGGGCGGGCAGGCGATCTTTCTCGGCATCCAGGACCTGCAGCTCAAGCGGGGCGAGACGATCGGGGACACGGCGCGGATCTTCAGCCGCTACGTCGATGCTGTCGCCGCGCGCATCGCGGACCCGGCTGACCTGGATGAGTTCGCCGGCGGCGCGACGGTGCCGGTGTTCAACGCCCTGACCTCGCACGATCACCCGCTCGAGGCGTTGAGCGACGTTTTCGCATTGTATGAACACTTCGGGACCCTCACCGGGTTGAAATTCGCCTATCTGGGTGATGGCAATAATGTCTGCCATTCACTGATGCTGGCGATGGCATCCAGCGGCGTGAACATGTCCGTCGCGACGCCGAAGGACTACGCGCCGGAGCCGGCCGTGGTCGCCGAAGCGCAAGCGATTGCGGCGCAGACCGGTGCCAAATTGGAGTTCGTCGATTCGGCGTTCGAGGCGGCGGAAGGTGCGGATGCGGTCTACACCGACGTGCACGAGAGCATGGGCGAGCAGGAGAATCCGGGGAAACTGGTCGCGCTGGCGCCCTACCGGGTGACCAGGGAGGTCATGGCACACGCGAAACCGGAGGCGGTCTTCATGCACTGCCTGCCGTTGCACCGCGGACAGGAGGTCGAGCCGGAGGTTGCGGATGGCCCGCAGTCGATCATCTTCGACCAGGCCGAAGGGCGGCTGCATGTCCACAAGGCGGTGCTGCTGCAGGTGCTGCATGACGAGCGTACGAGTGAGGACATCCCGACGGTGTCCGATGCCTCGGCCGTCATGGACAAGAGCTAACGCGTAGGTATGTCAGGTCCGGCGATCGGCCGTGATCCAGGGATTGATGAAAGGGAAGGTTCAGCAATGGCTACCGCAGTTTGCCCCGAGTGTGACGCCGAGGTCGAGGTCGAAGGCGTTGAGGTTGGCGAGATCGTGCCGTGCGGTGATTGCGGCGCGGATCTCGAAGTTGTAAGCACCGATCCGGTGACGCTCGCGCTGGCGCCGGAAGAGGGCGAGGACTGGGGCGAGTAGTCGCCCGAATATCGGCCTGTGGCCGATTCCTCGCACACATGGTGCGAGGCTACGCGAGGATATGACCTCGCAAGGAGAAGTCAACGGACATGGCAACGGCAGTCGGCGTGCTTTGCGCGCGCGTTCGTGTGGAAGAGAAGCAGCTCATCACCTCCTTCGGCGAGGCCGGAGCGGTGGCGATGCCGGTATCCCCCATGAGCCTGCCCTTGCCTCCGTGCCCGGCGCCGCAGGACATCGCGGCGCTGGGCGACTCTTCCGAAGCCGGTATCCTCGGCGCCGATGGCGTGATCATTGACCGATCGACGAACCGGCAGGTGGCCAGGCCGTTTGCCAGGCTGCTTCGTCAGTCCGGCGTGCGGGTCATCGATGCCGGGCTGGCGTCGACGAGGAACCGTCAGGAAGTCGCCACGGCCCTGACTCGAGCGGGGCTTCCGCGGCCGAAGACGATGATCGCCTTCTCCGAGGCGACCGGTGTTCAGGCGGCCGGTATGGTGGGCTATCCCGCCACGCTGCTGCCGATGATCCCGGGAACCGCGTCGACGACGCTGCATGATGCGGATACCGCTGATGCGGTCATCGAGCACCGGATTGTTCTGGGCAGCGCGGACGAGGCTGTCATCCTCGTCCAGGCCGGCGCGCCGTCGGATGAGCATCTGCATCGCATTCACGTGGTGGGCGGTGAGGCTGTCGCGTACGACGGGCCGATTCCGTCCGCAGCGATGATCGACCTTGCGCGCAAGGCGGCGAACGTGATTGGCGCTGCTGTAGTGGCGATCGAGATCGCGACGATTGAAGGCGAGCTGGTTGTCTGGGATGCGATCCCGGTGGCCGAGTTCCGCAAGAGCATGTTGCTGGGAACGAAGACGGTGGCGGAAGCCATTGCCGCGCTCGTCTCCCCGTCGGGCGCGGTCCAGGAGGCACGCGATGTCCTCGCTCTCACTGCGTGATGCTACCGAGTACACGATGCAGGAGCATGCCGATATCGAGCTGCTCCGTTCGCTCGTCGCGATCCCCAGTCTGTCCGGCAATGAGCTGCATGCCGTCGAGTTCCTTCGCGGTGTGATGGCCTCGCGCGGCTTCGAGATCCTCGACGATCCGGCAGGCAATGCCGTCGGGCGGATCGGGGACGGCGAGAAGCACATCGTGCTGCTCGGCCACATCGACACCGTGCCCGGTCACATCCCGGTCGAGATTCGCGACGGTGTCCTGTGGGGACGGGGCGCGGTCGACGCGAAAGGGCCGCTTGCGACCTTTGTCGCGGCGGCGACGGCGGCGGCCGACCGGTTGAACGCGACGATCACCCTCGTCGGCGCGGTCGGGGAAGAGGTGATCGGATCGCCTGGCGCCAACCAGGTCGCGACGTGGTCCGCACCTGATTTCTGCATCATCGGTGAGCCGAGCGGCTGGGATGCCGTCTGCCTTGGCTATCGCGGGTCGCTGTCGCTGATCTACACGCTTCGGCGCAGCACCCGGCACACGGCTGGGCCCGGCCAGTCGGTCGCGCAGGAGGCGGTCGGGTTCTGGAACGCCCTGCAGGCGGAGATCGATCGCTGGAACGAGGACAAGAAGGGGAACTTCTGGTCGATCGGCCATTCGCTGCGAGCGTTCAATACGACCGGCGACGGGCTGGAAGACACGGCGACGCTGTCTATTGGGCTGCGCTTGCCGCCCGAGCTTGACATCGAGGGATTGCTCCACAAGATCAACGACCTCGCCGGAGATGCCAGCATCGAGATCGACGGCATCCAGGAAGGGTACCGGACGACCAAGCGGTCGAAGCTGGTGCCGCCATTCCTGCGCACGATCCGCGCGGAAGGCGGTACGCCGCAGTTCACGTTGAAGCTCGGGACCTCGGACATGAACGTGGTCGGCCCTGTGTGGGGTTGCCCGATCGTCGCGTACGGCCCCGGCGACTCGTCGCTGGACCACACGCCCGAGGAGCGGATCGAGCTGGACGAGTACCTGAAGGCGATTCGCGTGTTGACTGAGGTGCTGACGAGCTTTTCGTAGGCCGGGGGCCATGTCTCGCACACATGGTGCGAGACGACGGAGCGCTCCTCCGATAAGGAAAAATACATGTCACAGGAACGTGGGGCGGGTCTCCGGCTCGGAGTGCTCGTCTCCTATCTCCGGCAGGAAGAGAAATTGATCCTCGCGGCGGCACGGGCGCGCGGCATGATCGTCACGCCGGTCTTCGACCGCAACCTCACGCTGAACCTGTCGGCGCCGACGGCCGCCGCGAGTGGAGTCGATGTCGATGTCATGCTGGACCGCAGCGTCGTTCACTCCCGCGCCGGCTACACGCTCTGGGCGATGAATCGATGGGGCGTGCCAACGCTGAACAGCGCGGCGGCAGTGACGATCTGCGACGATAAGGCCCGAGCCAGCATGGTGCTGGAGGCGGCGGGGATACCGTCGCCGAAGACCTTCGTCGCCTACTCGGTGGAGTCGGCGCTGGAGGCGTGCGAGCAGCTCGGGTACCCGGCGGTGCTGAAACCGGTCGCGGGCTCCTGGGGTCGCCTCATCTCGAAGGTGAACGGTCCGGACCAGGCCCGGGCGATCATCCAGCAGAAGTCCGAGCATGGCTCCTTCCATCACGAAATCTTCTATATCCAGGAGTACGTCGAGAAACCGGGACGGGATATTCGCGCCTACGTTGTCGGCGGGAAGATCGTCGCGGCGTCGTATCGCACGTCGGAGCACTGGATCACGAATGCGGCGCGGGGCGCGGTGTCGGTACCGTGTCCGGTGACGCCGGAGATCGAGGAGCTTGCCCTGCGGGCCTGCGAGGTCGTCGGGGCGCGGCTCGCTGGTGTCGACCTGATCGAGACCGATGACGGCTTGAAGGTCATCGAGATCAATACCGGCGGCGAGTTCAAGGGCCTGATGACGACGACCGACCGTGATATCGCGGGAGAGATTGTCGAGGAGGCGGCGCGGGTAGCGCGTGAGCGGGTGATGGACCCGTTGACGGCGGCGGGTGTCGGGTAATCTTCGTAGTCCCGGACCATGTGTCCGGGATCGGACCCGCAGGCGCCGCATTGCGCTGGGTTATCTATCGATTTGCGGTCGATGTCTTGCACGCGTGGTGCAGGACGAAGCAACCTGAAAACCGAATACCTGCGTTGACGGGAACATGTGGCCGGTAATCCGGCCCCAGCGAGCGACGAGACGGTGAGAGCGTCGCGGCATGGGTGGTCACATGAAGGACCCCGAGCAACCGGAAGAACGCCGGGCGAGATTTGCCCGGTCAGTAGACCCGGTCGGCAGCCTCCGTTATCGGGCGTGGGTGCGCGGGCGCGCACTCGCCAAGGCGTGCATCTGTGAGGAGCGCGCGAACAGAGGTGGTACCACGGAGCGGCCCCCGTCCTCTTGAAGAGGAGGGCCGTGTGCAGTTCGCCGGCGCATCAGGGCGCCGGGAAAGGACGTTCCGGATGGTACAGGAACACTCTCCGCGCGTGGGGATTCTCATGTCGCGGGTTCGCGTGGAAGAAAAGCTGCTGCTCGCGGAGCTGGAGCGCCGCGGCGTGGAGGTATTCCGGTTCGATGACCGGACCTTGACGCTCGATCCGGTGCATCCCGATCCGGAGCTCATGGCCTGCGACGTCGTGCTTGAGCGATGCATCAACCACCTTCGGGCGATGTATACGATGCGGACGCTGAACGACTGGGGCATCCCGACGGTCAACATGTACGAGGTCGCGAACATCTGCGGCGACAAACTGCTGACGACGCAGGCCCTGGCTCGACACGGCGTGCCGATGCCACGGACGCGGATCGCCTACACGCCGGAGTCGGCCATCGAGGCGATCGAGGAGCTGGGGTATCCGGTGGTGCTCAAGCCGGCGATCGGGTCGTGGGGCAGGCTGCTGGCGCGGGTGAACGACCGCGACGCGGCCGAGGCGCTACTGGAGCACAAGGTGACGCTGGGGTCGTTCCATCACGGCGCGTTCTATATCCAGGAGTACGTCGAGAAGAATGGTCGGGACATCCGGTCGTTCGTGGTAGGCGATGAGACCATCTGCGCGATTTACCGGGACTCGCCGCACTGGATCACGAACACGGCACGCGGTGGGCAGGCGAGCAACTGCCCAGTGACACCGGAGCTGTCCGAGGTATCCCTCCGGGCGGCGCAGGCGGTTGGCGGCGGGGTGGTTGCGGTTGACCTGTTCGAGACCGACCAGGGACTGCAGGTCAACGAAGTGAACTACACGATGGAGTTCCGGAACTCCATCCACACGACCGGGGTCGATATCCCGGCGAAGATCATTGATTACGTGCTCGCCGTCGGCGAGGGGAATCGAGCCAGGCGACAGGTCCAGGCGGAGGAAATAGCGGTATGAGTCTCAACGTTTCTGTGATCGGCGGGTCTGGCTACGCTGGCGGCGAGCTGGTTCGGCTGCTGCTGTTCCACCCGGAGGTCGCCCTGAAGCAGGTCACCTCGGAGCGGCAGGCCGGCAAGTTCGTGAAGAGCACGCACCCGAACCTGCGAGGCGTGACCGACCTGAAGTTCGTCTCCAGCGACAAGCTCGAGCCCTGCGACGTGCTCTTCCTCGCGCTGCCGCACGGCGTCTCGATGAAGATGCTGCCGAAGGTGCGGGATCTCGCGCCGGTCGTGATCGACCTCAGTTCGGACTTCCGGCTGAACAACGCGGGCGACTACCCGAAGTGGTACAGCCACGAGCATGAGGACTTGGACGCGCTCGGCACGTTCGTCTACGGCATGCCGGAGCTACACCGGAAGCAGATCGAGTCGGCGGACTGGATCGCGTCTCCTGGCTGCATGTCGTCAACGACGATCCTCGGGCTTTATCCGCTCTTCATGGCTGGCGTCGTCGACCTGGAGATGCCGGTGATCGTCGAGGCGAAGACCGGCTCGTCCGGCTCCGGGGGATCGCCGAGCGTGGCCTCTCACCACGCCGAGCGGAGCGGCGCAATGCGCTCGTTCAAGCCGACCGGCCACCGGCACAGCGCGGAGATCATCCAGGAGCTGACGTTCCACGGCGAGACGCCGAAGGTGAGCTTCTCGGCGACGTCGATCGAGGCGGTGCGGGGCATCCTGGCGACATCCCACGTCTTCCTGAAGGAAGACCTCGACGACAAGGCGCTGCGGAAGATCTACCGCGAGGCGTACAAGGACGAGCCGTTCATGCGCCTCGTGAAGGAGAACACCGGCGTCCACCGGTATCCGGAGCCGAAGCTCCTGAGTGGGTCGAACTGGTGCGACGTGGGCTTCGAGCGCGATGAGCATTCGAATCGCGTCGTCGTCATGGCTGCGCTGGACAACCTGATGAAGGGTGCTTCGGGGCAGGCGGTGCAGTCGATGAACGTCCGGATGGGCTTCCCGGAGAAGACCGGGCTGGAGTTCCCGGGCCTGCACCCGATTTAGCCAATCGCTTCGCGTACGGGCGGAGGGCGAAAAGCCTTCTGCTCCATTGCGCCGGACACCGGCCGCGGCTGCGAGGTCCGGCGGTACGCAAGGACATCCGTACCGCCGGACCTAGCGTCCGGCGCGTAGGCGCGAAAGAGGCAGAACGTTTCATGCTTGTGGTCAAAATCGGAGGCGGCGCGGGGATCGGCGCCGATGTGTACACGCGGTTCGCGAAGGATATCGCCACGCTCGATGAGCCGGTGGTGATCGTGCATGGCGGGAACGCCGAATTCAGCCAGCTTTGCGAGGCACTCGGGCTTCCCGTGCGCAAGATCACCTCGAAGAGCGGCCGCGAGAGCCGCTACACCGACGCCGAGACGATGGATGCCATGCTCATGGCGTATTGCGGCAAGGTCAACAAGCATGCCGTGGCTGATTTCCGGGCCCAGGGCGTGAATGCGGTTGGGCTCAGCGCGATCGATGGCGGCATCGCCTTCGGCAAGCGCAAGGCGGAGATCCGTGGCACCGACATCGACGGCAAGATGAAGGTCCTGCGCGACGACCACGCCGGGAGCGTCAAGGACTTCGATCCGACCGTCATCACGACGCTGATGGACGCCGGGTTCGTCGTCCTCGTCTCGCCGCCAGGCCTGTCGGAGGGCGGCGTGCCGATCAACTTCGACGGCGACAAGCTCGCGCTCGGACTTGCTGAAGCGATGGGAGCGCGAGGCCTGCTCTTCTTCTCCGATACGCCAGGATTGCTCCAGGACCGGTATGATGAGAGCACTTTGGTTCGCGAGATCGACGCCTCGGGAGCCGAAAGCGCGCTCGCCGCGGCGGCCGGACGCATGGTCGTGAAGGTCGAGCAGGCGATCAAGGCAGTCGAGAAGGGTGTCGAGCAGGTGATCTTCGCCGATGCTCGCGTCGAGCAACCTGTGACGCGGGCGCTGGCAGGTGAAGGCACCGTCGTTCGGGCAGGGAAGAAGGTGGCATGACAACGATTCGGGCGATCGTATTCGACCAGGGCGAGACGCTCGTCAACGAGACCAGGTTCTGGTCATCGGTGGCGGCCTACGCCGGTGTCCCCGAGTTGACTTTGCATGGCGTGCTGGGCGGCCTGATCGAGCGGCGGGCGAGCCATCGCAGCCTCTTCAACGTGATGCAGATCGAGTCGGTCGACCCGAACATCATCGGGTACCGCATCGAGAGCCGCGACCTGTACCCGGATGTTGTCCCGACGCTGAAGCGCCTGAGCCATGAGGGGTTCGTGCTTGGCGTGGCGGGGAACCAGCCGTCCGGTGCTATCGAGCAGATGGCGGACCTCGGTCTTCCGCTGACGCTCAACGCGTCCTCGACGTCATGGGGCCTGACGAAGCCGGACCCGGCGTTCTTCCGGCGGATGGCCGATGAGCTGGAGTTGGAGCCGGCTGAGGTGATGTACGTCGGCGACCGGATCGACAACGACATCCTGCCGGCGCAGGAGATCGGGATGCACGCTGTGTTCATCCGGCGAGGCCCGTGGGGCTATCTCCACGCAGGGTGGCCGGAGATGGAGCAGGTGCGGCACCGGATCGACTCGCTCGCAGAGGTGCCGGATCTCGTGCGGCGATTGAATAAGGAACGCGCTTCGCGCGATTGAATGTGCTTCGCACGGGGATTCTTCGCTCCGCTCAGAATGACCATGGGCGGCGAGCGCTTTTTTGGGCTTCTTGAGGACTACGATGACTGACACAATGACCACCGAATCCATCGCGCAGCTCGACCGCGAGAAGCAGATTCCGCTGTATGCGAAGCGGGACATCGCGCTGGTGCGCGGCGAGGGCGCCTGGCTGTTCGATAGCGAGGGGAACCGATACCTCGACGCGATGAGCAACTACGGCGTCGCGGTGCTGGGGCACGCGCATCCGCGCTTCACGGCGGCGGTGACCGATCAGCTCGGCCTGCTCACGACCTGCCACCAGAGCTTCTACAACGACGCCCGATCGGCGCTGCTGGATGAGATCGGCACCATCGCGCCGGAAGGGCTGGGGCGCGCGTTTCTGAGCAACTCCGGCACCGAGGCGATCGAGGCGGGGATCAAGTTCGCTCGTGCCGCGACCGGCCGCACTGGTATTGTCGCCGCGAAGCGCGCGTACCACGGCCGGACGATGGGCGCGCTCGCCGCGACCGCGGACAAGAAGTACCGCGCGCCCTTCGAGCCGTTCTCGATGGAGGCGACGCATGTGTCCTTCAACGACCTCGACGCGCTGGAGTCGGCGATCGACGAGACGACCGGGCTGGTCATCCTCGAGCCGGTGCAGGGCGAGGGCGGTATCCATCCGGCCGACCCGGCATGGCTCCAGAAGGCCCGCGAGCTGGCGACGCAGCACGGCGCACTCCTGATGTTCGACGAGGTGCAGTCCGGCTTCCGGACCGGGGCGCCGTTCGCCGGCGTGGCGAAGGGCGTGGTGCCCGATATCCTCGCGACGGCGAAGGCCCTTGCCAACGGGATGCCGATCGGCCTGACGCTCGTGACGGAAACGATCAGTGAGGCGATCCCGGCGGGGGCGCACGGCTCGACGTTCGGCGGGAATCCGCTCGTCTCTCGCGGCGCGACGGAAACGCTTCGCATCCTGCGCGAGGATGACCTGTATACACGTGCAGCCGATGTTGGCGCGTATGCAATGCAGCAGATCGAGGCCATCGGGAGCCCGAAGATCCGCGCGGTGCGTGGTGAGGGGCTGATGCTGGGCATCGAGCTGAAGCAGAAGGCCACGCCGGTGCTGCGTGCGCTGCAGGAGCATGGCGTGCTGGCGCTGCCCGCCGGGTCGCTCGTGATCCGGTTCCTGCCGCCGATGATCTGGGAGCGCGAGCACGCTGATACGCTCGTTGAGGCCCTGTCCCGCGCGCTCGAGGCGTGACGCGGTCCTGATGGCACGCCGGCCTGAACATATGCTCACGTCTCGACGGCTCTCGCGCCGGGCACTCCTTGCCGGCGGCGTGGGGGCCGTCGCCATGTCCGGACTTTCCCGCGCGCAATCGCCACCGCCGGAACGGATCGGCCTTGTCCGGGTGGCCGTCGGGCGTCTTCCCCTGTCACTGGACCCGACACGGCGCGAGTCGATCGACCACCTCTGGATGGACACGCTGGCGCTCGATACGCCGAGCAGGTGGAACGCATCCGGTCAGGTCGTGACGGCGCTGGCGTCCTACCAATCGGTCGCGGGGGATGAGACGGCGATCGACCTCGTCGTCCGGCCAGGCGCGCTGTTCTTTGACGGCACGCCGGTGCGCGCCGAGGACGTCCAGTATGCGATCGAGCGGGTGCGCAACGGCGCTTCGTCGACGCGGCATGGATGGCGAACCGAGCATATCGAGCGCTGCGAGCGGATCGACGGCCAGACTGTCCGGCTCGCGTTGTCGCGACCGGATGCCTCGCTCGAGGCGTCCCTGGCACACCAGGCGTTCGGCGTGGTGCGCGCCGGTACCAACCCGCCGGCCATTGTCGGCGGCACGGGACCCTTCTGGCTCCGTGTTCGCGATGGCAACCGCATGCTCTATGCGCGGAACGAGCATTTCTGGGAAATCGGGCGGCCCCGGATCGAGGCCGTCCATGTCGAGGCGATCGCCGACGACTCCCGCCGGGCGACAGCCATCGCGGCCGGCACCATCGATCTCGTGCCGAATGTGCCGCTCCTCGATATCCCGATGCTGCGAGACGAGCCGACGGTGTATCTGGTCGGTGGTCCGTCGAACCGGATCTGCCATTTGCAGCTGAACCTGCAGATGCCCGAGCTGCGAGACGCCCGGGTGCGCCGCCTGCTTTCGGCCGCGATCGACCGGGCGCGATTGGTCGAGGTCGCGACCGCGGGGCAGGCGACACCCACGGGCCTGCTTTTCCCGGAATCCTCATGGGCGTTTTCCGGGCTGGATGAGGTGCCTCAGGAGTCGCCCGATCGCGTGCGCGAGGAGCTGCGGCGGTTGGGTATCCCCTCCGATCTCCGACTGCACATGATCACAGACGATGAGGACGCGACGTTGGCGACGACGGCGGTCGTGCTGCAGGAGCAGCTGGCGACCTGCGGGATCGCGTTGTCGGTCGATCTCCTGCGGGGCCGGGAGCTGGACGAGGCCCTCCGCAATCGCAGGTTCGATATGTTTGTCGGCTATTCCGAGCCGTGGCGGGACCCTCACGAGCTGGTGCGGCCATTGCTGGCGTCAGACGGAAACCTCAACCACTCCGGGTATGCGAACCCGCATATCGACGGGCTGGTGCGGGGAGCGATCCTGCAACGCCCGCGCGCCCTTCGCCAGCCGCGCTACCGGCTGATCGAAGAGCGCGTGCGACAGGAAGCCCCGGTGATCGTGCTCTTCCGGCCACACTATTTCGATGCGGTGAAGAGCGACCTTGCCGGATACGGTGCGTTCCCGCCGGTGACCTCGCGCGGGCTGCTGACAATTCAGCCTGTTGCCGAGGACTCCTGACCGACGCGGCCTTCCACGCGGCTGCGGTCGGACGGGAGAACGGGCGGACCCGATTCGATCCCTCGATGCAGGGTGTCAAGCGATACCGATGGGTTCACAAAATGGATAAGCCACGTCGCCCCGGCCGAGACCAGTTGGTGGAGGGCGTCAACGTCGTTCGGATGGGTTTCGGTATCCAGCAACTCGGCATATGACACGATATCCGGCCGCGTGCCTGAGGCGTGTCGTTGGGCGATCAGGTGTTGGATCTCCACCAGTTCGTCGGGCGTCGGGTTCGAATAGGTGCCATCCTCCTCGATGGCGAACGGGACGGCACCGTCCCATCTCGCAACGCGATCCAGGGGTTTCTTCGCGGGCCACTGCCATCCCACCCAGATCGGGATCCGGGGCCGCTGTATCGGCCGGGGGAGCAGGGCAACATCGTCGACGGTAAAGTGCTGGCCGTCGTGACGCACCTGTTCACCGCTCCAGAATCGGGTGATGAGCTCGAGGGTGTCGTCGAGGATCGCAGCCCGCTCCCGAACGGTCCCGGTTTCGTTGAACGCGGAGAATGCGCGATCGTGAGGATCCCCGGCTCCGACTCCCAGGATCAGCCGTCCCCCGGACAGGTGATCGAGCGTGGCGAGCTCCCGTGCCAGTTGCCAGGGCCGTCGGCGTGAAGGAGCCGAAACGATGGTCCCGAGCCTGATGTCACGGGTCTGCATCGCCATTGCGGCGAGCGAGATCCAGGGGTCGACTGCGGGAAGGCCCTCTGTCCCTTGCATCTGGATCGTGTCGGTCAGGAAGACACCGTGCCAGCCCGAAGCGTCGGCGAGCGCCGCGAGGTCTGCGAAGGTTTGTGGGTGTGCCCAGGGACCGAAATTCGGCAGAACCAGGCCAAATGAAGGAGATGGGGGCATCGGTGCTCCTGTCTATAGTCGATGGAAACCTGACGGTGGACGACGGTCCAGTTCAGGGTGCGGTGGCTGTTTCGATCGTCGGCACAACGGTGCGCTCACGCAGGCGGGGGATCAGGACACGTGCGACCTCGGCCAGCGCTTCTGGATCGTTATCCGGGATGCCGGTGTGGAAGTCCTGCATGCCGATATCGCTGAACGCCCGAACCGTCTGCTCGAAGGCGGCGACCGGATCCGGTTGGTCCCAGGGATCCCACGGGCCGAACGTCGAATAGGAGCGACGGATCGAGGCGGGATCCCGTCCCGCTTCGATGGCGAGTTGATCGAGTGCCTGGTTTTGCCGGGCAGTGGTCGCCAGGATTTCTTCCGCACTCTTCCCCATCGGGCCGATCGTGTTCCACTCGTCGGCATACCGGGCGGCGATCCGCAGCACCGCCGGGGACTGGCCCCCGATGATGATCGGCGGGCGCGGCTGCTGGACGGCCGCCGGGACGGTCCTCACGCCATGCGCGCGGTACCATCGGCCGTCGAAATCGACGGGATCACCGGTGCCGCGGAGGATGGTATCGACCATAGCCACGATCTCTTCCAGGCGTTCCGTTCTCTCGCGGCTCTTCCACATATCCGTCCCCATGGCCGCATGGTCCCAGTCAAAGAGACCGGCGCCGATGCCGATATCGAGACGGCCACCGGATGCATGGTCAATCGTTAGGAACTGCTTGGCGAGAACGAACGGCGAGCGCATGATCGGGTTCGAGACCAGCGTGCCGACCCTGATATGCCGGGTTTTCCGCGCGATGATCGCGAGGGTCGTCATGGTCTCGAGCCAGAACCCTTGCGGGTTTCGCAGGTCGGCGGTGTGATCGGGAAGGAACACATGGTCGAATCCGAGCGACTCGACCCACTGCGCCTCCTCCACGATGCGGTCGATCGGCTTGTCCGGATAGATCATGACGCCGAAGCGGCGGCCGGTCGTACTGGAGGTCGTCATGGAAGCTCTGACTCCTGATCTGGTGAACGCGATGTGTCGTTACCGGTCCCGATTTCGAGGCTAGGGAGGTACTGTAGGGAGGGCAAGTACTTACACAAAAGTGGGGTACGCACCGCGACGTGTGTATTGGAGGCGATAGCGATGCAAACCGCCATCAGGTCGGGTCTCGAAGCGGCATTGAGCGTCATCGGCGGCAAGTGGAAGACGCTCATCATGTGGGAGCTGTACCAGCAGCCGTACCGTCCGGGCGAGCTACGACGGGCAGTCGCGGGGATCAGCGAGAAGATGCTGATCCAGCAGCTCCGGGAAATGGAGCGGGACGGATTGGTGCGGCGCGAGCAGTTCAACGAGATCCCTCCCCGCGTGGAGTATTCGCTCACGTCCCTGGGCCGCTCGGCGATGGATGCGCTGATGCCGTTGTGCGAGTGGGGCGAACAGCACCTGGCCGATGCGCTCCCGGAACGGGGCGAGGATGATGCGTGCTGCGGGGCGACTCCTGATTTTGCATCCGGGGCGACCCTCTAGCCGGACGCGGAATGTGGCATTCTTTGCAGGATGTCCGAAAGTGGACGGGATACTGACTATCCGCCAGAGATGAGCGGCGTGCGGCGAGCACGTCCAGGAGGACAATGTGATTCAGGACAGAGGCCGGCGGCTCGTGCCGGCGCTTGCGCTTTCAATGCTGATGGGTATCGGATCACTGCTGGGGGCTGCTGGCGCAAGCGCCCAGGCGACGCCGGATGCCAGTCCTGCGGCCAGCCCGGTCGTTACTGAGGGCACCGAGGTGGACAATCTCGGCTGCTGGAGCGAGGAGCCGGATTCCTCGACGATGGGCTATCCGCAGTGGGGTAGCCAGCCGGAGATGAAGATCGACGCGTCCAAGACCTATTTCGCGACGGTCGAGACCAATCGCGGCACCTTCGTCATCCAGCTGTATGCGGATGTCGCACCGAACACGGTCAACAACTTCGTCTGCCTCGCGACCGAGGACTACTATGACGGCGTTACGTTCCACCGGATCATGCGCGACTTCATGGTCCAGACCGGCGACCCGACCGGCACTGGCCGGGGTGGACCGGGCTACCAGATCGGCGACGAGCTGCCGGGCGAGGAGCTGAACTACACGCCGGGCACGGTCGCCATGGCGAACGCGGGCCCGAACACGAACGGCTCGCAGTTCTTCATCAACCATGCGAACAACATGGCGAATCTCCAGAAGAACTACACGATCTTCGGTGAAGTCGTCGAGGGCATGGAGGTGGTGAACACCATCGCCGAGATCCCGGTCTCGACCAACGAGAACGGCGAGCTGTCGAAGCCGGCGGTGACGATCACGATTCTCGATATCACGATCACGGAGCAGTAGGCGAGACCGCGTCGCACAATCGAATCTGAATCGCACAGGCGCCCCGGCTCATATCTCGAGCCCGGGCGCCTTGAGGTTCAGTGGGTTCATCGCCCAAAGATGTTGACACGTAAGTGTGTAATCATGTAATTCTGATTGCGTCGGACGTTCGCTCGTCGTTTAGCCCAGGAGAAGCACCATGAGCGAGACCAGGACGTGGTTCAAGAATCGGCTTCCGGATACGTGGTTCGAGGGAACCCCGGAGATCACCGTCGATCGGGAGGAAATCCTGGTTGTGGGCAGGTTGTCTGCCCCTGAGTCGTCAGGTAACGGCGATGCCTCCGTTGCCGAAGAGGCGCGGATCGCCCGGTTCCGCGAGGAGACCCGCGGGCAGCGGATGCGGATCGCCGACGAGACCGAGGCGAGATACGGGCGCAAGGTGTCATGGGGGGCGGAGTGCGGCGGGACGCGCATCCTGTTCACGACGCTCTCGATCCCGGTGATGACGCGGTTGCGACAGCCGGAGCGGCAAGTGCTGGACACGCTGGTGGCCGCGGGCGTGGCACGGTCGCGGTCGCATGCGCTCGCGTGGTGCGTGCGGCTCGTTGGCGAGCATGAGAGCGACTGGATCGGGCGGCTGAAGGATGCGCTGATCGCCGTCAACGAGGCGCGGGACTCCGGTCCGTCGTCCCGGTCGGCGGATAGCGAGGACGATACGACCGAATAGGAGTTCCCACATCTCGTGAACGCCTGAAGAAACGCCTGGCGCGCCATTGTGCGCAGCCAGGCGTTTTGCGAGTCTTCGGTGAGGAGAATGGGGCCGGTATAGGCGGTTCCGGCACCAATTGGCGGATTCCAACGTCTTGTCTGCAGGGATATGCGCGGGACCTCGGCACGAACGGAGGCGTTCCACCATGAAGATCGCGTCGATCTGGGTCATTGCTGTTGTATTTGCGACGCTGGCGATCGGACAAGGACTTTTCGCCGGGGACGGGGCAACGGTGAGTGATGCTGACGTCCTGTTCATCAACGGGAATCCCGGCGTGGTCTTCGAAGCCACGGAGTACAGGCGCGATGCCGAGGGCTGGACGCCCGGCACCGACGATCTCCAGGCCGCCGAAGACGCGGTGATGGCGGTTGCGGTGAGCGACGATCGCGATCCGGTCCTTTTCGGGTATCGACAGTACGCCGGGTACATGGAAGATGGCGAGCGCAAGATCGTCATCCACAGCATGTGCAAGCCGCTGGATGGATGGGGCCAGAGCTTCCTGATCGTCCTGGACGGCGGGCCATGCTTCTGGCAAGCGGCGTACAACGCAGGTACCGGTGAAGTAGAGACGTTCTACGTCAACGGCCAGGCGTAGGTTGCGCTGGCTGCTGTCACGTCGTGGAGAGATGAACAGTGAGAATAGACGCCTGGATTGTGGTCTTGCTTCTCCTTTTGGCTTTGATCTTCGGGGTGGGATCGGTAAGCACGGCGACGCGGATCGACGGACCGGTTGCGGCGGTGAACCCGGAGGTGGAGATCAACGGCAATCCGGGCGTGATCTTGCCTGCTGAATCCGGCGAAAATTGGACGCCATCCGACGAGCACCTGCAGGCGGCCGAGGACGCGGTCGAAGCGGAGACACGCAATTCCGCTCGACCTCCGGTGCTGGACGGCTATCGCCAGTACATCGGGGTCGTCGAGGACGGCCATCGGAAGATCCGTATCAACAGCATGTGCAGCGAAGCCGACAACTGGCGGATCCGCCTCATCGAAGTCGAGGACGGCGGGCCGTGCTACTGGGGCGCCACCTACAACGTCGACACGGGCGAGATCGAGAGCCTGGTCGTCAATGGCGAGGCGTGATCCTGATTCATCGCCCAGGCATCTGCACCCGGCCCTCGCGGCCGGGTGCCGTTTTTTTTGTGCGTGCATGAAAAGGGTCTCTCTAGACGGCCGGCGCGGGAATCATGGTCTCGCCGGGTGGTGAGGACCGGCCGATATTCCGCGCGAAGAGGCCACCGGCGAGGATGATCGCCGCGATACCGACCGCCACCGGGATCACGCCGAAGAGGTCCGTGGCGAGACCGGTCAGCAGGGTTGGCACCAGCCCGAGGACGTTCCCGATCAGGCCTTGCGTGGCGATCACCTGGCCACGGACGTAGCCGGGCGTGCGCTGCAGCAGGATCGAGCGGGCCGCGACGTTCACCACGGACATTGCCAGCCCGGCCGGCACGGAGACGAACATCGTCAGGAAGATGTAGGGCGAGATGGAGATCCAGTCGGTGAACTGGTCCAGCGGCAGGCGGAGGATGTCGTTCAGGAAGAAGTAGGTTTGCTCGATAAACCCGAGCATGAAGATGCAGACGGCGAACGCGGCGACAGAGATGAAGGCAGAATAGCGTTCGCCGATAATGCGCGCGAGGATCGGCGCGGCCCGGAGGCCGAGGACAAGGCCGATCGCGGCCGGCGCGAAGACGAACACCGTGTTCTCCTTCGAGGTGCCGAGCACCCGCTCCAGGTAGAACGGAATGATGACCACCAGCGCGCTCATACCGACGCTGACCAGCACGTCGTGGAGGATCGCCTCGAACGTCGGACGGTCCTTCCGCACGAACTGGATACCGGCCGTGAGGGTGTCGAGCAGCCCACGGCGGCGCGGTCGGACGGAGGTGGACATGTGGGCAGGAACGCTCGGGAGCAGGAGGGTCAACGCCCCGCTGATCAGCCACAGTGACCCGGCGAGGACGAACACGAGCTCGGCTCCGCCCAGGCGCAGCATGATCGGTGCGAGGATGGCGAGGCCGACCGCCTGCGAGATCGTGAGCGCGAGATTGAACAGCGATTGCGCGGAGGTGTACCGGTGTGCCGGGACGAGGTCGGCGAGCATCGATGCTTCGGACGGCGAATAGAACTGGTGGATGATCCAGATACCGATCGTGGCGGCGAAGACGCTGGCCAGGGTCGGTTCCGTCGCGACCATGAAGAGCATGAACGTAAAGCGGAAACCGTTCAGCATCACCATCATGTGCTTGCGCGAGATGTTGTCGACGACCATGCCGGCAGGAAGGCCGAGCAGGATCGACGGCACATTCGAGCAGGCCACGAAGAGCGCGCTGTAGAACGACCGGTTCGAGAGATCGATGACGAGGATCATCAGCGCGTAGAGCAGCGCTCCCTGCGCCGTCTGGGATAGCAGCCGTGACCACCACAGCAGCCGGAAGTCCGGATCCTGGAGCAGCGATGTCTCGCGGACGTCACCCTTGCGGCGTCGAAGGCTGGCGGGGAGACGCAGACGGCTGGGGGACTCGTCCTCACCGGTGATCTCGACGGTGTCGGACCGGCCGAAGAGACCGCTGACAGGTCGCAGCTCGATACTGACGACCTGTTGCTGATCGACGTCCGGGTCGCGGGTCTCGGATGGGGGAGGGGACAGCGGGATACGCGACTTTCGCCGGGGCTGGACCGCGGGGCGTTGGCGGGTCCGGGGGACCGATCGCGCACGCTCGCGCGGCCTGGATCGTCCCTGATCCGGTGCCCCGTTGCCTTCCCTGTCTCGCGGCGCGAAGTCGCTCATAGCCGGCGCAATCCGTGTGCTTGCACCCGGACGTGCGTCTGCACGTACAGGTCTCGTACCGTCACTGTAGCACCATCGCCAGAAACTCGCCGTGGTCAAATGTCAGGACAAGTGGGGGCCTAACGCGACGCCGTCGGGCCGGGTTACAGCGCGTCGTCCTCGAATTCCACGAACGGCAACAGGTTCTCGATCAGTTCCTTGAGCCCGTCCTGGACGATGTCCCAGGAGGGCAGCACGTCGAGGAGCGTGACGATCAGCAGCGCGTCGGCGATCAGCAGGACGAACCCGATCGCGAGGGGGCCGAGCATGCCGAGCGTCCCGAGCAGGCGGCCCAGCCCGAGAAGATTCAGGCCGAACACGAGAAAGAGCGCCCAGCCGAACGCCAGCAGCCATCCGCCGAGCCGCACGCCGTCCGGCGTGGCGATGTCTTGCCAGATCATGACGATGACGGTGCCGATCAGCGCGAGGGCGCCGGGGATGATCAGGATGGCGGCGAAGGCCCATGCGGGTTTGATCCCGCGAGCGCCGGGGATGTACTCGTTGTCGCGCCGTTGATGCGGCCATGCGCCTTCAACGGCGGTCTCGAGTCCCTGGAGCGTGAAGAGCAGGGCGATGACGAGGCCGATGAGCAACCACCACAGTGGCGTGTCGAACGGGCCCGTCGGCAGGTTGTTGAGGTCAAAGTCAAACAAGGCAGGTCTGGTCCATAACGTGAGGTGTGACGAGACGAAGCGCCCGCCCGGGCGCGAAATGCTACGCGAAAGGATACCGGAAAACACGAACCGGGGGACAGACACCGTGTCTGTCCCCCGGTTCGTGCCTAATTTCCTGCCTGTGACGCCGCAGTTGCGGGGGTGCTAGCTGCCGATGGATTCCCGCAGCGTCTTCCCGAGGCGCTCGATGCCGAGCTGGATCCGGTCTTCCGGCACGGTCGAGAAGCTCAGCCGCAGGGTATGTCCGATCCGCTTCTCCGGATCGAACCAGCGGCCCGGGAAGAAGATGACGCCGTTGCGAGCCGCATCATCGAAGAGTTCGGTCTGGTCGACATTCTCCGGGAACGTGATCCAGACGAAGAAGCCGCCGTCCGGCTTCGACCACGTCACGCCCTCCGGCATGTGCTCGTCGAGCGCGGCCAGCATGGCGTCCCGCCGGGCGCGGTAGACATCGCGGACGCGCTCGATGTGGTCATCGAGGAAGTCCTTTGCCGCGTGGTAGACGGTTCGCATCATGATGCGGTCGTTGCTGATGTCGGTTACCTCACGGACCGAAAGCAGCATGCGGATGACATCATCCGGAGCGATGAGGAAGCCGACACGGATGCCCGGCGCGATCGTCTTGGAGAAGGTGCCGAAGTGGATCACGCGATCATCGAGCGAGCGAATCGGGGCGACCGGCTCGCCACTGTACTGGAGATCGCCATACGGGTCGTCCTCGAAGACGGCGACGTTGTATTCCCGCGCAAGGTCCACGATGCGCCGGCGGCGCTCGAGCGGCATCGTTGTGCCGGACGGGTTCTGGAAGGTCGGGATGGTGTAGATCGCCTTGGCGTGCGGGTTGGCCTCGAGCGCCCGGGCCAGCTCGTCGACGTCCATGCCGTCGTTGTCCCCGCCCACGCCGATGATCTCGACGCCGTAGAGCTCGAAGATCTCGATCGCGCCGAGGAAAGTTGGCACCTCGACGATGATGGCGTCACCCGGCTCGAGGAACGCGCGGGCCGCAATATCGAGCCCCTGGGTCGCACCGCCCGTGATGAGGATATTGTCCGGCTTCGTCTCGATGCCGCGTTGGGCGACGCGCCCGGCGATGAGCTCGCGCAGCGGGAGGTAGCCGAGCTGGTCACCGTAGGCGAGGCATCCCGGGGCATCTTCCCACGCTTTTGCCGAAGCCCACTTCAGGCGTTCGACCGGCATGCATTCCGGCGACGGCGCGCCGTCGCCGAAGTAGACCGGATCCGGATGCGCCTTGAGCTGGCGAAGGATGTCGGTCCAGATGGACGTGCCGAACACGGAGGTGCGCTTGGCGAATCGCTCCGTCAGGGAGCGGGTAGCCTGGTCGGTTGCGGTGGTGGACATGAAAGGTGCCTTCCTGGAATGGGCCCGCCGTTCGCGGCGGGATGGGGGATCGGGGAGAGGAGAAATGCCCTGATCACCGGGAACGCAGGGGTGATCAGGCGCCGGTAGGGGGTTCCGCCGCCCAGGAAGGGATATAGGCGCAGATGCGTCCGGTCGTCAGGAACGACCGCAATCGTGTGCCTCGAAGATAGGTCTCGCCGTAAACGGCCATGATGCCCTCAACGTACATACCGAAACAAAACAGCACGGCCGGCCAGGAAGACCGGTCGCGGATCGTGATTCCGCTCCGTTGCGGAGTTCTCCCTGACTATAGGAGGTCTGGAAGGAAGTCGCAACCATTAAGGAAGGTGATCGGTCGCCAGCATCGACGGACTCCACGGTGGAGCACCTGTCACGCTATACTCACGCCATCACCCCGCCCTTGCCAAGCAGTCACCGTTCGGGTAGGATCATCGTGTACGTACACATCTCGTGTACCGCCGTCGTCGATCCGAGTGGATTCCTCCCGCGGGATCCCAAGCGTGTTCCCAAGGGCGTTCCCCGTCGCCCGCCTGGGTACGGAGAATGGTGTCATGACCATCGTGCTTGGACAGCGTCCCAACGGAGAGCAGGGAGATTCCTTGTCTGCACGCAGGGCCGCCTGGGTCAAGCAATTCCAGAAGCCGGAACGCCGATGCGAGATCCCTGAAGGGCCCGCACCGGTGCCGCTGGCGGAGGTCCGGATGCATGTTCCGGACGCGGACCGTGACCGCTTGTCGCGACATTCCTCCCGAACCGACGGTTTGGTAGGGTTGTACGCGAACCGTATCGAGGCACAACGTGCCCGTCGCATGACAACAGGCCGGCGATTGCGCGCGGACGGCACCGCGCAGTCACGACCGCAGACAGTCGTGCGCGAGACGATGGCGATCGGTCGGGGGACCGATGCGCATTACCAGCGCTTGTACCCGTCCCGGGAGGTCCCGGGCGTGGGGGAGTTGAGAGAAGGGGTATCGATGAGGGTCACCGCCGGGTCTTCCGCAGTTCGTGATGCGCTCGACGCGTTGCGGCCGAGTGCTGTTTACCAGTCGGTCCGCAGGACCTGTTCGAGTGCGCTCAACGCGCCTCGGCTCCAGGCTCCCCGCCGGGCCGTGATCGCCTCGATGATGGCGTTCGCGCTCGTCATTGCCGGTGCGGCGACGTCCGCTTATGGCCAGCAGCGCTATGAAGTCCGCCCGGGCGACACCATCGAGTCGATTGCCGCCGAATTCGGCGTCGATCCGGAAGGCATCTATCGCTCCAGCTACATGCCGAACGGTTGGACGGTGGAGCCGGGCCAGGTCATCATCATCCCGGAGCCGGGGCAGTCTCCGGCCGAGGCCGCCCAGATGGCGGCCGAGCGCGAGGGCACCAGCCCATGGGTGATGGGCGCGCACTGGGTCGAGTATGGCGACACCTACAACAGCATCGCCGCCGAGTGGGGCGTCAACGTCGATACGTTGATCAGCTTCAACGCGCACATGGCCCCGACGAACCTCATCCCGGGCGAGCGCGTGCTCATCCCATGGGAGCGTGGTGACAGCACCATGTCGACCGCGGCGACCTCCGCCCCGATCGTCTCGCTGCCGGTCCCGAACTTCGCGCAGACGCGCAATCTCAGCTGCGAGTTCGCGGCAACCTACGCGGCCACGGCCGCGTTCGGAGCGGGCGTGTCGGAGCAGACGTTCATCAACAGCACCCCGATCACGCTGAACCCGCATTACGGCTATCGCGGCAACATCGACGGCTGGTGGGGCAACACCACCGACTACGGCGTGTACGCCGAGGCGCTGGTCCCGACCCTGAACGCGCATGGCTACTATGGCGAGGTCATGTACACCGAGGGTGAGGTCGGCCCGCTCATCTCGCACCTGGACGCAGGCCACCCGGTCGTGGTGTGGCTCGGCTTCTGGGGGGATACGCGCGAGGTGCTGCACGACGAGGACACCTACTCGGTGTTCGCCGGCATGCACGTCGTGACCGTCACCGGCTACGACGACAGCGGCGTCTTCGTCATGGATCCTGCCAAGGGGTCCACGGACCACTACGACTGGGCGACATTCCAGGAGCTGTGGTCGGTCGTCGATGGCATGGGGCTTGCCGTTTATCCGATGTAGATCGGTCTCTCCCCGATTCATTGCACACCAGACTGAAAACGACCCGACGCCTGGCTGGAGGCGCCGGGTCGTTTTCATGTGGGGCGACGAGCGCCGCAGACCAGCTCCGGCGGTACGGGGCGTTATGCGCTACGCGCTCTGGGGTGCTGGCTCCCGCGAGTCGATCGTGCGGATCGTCCGATTCCCGACCACCATGACGAGCACGGCTGCGAGGATTGCCGAGATGCCAGCGAAGGTGCCGCGCAATCCTACGGAGTCCAGCACGGGGCCGACGGCGATCATGCCGAGCGGCGAGGCGACCATCGCCCCGGCCGAGATGACGCCCACGACCCGACCGAGCAGGTTCTGGGGTGTCTCCTTCATGATGATCGTGAAGACCATCGGGTTCACCAGCCCGGAACCGAGCGAGCAGAGCAGCAGGATCGCGATGCTCCAGCCGAGGGAAGGGACGGCGATCAACCCGGCGACGGGGAGCGAGATCAGCGCGACGGACGCGAACATCTGCGTGCGCTTCGAGAGCTTGTCCCCGATCACGCCATAGAGCACCGAGCCGATCAGCATGCCGACCCCGTAGGACGCCGAGAGGACGCCGAGGGCGGCTGCGGAGTCGTAGACGGTCTTGGCGTAATACGGAATGACCACGCCGAAGAGCGGGCTGTACACGCCGTTGACGACCAGCGACACCATGATGATCGTGCGGATCAGGGAGTTGTCCAGGACGTACCGGAGTCCCGTCTTGACGTCGCCCAGGAGGGATGCGCCGCTTGGCGGGTTCACGCCGAGGTCCGGGATGAACAGGGTCATGGCGAGCGCCGAGATCCCGAACGCAATGGCGTTGAACCAGAGCACGTTCGTCGCGCCGATCAGGCCGATCAGGATACCGGACGCCGCCGCGCCGATGATCGACGACATCGACTGGCTCACGCCCATGGCGGAGTTGATCCGCTCGAGGGGCATCCCGGCCCGTTCGGCCAGGCGCGGAAGCATCGTGCTCCGGGCGGTATGGCCCGGCGTGTCGAAGATGGCGCCGAGGAACATCAGGAGCAGGAGAAGCGGGAACGAGAGCACGTCCAGCATGAACAACAACGGTACGAGCGCGACCGTGGCGCCGCTCATCACGTCGGAGAAGACCGACAATCGGCGGGCGTTCATCCGGTCGGCGACGGCTCCGCCAAAGAACGACATGAACACGGAGGGGAGGAGCGTGACCGCGGCGGTGATGCCGGTTTGGGAGGCGCTTCCGGTCAGCGTCAGGACGAACCAGGGCACGGCGATGGCGGTCATGTTGTTGCTGATGGCGGAGATGAAGCTGGTCGCCACCATCGTCGTGACCGGGCGCTTTTGCGCCGAAAACAGGGACCCGTTTCCCTGTGCGGTCACCTCGTCGGTGATCATGTCGTGAGGTCTCCTCATGGGGACCCGGAGCGCTGGACGTGATACCCGGCGCTCCGGGGCATGTTAGCGGGTGGCCTGAGCGACTCGGGCCGTCGGCCGGAGCGGCAGCGTGGCTCGCTGCTGGTGTCCGCGGATGCGCTCGCCGGCATGGATCAGCATCTGGCCGATCATCTCACGGATGGCGGCGACGTCGCCCGGCTGGCGGGCGGCCTTGATGCCGTCCCGGACGATCTCCTGGCGTCCCCGGATCTGGTAGACGGCATGGTCGGGATGGATCGTGTTCATGGAGACTGCCTCGTTCTTTTCCTGGATACGCGGAGATTCGAGAGACAGGGACCCCCTGCGGGTTGCCGCCCGCTTGCGCGGGACCGGTCATCCGCCGTTCGTGACCTGTTTGTGGAAGGAGCGGTGCTTACGGGCACCGCTCTCCCGTGATCGGTATCAGGACTGCTGGTCGTCGAGCTGTGCCAGCGCCTCGTCGACCGACAGCTCGCCGCGCTGTACGGCCTGGAGCAGGCGCAGGCGTCGCTCGGAGCTGGTCTCCGGCTTCTCCGGCGCCTCGGGCGGCGTCGGCGGCAACGGAGCGGTCTCGGCTCCCGCCGGGGAAGCCGGCGGCTCCGGCTTCTCGGGCTGCGCAGGCATCTCCGGCATGGGCTCGGTCGGCGCCGTCGCTGCCGGCTCGGGTGCTTCCGGCGCGGAGAGCGTCACATCGATCGGCTGCGTCTCGTCGCCCGATGTCTGGCGCTCCTGATACCGGCGATCCCCGGCAGCATCGAGATCGTTGACGAACTTCGAGACGCGCTGGCTGATGTCCTTCAGCCAGGTCTTGGCGCGCTCCCAATCGGCGTCGACGGTAATGTTCGGGCCGGTCGACTCGTCGGTAGCAGCATCTTCGTGCCGGGCATCCTCGGTGACGTCCTTCGGCATGCTCTCGGTGCGGGCTTCGAGATCGCCGGAGATCACGCCGTTCGCCTTCAGGCTGCCGGACACCGTCTTGACGCTGATCTTCGGGCCACCTTCCTGTCCACGAAGCGTCCAGGCGCGTTTGCCGGACCCCTTGGTCCAGTCACCCTCCACGGACGCATCGCCGCTCATCGAGCGGAAGGAGAGGGAGGCGCCGCTGGCCGGCAGGGCCGTCGTCAGCCGCATATCGCCGCTGACGGAGTCGAAGGTGTATTCCGCGTCGTTGTTCACCACCGCGTTCACCGTGACCGTGCCGCTAACCGTGGTTACGCGGGCGTTCTTCAGCGTGAAGTCGCGGATGGAGATATCGCCGCTGACGGAGCGGAGCGCCGCCCAGGCGTCGCCTCCCTCCACCGAGATATCGCCGCTGGCGGTATTGGTCTCGAGGCTGCCCTTCAGCGAGTGCGCCTCGACGTCGCCACTGGCGCTGTGGGCCGACACTTTTCCCTCCAGGCGCTCCAGGTCGATATCGCCGCTGGCTGTCGCGACGGAGACGCTGGCGTCGAGATCCTCGATCTTCACATCGCCGCTGGTGGTGCGAACGGAGACCGACGAGCCTTCCGGCAGGTTGCGCGGGATGAGCACGTCGATGTCATAGGAGATGTCACCAGCGAAGCGCATCTTCTTGAAGTCCCAGTCCTCGGCGCGGAAGCCGTCCTTGAGCTGGGTCTTTACCTTCTGGGCGATGTCGGACACGGTGTTGCCGACCTGCCAGGACGGGCGGAAGGAAATTGTGTTGCCGTCGACCTCGAAGACCACGTTCTCGTCCACGTCGCCGTTGGCGTTGCCACGGGAGCGGAGGTGGAAGCCGTTGATGACGATGTCGCTTCCGTCGGTCCGGCGCACGCGTACCTCACCGTCGTGGTTGCTGACCGTCAGGCGGACTGGTTTGGTCGGGTCAAAGCTGGCAGTCCGGGTGAAGTCGGCCGTGCTTCCGCCGGGGACGATAGAGTTCTGGCTCATGGTTGAGGTTCCTTTCCTGCGTATTGCTTCTGTCCTGGACCGCCCGTGCGATCCGGTGGCTGACTAGCGCGGTTCGACCATGATCTGGACGCGATCCTGGCCGTTTTCGATATCGACAAGCGTTCCGACGTAGCCTCCCTCGATCTGGCTCTGGAGGGCCGAGAGGTCTGGCACGCGTCCCGGCGCGAACCGGTTCGCCATGCTGACGATCGTGTTGACCAGTCCCAGCGGGAGCGTGATGTCGACGTCGGTGCGCTTCGTTCCGACATCGGTGACCTTGATGCGGATATTGCGGGGACCCGGTGCCTGTTGCCGCGTCTGGGCGCGCTTGCGGTCCGTGCGATCCAGCGCTTCCAGGAGGCGGGCCGCTTCCTCGGGGGAGATGGATTGGTCTTCCACCATCTTGAGGATCTGCAGCCGTTCCTCGCCGGAGTTGCCGGGAACGCCGGATAACATGCTCATCGCATGCTCCTTTCTCCGAGACTGGCCAGTTTCAGGGCCGCCTCCTCGGACGAGATCTCTTTCTTGCGTAGCTGCTCCAGGATCGTCCGGCGCTCCTCGCGAACCTGGCTCGGGCGGAGCCGGCCTTCAGCCGCAGGATAGCCGAGGGATGTCACGACGTCGTCGAGCCGGGACTTGACGGTCGGATAGGAGATACCGAGGTCCACCTCGATGTCCTTGATGACGCCGCGGTTGCGGATGAACGACTCGAGGAAATCGAGATGATCGCCGGACAGCCGGGACAACGCGTGGAGGACGAAGTGCCCTTCGATGGCCGTGCCGCAGCTATCGCATTCCATACGGGTGATATGCAGCATCTCGCCGCACACCGGGCAATCGCCCTGGGCGAGCCGCTCCTGTCGCTGCGTTCGTGAAGATTCGGTCACGTCAGTACTCCTGTGTCGTTCCGGCGCCTCCCGGCACCCTTGTTGGCCGGGAGGTCCGTTACTCGGGGCATCCAGGGGGGTCTGGCTGATGCCCTGATACAGGCATACTAAATCGTCGAATCAAGAATGTCAATATCAACATTGAAAATCTTAATACCGATGTTGAATATCACGATTCTGTCACGGCGGGGTGTCGCCAATGCCACAACCCGGGCGTACAACCCGGGGTGATGGCGGCAAAACCGGTATACTCACGCCAGAACGATGGAGTGCGTGCAGGTGATCGAGGCCGGTGATGATACCGGCCGCTGCGAGTGGAGGAGCGTCGCGAGATGGTCGGATTGAATGTCGGGGACACGGTGCGGGTCCAGCTGCCCCGTGGCACGAACAAGCGTGGTGTGGTCACCATCCATCCGATGTACGTGACGTCACAGGAAGCGAAGTTCGACGGCGCGACCGGCACGATCACAGATATCAAGCCGGACGGCACGCATAACATCCCGCTCTACCTCGTTGACTTCAAGGGGCACGAGAACCGCGTGGCGATCCCGTGGACGGCACAGTGGTTCCGGCAGGATTTCCTCCAGCGGGTCGGTGAGCCGGCCAAGGCTGGTGTCGCCAGCGCAAAGCCCACCTCGGCCGGTGTCGCCGAGCAAGGGGAAGAGGTCTATTCGCAACCAGACAAGGTCGAGCCCACGCGCTCGCGGGACGAGTACCCGCCGAAGGAGTAGCGAGCGTCGCAACGAGCTGACCATCAAAAGGGGCGCCCAGCGGGCGCCCCTTTTTACATGCCTCTAGTCAGCGACCGATGCCGCCACCTCCGGACCGTCCGGCATCTCACCGATGGATGGGATTGAGGACGCCCACACGACTCCGGCGGCGAGCGCCATGATGCCCACCGAAACGAAGAGCGCGACGTGGACCGAGAAAACCTGGCCGATCACGCCGCCAAGCAACGAGCCGGTCAGCTGCGCGCCGCCGACGAGGGTCAGCGTCGATGAGGAGACCCGGCCCATGAGGTGATCCGGCGTCAGGGCCTGCCGCAGGCTGAAGCGGTTGACGTTAAAGACCTGGAGCGACATCCAGGCGGCCAGCTCCGAGAAGACGATGAGCGGGAGCGCATACTCCGGCACGAGGATCGCCATGGGCACGAAGAGGTTTGCGACCCCGAACGCACCCGCGCTCCAGAGAACCGTGCGGCCGACGCCGAACCTGGTAGCCAACGGCGCGGCGACCATGCTGGCGACGAGCGCGCCGACGCCACCCGAGGCATAGACCAGACCGATGCCTCGCGACGAGAGGCCGAGGTCCTGCGCCATGTACAGCACGTAGACCGACATGAACATGTTGCCGCCGAGGTTGATCACCATCGAGCTGGTGGTGAGCGGGCGGACGATTCGCGAGCCCATCAGCTCGCGCAAGCCTTCCCGGACTTCCTCTATCAGCCGTGTCGGGCTGGTGACGTCGCGTTCCCGGCGCACCTCCGGCTTGCGGATATGCTGCAGGAACCACGCGGACATCCCGAACGTTGCGGAGGTGATCGCCATCACCACCGGTCCGGACAACCATGCGATCAGCGTCCCGGCAAGGGCCGGGCCGGTGACCTGCGCCAGGGAGACGCTCGCCATGAGCTTGCCGTTGGCATCCGCAAGGTGCTTGCGCTCGACGAGGCTCGGGATGATTGCCGACCAGGCGGCGTTGAAGAAGACGGTTTGGCAGCCTTCGATGACCGCGACGAGCAACAGCAGTTCTATTGAGAGGACGTCGAGGAACCACGCCGCCGGGATGACGGCGTAGGTGAGCGCGCGGCCGATATCGGTCACGATCATGATCGGCTTGCGGGGGAGGCGATCTACCCACGCGCCGGCGAAGAAGCCGATGACGAGGCGTGGCGCCTGCCCGGCCGCCGTCAGGAGGCCCATCTGCAGGGGCGAGGCGTCCAGCACGAGCGCAGCGATGAGCGGGATCGCCAGCAAGCCGAGCTGGGATCCGAACTGGGAAATGGTTTCAGCAGACCATAGATGAAGGAAGTCGCGGTTCGACCAGAGGGTCGACCGCCTGGAGAAAATGCGTTGTCGAAGATGCACAGGAACAGCTCCCGCAAAGTCGGGAGAGCAGGGCGCCTGTTCTCCCGCTGCCCATTAGCGCCGAACGAGGAGGGCAGCGGCTGTTATCCGTAGAACGGAATCCAGTCAGTTGTGGCGCTCAGGCGAGCGCAGTTGTTCTTGCGCATAAGGGAGTGTCCCTGCAACGAACCTGCGAACGGTATTCCGGTTCAGGAGTGTAGCAAATGCCGCCCGGAATTGATACCTGGAGCTCCAGGACAGGGTTATCGCGTGTAGTAATGACGTTTCAGCCAGGCGCTGAGACCGCCTAGCCCGGGATAGATGATGCGCTCGGTGATATTGGCCTGATCCAGCTTGTCGCGGACCTCCCACTTGAGCTCCGCCGGGATTATGATCTCACGGGCAGTCACCGAGTTGGCGTCCAGCCATTCGTCCAGCAGCGCCGTCGGGCTCGACATCAGCGAGAACAGCGCGTACTGGTTCACGATCCGGGAGTCGAGCGCGGGCGGCTCCAGCCAGACGACGAAGTCGCCGGGCAAGGTGTCGAAGTCCTCGATCCGCCTGGATGCCTCTTCCAGCATCTCCGCCGTGAAGAGGTGGGCGCCCTCCTTCCGCAGGATCTGCGACAGCTCCGCGGGCAGGTAGCGCCCTGTCTCCTCCCGGTCGACACACCAGACGATGGCATCGTCGTCCATCAATGCCAGGTCGGATGTCGCGAAATGGAGCGCGGTGTAGGGGGAGAAGGTCCAGTCGAGGAGACGGGTGGGAAGGCCGTAATGCTGGCCGATCGCGAGCCAGTGCCACACGGAATCACCGGCGTTGACATCGTGCAGGGCGTACTTGCGGAAATTGCGGATCAGGTGCTTTTCCTTGGCGGCGTAGTCGCCTCCAAGCCGCATGAGACCGGTCGCCATCTGCCGGGCGGCAGTTGTTGGCACGCCTCGGTAGACGAGATTGGACCGGAACCGGTTCAGGTGCGGATCCGGGGGATAGTCGAAGAGGAGTTGCTGCAGCTCGAGCCAGCTTGACGCGACTTCCCGGATTGCCATACTCGCCTCCTTGCCCCGGAATGTTTGTCCTTCGTTCCATTCACAGTATGCGACGCCGGGGCAGCAGCGAGGAGCGTTGCTTCACGCCGGCACTATACTTCCGACAGAGAAGCGGGCTGTTCTGCCCGCCATGTGACGATGCAGAAAGCGCGTTTTGTGATCGAGATCGAGTTCCTGGGTACCGGCACCTCGACCGGGATCCCCGTCATTGGATGCGACTGCGAGGTCTGTCGCTCGGACGACCCGCGTGATACCCGGCTGCGGACATCGGCGTTGATTCGCGTCGATGATGTCACGCTGCTGATCGACACCTCGCCGGATTTCCGGTACCAGATGCTCCGGAGCGGCGCTCGCCGGATCGACGCCCTGCTCTATACGCACATGCACGCCGACCACACGGCCGGCATCGACGACATGCGCCGGTTCAATGCCCTCCAGCAGGAGTGGATCCCGGCGTATGCCCCGGCGAACGCGGCGAAGGACCTGCGACAGCGCTTTGGCTATGCGTTCGAGGACAATTTTCCTGTCCTCGGGATGAAGCCGGACCTCGAGCTGCACGTCCTCGACGGGGCGGAGCCGTTCGACGTGAAGGGCGTGGCGATCCAGCCGATCCCGATCAACCATGGGACATTGCCGATCGTCGGGTATCGCGTGGGGTCGGTTGCCTACCTCACGGACGTGAAGACGATCCCGGAGGAGTCGATACCGTATCTCCAGGACCTGGACGTCCTTGTGCTGACCGCGCTGCGCCGTTTCAATCACCCGGCGCACATGACGCTGGACGAGGCGTTGGCGACGGTCGAACAGTTGCGGCCCGGGAGGGCGTACCTGACCCATATCGCCCACGAGATGGGTCTCCATGCCGAAATCCAGCCGATGCTGCCGGAGGGCGTCGAGCTCGCGACGGACGGGTTGGTGGTCAGCACTCCCGTTTCCTCTTCCGCCGGGGCGACGGACCGGAGCTGACGGCACGGGAGTTGCCCTCCCCGGACGCATTGACTGTTTCCGGGAAAGGGGTTGATGGTGTCGTTGCAGGACGTCGGGTAGTGGCTCGCTACCGGGCTCGAGTGCGTGGGCGTGCTCGTCATCGTAGGGGGTATTATCTACGCCCTGATCGCCTGGCTCCGTGGCGAGCGGCTGGAGGCTGACCCCTCGGCGTACGCATTCTTCCGGAGACATGTTGGACGGGCCATCATCCTGGGACTGAAATTCCTCGTCGCGGGGGATATTATCCATACCGTCGCCACCCCGCTGACCTTCGAGAGCCTGGGACTCCTCGCGATCCTGATCGCGATACGCTCGTTCCTCAGTATCGAGATCGAGATGGAGCTGGACGGTCGCTGGCCATGGAAGAAGGACGCGCCGGCGGCGCACGATGCGCAAGGAAACTGATTGGCTTCTATGGAACACATCGCCATTATCTCGGACGTCCACGGCAACATGACCGCGTATGAGGCGGTCCTGGCAGATATCGACGCCCGAGGAATCGAACGGATCTTCAATCTCGGCGATGTCTTCGGAAAGGGGCCGAACGGGTCCGCCGTGGTCGCGACGACCCGCGAGCGGTGCGAAGCAACTGTCCTCGGGAACTGGGACGTGCTGGCCCGAAAGCCTCGCGAGGAAGCCTGTCCGCCGTTGAGCTGGTGGCTGGACGAAATGTCTGGTGACGACCTCGATTGGGTTCGCTCGCTTCCGTTCTCGCTGGATCTCGAGCTTGGGGGATCGCGCATTCGCCTCTTTCATGCGTCGTCCGACAGTGTGTTCCATCGTGTCTTTCCCGATCCCGATGCCGAGGAATTCCGGGCAATGTTCGCCAACACCGAGGCGACCGGGGATGGACCGGAGCCGGATGTGGTGGTCTACGGCGATATTCACTGGGCATATATCAAGGAAGCGGATGGCAAGACACTGGTGAATGCCGGGAGTGTCGGGAACCCGCTGGACGAGCCGACCGCCGCCTATGCCATCCTGGGCAACGGGGCTGCGGAGGACGGTGTCCAGGTCGAGATCGTGCGCGTGCCGTACGACATCGAGCGTGAGATCGGGATCGCTGCCGAGATGGGAATGCCGGAGCTGGAGGCGTACGCCGTCGAGTTGCGAACGTCCGTGTATCGCGGGATCCAGGCGCGATCCAGCTGATGTGATGCCGGGAAACCGGACGCCTCCTGTCACCATTCCCTCGTATGATGGGCGTATCGACATCGTTGCATCGCGATTACGCGACCTGTTCCCGGTTACCGGAATTACGAGAGGCGCTCATCATCCATGCCAACGCGAGAGCTTGCGGCGAGGGAGCCGTCCGTCCAGTCGTCGGCACCCGAAGTCGCGTCACGCCGTTTCGGGGCCGGAATCCTGCCTGAGCTGGCCGGCCTGGCCGTCGTTGTGGTCTGGGGCTCGACGTTCACCCTCACCAAATCGGCGTATGAAGAGGTCCAGCCGCTGGCGTTCGGCTTCGTCCGCTTTATCGGCATTGTCCTGATCGCGTTCGCTGTCCTCGCCTTGCAGGCGCGTCGGACCGGTGGCGTCGACTGGTGGCGGATTCGCCGGGCGGACCTGCCGCTGTTCGTGATGACGGGGCTGTGCGGCTACACGTTCTACCAGCTCGGGTTCATGCTCGGGCTGGAGCACACGTCGCCGTTCTCCGGTGCGTTGATGATCTCGCTCCAGCCGATCGTGACGCTCGGCCTGGTGACGCTGCTCGGCGAGCGCCAGCCGGCACTGGTCTGGCTTGGCGTGCTGGTGTCGCTTGCGGGCGTGGCGATGTTCCTCGCCAACGGCGAGGGCGATAGCCAGTTGCTCGGCAACGTGATCTCCTTCCTCGGCGGGGCCTCGTTCGCGCTCTACCAGGTGTTCAATCGTCGCCTCGTCCGCGAGTATCCGCCCGCGACCTATTCGGCGTACTCGACGTTGTTCGGCGCCATCCCGCTCCTGCTGATCGCGATGCCACAGGCGACGAGCCAGGACTGGGGCGCGGTCAGCCTCGAGACGTGGCTCGTCATCCTCTATATGTGCGTCTTCCCGGTGTACCTGGCGTACATCGTCTGGGCATGGGTGATCCGCACGCGCGGAGTCGCGATCGCCGGCCTGACGCTCCTCGTGCCGGTGATGGCCGGGACGCTGTCGATCCTCTTCTATGGGGAGGAGTTCGGCCCGCTCAAGATTGTCGGCGGCGCGCTGGCGCTGGCCGGCATGCTCGTCATGCAGCAGGCGAATCGGCGACAGCGTGCCTGATCGTGGTCGCCGGAGGCAGGGGGTGTGACGGAGAATCGGGATCTCCATATGGAGGGTATCCCCCGCGTGAGGGCGGGGCGACGGCACTAGTCTGGCCACATTGATCTGAATGGATGTTTGGAGGTGTGGTCGATGAGTGCAACAGGACGGCGGAATCCCGTACCGGAATCGCTCCGTCAGGCGGCAATGTGGTTCACCCTGGCGGTCATAGCCGGTATCGCCGAATCAGCGATCAGTGTCGTTGATGGTGTCTTCCTCAATACCGGCACGTATTCATCGGGCGAAATTATCGCCAACGTCGCGGTCCGGGTCATCGTCTATGGATCGGTCCTGGTCATCATCAGGTACCTGCGGCAGGGAGCCCGGTGGCCCTCTCACGCGCTCACCCTTGTCCTGGGCGTCCTGGGCATGGGATCGCTGGTCGTTCCCTATCTCCTGTGGCTCGGCGACGGGAACTCAGTGATCGCGGGGATCAAGGGGCTCGATGCTGTTGGAGCGCTCTTTGCCGGAGTACGAGTGGCGCATGTGGTCTTCGTGGTTCTTGGATTGCTTTCGCTCTACGCAGGTCCCTCCCGGCGATACTACCGACGTGAAGGAGTTGCTTCCTCCTGAGCTCGCAATTCCCGTTCTCGTTGGCGAACTGCGCCATGTCGGTTATCGCTAACCTGCTAGAATCCCCGATGTGAAGATTGCGCTTGTTTCGCCATACAGCATGCACAAACCCGGCGGAGTGGCCGAGCATGTTGCCCATTTGCGTGATGAGTTCCGGCGCCTTGGCCATACCGTGAAGGTGATGGCTCCCCGTGGGCCGCGTGGCGGACTCGAGGTTGGCGAGGATTACTACGGCATTGGCCGCTCCATCACGATCCCCGGCAACGGCAGCAAGATGCGCCTGACGTTCGACGTCACGCTGTACGCCGACGTCAAGGCGATCATGAAGCGTGAGCAGTTCGACGTCGTGCACCTGCACGAGCCACTGATGCCGGTGTTGCCGTACATGGTGCTGCTCAACTCGACCGCCGTGAACGTAGCGACGTTCCACGCCTACACGCCGAACCAGCCCTGGTACACGGCGTTCAAGCCCTACATGTCTTTCGTGCTTGGCCGGGTCGACGGGCGGATCGCCGTGTCGCCGCCGGCGCGAGAGCTGGCGAACAAGTATTTCGAGGGCGACTACACGGTCATCCCGAACGGCATCGATGTCGGTGCATACGGGCCGCACATCGAGCCGTTCCCGTGGGCCAACGACGGGCGCAAGCGCATCCTGTTCGTCGGCCGGTTCGAGGAGTCGCGCAAGGGGTTCAAGTACCTGCTGCGCGCGCTGCCGCTGGTGCAGCAGCAATTCCCGGACGCGAAGCTGATCGTCGTCGGCGGCGGCCGCCCGGAGAAATTCGAGGGGCTCATGGAGCGCTACGGCGTCCACGGCGTCGAGTTCAAGGGCTTCGTATCCAATGAGGACAAGGCGCGATACTATGCCAGTTGCGACGTGGCCTGCGTGCCGTCGACGGGCAAGGAGAGCTTCGGCTACACGGTTGTCGAGCCGATGGCGGCCGGGAAACCGGTGGTCGCGAGCGATATCGCTGGCTACGCGAGCGTGATGACGTCGGGCCGGAACGGCATTTTGGTCGAGCCGCGTGACCCGCAGGCGCTTGCGCTTGCGCTTGTCCGTGTGCTGGCCGATCCGGACCTGCAGCAGCGGCTTGGCGCGCAGGGCATGATCGACGCGCAGCAGTATGCATGGCACCGGGTGGCTGCCCGGGTGCTCGAGGAATACCAGGCGTCGGCCGAGCGGGCGCAAACCGCATCCTGGCGGCGTGAGGTCCGTTAGTTGGTGGGGAAGCCGGCGTTTGCCGGGGGGATGGACCGCGTGAGGAACAGGCGATGATCTCGGAGCGTATCGGGACGTGGGTCCGGCACTATATGCTCCATGTGGGGTCCTTTTTTGCGAAGTTTGGCATCACGCCGAATATGGCGACGCTCATCGGGCTGGCGCTCAATGTTGTTGTGGCGATCATCCTCGGTTTCGGCCACCCGATCATCGCCGGCGTGCTCCTATTGCTCGCCAGCGCGTTCGACATGGTTGACGGCGCGATCGCCCGCGCGACGAACACGATCTCCGCATTCGGCGGCTTCTTCGACTCGACGATCGACCGGTATTCCGAGATCGTCGTCTACGTCGGGTTGCTGGTCTGGCTGAACACGACGTCGGACGACCATCTCGGGTCGTTCCTGACGCTGGTCGCCGCGACCGGCGCGCTGATGATCAGCTATGCCCGGGCCCGGGCCGAGGCGATCGGGTACGGCGCGTCCGTCGGGTTGGTGGCGCGGCCGGAGCGGGTGGTCCTGCTCGCGATCTGCCTCATCATCAAGCAGCCGATGTGGGCGCTCTGGATCCTGGCGATTCTGACACACGTCACCGCGATCTGGCGCATTATCCATGTCTACCGTCTTGCGGCGGCGGACGGCGAGATTCACTCCAAGAAGCAGGCATCATGACCGAGGGAGAGCAGGAACCGAAGAAGATCGTTGTACCCGGATCAGGAGGGTATGACGATGATGACGGCGAGGTCCTGGTTCGTCCGGAAGATATCGAGTCGACGTCGCGCTCCTGCCTCGCGATCATCGTCATCCTGATCCTCATCGCCGCGATGATCTGCGCGTTCCTCGCCGTTCAGCCGTTCCTGGATTAGCGTCGTGCTCGTGATGGCGTGCTCCCTCCGTATCGCCGCATCTCCTGTGCGGAGCTGGTGTGAACGCCGCACGCACGGTGCGGCGGTACGCAGAAGCGGCACACGGAAGCTGGCCATCGCCGCAGCTGCGAGGGGCGACTGTACACGATGACAGCTTCCCTTTGGACTCCTGACGGCCCGAACCTCGTCATCCACGGCGACAACGCCGATATCCTTCAGCAGTTTCCGGACGGCGCGTTCAGGCTGATCTATCTCGACCCGCCGTTCAACACCGGCCGCGCCCAAAAGCGACGATCGATCCGCACCGTGCGTTCGGAGAACGGCTCCCGTATCGGATTCCAGGGCAAGGCGTACGAGACGATCCGCGGCACGGTGCTTGGATACGATGACGCTTTCGCCGATTACTGGAGCTTCCTCGAGCCGAGGCTGGAGGAGGCGTGGCGCCTGCTCGCGGATGACGGGACGCTCTACCTGCATCTCGACTACCGCGAGGTCCACTACGCGAAGGTGCTGCTGGATGCGCTCTTCGGCCGGGAGTGCTTCCTGAACGAGATCATCTGGGCCTACGACTACGGGGCGCGAACGAAGAAGAAGTGGCCGTCGAAGCACGACACAATCCTCGTCTACGTGAAGGACCCGGCGCACTACATCTTCAACGCGGACGACGTCGATCGCGAGCCGTACATGGCGCCTGGTCTTGTCACGCCGGAGAAGGCCGCGCGCGGGAAGCTCCCGACGGATGTCTGGTGGCACACGATCGTGTCGCCGACCGGGAAGGAGAAGACCGGCTACGCGACCCAGAAGCCGGAAGGTATCCTGCGCCGGATCATCCAGGCGAGTAGCCAGCCGGGCGATTGGACGCTCGATTTCTTTGCGGGAAGCGGCACGACCGGCGCTGTCGCCGCGAAGCTGGGACGCCGGTTCGTGCTCGTGGACGAGAACCCGGAGGCGATCGAGGTCATGCGGACGCGGTTCGCCGGGATTCCCGAGGCGGAGCCCCTTCGGTTCGTGCCGTAGGGACCGGGCGAGCCGCCCCACGAGGGGGCGGCTCGCTGCGCTTCTGACGATCCTGCTGGATGCTATTCAACGGTGAGCGGGATCATGAAGATCTCGTTCATGCCGTAGCCCTTCGCATTCCACGGAATCGAGAATGGCTGGTTGAGCCCTCGGGCGTCGGTGGCCCGGGAGGCGAGCGTCGCCTCGCCGGATGCGGCCTCCCAGTCATACTCGAAGCGCACCCACGAATACGGCCCTGCCTCCTGCGTGATCTCCGCCTCTTCCCAATTCTCGCCGCCGTCGGTGCTGACCTCGACGCGGGCGATGCCACCGTGGCCCGACCATGCGAAGCCGAACACCTTCTGCGCGCCCGCCTGCGTCGATGAGTCCGGATCGTGGGACGTGATTACGGACTTCGGCCCGAGCTCCGTCACCGGGCGTAGTATCGACCCATCCTCATCGATATAGACGTAGCTCTCGGTGTTGAACTCGCCATCGAACGGATGGTCGATGACCTCGAGGTTGACGACCCACTTGGTCGAGGCGATGCCGCCCCATCCGGGAACGAGCAGGCGGAGTGGCCCGCCGTTCGGGTTCGGGATATCCTCGCCGTTCATGCTCCAGACGATCATGGTGGCAGGATCGAGCGCCTTCGCGAGCGGCAACCCGCGCCGCATCCCCTCGAAGTCGCCCCCTTGGGAAACCACGTCAATGGCTCCCTCCTGCACGCCCGCGGCACCCAGCAGGTCCGCGACCCGGATGCCCTCCCACTCGGCGTTGCCGATGCCGCCGTGGATCCAGGGCGTCCCGGAAGGCGGTTGCGGATCGGTCCCGAAGCGTCCACGCCCGTTGCCGGAGCACTCGATCCACGCGGTGATCGTCGTCGACTCCATTTTCTTCAGGTCATCGATGGAGAGCTCCAGCTCGCTGTCGACGAGCCCTGTGATGGTCAGGCGCCAGTCTTCCGGCGAGACATCGACGGTGAACGGGCCGTTTGCGCGAACGAAGAAGCGGTCATTCGGGGTCAGAAACTCGTCATAGCCGGACATCGGCATCTCGAACGAGCTGCCATGGTTGATCAGGTCCGGGCTCTTGCCCGCATCGATCAACTGCTGGGGGAGGCCTTCGGGAGTCGCGTCCTGCGCGGCGCCCCGCAGCGCGGGCATGGCGGAGGTGGCGATCCCGGCGGCCGCGAGGCCCCCGACGAGTCGCCGTCGATCGATACCGAACGGGCGGTCGGATGACAGGGCGGGGAAATCCCTGGACATGGGGCGCTCCTTCCATCGAGTGGCTATGGCTTGTGGTCGATGTGTCCAGTGTAGGGGATGACAGGGTGGGCGTGAAGATCGTGATCTATTCCACGAATTGGCCGGCGCTGCCCTTGATTCCATTCCGAGATGGTCGATACTTGTGAATAAGTATTCATGTAACGGAGGCATCATTGGCGCGACCGAGAAAAATCGACCAGATAACCGAGAGTCGGGATGACGCCTGTGAGGACCGGATCGTCCATGTGGACGCGGTGCGCGAGGCGCGGGTCGGTATGCCCTCGGCCCATGAGGTCGCGTCGCTTTCCGCGATGTTCTCGATCCTCGGCGATCCCACGAGGCTTCGCATCATCGCCGCGTTGAGAGGGCGCGAGATGTGCGTCTGCGATATCGCGGCGTCGGTCGGCCAGAGCGAATCGGCCGTATCGCACCAGCTTCGGGTATTGCGCGAGCAGAATCTCGTCCGCGCCCGGAAGAATGGACGGCGGCGGTACTACGTGCTGGATGACGAGCATGTCGAGGATGTGATCCGGATGGCGCTCGCGCATGTGGCGCATGAGGATGGGGAGGGATCAGTCAGTGAGTAGCCACGCCGGGCACCGGCACGATCACCATGACCATCAGCACGCCCATCGCGGTGAGCGCGTTTCACCGAAGCCACTGACCATCGCGCTACTGATCACGACCGGCTTCATGATCCTCGAAGTGGTTGGCGGCCTGCTGACGAACTCGCTGGCGCTGCTTGCCGATGCGGGGCACATGCTGACCGATGCGGCCGCGCTGGCGCTGGCGCTGTTCGCGATCTGGCTGGCACGAAGGCCCGCAACGCCGGAGCGCTCGTTCGGCTTCCTTCGCGCCGAGGTGCTGGCCGCCTTCATCAACGCGGTGACGCTGGTGGTGATGTCGATCTTCATCTTCATCGAGGCGTTCAGGCGCTTCGGTGAGCCGCCGGAAGTCGACAGCGGCCCCATGCTCGCGGTCGCGTTCGCCGGACTGGCCGCGAACGCGGCATCGGCGTGGGTGCTGTCGCGTGGGGGTGGTCACCAGCACAACCTCAATACCCGCGGCGCATTCCTGCACGTTGTCGGCGACATGCTCGGATCCGTCGGGGCGATCGTCGCCGCTCTGGTGATGATGGCGACCGGTTGGTATCTCGCCGACCCGATCCTCTCCTCGATCATCGGGTTGCTGATCCTGCGCAGCGCGTGGTTCCTGTTGAAGGAGTCGGTCGACGTGCTCCTGGACGCTACACCGCAGGGCATCGACTCGAACGAGGTGCAGGGCGCGCTGGCGGAGGTCGACGGGGTCTGCGGAGTCCATGACCTGCACATCTGGACGGTGACGTCGGGCCTCGATTCGATGAGCGCCCACGTCCAGGTGAACGACACGCGCGAATGGAACGATGTTGTCGTTGACCTGACCGACGCGATGCGTGACCGCTTCGGCATCGCGCATGTCACGCTCCAGCCGGAGTCGTGCGGTGGTGGCGTCCATGTGACGACCGGGGAGTGCAGCCTCGACACCGTTGACGGACGCCGTGCCTGTATCACGGCGCTCGAGGAGGGTCACCATGTCGTGTCTGCACACGCCGGGCACCATCATCACTAGTCAGGGTGCCGGATACGCCTCGTCCAGCAGGGCGGCGAGCGATTCCTTCACGTCATCGTTGGCGAACGCTGCCTCCAGCGCATAGCGATTCACGCGACCGAAGTCTTCGAGCGTCCAGGCGAAGGTGTCGCGAAGGGCCTCGTACTCCTCGGTCAAGGAATTCGCGGTCACGCCGCGCGTATCGGTGCTGATGCCGAGGCGGACGCCCTGCCGGTAGAGTGCGTCGACCGGGTGCTTCTCCAGCGATCCTACCGCCCGGGTCTGGACATTACAGATCGGGCAGATCTCGAGGTGGATCCGCTCGTCACGGAGCCTCGCGACCAGGTCGGCATCTTCGATGCTCTGGACGCCATGACCGATGCGCTTCGTTCCGGTGTAGTCCAGCGCCTCGATGACGCTTGCCGCGCCGCCGGCTTCCCCGGCGTGGACCGTGACGCCCAGCCCCGCCGCGCGTACGGCGTGAAAGGCGGGGAGATGCGGCGTCAGCGGGTACGCGGTCTCGTCACCAGCAATGTCCAGCGCGGCAACGGGTGTGGTGTGCGCGAATTGGCGGACTAGCTCGCCGGTTGTCCGGCTCTGGACGGAGGTGTAGTCGCGCAGGGTGCAGAGGATGATCGATGCCTCGATCCCCGTGATCGAGATTTGGGTCGAGACCTCGTCGGCGACCGTGCGCACGACCTCTTCGGCGGCGAGCTCTCCTTCCGTATGGATCAGCGGGGCGAAGCGTAGCTCGGCGTAGATGACGTTCTCCTGCTGCATCTGGGCGAAGACGTCCTGCACGGCGATCCGCAGGGCCGCCTCGGTCTGGAGGAGCTTGCGGTAGTTGAAGGTGTAGGTGAGGTACTCGGCGAGTGATCCACAGTCACGCGGGGCCACGAAACGGGTTTCGTAGAGGTCGCGTGTGATGGTTGGGTCGATCGCGTGGACCGCATCGAAGCTGATCGCGCAGTCGAGATGGCTGTGGAGCTCGATTTTCGGCAACGAGCGAAGGTCCATTGGTGGATTCTCCTGGATGATCGGCGTCCGGAGCGCGGGTTGGCGTTCCGGGTTTACGTCGTGGTTACAGGCCCATGGCCCGTACGGCCCAAATGCCGCCGAAGCAGGCGAGGAGGCCAAGCAGGTTGCTGCCGAGGACATAGCCGAGCGCGGGGAGCCAGCGCCCGTCCTGCATCAACCCGACAGCCTCCCAGGTGTAGCTGCTGAATGTTGTGTAGCCGCCGAGGAAGCCAACGATCACCAGTTGGCGCCACATCGGGTCCGCGACGACGCGGTCGGTGAGGAAGGTGAAGAGCATGCCGATCAGGAAGGCGCCGGTCACGTTGACGATGCCGGTTCCCCACGGGAAGGCGGTTCCGAGATGAGCATGGATGAATCGACCCGCGACATAGCGCGCGTTCGCCCCAAGGAATCCTCCGATCCCGACCCACAGGTATTGCATCTCATCCTCCCGATCAATTCGCTTCCCAAAGAGTGTACGCTTCCATGCCGAACATGACTGAAGGAGGCAGGATGGAACGGTTGCAGGAGATGCACGACCTCGCCGTGCGCCTGGCGCGGGAAGCGGGCGACTTCGCGGTGGCACAGCTGGATGCCGACAACGGCATTCGCGGCAAGGGCGAGCGTGGCGATGTCGTGACGCTGGTCGATCATGAGGCGGAGCGGCGGATTATCGAAGGGATCCTCGGCACGTTCCCGGATCACGCCATCCTCGGTGAGGAGAGCGGCCATATCGGCCAGAACGACGCGCCGGTGCGATGGCTCGTCGATCCCTTGGACGGGACGAACAACTATGTGATGGGTATGCCTATGTTCGGGGTGTGTATCACGGCGCTGAAGGACGAGGAGCCAATCGTCGCGGTCGTGCATGAGAGTGTGCGGGGGATCACGACGTCGGCGATGGCGGGTCAGGGCGCGTTCCGGAACGGCAAACAGATCCGGCTGGGCGATGCAGTGCCGTTGCAGCGGGCAACGATCTCGTGGACCCAGGGGTACGGCATCACGCACGACGATCCGTTCCGGGCGCGTGTCGTCGACACGCTGGAGGCGAACACAAAGCGGGTGCTGCGGACATGGTCGCCTGCTATCGACTGGGGCCTGATTGCGGCGGGGCATGTCGGCGCGTTCGTGTCGTACCGGAACGAGCTGTGGGACCTCCTTGGTGGCGCGATGATCGTGCGGGAGGCAGGCGGCGATATCTACCGGGTGCCGGACGAGGTGCTGGACTGTGTGATCGCCGGGCATCCGGAGACGGTCGCGGCGTTACGGGATGCGCTGGCACTCTAGATCCTGCCGTATCGTCCGTACCTCGACACCACGCGCGCCTGATCATAGGATGAACGCGAGAGGAGGCCAGCGACACGATGGCAAGACAGACCGCCAACCGGCCGCGACAGCTTGTTGTCGGGCTGGTACAGACGAACTCGCAAGACAACCGGGACGCCAATATCAACGAAGTGATGGCCGGCATCGATCGTGCCGCCCGGATGGGGGCGCAGTTTGTATCGCTGCCCGAAACGTGGAACTACCTCGGTCCGGGACGTGGCGCGAAGAAGGCCGCCGAGGAGATTCCCGGCGAGCTGACGCGCATGTTGGCGGACAAGGCGCGCGAGCATAGCATCTGGCTTCATGCCGGGAGCGTGCTGGAAAAACACCCCGAGCACGATCGGCTGTTCAACACGACCGTCGTATTCGACCCGGTTGGGGATATCTGCGCGCGGTACCGGAAGATCCACCTCTTCGACGTCGACCTTGCCGGCCAGGCCGCGTTCCGCGAGTCTGACACGATCGAAGCGGGCGACGAAATCGTGACGTTCGACCTCGACGGGACGAAGGTTGGCCTTGCGATCTGCTACGACCTGCGCTTCCCGGAGCTGTTCCGGATCATGGCGCTCGAGGGCGCCGAGATCATCATGCTGCCGGCAGCGTTTACGATGGCGACGGGCAAGGATCACTGGGAACCACTGATTCGCGCGCGAGCGATCGAGAACTCCCTGTTCATGATCGCGCCGGCGCAGGTTGGGGAGCATCCGCCACACCGTCAGTGCTACGGACGGTCGATGGTGGTCGACCCATGGGGCGTGGTGCTGGCGCAAGCAGGTGATATCCCGACTGTGATCACCGCCACGCTGGAATTGGACGAGATCTCGCGGGTTCGGGCGCAGGTACCATCTCTTCGTAACCGGATGCCACAGCGGTATGTATGGCCGGACCAAACCGGTATGGGCGAGAGGACTGGTTGACGTGGTGGCATGCAGCGTGTAGTGTTAGCTGCAGGACGGAACCATTTCCGTCCGGACGCATAACTCCAACCGAACAGGGTAAAGGAGGTGATGCCCATGAGTAGCGATAGTACGGGCATCACGACGGAGGTTGCCTCCTAAGGGAGCAGCCGGTCGTGATGACCGAAGCGAAAAGGCCGGCCCATGCGGGTCGGCCTTTTCGCGTTCCCGGGATCTTTGTGGATATTCGAGTGAACCATGCTCCCGGGAGCGGGGAGCGTCATCTGGGTAGCGCAGTGCGGAAGAACGCTACGTGTCCATCAGCTCGTCGTAGCTGGGGTCGCCCGGGAGCGCGGGAATGCCTGTCGGACGCGCGTAGTAGGTCCAGGGGAACCAGCCGTTCCCGACGACCTGCCATCCTTCGGCTTCGAGCTGGTTGAGGTTGCGGGACCATGCGTAGACGCGGCGATGCTCCCACTGGACGCCGTCACGCTCGAGCAGGTGGAAGTAGGGACCGTAATCCACGGAATGCCAGCCGTATCGGCCCGCTCGCTCCAGCACCGCCATCTCGTTGAACGCGGTGAGACCGCGGAGCCGTCGTCGCTCGGGACCGGACTCGTCGACGTTCTGGTCTGCGCCCTTGCCGAACCGCTGCTGCGCCGCCTGGCGGGTCATGCCGAGCGAGGCGCCGATCGCTTCCCAGCTATGTCCTGCGCTTCGGGCGGCGAGGACGGCCGCCCGCAGCATGTCCCCGGTCCGCTGCCATGCCTGGTTCGTCCGGATGACGAGCTCCAGGTACGCTTGCGGATCCTCATCCATCCGGCTTGCGATATCCGGACCGCCCACGGCGATCGCTTCCGAAAGCAGCTCGTCCATATGGTCATTCCCTGCTGCCATGGTTACCTCCCTTCTCCCATTCGTCCCTGCCATCCCTCTGCACGAACCCGACGGCGAGGAGGGCGCCGACCGCCGGGGTGAGCAGGAGAATCGCAAGGACGAGCGCGATCCTCATCGGTCCGTCCTGCATCTGGACGCCAACTGAGGAGAGGAGCACGGTCGCGAACGCCCCGAGTAATGCGACCAACTGTGCAGGTATCTGGATTGGTGAGCGTTTCATATCGAACCTCCCGTTCACGCTAGTACGGTGTCAACCATACGTTGACATCAATTATTTGTCAAGATTTGGTTGACGCTCTCGGGAGCGAAAAAGCCGCCTCGTACGAGGCGGCTTTGAGGAGGTTTTGGCTGTCGGAAGCTATTGCTCGTCCTTCTTCGGCGCCGGCTTGTCGAGCCCGGTCCGGTTGATGCCGATCTCCATCGCCATGGCCAGCAGGGCGATCGCGAACAGGCTCGATCCGACGATGAGGATGATGGGACCATCGGGGCTGATCGTGTCCGTGCCGAGCAGGATCATGAAGATGACCATGGCGGCGGCGACGGTGAGAAACACGATTTGCGGAACGCGATTGACCGGGCGGGAAGGTTGCTGCGACATGATGGGACTCCTGGGGAACCGGGTTAGGGCCGGAATGCTAGTGGCGCGGTCCGCCATCGACACGCTCACCGTACATGAGCCAGATCATGAAGCCACCAATGCCGAGGGCGATGGCCAACACGATCGCGATGATGTCGACGGGCGTCGTCGTTCGCTGGGCGATGTAAACGGCGATGAACGCGGCAACGAACAGGCCGATGGCCGTCCACTTCAGTGATTGTGCCGAAAGTTGCCTGAGCCGGTCCATCGTATCGCCTTTCCGCGCGTGTGACGCTGCCATAACCAGTGTAGGAAGCGGGGGATGAGCCCGTCAAAGCGGCGGGTGAACGGAAGCGGGCTGGCAGGCATGTGCCCACCAGCCCGCTGGACCGTGCGTCGGGATACGGGGCAGGAGATTACTCCTCGCCGCCCTCGGCCTCTTCCGTGGCCTCGGTATCCTCGGCAGCCTCGCCCTCGACAGCCTCTTCGGCCTCCTCATCCGTCTCCTCGGCCTCGACGACCTGGCGGATGATGGACGCGACGGTGGCGTCGGGATCGGTGACGATCTCGATGTTGCCCTCGACCGTGATGTCACGGACGTGGAGCGAGTCGCCGACCGCCGTCAGGCTGGAGATGTCGGCAACGATTTCGCTCGGCAGGTCCGCCGGCAGCGCCTCGACCTCGATCTCGGTGAGGACCTGCTGCAGGACGCCGCCCGCCTCAATCTCCTCGGAGGCGTTGTGCAGCGCAAGCTGGACCGACTGGCGCAGCTTGACGTTCATGTTCGGCGCGAAGAAATCGACGTGCAGCGGCTCGTGCCGGACCGGCTCGTACTGCACTTCGCGGATCAGCACCGGCTGCGAGCCACCTTCCCACTTCAGAGTGAAGATGGTGGAGTGGCCGTGCGCCATGAAGAACTTGTTGAACTCGCGCTCGTTGACGGAGACAGAGACCGTCTCGTCCATCACCGGGCCATACACGACACCGGGCAACAGGCCCTCACGGCGAAGGCGCTTGACCTTCTTGCCGTGAATTTCCCGCGGCTCGGCCATCAGAATCAGCTCATCTGCCATGAGCGAACTCCTACTTCCTGAAACGCTTGCGGTTGAGGCGCGATCTGGCACACGACAACCACCGCGCCAACCTGGCGCGCAACCGCCGAAGTGTAGCACGCATGAGCAGGAGTTGCCCTGTACACCGGCCTCTTGTGGACGGGTGTACACGATCTGCTAGCTCCGCAGGTTCTCCAGGATCGACGGCGTGATGTCGATGCCTGCCTGGCGGTACGCCTGGAAGAGGGCGCCGTACACGGGCGGGAACTGCGGCTCGCGGATGGTCGCTTCCGGCCATCCGTCGGCGAGGGTGTTCCGGAACGGGTCGTTGACGAGCGGGCCGGCATTGAACACACCACCGGTCGGGTACACGTGGACCGGCACCCCTGGTTCGAACAGTCTCCGGGCAACGGCGAGGGCGAGGCCGGCGAGACGCCTGCCTCCTTCGGCGACGATCTCGCGGGCGACGGCGTCATCTTTCGCGATCCGGACGACGTGAGGAGCAAGGCTGGAGACCCTGTCCCGCGTGAAGTCCGGCGCGTAGAGGATGCCGACGATATGTCGGATCGTTGGTAGCTCGAAATGGTCGAGGGTGAACGGGAGCAGGGCGGTTTCCGGGCCTCGGCCATCCGCCGCAGCTGCTGCCGCATGGAGGGCGCGGAGGCCGATCCACCAGGCACTGCCGTCATCTCCCATGAGGTATCCCATGCCGCCGGCTTTGGCTTCGTTGCCGGCTGCGTCCATGCCGAAGCCGAGCGATCCGCCACCGGCGATGACGACGATGCCCGGCTGGCCAGCGGAGGCACCGGCGAGGTTGGAGGCGGCGTCGTGATGGATCCACAGGTGTTTGGGAGAAGCGATCTCCCGCACCATCTGCTCGAACAGTGGCCGGGCGCCGATCTCCGGCGGCGCGCTGGTCAGGCCGAGCCCGGCGGCGACGATGTTCGAGGCATCGAGACCACCGTCAGCAAGCGCGGCACGGGTCGCGCTGTGGATCGCGTCCCGGTTCCGTTCATAGCCGTGCGGCCCGGTGATGTGGTCGCACGGCGAACCGGTGCCCCGACCGAGGATGTGCCCTTCGGAGTCGGCGATCAGCGCTTTCGTGCTCGTCTGCCCGCCGTCGATCGCGAGCACCAGGTGTCGCGTCATGGCTTCATCAGGGGAATGCGCGGTCGGTACCGCTCGATCAGGTCCGCGTTGCGCTCGTCACCGCCGGGAATGTTCTGGCTGGCAAAGACCGGGACGGGGACGCCAGACGTCTGGAGCCGCCGTGCCGTGCGGATGACCAGCTCATTGAGGAGCGTGGAGCCCAGCACCGTCGAGACTGCCCCGACCGCCTGGCCGTCTTCGTCAAGCGGGGAGACGGCGTCGCCGACCGGCACGCGAGTATCCAGAACGAGATCGGCGATATCGAAGAGCCGCTTCCCGGACGAATGCCGGCTTGTCGCGTCCGCATAGGCCGCATATGAGCCGACGGCGATGACCTGCATCCCGCGCTCGTGCGCTCCGAGGGCGACCTCGATGGGGACGGGATTGATGCCGGAGGTGCTGATGACCAGCATCACCTCGCCAGGGCGGACATCGTGGGAGGCGAAGAGGGAGGGCGCGTATCCCTCCAGTCGCTCGACCCAGGTCGGACGGGAGGTGCCGAAGATTGTCAGGTTAACGTCCAGCATCGCGTTGATACACGCGAGACCTCCCGCGCGATGGAAGATCTCCTGCGCGAGCATGGCCGAGTGGCCGCTGCCGAATACGTGCACGATGCCGCCGGCGCCGATCGAGCTGGCGAGCATCTGTGCGGCGGCATCGAGGGTTGCGTCATTGGTCGTCGCCATCTCGTCCAGCAGGGCGTGGACCCGCTCCAGGTAGCCCGTCATGCTCCGCGCTCCCGGCGGATGGCCGTTACGAAGCGCTGGGTGATCTTCATCGGGTTGGTGATCGCGGTGCCAACGACGACGAAGGACGCGCCGATCTCCAGCGCGGCGGCGGCCTGCTCCGGCGTCCAGTAGCGGCCTTCGGCATAGACCGGCACGGGCGAGTAGGTCACGAGCCAGGCGAGCAAATCGAGATCGGGTTCGTCGGAATCCGTCGCGCTCTCGGCGGTATAGCCACTCAGGGTGGTGCCGACCGCGTCGACGCCCGCTTCGATCGCGCCCGCGAGGTCGTCGCGGGTGGCGAGGTCGGCGAAGGCGTACGCGCCCCGCTCATGGATGGCGTTGACGCTGTCGACGAGGCGTTCACCATTCGGTCGTGGACGGTTGGTTCCGTCCAGCGCGATGAAGGGCGCGCCGGTCTCGAGGATGGCGATCGTATCGGCCACGGTCGGCGTGATCCGGACGTCGGAATCCGGATAGTCGACCTTGTTGATGGCGAGGACGGGGAGTGATGTCGCGGCCATCACGGCCCGGGTGTCGTCCGGTCCGTTGACGCGCAGGGCGACAGCGCCGCCGATCTCGGCCGCCCGGGCCATCAGCGCCATCGTTTCCGGACCGTAGAGTGGGTTCGTCTTGTCACCCGCCTGGCAGGAGACGACGAGGCCGCCGTGGAGCGCGGCAATCGCGTCCGGAACGGGTGCGCGGCGGGGTGAAGACGCGGATGACATGGGAGCCTCCCTGATTGAGCGATCGACAGTTCGTGCCAATTGTGCACGACTGGCAGGGTTTGGCGACCTTGGGGCATTGGTATTCAGGGCACAATTGCGACGTCTTTTGTGCGTGCTTTCACAATCCGGTCGTGCGTGGGAGACGGAAAGCCGGGCAATGTTGCCAGTCGAGAATGTCGATTTACTTGACGCAATGCGATCGTGGCCCGTAGCATGATCGAAATTCCCTAAGGGCGGGGCAATGGAGCCCCCGGGATCAGCGACGCATACGACGAGCGTGTGCGGTCGTGTTGGCGTCGGCGCTGTAACCCTCTGGCTGGGCAGTGCCGTAGGCGTCGCATGGGTTACGGGGGATCGAATGGCGTTGCCGTTTTGCGGCGTGCGCCTGTTCTAATGTTTTCCATCTCCGAAGGAGCCTGACGTGGGCCGATACCTTATTCGTCGCGGGATCATCTCGGTCATCACGCTGATCGCCATCAGCATGATCATCTATTCGATCCTGTTCCTTGCACCTGGTGACCCGCTCGGCGAGCTGGCCGCCAACCCGAATGTCTCGCCCGAGGTGCGCCAGCGTATCCGGGAAAGCTACGGGTTGGACGATCCGCTTTACCAGCAGTACTTCAAATGGGCGAAGGCCTACTTCATCGACTTCGACTGGGGACAGTCGTTCACGTCGCGAATTCCGGTCAAGGATTACCTGATGAACCGGATCGGGGTGACCCTCTCGATCTCCGGTACGGCGTTCCTGCTCGGCATCCTGATCGCGATCCCGGTGGGCGTGATCTCCGCCGTCAAGCAGTACTCCTGGTTCGACAACATCGCGACGACGTTCGCCTTCATCGGCTACTCGATCCCGACGTTCTTCTCCGGCCTCCTGTTAATCCTTCTCTTCAGTGTGAAGCTGGGCTGGTTGCCGTTTATCTATAACGCGGACGTCCAAAGTTTCTGGGGCACGATCAAACAATCGATCATGCCCATTACCGTGCTGGCGCTCTTCTCATCGGCCCAATTAACGAGGTATACCCGTGCCTCCATGCTCGAAACGATCGGGCAGGACTATGTCCGAACCGCCCGGGCGAAGGGCCTGAAGGAGCGGTTGGTCATCGTTGCGCACGCCATGCGGAACGCGCTGATCCCGGTGATCACGATCATCGCGATGCAGGTTCCGGGCGTGGTCGGCGGCGCGATCATCACCGAGCAGATCTTCCTCATTCCGGGTATCGGCAGCGCGCTCATCCGGGCCATGCAGTCGAAGGACATCCCGGTGGTCATGGCGATCACCTTCGGCATCGCGATCCTGGTCGTTGTGTTCAATATCATCGCGGACATCCTGTATGCGCTGATGGATCCCCGCATTAAGTACAGCTAGCATGAGGTGTTCGCACGGTCTTCCCGGGCCGGTGTGAATGAAGGGAAATCACATGTCCGTCACCAGGAATCCATCAAACACCAAGGGCACTCCGGTCGAGGCAAGCCCGGCCGCCGCTGAGGTTTCCGGGCAGGCTGCGGGCTCGGCAACCCGGGTCACGCTCGCGAGCGCCGAAGCCGCTCGCGTTCGTCCCCAGCGTTCGCTGTGGGGGAACGCATGGCGCCAGTTCCGCCGCCACAAGCTGGCGATGGCAGGCATGATCGTCTTCGTCTTCTTCGTCCTCGCCTGCTTCATCGGCCCGCTCGTGTACACGGAGGCATATTTCTCGCCGTTCAAGTACCCGACCAGCCTTGGCGTGGCGAGTTCGGAGAGCATCCTGAACCTCCAGACCGGTGAGGAAGAGAGCAAGTTCTTCTTCTTCGGGACGGACTCGATGGGTCAGGACATGCTGGCACGCATCTTCTTCGGCGGGCGGGTCTCGCTCTCCGTGGGCATCGTCGCCGCGTTCATCGCGATCGGCATGGGCACCGCCATCGGCGCCGCGGCCGGATTCTACGGCGGCGTTGTCGACAGCATCCTCATGCGCATCACGGATCTGTTCATCAGCCTCCCGACCCTGCCGCTCCTGCTCCTGATCACCTTCCTGTTCCGCGAGTCGATCGTGAACTGGGCTGATGACGTCCTGGGGGCCGGGCAGCTCGGAACCTTTATCCTGATCGTCGGCGTCATCGCGGTCCTGGCCTGGATGCCGACCGCGCGACTCGTGCGCGCGAGCTTCCTCTCCATGAAGGAGAAGGAGTTCGTGGAGGCGGCGCGCTCGATCGGGGCAAGGGAGCATACGCTGATCCTCAAGCACATCCTGCCGAACGTCATGAGCCCGATCATCGTGGCGGCGACGCTCGAGGTTGGCTCGGCGATCATCACGGAGTCGTCGCTGTCGTTCCTCGGCCTCGGCTTCCCGTACGATGTTCCGACGTGGGGCGCGATGCTCTACAACGCGAAGGACCTGCTGCAGTTCAGCCCGCATGAAGCAGTGGTCCCGGGCACGATGATCTTCCTGACCGTGCTCTCGATCAACTTCATCGGCGACGGCCTGCGCGACGCGCTGGATCCGCGCAAGTCGCACTAGGGCGCTCGCAGAACCGAAACACATGAGAACGGGGAGGGCATCATGCCCTCCCCGTTTCGCGTCCGGTTCGTTTGCGGTATCGCCCGAGAGGGCGGGCCGCCTAGACGTCGAGCAGGTGCTTCTTCTCCTGCGGGACGGAATCGCCGAAGAAGATGCCCATCTTGCAGGCGGCCTGGAAGAGGACGTTGTCCTTGGTGACGAGCTTCAGCTGGTTCACCGCGTCTTCCAGCTTGACGGTCACGATGCGGTCATTCTGCAGGGAGACCATATGACCGAACTGGCCCTCGTCGTAGGCCTGGATCGCGCGGGTGCCGAATCGGGTGCTGAGGATACGGTCGTCGGCGATGGGGGATCCGCCGCGCTGCGTATGTCCGAGCACGACGTTGCGCATCTCGAATTCGTTTGGGGCGATCTTTTCGATCCGGCGGATCAACTGGTTCGAGATGCCCGAGAAGATCACCTCGTTGGTGTAGTCGTTGCCGAGGGTCACCAGTTGGCCATCAAGCTCGAAGGCTTCGGAGACGACCACGATGGTTGACTGGCGGTGATGGTCGCGCCGCTCACGGAGGAACTCGACGATGCTCTCTGGCGAGGTCGGGAATTCCGGCAGGAGGATCGCGTCAGCGCCGGACGCGACGCCCGTGTAGAGCGACAGCCAGCCGGCGTTGCGGCCCATGCATTCGACGAAAAAGATGCGGTTGTGGCTGAAGGCGGTGGTCTTGATCTTGTCGACTGCGTCCACCGCGACCTGGACGGCCGTTGCAAAGCCGAAGGTGCGGTCGGTCGCGTTCAGGTCATTGTCGATCGACTTCGGGATGCCGACGATGTTGACACCGGTCTGGGCCAGCTGCAGGGCGCCGGAGAGGGTGCCGTCGCCACCGATGACGATCAGGCCCTCGACGCCAAGCGCCTCCATGGACTCCTTGCACTGGGCCAGGATCTCGGGGTCGATGCCGACGGTCTGGCCGGTGCCGACCTTGGCGGCGAAGCGGCCGCGGTTGGTAGTGTGCAGGATCGTCCCGCCCAGATGGGCGATCGCATGGGCGTCCTTGACCGTCAGTTGGCGATACTTGCGGTCCAGCAGGCCTTCCCAGCCCAGCTCGAACCCGTAGAATTCGTAGCCCATCTGGGAGCCGGCAATGACGACGGATGCGATCACCGTGTTGATGCCGGCACAGTCGCCGCCGCTGTTGATGATGCCGATTTTTCGTTTGCCGGATGTCGTCGAGGCAGTCATGCGTCGCGCTTCCTGATCACTTCACTCCGAGCCTTGGGCCGACACGGGGCATCAGGCGCCAGAGTCATCGACGTCGCTGAGGGACGGGGCCCTCGAGTCTATTGTAGGTGGCATAACAGGGTCACACCACCAGGGTCGTTATGAAAATCACGATTCGGTTCCGGCATACTAACGTCCCAGAATGAGTCCGGACTCTGGAAAGGGACACGCTTCCATGCCGACCCGATTCTCGCGACGGTCATTCCTCGTGGCCGCCGTTCTCGCCGCGATCCCCGCAAGCCCGACGCCAGCGCAGGAGACGGAGTGGCAGTGGTCCCTCCCGATCGGCGTGCGGGGAGACATCCCGGGCAACGGGTTCTACTTGCGCCACGCGTACGCGACGGAGAACACATCGTTTTATCCCGGCGGATGGCACACCGGGGAGAATTGGTACCTGCTGGATGGAGATACGGCGGGAACGGATGTGTATGCCGTCGCGGACGGGGAGATCGTCTATGCCGGGTTCGATTATCCCGGACCGGTCGTGATTGTCCAGCACGATGATGACCTGTATTCGATGTACGGGCACCTCGACTACGATCTGGCTGTGGAGAGCGGCCCGGTGAGGCGAGGACAGCTCCTCGGCACGGTGCTGGACCGGACGGATGGCCGGTCGCCCAGCCACCTGCATTTCGAGATCCGGCGGTTCCTGACGACGCCCGAGGTGAACGGGCTCTCCCCGAGATACAGCTTTACGTGCGGACCCAACTGTCCTCCCGGGCCTGGCTACTGGCCCATCGACGCGCCAGAGCATCCGTCCGGAATGGGGTGGATGAACCCGACGCACGTGATCGCCCGCCGCGCGTTTGACGGCGAAGCGCCGGGATCCGGGGCCGAGGTCATGGTCGCCAGGGGAGCCGAGGGATCCATCCCGCTATGGAGGGATTCGGACGGTGGCGAGACGATCGGGGAACTCCTGCTGGAAGAGGGGACGCGGTATGCGGTCGCCGGAATCGCCGCCGGCCCGGAGGATTCCACGGCGACGAGCGCCGAGGGCTACGAGGTGGTGTACCAGATCGTCGTGCCCGATATGGACGAGCCGGTGTGGGCGCGGGCGATGCGGCCGTCGGAGGATGCTTTTGGCTCGGATGGCCGGCCATCGTCGCTACGGGTCGATCTCCTGCCCGTCGTCTCGCCGGCCTGAACCGGCCGAAAAGGAACAGCCCGGCGAAAGCTCGCCGGGCTGTTGGACATTCCTGGTTGTTCGCGAGATTACTCGCCCGCGTCTTCCACGCTCTGCGTGGTGGGAGTGCCGACCCGGCTCATGGTGAAGCCCGGGCGCTTGACGTCAAGCGGCGTCACAGCAGCAGTACCCGCACGCGCAGCCATAGCAGCGGCAACAGCGCCGGCGGCGGCAGCAAGCCCGCCCTTGATTGCCTTGCGGCGTGACATCGAGCGATCTTCGTTGACCAGTTCGTTGGACGAGCGGTGCATCCTAACCCTCCTGTTACCGTGGAACCCTTGCCCCGGAAAATATCTTGATCGACGGACAAATGAGGAGAACGTTTGACTACGATCAGAATAGGAGATCGATGTACGTTCTGTCAATAGTCCGGGTACCAAAATGATCCCCTGCTTTGATTAAAACGTCAAGTCGTAATGTGTATCTGCCCGGGAGCGACAACGGGTACCGAAATTCGGCCTGAAGGGTCATTGCGATGCTGTGACACTTCCGGGATATATGCCGGTTTTCGCCGGTGATACACTGCGAAGGAACGGACGGGGCACACATTGCGTGGTGCCCTGTATTGTGGCTGGATTCACGCGAGAGAGGCGAACGCGCCAATGTCATCACAGACGGAAATAGCCGGAAACCAGGCTCCCGTCATCGAGACGAAGGGGTTTACCAAACGGTACCGGGGATTCCTGGCCCTGGATAACATCGACCTTTCGATCCCGTCCGCCTCGGTTGGCCTCCTGGGCGCGAACGGTGCGGGCAAGACCACGCTCATCCGCAGCTTGCTGGGGATTATTCGGCCGACCTCGGGTTCGGCGAAAGTGGTGGGCTTCGACACGCGGTCGCAGGGGATCAAGGTTCGCGAGCAGGTCGGGTATATGCCGGAGGCGGATGCGCTTCCGATGTCCACGACGGCGGCGGACTTCGTCGGCCACATGGCCGAGATGAGCGGGTTGCCGCCTCGCGAGGCCCGACAACGAGCGGCGGACGTCCTGTACCAGGTTGGGCTCGGCGAAGAGCGGTACCGGCTGATCAAGGGGTTCTCGACCGGTATGCGGCAGCGAGTGAAGCTGGCGCAGGCGATCGTGCACGATCCGAAACTGGTGTTCCTCGACGAGCCCACCGCGGGTATGGATCCGCAAGGGCGCGAAGAGATGCTGGAGCTGGTCGAGCGCATCTATCGCCGGATGGGTATCTCCGTCGTGTTCTCATCCCACATCCTCGAGGACATCGAGCGGGTGTGTGATTACGTCGTCATCCTCGACGGCGGCCGGCTGCTGGCCTCCCAACCGCTTGGCGACGTGAACGAGACGCTGGGGCAGGTCTCGATCGACATCGATGGACCTCATGCGCCGTTCATCGAGGCCCTGCGGGAGCAGGGCGTCACGGTGTCGGAGATGCCGTCCGAAGTCACGGGCATGCCGCAGATCGTCGTTGACGTCCATGACGAGCGCATCTATGACGTCGTCCGGGACGTCGCCGTCGCTCGCCAGGTCACGATCCGGAGCCTGCGGTCGCGATCGAAGTCGCTGGAAGACATTTACCTTGGCAACGTGAACGCGAGTCGGGAGGTGGCCGGTGTCAGCTGAGAGAGCCGCCGTGCCGACCGTGGCTGAGATGCCGGAACGGTACGGCGAGGTTTTCGACCGTGGTTACAAGCATTACGACGGTCCACGTCGTGGACGCCGTGGAGCCATCACCTCGCTGATCGGCTATTCGATGAAGCGGGCGATGGGCATCCGCAAGAGCTGGACGGCGAAGATCATGCCGTTCCTGCTCTACCTCTCCGCGAGCATCCCGCTGATCATCATGATCGGCATCACCGCGATCGTGCCGGATTTCCCGTTCGCGTCCTACTCCGACTACTTCAGCGGCATCTTCATGCTGGTTGGCCTGTTCGTCGCGATCGCCGCGCCGGAGATGATCTGCGTCGATCGGCACGAGCGGACATTGCCGCTGTACTTCTCCCGCGCGATCTATCGCGGCGACTATGTCCTCGCGAAGGTCGTGGCGATGTCGCTGCTGACCATGACCATGACCGGCCTGCCGGGTGTGCTGTTGTGGCTGGGGCGCCAGCTGACATCGGACAATATTCGCCAGGCCATGGTGGACAACATCGACGATCTCTGGAAGATCCTGATGCTCGGCGTGATTACCTCGCTCCTGCTGGGGACGCTGGGATTGATGATCTCGTCGTTCACGAATCGCAAGGGCGTCGCGATCACCATCATCCTGATCGGCTTCCTTGTGTTGACCGGGGCGGCGCAAGCCCTCGCGATCACGCTCGACGAGTACGAATGGAGCCGATGGTTCCTGCTCGCGGACCTGAACACGCTGGTCGCGAGCCTCAGCGATCGCCTGTTCAGTGATTCCACGACGCCCGATGAGTTTGTCCAGCAGCTGGATCTCCCGCTGGGAGGCCTGATCGCCTACATGCTTGGGCTCACGGTTCTCGCCTGGTTCATCCTGCGCTGGCGCTACGCACCTCGTGACGACGTTTAGGAGGCGGTAAGGTGTTCGGACGATCCCGATCGAAAATGAAAGATGCGCCCTCCGTCGTCGTGTCGGACGTGCCTTTGGAGGAGAACCCCGCAACGAGGAACGGTGAGGTTGCGATCTCGCTCGATCATGTTTCACGCTGGTTCGGGGACATCGTCGCGGTCAGCGATATCAGCTTCGATATCGGTCCCGGCGTCACGGGCCTGCTCGGGCCCAACGGCGCCGGCAAGTCGACCACGTTGAAGATGATGGCCGGGTTGCTGCCCCCATCGGCCGGAGAGGTGCGGGTGAAGGGGAAGGAGCCGCGAGGTGACGCGACGACCTATCGGTCGCTCGGGCTGGTCTCCGAGAACGAGCTGATCTATCCGTTCCTGACGGGGCGGGAGTTCGTCACGCTCAACGCGAAGCTCCAGAAGCTGCCGAACGCGAAAGAGGCCGTGGAGCGCGCGATCGACCTCGTCAATATGCAATCAGCTGCGGAACGCAAGGTCGGCGGGTACTCGAAGGGCATGCGGCAGCGCATCAAGATCGCTGGCGCGTTGGTCCATAACCCGGATGTCATCCTGATGGACGAGCCGCTGAACGGGACCGACCCGGTCCAGCGCGCGGAGATCATCCGGCTCATCCGGGAGCTCGGGCGGCAGGGCAAGACGGTCGTTGTCTCGTCTCACGTCCTCGTCGAGGTCGAGCGCTTCGCCCATAACATCCTGGTCATCATCAACGGCAAGCTGGCGGCGGCCGGCGATTTCCGCGCGATTCGCGACCGGATCGACGCGCACGATCACGAGATCCGGATCCGCGCGTCCGACCCGCGCAAGCTCGGCTCGCTGCTCATCACGCAGCCGATGGTGAGCGGCATCGAGATCGACCGGCAAGGCCGGCTCCTGGTCCACACCCGGGATGTTCGCTCCTTTTTCCAGGTTGTCCCACGGGCGGCGCAGCACGCGGACGTGCGGCTGTTCGAGATGCAACCCACGGACGATTCCCTGACGTCGGTCTTCTCGTACCTGGTGAAGCAGTAGACCGGCGCGAGTCCGGCGCGTCGAAAGAGAGTTGCCAACGTGACCATTGCGGCCCTGACGTTACGCCAATACACCCGCTCGCGCACCTTGCTGGTCGTGGCGGTTATCTGCCTGATCCCGATCCTGTTCGCGATCCTGCCGCACTTCCCGACCGGGTATGACCGCGATATCGAGCTGTTGTGGCTGATCTCCGACGATATCTACCTCGGGCTGTTCGCCTCGACGCTGTTGCCGCTGGCGACGCTGGTCCTGGCGACGGCGGCGCTCGGGAACGAGATCGAGGACAAAACGCTGCACTACCTCGCGCTGAAACCGGTGAGCCGGTTCCGGATCGTCTTCGAGAAGTGGCTTTCGGTGGTGGCCCTGACGACGGCGATCGTCTGGACATCACTGGCGGTGATCTGGGTGGTCGCCGCGTGGGGACACTTCGAGGTCCTGGATTCGTTGATCCCGCCGCTCTTCGTGTCGTCGCTGGTTGGCATCCTCGGCTTTGGTTCGCTCTTCCTGTTCCTGAGCCTGGTGATCAACCGGGCGTTGCTGTTCGGCGTTTTCTACGTCTTTATCTGGGAAACGACACTGTCGCGATTCTTGCCCGGCATTCGCTCCATCAGCATCAGCCACTACACGCGCTCGACGTTCGTGCGGATGCTGGATGACTGGGTGGATGAGCGCATGGCCAGGACGGTGACGATCGATGGTCCGTCTTCGGCGCAGACAATCTTCATTGCGATTGCGCTTGTCGTGATCGTGTCGCTCGCGCTGGCGACATGGCGCATGCGCTCCATGGCGATTGACTAACGATGCAACGAATACGCAGGTGGCTGAGACGGATTTTCGAGCTGGTGATGGAGGTGCTGGCCGCGCCCTGACGCCGTTCACACTCCTGTTCCTTCCCAACCGCGATGACAACGCCGACCCTATTCGAGGTCGGCGTTGTTCATTCCTGAATGCGGACGCATTCTGTCCCTCTCTCCCTGCAAGATAGGCGGGTGGATATCCGTGTACAGTCACCTGATGGAGGAACCTCATGGCGATCGCAACCCTGGCTGCGGTGAATATCGATTGTCCCGACCCGAAAACGCTCGGCGAGTTCTACGGGGACCTGGCGGGCCTGACTTTGCATGAGCAGGACGGGTTCTTCTATCTCGAGGGCGAGAACGGGATGATGATCTTCCTGCAGCAGGTCGAGGATTACGTGGCGCCGACCTGGCCGGACCAGGAGCGTGGACAGCAGATGCACCTCGATTTCCGCGTCGACGATCTCGACGAGGCGGTGGAGAAGGCAGAGCGCCTCGGTGCGACGCTGGCTGCGCACCAGCCCGGGGAGTTCTGGAAGGTGATGCTGGATCCGGCGGGGCACCCGTTCTGCCTCGCGAAGACGAGCTGATTTTGCGTGCAAGTCATCGATCCGGTCGCGCCGGCCCCGATCCCGATAAAGGGTCGGCGCTGGCCGTTCGTGGAGTCGGGCAGCCTTCTGCCACCGGATTCCCCCAATCCGGCTCCACATGATTCCCTATCCAGAGGAGACTGGCATGGCAAACGTCCGTTTCGAAGGTGTGGTGATCGATTGCCCGGACGATGTCGCGCTGATGCGCTTCTACCATGACCTGACGGGCATGCCGGTCGAGGACTACGGTGATGCGTTTCCGACGATCTCCGCGCACGGTGTTGCGCTGGTGTTCCAGCAGGTCGACGGCTATCAGCCGCCGACCTGGCCAACACAGGAGCGCGGCCAGCAGCTGCATCTGGAGTTCGTCACCGGCGATATCGACGGGGCGGTTGCGTACGCGGAGTCGATCGGGGAGGTCCGGGCGGACAACGCCTCGTGGGACGACTACTCGGTGATGCTGGACCCGGCCGGGCATCCGTTTTGCATCGCCGCACCGTTTACCGGCCTCGAGGAGCACGCCAGGCGACGCGAGATCGTGCGAGACGGTATTCCCACCATCACGCTGGCCGGCGTGGATGTGGATTGCCCCGACGTGGGGCCGATGATCCGGTTCTATATCGGGCTGACCGGCATGGAGTATCGCGCGCCGGCGGGTGAGTACCCAAAGCTCGTGGGTGAGAACGGGCTGCTGTACCTCTTCCAGCAGGTGGAGGAGGACTATCTCCCGCCGACGTGGCCGACGCAGGAGCGTGGTCAGCAGATGCATATCGACTATCTCGTGGATGACCTCGACAAAGCGGTCGCGCAGGCGGAGGCGTTGGGCGCGACGGTTGTGGATCGGGAGCCGGGTCGGTATTTTGTCGTGATGCTGGATCCGGCCGGACACCCATTCTGTTTGTGCTATCGCGGATAAGGAGGGCGGCGTATGGTCTCGATTGAGGTTCGAGAGATCGTTATCGATTACCCACGCGAGCGGACAACCGAGCTGCTGGACTTTTACGCGGCATTGACCGGTTACACGCCCTATCGCAACGAGGGACACCCATCGCTCCTCGAGAACGAGCATGGGGTGGATCTGGGCCTGCAGCCTGTCGACGATTACCTGCCGCCGACGTGGCCGACACAGGAGCGCGGGCAGCAGATGCACCTTGACTTCGCGACGCCGGACCTGGAGGTCGCGGCCCGGTTCGCCGAATCGATCGGGGCAACGAGGGCTGATGTCCAGCCGGCGGAAGATCATCCCGACGATGATTTCATCGTGATGCTGGATCCCGCCGGGCACCCTTTCTGCTTCGTTGGCCACCATGAACCGGTGGACGGACCGGTGAAGGAGGCCGTGGACGGTCGACCGCCTGTCGCGCTGCGAATGCCGTTCCTCGACTGTCCAGATCACAATGCGCTGGTCGACTTCTACCAGGCCCTTCTCGGCGGTGAACGCATCTGGAATCCGGACGACGAGTACGCAGCGGTGCGTTCGGCCAGTGGCTTCGTCATCGGCACCCAGCGGGTCGATGGGTATTTGGGCCCGACGTGGCCGACGCAGGAACGCGGACAGCAACTGCACATGGACATGGCGGTCGACGACCTTGAGGCCGCGAAGGCGCACGCATTGGCCTGTGGCGCGACCGTGGCCTACGAGCCGGGCGAGGGCGCTCGTCATGTGGTGATGCGTGATCCGGCGGGGCATCCATTCTGCCTCGGGCAAAACGGGTAGGGCGGAGCTGAAACGGTTGAGTTGGCAGGCGGCGGTCCGCATTGGACCGCCGTTTGGCATTTCTCCCCTTCCAGATCGGCATCTCCCGTGCGATAACCGGTAGAGCGATACGCGTTACGAAGGAGATCTCGATGCCTGACGACACCATGCCGGCCACGACCGCCCCAGTCTGGTTCGACTCGCCCCGGCAGATGAGCCTGGGCATGATGCTGCCGATCCGGGAAGGGAGTATGGGCGGAGAGACGCCACGCTTCGATGACCTCGTCACGATGGCGATGGCCGCGCGGGATGTGGGCTTCGAGGTGCTCTGGTTCGCCGACCACTTCACCATGGGCACCGAAGACAAGATGGCCGGGGTGTGGGAGGCGTGGACGATAATGGCCGCCGTCGCCGCGCGCGTGCCGGACGTCCAGATCGGGCCGCTGGTGACGTGTACCGGCTTTCGCAACCCCGGCGTCATCGCCAAGATGGCCGAATCGATGGAAGAGATCAGCGGCGGCAGGTTCATCCTCGGGATGGGTGCGGGGTGGAACGAGCTGGAGTACCGTCAGTTCGGCTTCCCGTTCGACTATCGCGCGAGCCGCTTCGAGGACGCGGTCCAGATCATCCATCCGTTGCTGCGGGAGGGGCGGGCTGACTATCAGGGCCGGTTCTTCCAGGCCAACAATGCGGTGAACCGGCCGCGCGGACCGCGGGCATCGGGTCCGCCGATCTTGATCGGGAGCAACGGAAAGCGGTTGCTCAAGACGGTGGTCCAGTATGCCGACGCCTGGAACAGCGACTGGGAAGCCGACCCTGAGAAGATGGAAACGTTGATTGCCAGCGTCGACGCGGCCTGCGAGGCGGTTGGGAGGGACCCGAAAACGCTGGTAAAGACCGGCAGCGCCCGATTCCAGATGGATGATCAGGATGCCAGCCGGACCGACGCTGTCGCAGGGACCGTGGAGCAGATGGCCGAGCGGTTGGTGACCTTCCAGCGTCTCGGGTTGCGGCACTTCGTCTGCGGCCTCGAACCGAGGACCGTCTCGCAGGTCGAAGCGTTCGGCGACGTCATCGCCGCGTTTGACGCCTCCCGCCAGGACGGGTGAGGCTACCGATCGGGCATTTCCTGTGCGATACAGGCTGGAACCGACATGATGCAAAGCGCGAGGAGACAACCGTGAACGAAGGAATGACGCGCCCGATCTGGTTCGAGTCGACGAGACCGATGAGCCTGGGGCTGATGCTGCCAATCGGCGAAAGGTCGCATTTTGGCGAGACGCCGCGCTTCAGCGACATGGTCGAGATGGCCCAGACGGCGCGGGACGTCGGGTTCGAGGCAATCTGGTTCGCGGACCACTTCTCCTTTACGGAGCCGGAGAGTGGGAACGTCCGTGGCGTCTGGGAAGCGTGGACGATGATGGCCGGCGTTGCGGCGGCCGTGCCGGACGTGCAGATCGGTACCCTCGTTGCCTGCACGGGGTTCCGGAACCCGGGCGTGATCGCCAAGATGACCGAGGCGATCGACGAGATCAGCGGTGGGAAGTTCATCCTCGGGCTCGGCGCTGGCTGGCATCAGCCTGAGTACGAGCAGTTCGGCTTTCCCTTCGATTACCGCGTGAGCCGGTTCGAGGATGCGATCAGGATCATCCATCCGTTGCTCCGCGACGGCCATGCGGATTACCAGGGCCGGTTCTTCCAGGCGAACAATGCCGTCAACCTCCCGCGAGGGCCGCGCGAGGGAGGGGCGCCCATTCTGATCGGGTCGTCGGGCGAGCGTATGCTCGGGCTCGTGGCCGAATTCGCGGATGCATGGAACACCGTCTGGCACAGCGATCCGTCGAAGGTCGCCGAGTTGCTGCCGAAGGTGGACGCTGCCTGCGACGCGATTGGCCGGCCCAGGGAGTCGCTCATCCGAACCGCGGGTGGAACCTTCGCGATGGAGGGGTATACCGGCCGGCGTGGCAACGCGACGGAGGGCGACGCGGAGGCGATGGCCGCCCGATTGGCGGAGTTCCGCGATCTTGGCCTGTCGCACTTCGTGTGCGGTCTCGACCTGTGCACCCCCTCGACAATCACCGACTTCGGGAAGGTCATCGAGGCGCTGGACGCAGGAGCATGAGGGACGTACCGGGTGTGAACCTGTATCCTGCCTTGTGAATCGAGGCCAGCGACTGGTCCAGCAACGCGGAGAAGGGGACGACATGGCGCAGTATGCGGTTGGCGTGGATTTTGGCGGCACGAAGGTGCTTGCCGGCGTCGTGAATGTCGAAACGGGCGAAATTGCCGGAGAAGCGAAGGTCCGGACGAGCCTGTTCGATACGGGTGATGCGCTGATGGCGCGCATCTACGAGGTCGTCGACGGCGCGTTGAAGGACGCGGGCATGAAGGCGAAGGACGTCACCGGCATCGGTGTCGGCATCGCCGGCCAGGTCGACGCGCAACGAGGGCTCCTGATCGGGACCGCGAACCTGAGCCGGTCGGTCGTGAACCTGCCGATGGCCGAGCTGCTGACCAGGAAATACAAGGTCCCGGCCGCGTTGCGGAACGACGTGCAGATCGCCGCGATCGGCGAGCATCGGTTTGGCGCCGGCCGTGATTGCAACGACTTCATGTGCGTGTTCGTTGGCACGGGCATCGGCGGCGCAATCGTGCGGAATGGTGAGTTGATCCCCGGCTTCTCCGGAAACGCCGGGGAGATCGGGCACACGACGATCGAGGCGCACGGTCGTATCTGCGGTTGCGGTGCCCGTGGTCACCTCGAGGCCTACGCATCGCGCACCGCGATCACGAAGGTCATCCTGGGTGAGCTGCGGCGAGGACGGAAATCGGTCGTGACCAAGCTGGTCGATGACCTGGATCCGACACGCGAGACGTCAGCCATCCGATCCGGTGTCCTGAAGAAGGCCATCAAGGAGAAGGATGCAGTAGTCACGGAGACGATCGTCGAGGCAGGGAAGTATCTCGGGCTCGGGCTCGCTTCGATGGTGAACTTCGTGAATCCGCAGCGGATCATCCTCGGCGGCGGAGTGATTGAGTCGGTGGACCTGCTGTTCCGGCAGGCGGAGCATTGGACAAGGCAAGAGGCGTTGCCCGTCGCTGGCGACAAGGTCGAGATCGTCAAGTCGAAGCTGGGTGACTACTCCGGGGTCGCCGGCGCTGCGGTGATCGCTCATGAGCAGACGCGCGGGCGGGCCTAGGGCCCGCTCGCGCGTCACGCAATTGCGTGCCGTCGTGTCAGCGTTATTGCCAAACTGCGGTACACTGAATCTGTAAGTGTAGAGGGAAATCCTTGGGAATGGGTGTTGTGTCCCTGCCAAGGTGCGTCCGATGGCGGCGCGTATGTCGCCGGGGCGCCCGGCCACAATCGGATGTGGGAATAAGCGTGCTACTGATCGAATCGGGATTGTCTTCGGACCAGGGTGTTAATTGCGGCCCTGCCCTCAGTGGCGCCATTACCTGATATTTGACTTATGGAGGACAGGCGAGCATGCATGACGGCTCCAGGACTCGTCACGTCGCGCCCGGCGGCGAGGCGAAAGAGTTAGCGGTATTCGTTGATTTTGAGAACATTCGATATTCGACTATCAATTCGTTCGGCCGCGAACCCGATCCCTTGGCATGGCGCGACAAGGCGCTGAAATATGGATTGATGTCCGTTGCGCGGGCCTACGCCGACTTTGCGCAACATCCGCCCCAGATGCGGACGCGGCTGGACGTTGCAGGCTTCGAGGTCCACGACTACCCGGTCAAACGGACATCAGACTCCAGCGGACGGGAGAAGATCGCCTCGCGGTCAGATCTCAACCTGGTGATCGATATCATCAATACCGCGCTTGTTCGGCCCGATATCGATACGTTCCTGCTTTTCACCGGTGACAAGGATTTCATCCGGCTGGTGACGACGCTGCGGAACCGGCTGGGCAAGCGCGTCATCATCTGTGGCGTGCCGGGGTCGGTCAGCCCCGATCTTGTCATCGCCGCCGGTGAGGATGATCCGTTGGAGATCTCCCAGAACGAGGACATCGATATCGCGGTGATCCAGGCGATCGACACTTACATCAACCAGCTGCATGACGGCTTCGTCCCGACGCAGAGTCATATGAGCCGGACGTTGTGGCGGTTCCTCGATCGGACGCTGCTGCCGTCCGAACACATCGAGGCGAAGGTGATGGAATTCCTTCGCAAGAGCGTGCTGACGAAGCGGCAGACGATCAACGGGCAGGGCCAGGAGCTGGTCACGACCGAGCTGAATCGGGAGCACCCGTTGGTCCGAAGGGCCCTGGGCCTGGATGAAGAGGAGGGCGAATGGCCCGAGGCTTCGTTCGAGGAAGAGGACCAGGAGAACGCCGCGTTCACGACCGACCGGAACCAGACGGTGGAGACGCCGAACGGTTACGAGGACCGGCGCTACCATCGTCGCTTTGCCCCGACGAACCGGGGGCTCCGCAATCGGGCGCCTGCCGAGAGCTCGACCTCATAGGGAATGGATAGCTGGTACAGCAGTCCGGTCCACGATCCATTCGCCTTCGTCGATGACGACGGGGCCGAAACCGGCGCGTTGCTGGTGCACGGGTTCACCGGCTCGCCATACGACGTCCGGCCGCTTGGCGAGGCCTTCCACGAGATCGGGATCGACGCGCACGGCATGATGCTGCCCGGCATGGCGCGGGACATCATGCGGTTGAACGACATGACCGGCGAGATCTGGCGCGATGCGGTGAACGAGGCGTGGGATCAGGTTCGATCCCGGTACGATCGCGCCGTGCTCCTCGGTTACTCGCTCGGCGGCGCGCTCGCGACGCTTGCCGCCGTCGAGCGTCCGCCGGACCTGCTCGTCCTCATCGCACCGCTGACGCGCATCCCGGTTCGGGCGGCCTCGCTCCTTCCGATCGGCAAATACGTCATCAAGGACGTCAACATCTACGGCAAGGTGGACTGGTCGGACGAGCGTGTGCACGAGTGGTACCGGAAGGTCCGACCCGACATCGATACGCGCGACCCGGAGACCCAGCGGCTCTTCCGCGAGGAGGCGGCCTTTTCCACCCGGATGCTGGACGAGATGCGGGCGTTGCTGGTGGACGTGAGGCGGGCCGCGCCGCGCGTCACCGTGCCGACGTTCGTCGTCCAGGGGACGGAAGACCGGGTTGTCCTTCCTCGATACACGCGACAACAGGTGATGAAGCTGGGCGGGCAAGTCGTCTACCGCGAGATGCCGGGCGATCATTACCTGCCATTGCAGTGGATGCCGTCGTGGCCGTACCTGAAGGTCGCCGTGCAGGATGAACTGCGCGCGTGGCTGGAGGCTGGTGATCGTCAGCAGGCTGCCTTACAGCGGTAGGGTGGCTTGCTCCGGGAAGTCCACGCCCTCGATCCGCAAGAGTGCGCGTTTGATGTGCGGGCCGCCGGTGAACCATCCCATCGAGCCGTCACTGCGGATCACCCGATGGCATGGCACCACGATCGGTACCGGGTTGGCGCCGAGCGCGTTGCCGACCGCCTGGGTGGCTCCGGGCATCCCGATCCTCTTCGCGATCTCTCCGTAGCTCACCGTTTCGCCGTACGGGATCTCCGCCGTGGCAAGGAGAACCTTTCGCGTGAACTCTGAGACAGCGTCCAGAGCGGTCTCGACCGAGAACTCCCGGAGCTCGCCCGCGAAATAGGCGAGCAGCTCATCGACAATGGGGCCAGCGATCTCAGCGACGTCATCGAGTGGGTCCTCAAGGAAGCGGATCTCCCTGATGCCACTCCCGGATGCGGTGATACGCAGCGGTCCGACCGGCGAGTCTATGGTGGTAGTGCGGATGTCGCTGCTCATGCGGATTCCTCAGGCGTTGGAAGCGGAGTGTTTGTCCAGCCGCGCCGGCATAGAACGAGATGGTATCCGTCCGGATCGCGGAAGGTGTGTCCCCACTCGTTCCAGTACGGGTTCGAATGTCGCACCGGTGTCCCGCCGTGCTCACAGAGGCGATCGATCAGGCCGCTCGGGATCTCGCCATCGAAATAGAGCACGACGAGGTCTTCGTCGGTGGTTTCCGGGACATGTGCGTTGCCGGGATCGTGTGTGAGCTCGATATGCCACGCCTCATCCGGGAAGCCAACCATCACCAGGTTCAGGGGATCGGCTCGACTGGACCGGTATAGCGTCGACATGCCGACGCCTTGTGTCCAGAACCGCTCGGCCCGTTCAAGGTCCATGGACGGTCGTCCGATACGGAGATGCGTCGGTGTAGAGCCCAAGAGGTTTCTCCTTTCGGCGTATGAGCGGTGTCAGGAGCGCGACGTCTCATGCTCCATGACCTGGCGGAGCGCGGTGTTCATCCGCGTCCCGTTCCCACGTGAGCCTGTGCGCGATCCCGGTCAGGATAGGGTTTCGCCGCGTGCATTCATCTCATTGATCTCTTCAGCGGTGTAGGTTACGATACATTCCCTCGCCCTGCATCTGCGGATTTCCTGACTGACAATGAAGAGGTCGGACGTGCTCCGTGGTCCCCAGACTCCACGACGACTGTCCCATCGATCCCATCGATTTCGACGCGCAAGGGACGTCGGGTTGTGGTCTGGTCCGCCGTCGGAAACCAGATGCGGCCATTTTTTACGAGGATGAGCAGCCCGTCGTCGGTGCCTACGGGCGCGAACATCTCGGACGGCTCCCCGAACGGGATGAGGCCCGTCTGATCCTGGAGTTTGCGGGCGGCCACCAAAGGGTCCTCCACTGGTATACCGACGTCACTGATTCTCAGGATATCCGAGAGCGAGAAGGGGCTGGTGATTGCATTTAGCAACCGATGGCGGCCGATGAGTTCGAGATTCAGGTTTCCCGGCGCATTGAAATAGACGGAATGGGAATCCCACGCGGGTGATCCGGCGACGATGCCGTTGTCACCCGCATCCAGGATGGGGATGCGGGCCGCCAGCAGGTCGCGGGCTGCGTAAACGGTGTTCTCCGGGATCTCGAAGGCGAGGTGATAGAAGCCGTTCGGCTCCATAGAGCCTTCGACCAAGCTGAGCCTCGAGGTTCCGAGCCTCAGCGACTCGCCTCTATGTGCGTGGTCCAGGGGGAAGCCGAAGAGACTGGTCAGGAAACGGGCTGTCTCGGCCGGATCGGGAACAGAAATGGTGACGTGTCGAATATGCATGTACTGGCACCTCTGAAGATATTCCCCATCTCGTACGGCGCGGTCCCGGCGGGCTGTTTCGGCGGATATCCCACAGCGTCGAGACGGGATCCGGATACACAGGTATCGGTCACACCCTACGTCGTCAAGTGCTGTTGAAGTCAACCGGCTTGTTGCAATACCCATAGGATTGTCAGTACTGTACGTTCACAGATGGTAGACTGATCTGTGACCCTCTGGCACAATACGGGCGTCGCTTGTACGGACACCGTTGAGGGCGGGGGAAGATGTATGGCTATCAACGTCGGGAGTCGACCGGAGCAATTGCTCCGAGGGGTGGATCGTCTTGTCGCGGTCGTCGCGGAGGCAATTCCGCTTTCCCCGTCGCTTCCCCGGCGTGAGGCCGTTGCCCCGCCGCGCTGGCTGATCGAGCGTGGAACGACGCGGGTCGAGATTCCGGTGAACGTCCTTGGAGGATTCCCGGGCGCGCTGCGCGTCATGAACCGGCTCGACGACGTCCGCGTTCTCGCGACGGTGCGATATCTCGTCGTGGGCGAAGGCACGCCCAACGGCTTCGCGCTTCCCATGCGCGACATCGTCGCCGTCGCCCGGGTGCGTCCGGGGGGCGGGTACAACGTTGGGCTCCGGATCTGGTACCGCGATGGCGACCGGACCGGGTCCTTCTTCCTTGATTGCCGCGGGTTGTCCCGGGGAATCTCCGGCATCACACGCGCCGACCAGATGATGGAGTTCCTGATCGAACGCGGCGTGACACCGATCGCCTCTGCGCTCGCTGGCCGGATGACCACTCCCTGGGTCAGCTGGAGCGATGCGGAGGCATTTGCCGGCGAGGGCATCGTCTGGTCGGGAGACGGAATCGCCGCTGTTGGGGGATGGTTTGGCGCGACGCGAGATCATTGTCGCGTGTGGTTCACCGAGTCCGCGTTGATGTGGGCCGCCTCGAGCCACGCCGGGCTGAACCGGATCGAGCTGACCGACATCGTCCAGGCGCGTGACGGGGTTGGCGACCGGGTCTCGATCGGGATCGCCGATGCTCTCGGGCACCGCTTCGACCTGGCGTTCGAATTGGTTGGAGGGCAGCGAGACGCGCGTCGAGTATCCAGCCCCGCCATGCAGCTCATGGAACGTCTCGCCGAGCGAGGCGTTCCGGTCCAGACCGCCACGTCGCCGCTGGCGCCTTGGCGCGCCGGCAGCGTCGTTCGGCCGATGGACCGGAATCGCGCCTAACGGGCCTCAGGCAATGGACTGGGCCGCGGCCGTGCCGATGCGCCCGATGAACGCATCCGCTTCGTATTCATCTTCAAACCCGTGGGTCAGCACGGCGATTGCGAGATCGCCCTTCGGGCCGCTCAGAACGCCGCAGTCATGGGCGATGAGGTTGATCGTGCCGGTCTTGCCCCGGTAGGAAACCGTATCAGGCAGGTGTCGTGGCAGCCGGGAGACGTGCTGCTGGTCCGACAGGCACTTGCGCATCCAGGCGCACTGCTCGGGCGAGGCAGCGCGGTCCTCTTCGATCGCGGTGAGGATGGCGACCAGTCCATTCGCCGTCGCCCGGTTCTTTGAGGGGCCGGCAGGCGCGTTCGACCCCATGAACATGCGGCCCAGTCGGGTCGCGCCGACACCGATCTCCGCACCGGCCGCATTGATCGCCTCGATCCCGACGGCGTCAATGCAGACGTTCGATGTGCTGTTGTCGGAGATGGCGATCATGAGCCACGCGTGGTCCCGCAGCGTCAGCTCGAGGTCGGGATCCAGCCAGTTCACGACGCCGCTTCCTTCGAGGCGGATCTCCCTGGGAGCCTTTCGTTTGTCGTCAGGATGGAGGCGGCCTTCATCGAATGCGCGGGTGAGGCCGACCTGGATGAGGATCTTGATGGTGCTGGCGGAGGCGAAGTCTTCCTCACCATTGATGTCGAATTGCTCGCCGGTGTGAAGATCGCGAATCGAGATGCCGATGCTGGTGCCCTCGGGCCGGTCGTCGTAGATGTTCCGGACCGCGTCCCATCGTCTGGTGGCCTGCGAAGTGGTCATGTGCTTGTGGTGCCTTTCTTGTCCGTGCCGCTCATGTCACGGTGCATTCTATGGGAAGGGTGGCGGGAGCGATAGGGTTCCGGTCGGCGCGTTTTCCGGGCGAACGTGGTTGCTTGCGGGTCTCCTCCCGGAGAGTGGCGGCGGGTGACTGTGATATACTCCCGCCGACTTCAGGGTGCGAATTGCGTCGTCATTCTTGCTGGAATCGATGACGTCGTCACGCGCCCGGGAGCCCGCGCAGGGCCGCCATTGCATCCCAATTCACAGGCCATTTCCCGGCCCGCGTTATCCCGAAATTATGAACGGTCAGGAGTTGGTCAGGCGCGTCCGGACCGGTTCATACGGCCGTGATCGTCCTTACCTGCTTCCTTCCGGAGGTCCACGTCCTTGCTACGTCCACTATCAACCTTGTTTGGATTCTTCAGCCGGGATCTCGGTATCGATCTCGGTACGGCGAACACGCTCGTCTATGTTCGCGGCAAGGGCATCGTCATCTCCGAGCCGTCGGTCGTCGCCATCGACAAGAACACCAAGCGAGCCCTGTGGGTCGGCATGGAAGCGAAGGCGATGGTCGGCAAGACGCCCGAGTCCATTGTTGCCGTTCGGCCGCTCGAGGACGGTGTGATCGCCGACTTCGATACGGTCGAGATGATGCTGCACCACTTCATCCGTAAGGTGCACATGCAGCGCCTGATGGCCCCGCACCCGCGCGTCGTGATCGGCATCCCGAGCGGCGTGACAGAGGTCGAGAAGCGGGCCGCCAAGGACGCGGCGCTGTCGGCCGGCGCCCGCGAGGCGTACACGATCGAGGAGCCGATGGCGGCCGCGATCGGCGCCGGACTGCCGATCAACGAGCCGATCGGCAGCATGATCGTCGACATTGGGGGCGGCACGACGGAGATCGCGGTGATCTCCCTCGGCGGTATCGTGGTGAATCACTCGCTGCGCGTTGCCGGCGACGAGATCGACGACGCGATCATCCATTACGCCCGCCGGGACCATAACCTGGTCATTGGTGAGCGCACCGCGGAGAACGCGAAGATCGCCGCCGGATCTGCCTATCCGCTGGAGGAAGAGGTCCGCGTCATGCTGCGTGGCCGCGACCTGTTGACGGGCCTGCCGAAGTCGGTCGAAGTCAGCTCGGTCGAGATTCGCGACGCGATTTCCCAGCCGTTGAACACGATCATCGAGCTGGTGAAGACCTCGATCGAGGAGACGCCGCCGGAGCTGGTGGCCGACATCATGGAGCATGGCATCACCCTCGCGGGCGGTGGCGCGCTGCTGATGGGGCTGGACCGGCGCCTGCAGAGCGAGCTGCGCATGCCCGTTCATCGCGCCGATGATCCGCTGACCTGTGTGGCGCGCGGAACCGGACGCGTCGCCGAAGCGCTTCATTTGTATCAACGAGCCCTGGCGGGTGGTCAGGAGCTGCGTCGCGGTTAGGCCGTGTCGCAGGATCTCGTGATCCCCGGGAGTCGGACGATGTATTGCCGTGCCCGGAAACATGACGGAAGAGCCGGGAGATGACGACGGTTCCGATCAGACGGGTCCTCATTTCGTTGGGCCTCTTTGCGTTGCTGTGCCTCGTCGTGCTCATCATGGATCGGCGTGCCCTCCTGGACCCCCTGCGGGAAGGGATGGGCGAGGTGTTCCAGCCGGTGGTGACCCGTTTCGAGGAGATCGGGCGCGCAGAGCCGGATGATTCCGCGCTGGCGTCCCAGCTTGCGACGGCGCAGGCGGAAAACGGAGCGCTTCGCGCCGAGAATGCCCAGTTGATCGGCCAGCTCGAGGAAGCCAGGGTCCTGCAGGAGCAGGCAGGCTTCCAGCAGGAGAGGCCGGACCTGACGCCGCTTGCCGCGAACGTGTTGGGGCGTGATCCGAGCGGTACGCAGCAGATCATCATCATCGACCGTGGATCCGCCGATGGCCTCCGGGTCGGGATGGCCGTGGTGAACCCGTATTACTACGTCGGGCAGGTCGTCGAGGTGGAGGAGAACCGGGCGAAGGTGCTGCTCATCACGGACCCGAGCGCGAGCGTCGGCGCCGTGCTGCTCGATAGCCGCGGTGACGGCGTCGTGTACGGGACGCGGAGCTCGAGCAACGTCCTGAGCATGCAGCATGTCGACAAGGCGGTGACGCCGCAGGACCAGGAGTGGATCGTCACGTCCGACGTGTCGGAGTCAGCGACCGCCCAGATCCCGTCGCATCTTCCGATCGGGGTCGTCGTCGGTGAGCCGCAGCTCAACGCGCAGAGCGACCAGCTCGAGATCATGGTTCAATCTCCAGTGGATTTTGAGAAGCTTGAGACCGTGTGGATAGTGGTAGCCAATGACTGATACGAACGCCGTAGCTACGGGCAGGACCGCGACGCGTGATGCGCGGCTTGTCGCCGCCCTCATCGCGTCAAAGGTTGCCGGCAACGCCATTCGCCGGATGGGGCGTGGCGGTGGCACGGCGGCGCCCGGACTCGTCGCCGAGCGGCTCGACCCCGGCCTGCTCCGGAAGCTCACCTCCCAACTCGGCGAAGGCGCCGTCGTCGTGGCGGGAACGAACGGCAAAACCACGACCACGCGCATGATCGCGGACGTCTTCGAGGCGGTGCCGTGGCGAGTCGTGCATAACCGGTCGGGATCCAACCTGGTGCGCGGCGTCATCGCGGCGTTCATCCAGCGGGCATCGTTGCTCGGGTCGATCGGGGGCGATATCGGCGTCATCGAGGCCGATGAAGCTGCGTTGCCCGAGCTTGTCCGGCGGGTGCAGCCCCGCGTGTTGTTGCTGAACAACCTGTTCCGCGATCAGCTCGATCGCTACGGGGAGCTGGACACGATCGCGAAGACCTGGCGGGCGATGCTGCAGGATCTTCCTGCCGATGCCACCGTGGTGGTCAATGGGGATGACCCAACGCTCGTCGCGATCACCGATGGTATCCGCGCGCGGCGTGTCTGCTTCGGACTAAATGAAGAGAAGCATCGCCTGGACGCGTTGCCGCACGCTGCTGACGCGGCCATTTGTCGTGTCTGCGGCGCGGACCTTGGCTACCACGCCCTGTATGTGTCCCACCTCGGCGACTGGTACTGCACCGGATGTGGTCGTGCGCGGCCCGCGCTGGACTACGTCGGCAGCACGATCGAGCTGCATGGCGTGACGTCGCTTTCGATGCGGATCGGTGAAGCCGCCGACGGTGACCACGATATCCAGATCGGCGTGCCGGGTCTGTACAATGCCTACAATGCGCTCGCCGCGGCCGCGGTCTCGCGCGAGGCCGGCGTGTCGTGGGATGTGCTGACCGGTGCGTTCGATGCGTTCCGCTCCGCGTTCGGGCGGATTGAGCGATTGACCTACCGGGGTCGCGAGCTGACGCTGGCGCTGGTGAAGAACCCGACGGGCTTCAACGAGGTGCTGCGGATGCTGACCGCCGAGACGGGCGGGCTCCAGCTTCCCACCATGATCGCGATCAACGATCTCGACGCCGACGGTCGGGATGTCTCCTGGCTCTGGGACGTCGATTTCGAGCTCCTCGCGAAGGGAGAGGGCACGCTCTCGACATCGGGGCTCCGCGGTGCGGATATGGCCAATCGGCTGAAGTATGCCGGTGTGGACGTCGCGCGTATTCATCAGCTGGACACTGACGTCTCGACCGCGCTCGACGCGTTCGTCGAGGCGATCCCCGAAGGTGAGGGGGGCTACATCCTCCCGACCTACACCGCGATGCTGGCCTTGCGGAAGACGCTTGCGGAACGCGGCGCAGTCACGGAATTCTGGGAGCAGTAACGTGGAAGGAACGTCCCGGGTGGATGTGAATCGGAAGCTGGTGGTCGGCTGGCTGTATGGCGCGACCATGAACATCTATGGCGACCGGGGCAATGTGCTGGCGATCGAGCAGCGGGCCCGCTGGCGCGGTATCGACGTCGAGGTTCGCCAGATCGGCCTCGGCGAGCCGATCCCGGATGATATCGACATCTTCTTCTGGGGAGGCGGTCAGGACCAGGAGCAGGTGGCCGTGTCGCGCGATATCCAGGGCGAGAAGGGCGACCGGCTCAAGGCGGCGATCGAGAATGGCGCGGCAATGCTGGCCATCTGTGGCGGCTACCAGCTGCTAGGCCATGAGTACCGTCCACATGATGCCGAGCCGCTTCCGGGTATCGGTGTCTTCGATGCCGTGTCGGTCGCAGGACCTGAGCGCTTTATCGGAAACGTCGTCATCGACTCGCCCGAATTCGGCACGCTGGTCGGGTTCGAGAATCACAGTGGCCTGACGGAGCTACATGGTGACGCGTCTCCGCTCGGGAAGGTGGTGGTCGGGCGCGGGAACAACGGGAAGGACGGCACCGAGGGCGCGATGTACCGGAACGCCATTGGTTGTTACCTGCATGGCGCATTGTTGCCGAAGAATCCTCGGGTGACCGATTGGCTCATTAAGGCGGGGCTTAATAGGCGGTACGGCATGGCCGATCTGGAAACCATCGACGATTCGATTGAGGAAAGCGCGCATCGTAGTGCAATCGACCGCGCGAAGGCGACGCGATAGCGATCATCGCCGTATGGTAGGATCCTGTATCGGGCGAAATTGCTCATTTTTCGTTCGCAAAACGCGCTGATGACTCGAGAGATTTTCCTTCATCCCGTATACTTCCTTCCGGATCAACACGAGCATTGATCGTTGAAATCCGTTGATATGCGTTGACTACGATATCTGGTCTGAGGGGCGGGCATCCGGAGGCGAATGCCAACCGAGCCGGTAGAGTGCCGGGAACCTCGCCCGAGTCTATGAAGAAAGCAAGGTGGAGCGATGGCAAGCCTGGATACGCTTGACGAGCGAATACTGCTGGAACTCCAGCAGAACGGCCGGTTGACGATGAAGTCGCTGGCCGAGCGGGTAGGGCTGTCGTCTCCCGCGATGATCGAGCGGGTGCGCCGCCTCGAGGAGCGCGGCGTGCTGGCCGGATACCGCGCGGTGGTCGATCCGGAAGCGATCGGACGCTCCCTGACGGCGTTGATCAACGTCGAGCTGGACCGCCGCCATTACGATGCCTTCCTGAACCGCCTCCGGTCGGAGCCGGCGGTTGAAGAGTGCCACCGCGTGACCGGGAACTTCGCGTTCATCGTCAAGGCGCATCTGGCATCGACCGATGATCTGGAGTCACTGGTCGACGACCTGCAGGATGCCGGCGCGAAGTGCTCGACGAACATCGTGCTCTCGACACCGATCGTCGGCGCCCCGATCGTGCCGCCGGAAGGGACCGTGAGCGAGCGGACGCGGCTGACGCGTCGTCGCCGGCGGACAGGCACGCCTCGCCCGATGGCGGAGCCGGCACGGTCCGAGGCTGAGGTCGCGGAAGAGTAATCCCGCCATACCAGGAAATGACAAGAACCCCGTCCCCATTTTTGGGCGGGGTTCTTGACATTCATAGTGTCCGCTCAGCCGATCACATCGGTTGGATCCCGTTGAGGCCTAGTTCAGCGGCTCGATGGGTGGCTGCTCATCCGTATCCTGGTCCTCGCGGACATCGGGACCGTCGATTTGGTTGTCGCCGTCGTCCTCGTCGTCGTCTTCATCGTCGACTGCGATCGGAGTGCTGCCAACCATACGCGCATAGTCGTTGATACTGCCGACCGCGCCACCGGCCCAGTTCCCGCCACGCCGAACCTCGTCAAGTGCCTTCTCGAGCTCTTCGGCCTCGTAATCGTTGACCTCGTTGCAGGCCAGCGTCGGTTCCTGGCCGCGGACGACCCACTCGCGCACGCGCGGTCCGTTTCCGGGCAAATGACCGGTTGTGGCGCACAGGTCCATCTCGCGGACTTCGTCCGGCACGGGGAAGTTCTCAGGCATGGCGTTCCCGTCCGGGCCGGCGATCAGCTCCGCGAACCGCGAGTCGTTGTGGATCAGCAGCATCATGTCCTGCCACATCGGGCCGGCTGCGTCCGTGCCGTCGATCTCGGGCAATTCAGCGGTGCCGGCATCACCGGTGCGCCCAACCCACGCGCCGCATGCGACGGCGGTGGTGTAGCCCATGGCCCAGAGGTCGCGCCAGTTCTCTGTCGTACCAGACTTGGCGGCCGTGGGGCGGCCAAGCGCGTCCTGGGTGTTCCCGAAGAGATTGTTGGTGCCGAAGATCGGTGCCCGCGCCTCGTTGTCGGTCAGGATCGACGTGATCTGGTAGGCGATGCCGGGATTGATGCCTTCCTTCGCCTGCTCGTCGACGTACTCCTTGTTGACCTCCATGAGGGTGTTGCCCTGGGAGTCCAGGATGCGCTGGATGGGGTTCGCTTTCACGAAGCGGCCGTTGTTGGCGAGCGTGGCGTAGGCGTTGGTGTGCTCCAGGAGCTTGACCTCGCCAGAACCGAGACCCAGCGAAACACCGTAGAACCCGGGGTCGTTGCCGAGGCTGGTGACGAGCCCCATGCGCGCGGCCGTGTCCATGACGCCAGCCACACCCGCATACTCCGTTGCCTTGACGGCCGGGATGTTGAGTGACTGGGCCAGTGCCTCGCGTACCGGGACCGCGCCATAGAAGAGCTTCGTGTAGTTGTTCGGCTCGTAGTCTTCCTGTCCCGGGACCTCCCATCGCGTCGGGACGTCCATGATGATCGTCGCCGGGTTCCAGCCACGCTCGAAGGCGGATGCATAGGCGAGAGGCTTCATCGAGGACCCGGGCTGGATCAGGCCGGTTGCATAGTTGAACTGGCCGCCGATCGACTGGTCGTTGAAGTCCGCCGAGCCGACCATGCAGAGCACCTCGCCGTTCCACGGCGACATGACAACCAGGGCGGCATTGTTTCGCCCGTACTGACGCATGTTCGCGACGCCATTGGCGACGATCTGTTCGGCCTCAGCCTGCAGGTCCAGATCGATCGAGGTGTACACCTCGAGCCCGGCATAGATAGCGTCCGGGCCATATTGCTCGCGCAGGTACTCGTGGATGTACAGGGTAAAGTGCGGCGCGGCGCGCAGGACGCTGGTTCGCTGCCCCTCACGGATCTGCAGCGGCTCCTGCCATGCCTCCTCCATCTGCTCCGTCGTGATATAGCGGTACTTCCGCATTTGCTCCAGCACGTAGCGCTGGCGGATCTTCGCCTGCTGGAATCCTTCAGGCGTGGTCGGATCGTAGTAGGACGGGGCTTGCGGCAAGCCGGCGAGGAGCGCGGATTCGGCCAGGGTCAGCTCGGACGCATGCTTGTTGAAAAACGTGTTGGCGGCCGCCTCGACACCATACGACCGCGCGCCGTAGTAGATCTGGTTCACGTACATCGTGAAGATGTCTTCCTTGGAGTACTCCTGCGACATGGCGACCGCAGCGAGGGCCTCCCGGAATTTCCGGTCGATGCTGATGTCTTGCGCGCTGATGACATCGGGATAGACAGCGCGGACGAGCTGCTGGGTGATGGTCGAGGCGCCGGATGACCCGGAGCCGCTGAACATGATGAGGCCGGCCCGGACGAACGCCGCGGGCTCGATACCGGAGTTGGTCCAGAACGTGGCGTCCTCGGCCGCGACCGTGGCGTTGATGAAGTCATCGGTCATCTGGTCCATGCCGATGAAGGTGCGCCAGCCGTAGTCTGGGTGGTCGACCTCCTGCAGCAACGTTCCCTTGCGATCGTAGATGCGCGTGGTCTGGAACGTGTTGACCGCGATGTCGGCGGCGTTCGGAAGGCCCTTGTTGACCTCGCGGTACTGGCGGACGACGCCGAAGGCGGCGGCGATACCGGACGTAATGCTGACGACAAGGAACGTAAAGACGACAATGAACCCGACCAGGAACGTGCCGATGATGAAGTTCCGGCGCGAGAAGACGGTTTCCTTTTTCTTGTTGTTCCTGGTGACGCCGGGCATGAGGTGCGGCGGCAGGCCCCGGCCGCGGTGGCCGAAGCGGGAGTTTGCGAAGTGCGATGCTCGTCGCTGGGTGCCGGGGTAGCGGCGTGTGGAGCGCCCGAGGCGGCCCTGACTCATGAGCTGTGTCTCCTGGCCGGATACCGGTGACGGGAACGCGTGCAAGGGCGGATCCGGTGTGGCAATGGTGAAATGATGGTGATGACTTCCAGGCGCGCCGCATCGGAGGGCGCTGCGTAATTGAACGACTGGTGAGGATCGCCGGTTTCGGCGCCAGGTCACACGGAAGTTTACCAGCCGAAAGCCGGTGCATCCGTCGCCATATCGTGAAGACCTCTTCTCCGGAGACGCACTACCATTGTCGGTAGAAGATACGTTCCGTGGTGGAAGCCGTTACGACTGGGGAAGTCATGTCAGAGAATCCAACAACGCCCGGGGCAGGATTCCCGGAAACACCGCACGAGCTGCCGTATGACCGCCAGAAGGTCGTGATGCTGCTGGACCGGGTGCGGAAGGGTGAGAAGATCCGGTTGATCGACGAGCTACTGGCCTGCGTCGACTGGCGCGGCGCATTCGGCTCGGAGGATGGTCAGCCGCTGGACATCGAAGGCATCGCGAAGCTGATCGCGTTTTACCGGGAGAAGTTCAGTGATGTCGGGCCGGTCTACATGGCCGAGCTGCTGTCGACGGAGTTCATGACCGAGCAGCGGGCGCAGGGGGATATCGTCTTCTCGCAGAAGCTGATGGACCTTGGGCGAAACGAGCCTGAGCTGTGGAAAGAGATCCGCCTGTTCTTCCGGCGCAAGGAGATGGCCACGGCGATGCTCGTCAACGCGCATCAGGACCTGACCGACGAGGAGGTCGAGGCGCGGCAGATGGAGTGGAATCCGGAAGAGAAGTAGGCCAGGCAGCTGGCGATGGACGGTATGGGGCCGGTGAGGAACTTCCTCACCGGCCCCATACCGTCATTTCGTCAAGATGCCGTATCAGGCGTTCATTTTCCCTTGCGACTGCGTGGATCGAAGATATCGCGGAGACCGTCGCCGAGAAGATTGGTCGCAAATACGGTCAGCAAGATCGCGAGCCCGGGAAAGGTTGAATACCACCAGGCGTCACGCAGATACTTGCGGCCTTCCGATACCATCTGACCCCAATCCGGCGTAGGAGGCTGGGTACCGAGACCGATGAACCCTAATGATGCGGTCGTCAGAACCGCAAAGCCAACATCCATCGACGCCTTCACCAGAACGGTCGGGAAGGCGTTTGGCAGGATGTGTCGGAACAATATCCGCCGCCGGCTCGACCCCAGCGACGCCGCGGCCTCCGCGAACTGCGCATCCCGCAAGGCGATGACGTTCGCACGAACGAGCCGGCAGTAGCCGGGCCACCACACGAGCGAGACGGCGATCATCACGTTTCTCAAACCCGGTCCGAGCGCGGCGGCGAATGCCATTGCGAGAATCAGGTCCGGGATGGTGAGGAAGACATCGGTCACGCGCATGATGACTGTCTCGACCCAGCCTCTGAAATATCCGGCGATTGCCCCGAGCAGGGTACCGATCAGTACTGCCATGATGATGACGGTGATCCCGGCCAGAAGCGAAACTCGAGCGCCGACCACCAGCCTGGACAGCACATCGCGTCCAACATGGTCTGTGCCGAACCAGTGGTCGGATGATGGCGGGAGGAGCTTGTCGCTGATATGTACGGCGCCGGAGGCATCGCCGGGGTAAGGGACGAGAAAAGGCCCGATTGTCGCGATCAACACCAGAATGACCACGATGACAAGCCCGATCACGGAGAGTGGACTCTGCCGGAATCGCCGGATCGCGCGAAGCGTGTTGGGGCTGGGCGACCAACGTCGTCCTGTGCCCTTTGGTGCTGCCAGGGATGGGTTCATCAGCGAGTCTCACTCTTGTCGGTATGGATCATGTATTCGTCACTCGCGGATCGAGGAAACCATAGGCGATATCGATCGCGATGTTGATCAGGCTGAAGACAATGCCATACAGGAGCGCAATTCCCATGATCGGCATGAAATCGAGCGTCAATGCGGAATTCGTCGCGTAGAGGCCGATGCCGGGCCAGTCGAACACGGTCTCAACGAGAACCGATCCTCCCATCGACCATCCGAACGACAGGCCAATCATGGTTAGCGTCGGGATGAACGCGTTACGCATCGCATGGCGCAGGACGATCGATCGTTCCTGGAGGCCCTTGGCCCGCGCTGTCCGCACATAATCGTTGTGGAGAACTTCAAGCAAGCTCGCGCGCGTGAACCGGGCGATGGTAGCGAGCGAGGCGAAGCTCAGTGTGATCGCCGGCAAGATGATGTGTTGGAGCGCCTCCTTGAAGGTCGACCACTCGCCTGCAATGAGTGAGTCGACGAGGTAGAGCCCCGTGACGCTTTCTGGTGGCATCGTGAGGGTTTCCAACCTGCCACTGACCGGTAGCCAGTCAAGCCGCAACCCCAGGAACAGCTGCATCAGGATCGCCAGCCAGAACGCCGGCATGCTTACGCCGAGCAACGAGATGATGCGCGAGGCATGGTCGGCAAACCGGTCGGCACGCACCGCGGCGATGATCCCTAGTGGAACACCGACCAGCGTGGCGATGGTCATCGCCACGACGACCAACTCCAGCGTGGCCGGCCAGTAGTTCCCCAGGTCCTCGAGCACCGGGCGTCGCGAGAGGATCGAATTCCCCCAGTCTCCTTGAAGCAAGTTCGTCAGGTAATTCCAGTAGCGTAGCCAGAGGGGATCGTCGTAACCATATTCCTCGCGAAGCTGCTCGTACATTGCCTGTGTCGCCTGGGGACCGGCTGCGAGGCGCGCCGGGTCGCCGGGAACGAGATACGCAAGGCAGAACGTGAGGATCGACACCCCGAAGACAACCGGGATGATCATGATCAGTCTTCGGACGGTGTATCGAATGAGGTTCATAAAATGTCCAGACGGAATTAATGTGCAGTGTCGTGAGGGATGGAGAACGCCGACACATGAAGGCGGAACCCAGGGACAGGCATGGCGTCTGTCCCCGGTGTCGCGCCTCGACCTCGACTACCCCTTGTAGGAGATGTTCCGGATATCTCCGCCCCCGCCGAGCACCCGGGCGTTCTCGCCCAACTCCTTCACCCAGGCATCATTGGGCGTCTCCGAGTACATCCAGATCTCGGTCGCGTTCTCTACCAGCATCGCCTGGACCTGATCGTAGATTGCCTTGCGGTCGTCCGGGTCAATGGTCGAGCGTCCCTGTTCCAGCAACGCATCCAGTTCCTCGTTCTGGAACCATGACGCCGCTGACCATGATCCCGCCTGGCTCGAGTGATATTGCGCCCAGAGGAAATTATCGGGATCAAGGTAGTTGGAGCTCGCCAGCACGCACATCAGGCCGGGCATCGTTTCCGGGCTTGAGGCTCGCGCGACCATGTCCGGCCATACGAGGGGTGTCATGGTGACATTGATGTTGAGCTCCGCGCACTTTTCCAGCAGGATCAGGCCGAAGGTCTCTTCGAATGCCAGCCCGGTGACATAGACGTACTCGATATCGAACCCGTCCGGATACTCGCTTGCCGCCAGGTATTCCCGTGCCGCGTCCATGTTGTGTTCGAGGAGCGGCAAGTCCTCGTTGTTCCAGGGCGTAAAGCGAATCGGCAGCGGGCCGTTCATTCGCTCGCCGCGCCCTGAGAGTGATTCGATGGCCGCTTCGTAATCGAATGCCGCTGTCAGCGCCTTGCGCACGTTGAGATCGGCCGTCGGTCCAACCTGGTTATTCATTTTTAGCTGGAACGGTCCGAAGGACGCCTTCTGGTTAACGATGAACCGGTCATCGCCCTCCAGGGCCAGGATGTCTTCGGTCGAGAAGGTGTCACCGTACTGGATTTCACCGGATTCGAGCGCGATGCGCTTGGTAGACGACTCGCGGATGATCCGCCAGACGAACGTATCGACCATGCCCTCGGTGATGTCGGTGTTCCAGTAGTCTGCGAAGCGGTCGAATTGGTAGATGTTGCCCGGTTCGAATCGCGTGATCTCGTACGGTCCGCTACCGGCTGCGTTCTCAAGGAGCCATGACTCACCCTCATCGTCTCCGGCATGCTCGTCCACGATTGCCGGATTGGCGATGAGCATGTACGGGAGAATCAGGTCGAATGGAGCAAAGGGATTGATGAGGTTCACCTCGAGAGTCTGCTCATCCACCACCTGAGCGGACTCCTGGTCCATGACGGCAGCGAACATCCATGCGTTGCCCTTGTTACGGGACAGCATGCGATTGAAGTTCCACCGGACCGCCTCCGCGTTCACCGGGGAGCCGTCCTGAAACATTGCCCGCTCATCAAGCACAATCGACCACGTCGTCGCGTCGTCGGAGCCAGTGACCTCTTTGGCGAGGCCCGGAAGAAGCTCCACCGGATCGCCCTTGTACCGCATGAGTGCGTCGTAGACGGCCCGTTGGCCCCAAATGATGGAATAGTCGCTGCCTGTGTGAGGGTCGAGATTGCTGATGTCCTGGCCACTGCCAAAGATGAAGATGTTCTGATCGGCCTGCGCGGAGCTCTGCTGGGCGAACGGGGTAGCCGTGGTGAGACCGGCTGCTGCCGCGGCGGCTCCGGCGAGCTTCACAAGCGAGCGACGATCGGTTGTTCCGGCGAGGCCTGCCTGGACGAGGGCCTGCAACGATGCTGTGGTGTTCACGTCGTGTCCTCCAAATAAAAGGTCAGGAAGCGGTGCCTGTCACGATGACAGCCACCTGGATGATGACGCTCACCCCGTGGAATGGGGTGGCCGCACTCTGTCGTGTCCCTGGGCATCAGGACACCTGAAAGACCCGGGAGATGGTGGACATTGGCGTCGTTGCCGGTGCCTGATCGAGCACGATGGACCTGCACTGGTCCGAGGACCTACTTGGGAAACTAGCGACGGCTGACCAATTCGGCCAGCTTTCCTCCGTAAACTCCATCGAGCGGACGATACTCGACTTCTGGATACCCGAATGCGGCGGGGCCGACAACTTCCAACGCCTCTGCCGTTGCGATCAGTTGCGGCGCCGGGATTCCGATCACCGCCACTCGCAGGCCATACCGCAGTGTCTCGGTCGAGATGGGTTCCGCCGTCTCCGCATCGACGATGCAGATCAGGTCCGGGACGGAGCAAAGGGTCGTGCCGTTCTCATCCTGCAACACCAGGTTCTCGTTCTGGAAGTCGATCGAGTAATCATGCCCCTCGTAGGCGCCGGTTCCGGCCAACTTGAGGTGACCACGGGCGAACCCTGCGACGAAGCGCCGTTCCACATCCGTGATTTTGCCGGTCATCAGCAACTGCCCGCCGGACATCTCCGACGCTGCCGTGACCGGGTTGCTGTGGGCTTTGCGTGCCGCAATCACTGCTTCCCCCAGCCGGACCGCGAATGAAAGCGTGCCCTGGACAGCGGTACGCCGGATGTCGGCACCGGTCATCAGCGGCCCGGTCAGGCCCGCGCCACCGCCCATCTGGACCGTGAGGGTGCGGACGTAACGCTCCAGATCATGACCGCTCGAGATTTCGTCGAATACCGCTACGTGCCCCCGGATGTCGGACACAGCTGCCGGGGTTGGGTGCACGCCGTAGATGGCGAATGTATCCATTTGCATTTCAGGAAAGGCGCGGCCCATGCCATCGCCATCGACGACCGGCAATCCGGCTTGCAATGCCACGATAATTGGGGAGATTGAGTTCCCTCCGCCGATCTCGGCAGAGATCATGTGGGTCGCCTTTCGGCCCGTGTACTTCTCCAGCGCCCGAAGGGCTCGCAGAAGCTCGTCGCCCTGCTTCAGTCGCTCAACACCGACCGTCGGCGCTCCGACTCCGCCGGTCGATGCGACCAGCGCATCGTCATCCAGCTCGGATACCGGGATGACAGGCACTTCGCCACCCCGCTTGAGCATCTCGGCCACAAAGATCTTGTTCAGGTATGGGCTTCCGCCACCACCGGTGCCCAGGATTCCGGCCCCGATGGCCAATGGCTCGAGGTGCTCGTACCGCAGGCTGCGCAGTTGCTCAATCGACATTGCCGACGTTCTTCTCCATGATACGTGGGTGGGACAGGCCAGCCGAGATTATGGACAGCGGTGTCTCAGGCCAGCCGCCGCATTGTACACAGGCGATCCAGATCCGTGAATAGCGTCAACGGAGGGTGGTTCACAATCCGGAAAAGTCGCATATCATGCGCATGGCGTAGCCTCAATACCCCGGTGCGCGCCCTTGAATGTGATCCCGAACAAGACAGAATCAGGAGAACAGAGAGCATGAGCCTGCGAATCGGTGTCGACGTTGGCGGAACCAACACTGACGCGGTCCTGATGGACAACCGCCGGGTTGTCGCCAAACTGAAGACACCGACCACGGAGAACGTCACCAGCGGCATCACGACCGCGATTCGAAGTGTGTTGGACCAGTCTGGCGCCCAGACGGACGCGATCGATGCGGTGATGATCGGCACGACGCATTTCACCAACGCGATCGTTGAACGCCGCCATCTCCAGCCGGTTGGCATCATCCGCATCGGCCTGCCTGCGACGGCGGCTCTTCCGCCGCTCATTGACTGGCCCGAGGATCTCGTCGAGGCAATGGAGAGCTCGACCTACCTGGTGCATGGAGGATACGAATTCGACGGTCGCAAGATCTCTGACTTCGACCCGGAGGAAGTCCGCACAGCGGCCCGCGATATCGCCGCGAGGGGGATTCGTGCGGTCGCTATTTCCTGCGTTTTCTCTCCCGTGAACTCGGATCTCGAAGAGCAGGCGGCAGAGATCGTCGCGGAGATCGTCCCGGATGTCATGATCACGAAGTCGAACGAGATCGGGCGAATCGGGCTCCTCGAGCGCGAGAACGCTGCCATCCTGAACTCCTGCCTGCGCGATCTCGCAAACCGGACGATGACGGCCTTCGAGCAGTCGATCGCGGATCTGGGGATTGATGCGCCGCTCTATCTCACCCAGAACGACGGCACACTGATGCTGGCCGATTACGCTCGGACATTCCCGGTACTCACCATCGCCTCTGGGCCGACCAACTCCATGCGTGGAGCTGCCTTCCTTTCTGGCCTGGACAATGCCGTCGTGGTCGATATCGGAGGCACGACGTCGGACGTCGGCATGCTGACCCACGGTTTCCCGCGCGAGGCATCGGTTGCCGTTGATGTCGGAGGTGTTCGCACGAACTTCCGTATGCCGGATGTCTATTCAGTAGGCCTCGGTGGTGGCTCGCTCGTGGATTTCGACGCCAATACTGTTGGTCCGCGTAGCGTGGGTTATCGGCTGACGGAACAGGCCCGGGTCTTTGGCGGCGACACGTTGACGGCGACCGATATCGTGGTGGCCGCGGGCAAGGCGGAGATCGGTGACGCTTCCCTGGTCGCGAATATCGCTCCCGAAGGCGTGGCCAAGGCGCTGGGCCGAATACAGGAAATGGTGGAGACGGCTGTCGATCGCATGAAGACCAGTTCGGAGCCGGTGCCCGTGATTGTCGTCGGCGGTGGTAGCGTCCTCGTCACTCGCGACGTCGAGGGGGCCTCGCAGATGGTCAAGCCAGACCATTACGAGGCGGCAAACGCCGTCGGTGCGGCCATCGCCCAGATTTCCGGCGAGACCGACCGCGTGTACTCGCTTGAAGCCATGTCCCGGGACGAGGCGATCGCCGACGCGAAGGCGGAGGCCACGGGACGTGCCGTCGCTGCCGGTGCAGCCCCGGAGACAATCCAGATCGTCGATGTCGAGGACGTGCCGCTCGCGTACCTGCCGGGCAACGCGACCCGGATCCGGATCAAGGCCGTGGGTGACCTGGCAATGGATCCCTCCTAACCGGGTGTTCGTCAGGCAAGCAAGGCGGTGGGAGATCATCGATGAGAGACATTTCGATTCACGATCTGGACGATATCGCGATGGGAGCGGCGGTTCTCGGCACCGGAGGCGGGGGAGACCCGTATATCGGCAAGCTCCTCGCGCGATCAGCGATGAAGGATCGTCCTCCGGTGACCCTCCTCGATGTGGAGGAGCTCGACGACGAGGCGCTTGTCATTCCGACCGCGATGATGGGCGCACCCACCGTGATGGTTGAGAAGATCCCCTCCGGCGATGAGGTCATTACTGCCATCCGGTCGCTCGGCGAATATCTCGGCAGAGAGGTTGTGGCAACCATGCCAATGGAAGCGGGAGGCGTGAACTCCATGATCCCGTTCGCCGTCGCCGCCCGCGAAGGTCTGCCAGTGGTGGATGCGGACGGCATGGGCCGCGCCTTCCCTGAGCTGCAGATGGTGACGCCGACGATTTGGGGCATCGGGGCGACCCCGATGGCGATTGCGGACGATAAGGGGAACAGCGCCGTCCTCAACACGATCAGCAATCATTGGACGGAGACCTTTGCCCGGTCGCTGACGGTTGATATGGGAGCCTCGGCACTGATCGCCCTCTTCCCGATGACAGGAAAACAGGTCAAGGAGGCGACCATCCCAGGAACCCTTTCGCTGATCCAGCGCATCGGGAGTGCTATCCGGGAATCGCATGAGGAGCACACCGACCCTGTCGAAGCCGTATGTGAGGCAACCGGCGGCTTCGCGATTTGGGAAGGAAAAGTGGGAGACGTCGCCCGGAGAACGGTTGGCGGGTTCGCTCGCGGGACCGCGTCTATTCAGGGCGTGGGCGACTATGAGGGCCGGACGCTCGAGATCGATTTCCAGAACGAGTTCCTGATCGCCCGGGACGGTGACGATGTTCTCGTCTCCACGCCAGACCTCATTACCGTGCTTGACGCAGAAACCGGGGAGCCAATCACCACGGAGTCGTTACGCTATGGCTTCCGGGTAGCCGTCCTTGGCATTCCGAGCGACCATCGCTGGCGAAGTGAGAAGGGCCTGGAGTTGGTCGGTCCCGAGTACTTCGGGTACGACTTTGCATTCAGCCCGGTTGAGCGCCGCATGGGTTGATGGCTGATTTGGTCCACCCGGATCATGGAACGCTCCAACCGAAAGGGCCGGTGAGGATGCACCTCACCGGCCCTTTTGTGCGGCGTCGTCAGGCCTTCTTCATCTGCGAGGTCATCTCGTCGAAGAACTTGCCGACGATCATCTTCGTGGCCGGCTGGACGACGCGGGCGCCGATGCGGGCGAGCATGCCGCGGACATTGGCGTCGCCCCGGTACTTCACGAGAGTGTTGTTCTCGTCGATTGCTTCGAAGGTGAGGTCGCCCACGCCGCTGAGCTGGCCCTGCGGCCCCTTGCCCTCGATATGCATCGTGAAGCTGTTCGGGCGGTTGAGGTCTGTGATCTTCACCTTGCCGTCGTACTTGCCCTTGATCATGGCGACGCCAATGGTCATCGTCGCGACGTACTCGTTCTCGCCGACTTCCTCGAGCCGCTCGCAGCCGGGCAGGGCGCCCTTCAGTACCTCGGGGTCGAGCATGGCGTCATAGGTGGCTTCCTGCGATGCCGGGACCTTATGCTCCCCGGTGATTTCCATTCCCACTGAACACTCCTTTGATCACGGTGGCTGACGGTCTGGAGGAAGTCTATCGTGACTTGTCGCCCCCGGGGAGTCGCCTCATCCCTTGATGCCAGACATACGGACCCCCTGGACGATGTAGCGCTGGAGCAACAGGAAGACGATCACCAACGGCGCAGCGCCGACGGCGGCTCCGGCGAACAGGGCCGGAAGGTTGATGGTTTGCGCCGTCAGGAATGTCGAGAGGACAACCTGGACCGTGCGCGTCTCCGGCGACTGGCCGACGATGACAGGCCACAGGAATGCGTTCCAGCTGCCGATGAAGCTCAGGACGCCGAGGGCCGCCATGATGCCGAGCGAGTTCGGGAGCAAGAGACGGAAATAGACGCCGATATAACTGTTGCCGTCGAGTCTTCCCGCTTCTTCCAGCTCGGCCGGGAAGTCGAGATAGAACTGCCGGAACAGGAAGGTTGCGAATCCGCTGAAGAGCCCGGGAACGACGATACCCCACAGGGTGTTGATGCCGCCCAGCTCGGCCACTACGACATAGGTCGGGACAAAGGTCACCGCGCCGGGGATCATCAGGGTCAGGAGCACGTAGACGAAGAAATACTCTCGCCACCTGAACGGTATCCGGGCGAGCGCGTATCCGGCCATGGAGGCGAAGAGTGTCTGGAGCACGAGATTGACCACCGCGATGATGGCCGAGGCGCGCAGGCCGGAGGCCATGTTGATCGAGGTGTCGTCGAAGAGGTCGGTAAAGTTGCTCCATTGCGGTGTTTCCGGCCACCAGACCCAGTCGAACCCGGTGATCTCCGCCTGGGTCATCAAGGCGTTGCGGACGATCAGGTAGAAGGGGAACAGGAAGGTGAGCGCCAGCACGATCAGCACGGCGTACCTCAGGGCCAGGGAGATGATCGGGCCGACGCGCGTGGACGTTCGGTTGGGGCGGACGAGGCGGCCGTAGGTCGGGTCGTTGATCTCGCGGGTGGATGCCACAGCGAATCCTCCGATCAGGCGCGGCGGCCGAAGCCGAAGAGCCGGCCCTGGACGATGGTGACGCCAATGATGATCGCGGCCAGGATGATGGCTCCGGCCGATCCCCGGCCGTAATCCTGTTGCCCGATCGCGGTCTGGTACAGGAAGACGAGCGGTGGGCGGGCGAGACTGATGTTGCCGGTAGAGCCAACGCCACCAAGGATGTTGATGAACTCGTCGAACGCCTGGAAGGCCGCGATGAAGTTCAGGACCAGCACGGCGATGGACGTGTTGCGCAGGAGCGGGAAGGTGATCGTCCAGAACGTTCGCCAGCCCGGCTTGCCGCCATCGACGTAGCTGGCTTCGTAGATGGACTGGTCGATCTCCTGCAGGCCGGCGATGAAGATGATCATATAGAACCCGACCTGGAGCCAGAGTCGCACGGTGACGAGCACGAGCCAGTACCAGGGAGGGCTCGTTTCGCCGATCCAGGCGATCACGCGGTCGCTGCCGAACCAGTAGAGCACCATGTTGGCGAAACCGTAGGGCAGGCCGTTGAAGATGCCCATTTTCCAGACGATCGACGCGACGACGTAGGACACCGCGGTCGGGATGAAGAACGCCGAGCGGAAGAAGGCGCGTCCGAACCCCACGCTGTTCACCAGCACGGCCAGGCCGAGCGCGAAGAAGAACGTGGTCGGGACGATGAAGATCGCGAAGATGAGGATCGTTCGAAGCGAGCGCAGGAACTCGGAGTTCGTCAGCATCGCGCGGTAGTTGTCGAGTCCGACCCAGTCACCGATGTCAATCGTGTTCCGGGCGTCCGAGAAGCTGATCAGGAAGCCCCAGACGATCGGGATATAGGTGAAGACGAGCAGGCCAAGGACAAGGGGCGCGACGAAGAAAAGGAATGCGAAGGTTGCTTCCCAGCGGGTCTGGCGCCACCAGGGTACCTTGACCGTGACAATCGAGTTCTCGGGAATGTCCATAGATAGCGTCCTGGAGCGTTCGAAGCGTGCGCGTCGGGACACGGGTGACGCTTCAGCGAAACGTCACCCGTGTGAGCCGGTTGGACGGGCGCGACGTTCGCTCTAGCGCTCGAGCTCGGCGATCACGGTTTCTTCCGCCTTGGCGAGTTCCTCGGCCGCGTCGGCGCCGTTCCGGACGATGTTCGTGACCGCATCGGTGTAGGCGGTTCCCATGGCGGCGGTCCAGCGAACGGATCCTAGCCGGGCGTTTTCATCGAGGATCGTGACCATGTCGGCGGCCACGCCGGATTCCAGCGGCTCAGCCGTCTGGCTGAGGGAGATGCGCGCCGGGATGTGGAAGCCGTAGCTCAGGCACCAGTCTTCCTGCAGCTCGGTGTTGTCGATCCAGAGCCATTTGACGAAGGCCTTGGCCGCATCGATGTTCTGGCCGTTGCCGTTGACGCATTCGTACCAGCCACCCCAGAACGTCGAAGGTTCGCCCTCGTCGTCCGACTTGGGCCAGGGGATCACGCCGTAATCGTCGCCGAGCGCCTCGGTCATGGCCGGAACGGCCCAGAGACCGGTGAACTGCATGGCGCACAGGTTCTGGTTGAACGCCGATGGATCCCAGTAATCCGTCGGAGCGCCCATCAGGAGGGCGTCGCCCCGGGCGAACTCGCCGTACTTCGTCCACGCAGCGGCGACGCGTTCCGTGTTGAAGGCCGGGGCGGTGGCGTCCTCGTTGAGGAAATCACCGCCAGCGGACCACAGGATCGGACCACCCAGCGCGCCGATCCCCGCGTCGTTGCCGACAAACAGGCCCTTGATGCGTCCGGAACTGAGCGCCGTCGCAGCCTCGATCATCGCGTCCAGCGAATCAGGCGGTTCGATGCCCGCTTCCTCCAGGAGGCTCTTTCGATAGAAGACGCCGCCCGTATCCTCGATCATCTTCACGGCGTAGATGGTGCCGTCGATGCTACATGCCTCGAGCGTCGCCGGGCGGAAATCCTCCCTTATCTCGTCGGAGAAGATGTCCTCGAGTGAGGTGATCTGGTTTTGGCGGAGGTGGTCGACCGTGGGCGGTCCGCCAAGCTCGAAGATGTCTGGTGCTTCGTCCGTCAGCAAGGCGGCATTGAGGGCCGCACCGTAATCGCCGAGCTGCCAGTTCACTTCGATCTCGACGTCGGGATTCTCCTCGGTGTACGCGGCGGCATAGCGTTTCACCGCCTCTTCGGTGCCTGCCTCGCCGTACTGGTGATACCACTGCACCAGGCGGGTGCTCCCCTGGGCCACGGCCTGCGTCGGCTTGCCGAAACCATGGAACACCATGGCTCCGCCGACGAACAACATCGACTTGACGGTGTCCCTACGGGTCATGCCAACAGTCGAAATACGCGAACGGCCTCGGCGGGTCTGAAGTGATGACATCGTGATGATGCTCCTTGATACGTCTCCGCCAGGAGACAGCCAGCCTGTAGGTTGTCGGTGCTGCCCCAGTATACGGCATGGGTGCACGATGGCAGGTCAGGCATGCGTACATCAAAAAGGCTCGGGCTGCGGCAGCTTTACGGTTGTGCGAGCGTCGAGTCGACCATATACTCATGCGACGAACTCCCGATGAAGGGGCGTAGAAGGATGCAATGGAGCGTCCGGGTCAAATGGCCGTCCGGCTGCCGGTGTGAACTGGTGGGCCGGTTGACCGTTGCCCGGTTTCCACGCATTTCGGGACTGTTTTTGAATGGCGTTCATGCATACGGTAGTGATCAGGAGCGATGCACCATGTCTCATGAAACGGCGACAAACCACGCCAATACGTTCCTCGAACTTGCGTCCAAGGTGATGGACGGCTCCCTCAATCGTCGTCAGGCGATGCAGAAGGGCGCGGCGCTCGGCCTTTCCGTGCCAGCGATGATGGCGCTCGGTGCGGTCGGCAACCGCCCGAAGGCCGCGGCGGGGCAGGAAGCGTCCCCGGAGCCGGTGCGCGGCGGCACGCTGCGTGTGGGGCTCTCGGCCGACCCGGCTGAGCTCGACCCGCACAAGACCAACCTGACGGCCGCGTGGCACGTTATCGAGCACGTGTACGAGGGCCTGCTCTCGACAAACGCGGCGTTGGAGCCGGTGCCGGCACTCGCCGAGTCCTGGGAAATCTCCGAGGACGGGCTGACCTACACCTTCAACCTGCGCCAGGGTGTGATGTTCCATCCCCCGGTCAGCCGCGAGTTTGTCGCGGAGGACGTCAAGTACAGCTTCGAGCGCATCCTGGACCCGGAGACGGCGTCGCCGGCCACCGACGATCTTTCCGGCGTCGAGTCCATCGAGATTCCCGACGACTACACCGTCGTCATGACGATGAAGGCGCCGGACGCGTCGTTCCTCGCCAAGCTGATGGGCAACTCCCTGAAGGTCGTGCCGCGCGAGACCGTTGAGGAGAACGGCGACCTGATGCAGGTCATGGTCGGTACCGGCCCGTTCGTCTTCGAGGAGTACGTCCCGAACTCGATGGTCAGCCTGACAGCGAACCCGGAGTACTGGGAAGAGGGCAAGCCCTACGTCGACGCGATGGAGATGCAGATTATTCCTGACGCCACCTCGCGCTCGACGGCCCTGACCTCCGGCACGGTCGATTTCATCGAGTACGCCCCGGCGCAGGACCTGCCGATCTACGAGGCGGACGACACGATCGTCGTGACGGGTGACGAGAACACCAACATCCGTTACATGGACATCAATGTCTCCCGCGAGCCGTTCAACATCCCCGAGGTGCGGAAGGCTATCGCGATGGTGATCGACCGGCAGCCGATCATCGATTCGGCGGTATTCGGCGCGGGTACTGCGACGAACATCCTGTTCCCGGCAACGTTCTGGGCGGGCTTCGAGTCGGAGATCCCGGAGCCGGATATCGAGGGCGCGAAGGCGCTGCTGGCGGAGGCGGGATACCCGGACGGCTTCACCACCGAGCTCCATTCGTGGGCGCAGTACCCGTTCCTCTCGAACGCGGCGATCGTGATCCAGGAGCAGCTGAAGCAGATCGGGATCGAGGCCGATACGCGGTTCGAGGAGAACGCGATCTACCTCGAGAACTACTTCGCTGGCAACTTCGACCTCTCGGTCACCGGTACCAGCGCGTACGTTGACCCGAACGACGTCGTCGAGCCGAGCTTCGTGACCGGCGGGACGCGGAACGGCACCGGCTACAGCAACCCGGAGATGGATGAGCTTGTCCAGCAGGGTAAGGAAGCGACCGACCAGGAAGAGCGGGCGCAGATCTACCGCCGCATCCAGGAGATCATCCTGGAGGACGTGAACTGGGTGAACCTCTTCATCGCCAGCCAGTACGAGGCGATGAAGGACTACGTCAAGGGCTACGTCCACATCGCGACGGGCTCGAACGTTTCCTTCAAGGAGACCTGGCTCGACCAGTAGGCCGGGGTCACGCTCGACGGAGCCGGCACCATGCCGGCTCCGTTTCGGAGTTCCAATGGGTGGGCATATCCGGTGATCGGGCTGGCCCGGTTGGTGCCGGGGGCGTAGTACAGTGAAGGTCGAACGCGAGTGTTCGCCGGAACAGAAGAGGACCTGCCCATGAGCATCGATCAGCCATCACCCGAATCCCCCATGTCCGCAGCGCTTTCCCGCCGAACCGTCGTTGGCGGTACCGCCGGAGCGGCCGCGCTCTGGATGTCGGGCACGCGAATTTCTGGTCAGGAGGCGAGCCCTGCTGCATCGCCCGAGGGCGTTCCCGGCGGAACATTGCGTGTCGGCGTGCAGGGCGACCCGGCCGAGCTCGATCCCCATCTCGTGGTCCTCGACGCGGCGTCGCTGGTCATCGACCAGGTGTACGAGAGTCTCATGCATGAGGACGAGTCGCTCGTGCCGCAGCCTCGCCTGGCAGAGTCCTACGAGGTGTCCGAGGACGGCCTGACGTATACGTTCCGGCTGCGTACCGGCGTCACCTTCCACAACGGGCGGGAGATGACGGCCGACGACGTGGTCTACAGCTTCGGGCGTGTGATGAACCCGGACACCGGGTCGCCCTGGCAGGAGTACACGTCGAGCATCGATACCATCGATGCGCCGGACGCGTCGACGGTGGTGATCACGCTGAAGAATCCGGACGCGTCATTCCTCGCTGCCCTGTGCCGCCGCGGACTTTCCGTGGTGCCGCAGGAGGAGGTCGAGGAGCGGGGTGACCTCAAGCTGGAGATGATCGGGACGGGGCCGTTCCGGTTCGTCGAGTACATCCCGAACTCCGTTGTCCGGCTGGAGAAGAACCCGGATTACTGGCTGGAAGGGCGTCCGTATCTCGACGCGCTCGAGCTGCATATCATCCCGGACGATACGGCCCGGACGACGGCGCTTGTGTCGGACACGGTTGACCTGATCGAGGCGGTGCCGCACAAGGATATCCTGACGCTACAGGAGGCGGATGGGCTGACCTTGACGGGCGACCAGGCGACGAACCTTCGCTGGATCGTGTTCAACGTGCGCGAAGAGCCGTTGAACAACCGAGAGCTCCGGAGGGCGATCGCGCGGGGCATCGAGCGCCAGCCAATCATCGACACGGCGGTGCTCGGCTTTGGCACACCGTTGTATGGCGTGTACCCGAGCGATTACTGGGCAGGGTACGAGGGCGAGGCACCGGAAGAGGACCCGGAAGGCGCGGCGGAGGCGATCTCGCAGATGGCGCTCCCGGAGGGTTGGGTGCCGGGTGTCCTCACCTGGGGCCAGTACGATTTCCTCTCCAGCACGTCGGTGGTGGTGCAGGAGCAGCTGAACCAGATGGGGATCTCGTCGGAGATCGAGCCGGAGGAGAACGCGACCTATCTGGATCGCTACTTCAGTGGCGATTTCGATATTGCGGTGATGGGCGCGGGCGGGTATATCGACCCGCACGATTTCCTTGGCCAGACACTGGGAACGGGCGGGGTGACGAATGCCGCCGGGTACTCCAGCGAGGAGATGGACAGCCTGCTGGAGGAGGGGATCCTCGAGCAGGACCCGGAGGCGCGGAAGGCGATCTACCAGCAGATCCAGGAGCTGATTATCGAGGATGTGCCGTGGATCATGCTGTACACGTCGAACACGTATGAGGCGATGAAGTCGTCGGTCAAGGGGTTCCGGCACAGCCTGAGCGGAAGCTTCGCGGCGCTCCGCGATACGTGGATCCAAGAGTAAGGGAGTTTCTCCTCCCATTCTTGGCGGCGTGTGCCACGTCGTCATCCCGACCAGGCGGACCGCTCAGCGGTCCGTGCGTGGAGGAAATTCGCCGGCGAGGATAAACAGTTTCAGGCAGGAGCAAAGATCCCTCGACACGCTCGCCCGCTGCGGCGGGCTCACGGCTCGGGATGACGGCATCAAAGGGCGTTGGGTTGGTGCCGCAATGGGATTCGGGTCAACGGTTCTCGTAGGCTAGACAGGTTTGTGATTCTCATGCCGCAGATAGGCGCGTTGTGATGCTGAAATTCATTCTTCGCCGGGTCCTGCTCATGATCCCGGTGCTGCTCGGGGTGTCGCTGGTGACGTTCCTCATCGTGCGATTCATCCCGGGCGATCCCGTCACGGTGCTGCTCGGGGCGGACCGGCGGTCGACCCCGGAGCAGATCGAGGCCATTCGGCGCTCGTACGGGCTGGACAAGTCGTACCCGGAGCAGTACGTCCGCTGGCTGTACCACGTGCTCACCGGCGACCTCGGGAAGTCGTTGAGGACCGGTCGGCCGCTGACCCAGGAATTGGGGCTGAGGCTCCCGGTGACGGCGCAGTTGACGGTTTTCGCGGCGATCATCGGGATGATTCCGGCGCTCTTCTTCGGCGTGCTGGCTGCGGTGAAGCGCAACTCGAAGGTCGACTACCTGACGACAGTCACGGCGCTGGCCGGCATCTCGGTGCCGAACTTCTTCCTCGCGACGCTGCTGGTGCTGCTTTTCTCGTTCCAGCTCAAGTGGCTCCCGAACGTTGGGTACCGGCCGTTTACGGAAGACCCGGTCCAGAACCTGAAGCTGATGATCCTGCCGGCACTGAGCCTCGGACTGCCGTTCATGGCGGTCGTGATGCGGTTCACCCGCTCGGCGGTGCTCGAGGTGATGAACCAGGACTATATCCGCGTGGCGCGGGCGAAGGGCATGACCCAGAGCAAGGTGATCCTGCGGCACGTGATGCCGAACGCGGGAATCCCGGTCCTGACCATCGCCGGTATCCAGGTAGCGGCGCTGCTCGGCGGAACGGTGATCGTGGAGCAGATCTTCGCGCTGCCGGGTATCGGCCGCTATATCTACGAGGCGATCGCGAACCGCGACTATCCGGTTGTCCAAAGCGTGACGCTGGTGATGGCGGCGATCTTCGTCACCGTCAGCCTCATCGTCGATATTCTGTACGCGGTTCTCGACCCGCGACTGCGCCAACGGTAGGGGAACTATGAGCGACGTCAACGTGACGACGACCGATGAGGCGGTGGTCGAAACCGGGCTTGCGTCCGCGACCGGCGCGCGGAAGCCAAAGGCGCGACGAGGCTGGTGGAGCATCCTGCTGCGGCAGAAGCTGGCGCTGGCCGGGGTGATCATCGTCGCGGTCTTCCTGCTGATCGCCGCGGTCGGCCCGCTGTTCGCGCCGTATGGCTCCACCCAGCAGATCCCGGCCGACCGGCTGATGGGGCCGTCGGCAGATCATATCTTCGGGACGGACCAGTTCGGCCGCGACATTCTCAGCCGCCTGTTGTACGGCGCGCGGATCTCCTTCCAGGTCGGCGTGATCGCCGTCGGCATCTCCGCGGTCATCGGCGTTGTGCTGGGGATGGTCGCGGGGTATTTCGGCGGCGTGATCGACAGCGTCATCTCGCTGCTGATGGACGTGCTGTTCGCGTTCCCGACGATCCTGCTGGCGATTGCGCTGATGACGATGCTGGGGAACTCCCTGGCGAACGTGATGATCGCGATCGGTGTGGTGAACGCGCCGACCTTTATGCGCGTCGTGCGCGGGTCGGTGATGTCGGTGCGGCAAACCACCTACGTCGAGTCGGCCGTGTCGGTCGGTGCGACGACGCCGGTGATCCTGCGGCGTCATGTCTTCCCGAACATCATCGCACCGCTGATCGTGCACGCCTCGCTGAACTTCGCGGCGGCGGTGCTGACCGAGGCGTCGCTGTCGTATCTCGGTCTGGGCAACCGGCCGCCGTCGCCCTCCTGGGGCTCCATGGTGTCGGATTCGTACGGGATGCTCCAGCTCGCGCCGTGGGCGGCGGTCGTGCCAGGTGTCGCGATCGGGATCACGGTATTGGGCTTCAACCTGTTGGGCGACGGATTGCGGGACGCGCTGGATCCGCGGCTGCGGAGCCAGGTGTAGGCGTCAGCGGTAATAAACCGGCAAACCGGGAACGGGGCGGACTTTATGTCCGCCCCGGCTTCGTGTCGTCAGTGCCGGAACAATACCCGGTTCTATGCGTGGAAGCGCTGGAAGCGGGCGAGGACGGGGGCGAAGCGGGAGCCGACGCGAGCCATCTTCTCGCCGCCGCGCAGGACCTCGCTGGGCTGCAGGCCAATGAGGGCACCCGTGCCCTTCGCGATGAAGTAGATCAGCGACAGGATCAGCACCATGGTCAACATCATCGTGGTCGGGATCTGGACGAGCTCGTAGGTCGCCAGCTGGGTATTGAACTCTCGGGTGCCAGCGTCGGCGGTCATGATCAGGCTCGAAAGCATGAACTTGAGGACACCGGAGAGGAGCATGATCCCCGCCCAGATCGTGCCGGATCGCTCGATGTGTGCCCGGTAGGCGGTTTCCTGCCCCTGCTCCCGAACCGCCAATTCGACGCGATCGCGCCGCTGCACCATGTCGAAGAGCAGCTTGACGACCGGGAACTGCATCCGGTTGCTCACCAACAGGATCGCCGCGAAGCCGATCGGGATGGCGGCTTCCTTGACGGCGAAGAGTTCGGTGTCCAGCTCGAAGACGGCGATGACGCCGGTGAGCAACACGCCGACGATGCCCATGATGGAGCTGATATTGACCGCCCGTGAGCGAACCAGTTCCCAGATCCCGTAGATCATCGGGATGCCCATCGCGAGTAGCAGCGCGGGGAGCGGTCCGAGGCGGCTGTCATCGCTCAACAGGAGCAGGATGGCAACGGGCAGGATGATATTGATGACGGCGTTGGACATTCTCGACATGGATGGACAGGGCTCTCCGAAGTTTGTGCGGTGCGGTGAATGCCTCGCTGCTGATGCAGGAATAGTGTACCGGGCGACGATCGCGAGACTCGTAGCCTGAATCGGAAACTACCCGAATGGATGGCCCGACGATCGGGTTGTTGGCGGCGTGACGTGCGAGGGCGGCGTGATCAACTTGCGGATCGATGCCTCGCAGAGCTTGGCCGCCTCGTGACGGGAGTGTCCGGCGCGAATGTAGTCCCAGGCCGAGTAGACCATGGCGTACATTGTGTGCTGGATCCATGCGTTCGGGATCGCCGGGTCAATGGTGCCATCCTCGTAGCCGCGCTCGATGAGCTGCGTGATGGCTACGTCCTCTGATTCGTCGGGATTCTCCCCGGCGGCCTCCGCTTCCATGTAATCCCACATGACCGCGTCCCAGACCTCCAGGTATCCAACCGCAAGGCGAACCACCGCTTCACTTGCCGGCCCTTCGTGGATGCGGGCGGCATCCCGAATTCGCTCGACCTTATCCCGAGCATACTCGCGTACTGCGTTGAGGAGGTCCGAGCGTTCCGGGAAGTAGCGGTGAAGGGTGCTCCTGGCAACGCCGGCCCGCTCGGCGACTTCGCCCAGCGAGGTGGATCGGTCGTTGACAAAGACGGAAATCGCCGCCTCGAGAATGGCGTTTCGCGTTCGTGAGCGTAGGGTGGAGGTTGCAGTCAGGTCATCAATCATCGTGCCCGTATTGTACGCGCAATCTCTTCATGAAACATGAATGTTGCAAAATGAGACATTAGTGTCCTATACTGCGGGCCGGCAATTCTCACCCAGGAGAGGAATCCCTATGCCAGAGCATCCAGGTCGTTGGGACATTCTTTGGTCGTTTACCCGTCCGCATATGAGAACGCTTCTTCTCGGGCTCCTGCTGGCACTGATCGGCTCCGCCGCCGGACTTGCCAGTCCGATGGTGACGAAGTGGGTCCTCGATTCGCTCGAGGCGTCCGAATCGTTGTCCGGACCGATCGTCGTGCTTCTCGCGCTGATGGTTATTGGCTCAGCGATCGGGATGTACCAGTGGATCCTGCTCGGGACGCTTGCCGAGAAGATCGTGTATAGCGCTCGCGCCGGGATGGTGCGGCGATTCCTCGGCGCAAGGCTGGGAGAGATCACGAGCCGGCAGACGGGTGAGCTGGTGACGCGGGTGACGTCGGACTCCGTGCTGCTGCGGTCTGCGGCTTCCTCGGCGATCATTGGGCTGATCAACGGCGCAATCATGCTTGCTGGCACGCTGGTGCTGATGGGCGTGCTGGATCTGCCATTGCTCGGGACCACGGTCGTGTCGGTCGCGATCGTGGTTGTGCTGTTCGTCATGCTGATGCCGGCGATCGCCAAGGCGCAGCAGCAATCGCAGGAGGCGATGGGTCGGCTCGGTGGCACCCTGGAAGGTGCGCTGCAGGCGATCCGGACGGTGAAGGCGAGCCGGGCGGAGGATCGGCAGGCGGAGCGCATTCTCTCGGACGCGCGGGAAGCGCAGGAGTACAGCGTTCGATCGGTCCGGCGCGAGGCGCTGGCGTGGACCATTGCGTGGTCCGGCATCCAACTCGCGATCATCGTGATTCTCGGCTTCGGTGCGTGGCGCGTTTCCGAAGGCGCCCTGGAGGTATCGAGCCTGATCGCGTTCCTGTTGTATGCGTTCGGGTTGATGGGACCGATCTCCGAAATCGCCCAGAACATCACCACCCTGCAATCCGGCCTTGCGGCAGCAGGACGTATTCGCGAGGTCGAGGCGATGGCACTGGAGACCGACAGCACGCCTGGGGATGCGCTGCCGGACGAACGTCCAGCGATGCCCGGTGCTCCCGTGCTGGAGCTGCGAAACGTGACGGCGGCGTACGGACCCGATCTCGAGCCGGCGGTTCGGGACGTGTCGATGACCGTGCCGTCGCGTGGCCACGTCGCGATCGTCGGGCCGTCTGGAGCCGGGAAGACCACGCTGTTTTCGTTGATCCTGCGCTTCCTGGAGCCGACGTCGGGCGAGATCCTGTTCAGTGGTCGGCCGTATACCTCGATGACGCACCAGGAGATTCGCGGCCACCTCGCGTACGTGGAGCAGGAGACACCGGTAGTGCCCGGTACGATCCGGGAGAATCTGCTCTTCACCCATCCTGACGCGACGGAAGGTGAGATCGAGGCGGTGCTGCGTGAGGTTCGGCTCGATGACAAGATCGCGGAGCTGGAAGAAGGACTGGATACGTCGCTGATCTCATCGTCGGTGTCGGGCGGTCAGCGCCAGCGGATCGCCCTGGCGAGGGCGATCCTGCGGACGCCGGATGTGCTGCTGCTGGATGAGGCGACGGCGCAGGTCGACGGCATCACCGAGTCAGCGATCCATGAGGTGATCCGGACCCGGGCGGAGCGCGGAGCGGTGATCACGATCGCTCATCGGCTCTCGACCGTGATCGATGCCGACATGATTATCGTGATGGAGGCGGGCCGGGTCCGGGCGCAGGGCACGCACCAGGAGTTGCTTGCGACCGACACGCTCTACCGCGAGTTGGTCGAAGCGCTCCGCATCGCCGAGCAGCACCAGGACGAGCCGGTTGTGGCGATGTAATTGTCAGGAAAACGGGGTATCCCGCACGAGCGGTGTATTGCCCTTCTTGAATTGCCGTATCGCCGGACCTGGTGTCCGGCGCCTCCGTCATCGCCGGACACCAGGTCCGGCGGTACGGTCCTAATCGTCCTGAGCGTCCATCGGTGTCAGGATGAAGACAGGAATCTCTCGCTCGGTCTTCTTCTGGTAGTCGGCGTAGTCGGGGTATGCCGCAACGGCGCGTTCCCACCAGATGGCCTTCTCCTCACCGGTGACCTCTCGGGCCATGTAATCCTTCTTGACCTCGCCGTCCTGCAGCTCGACGTGCGGGGTCTTCTGAATGTTGTAGTACCAGACGGGGTGCTCCGGAGCGCCACCCAGCGAGGCCACCACGGCATATTCGCCATCATGCTCGACCCGCATCAGCGGGGTCTTGCGCAATTTGCCGCTCCTGGCCCCGACCGTGGTGAGCAGGATGATGGGCATGCCTCGCAGCGTGTTGGCTTTCGTTCCCCCGGACGACTCGAATTGCTCGGCCTGCTTTCGTGCCCATTCGGATGTACTCGGGGCGTATTCTCCAACCAATGGCATATTTCTGTCGTCTCCTTCAGCCATGAACGTGTTTGCGTGAAAAGCCTCCGGATCACACCGGAGGCTTTTCACGATGCAAGGGTTGCTCCAAGGTCCGGATGGGTTACGCCTCGAGCTTCTCCAGCTCACCGAGCTCGCGCTCGATGAGGGTGACGAGCTCACCCATGCCTTCGGCATCGAACATCAGGCGCGCACCGGCGGCTTCGTAGAGCTGCGGCAGCGGCTTCGAGCCCCCGAGCGCGAGGGCGGATCGGTAGTTCTCGACGGCCTTCTGCTGGTCCTGCAGCGCGTTTCGCCAGACCTGCAGGGCGCCGAGCTGCGCGATGGCGTATTCAATGTAATAGAACGGGTAGATGAAGATGTGCAGCTGCTTGTACCAGCGAGCGACGCGCTGCTGCTCCAGATCCGCCCAGTCGGTGTTCGGGTCGAAGCGGGCCCAGATCTCTTGCCATTTCGCGTCGCGGGCGTCGCGATCCTTCGCCGCATCGTCGGTGTAGATCCACTGCTGGAAGGCGTCGACAGTGGCGACCCACGTGAGGAGCGAGATGATGCCTTCGAGATGCTCGATGCGGGCGCGGGCGTAATCGGCATCCTCGTAGTAGCCGCCGTCTTCCTTGCGGAGATAGGGCGACGCCAGCAGCTCCATCGACATCGAGGCGACTTCGGCCATCTCGCTGCCGTAGCGGCGCTGGTGCAGGAACGGCAGGTGCTCGAGCGTCGCGAAGCCGTGGAAGGCGTGTCCCGCCTCGTGCAGCAGCGTGCGGACGTCGCTACCGACGCCGGAGGAGTTCATGAAGATGAACGGGCGCTTGCGATGCGGGAAGCTGGTGCAGAACCCGCCCGGGCGCTTGCCCTTGCGGCTGTCGAGATCCAGCAGGCCTTCGTTCCGCATGACGGCGAACTGGTCGCCGAGAACCGGGTCGACCTTGCGGAAGATCGTCTCCGCCGTTGCGGTCAGGTCGTCGATTTCGTTATACGGCTTCAGCGGCGGGCGACCCTGCGGGTCGCCGGTGAGGTCCCAGGGGCGAAGGGTATCCAGACCCATCTGCTGCTTGCGCGTCTCGTGGCGCTTTGCGACGGCTGGCACGAACGTCTGCTCGACCGCGTCGTGGAAGGAGTAGCAGTCCTCGGGCGTGTAGTCATAGCGGTACTTGTCGGCGAAGACGTAGTCGCGGTAATTGGCGAATCCCGCGTTCTTCGCGATCTGCTGACGAATCTCGAGCATCTGGTCGAAGAGGTCGGCCAGCTCGTCGCGCGTGTCGATGTAGGGCTGGAACTGGAGGCGCCATGCCTTCTCGCGAGTCTCGCGGTCCGGGCTCTGGAGGAACGGGTTGAGGCGGGGCAGCGGGATCTGCTTGCCTTCCCATTCGACGGTCATGCTGCCGCAGATCTTGTTGTAGCGATTGGTGAGCTTCGAGAGCTCCTGCTGCAGCGGGATGTTCTCCTCGCGGAAGATGTCCCGATTGGTGCGGAAACGGCGCAGGGTCGTTTCGAGATCCGGGCGGGTGTACCCGGTATCGAGTAGCTTGTTGGCCAGCGCGACGCCCAGTTGCCCCTGGCGAGGCATGATCTCGCTGGCGAAACGCAGGTGGGTGGCTTCCTTTTCCGGATTCTCGCTGTCGCAGGATGCCTCGACGTTGGCGACAGACGCTGCTTCGGCCAGCGCCGTGTCGAGCGCGTTCCAGTCCTCCAACCAGGCCTCGATGGCGGCAGTGTCACCCGGCTCCAGCGGGCGGTCGACCAGCTCCTGGTAGAGCGGCAGGATATCGTCCCAGGTTGCGTTCTGGAACTGCTCGGGTGTCGGTACGGACGTTGAAAGGGACATGCTTCTCCTCCTCGCGCGTTGCCGGTTGCACGCGCGTGATTGTTTCACGCCTTCCAGTTTCACACGAACGGGCGAACCGGGAAAACCCGGTTAGGAGTCGAGCATGAGCACCATGTGGATCTCGTCGTGGAAGCCGTTGTCCGTCGCGAGCGCGCGCGGCTCCCTTCCCCAGGGGACGAAGCCGGCGCCCGTGTAGACCGCGATCGCGGCGGCATTGTTGGCGTTGACCGCAATACCGACTTGCCGAAGCTGCGGAAAGGCGCGGCAATGATCGATTGCGGTGGCGATCAGGGCCTTCGAGAGGCCGCGGCCGCGGTGCTCCGGCGCGGTGTAGACGCTGACGATCATGGCGATATGGGCGCGTTTGCCCTCGTCGCCGGCGGTACGTGCCTGGGCGACGAGGGCGCCATCCGGGGCGAATGCGGCGAAGAGCCGGTCGACGTGACCGTCGACCGTGGCGGGCCGGAGATAATCCGGACCACGACGTTTCGCCTCGTCGTAGTCGGCCCCGAATGCATCCGGGTGATCCCGGAGGCTCCGAAGCCGGAGCTCCCACCAGGCGCCGATCTCGTCGGGTGTAATGGGGCGGATCACGTAGTCCTGCGACGTCATCGGGTGCACCTCTGTCGATCGTGAGTGCGCTGGATTCCAGTTCCGGCGATACGAAACCGCTCTAGATGAAGCCGCCGCCGATGGAGAGACGCCCGAGGGTAATGATGATAAGCAGGACCGACGCGACGAGCGTGAAGCGGGCCATGCTGCTGTCACGGCCGTTCTGCCGCGCGGAATAGGCGAGCGCTGCGGCGATCACCGCCAACGGGAGCGTCGTGAACCAGTTGAGCCAGCCGAGAAAGGGGATGAGACCGATAAGGAAGGCGATAGTGGCGAGGAGGCCGAAGCCGCAGCCGAGAGTGCTCATTGAAATGATCTCCTGTTGCGAAGTTGTGGGACCAGGGCGTGGCCTGTCCCGTGCGTGATGACAGTTTGGCAGAGCCGGGAGGTCTGAGGTGGCGGAGATGCGGTACACTTAAGTGTTGGATAGCGTGACCGCCCGAACTGGACCTTCCATCGGACTCAGGGGCCGGGAACGACCGATTGTGCCATATAAAGGAGTAACGTTTGGTTAAGAAGAATCAAGCACAGCAGAAGCGAGGCGGGCGCGGTGGCGTCCAGACGGTTGCCAGCACCGATACGCCGGCCGGGCCACGCCGGACAAACCCGGACGCGATCGCGGTCGAGGGCGTCGTGCAGGAAGCCCTGCCGAACGCCCAGTTCACCGTCAAGCTGGAGAACGGCCATGAGGTGCTCGGGCACCTTGGCGGCCGCATGCGCAAGAACTACATCCGCGTCCTTCCGGGCGACCGCGTCGTCGTGGAGCTTTCCCCGTACGACCTGACCCGTGGACGCATCACGTTCCGGCACCGCTAGCCGGCATCCGGCGAACGCACGGTTCCAGGGCCAGTGTACCTACTGCATTCTTCCCGCCCGGAGGTTTTCATCCATGCAGCGTGATCGGATGGCATGGTGAGACATTGGCGTGCGCTCGTCGGGGTCCTGATCAGTGGCGTTTTCCTGTACCTCGCGTTCCGGGGGCAGGATCTCAACGAAATCCGCGACGCGCTGCTGGAGAGCAACCTGTGGTGGCTTCCGGTGGCGCTCGCCCTGTACTTCGTCGGCGTCTGGTTTCGCGCCCTGCGCTGGCACTTCCTCTTGCGGCCGGTCGCTGACCGGACGACCGCGCGAGGCCTCCTCCCCATTGTTGTCATCGGATTCATGGCGAACAACGTCTTGCCCCTGCGGGCAGGCGAATTGGTACGCTCGGTGCTGATCGGCCGGAAATACAATGTCCGGAAGACCTCGGCGCTGGCGACGATCGCCGTCGAGCGGATCTTCGACGGGCTGGTGATGCTGGGGTTCCTGGCGCTCTCGATGGCGTTCGTCTCCCTGACGTCGGAGCTCCGCCACCTCGCCCTGATCTCATTCCTCGTCTTCGCCGGCCTTCTGATCGGGTTGTTCCTGCTGACCTTCGCGGGCGGATTTGTCGATCGCGTGCTCCAGCTCCTACTGGGGCCGCTGCCGGCCGGGGTGCGTGAGCGTGTCCATCGCATGATGGAGTCGTTCCTGGGCGGGCTGGGCGTCCTGCGTATGCGCGGCGACCTGGCAAAGGTCGCCGCGACGTCGGTCCTCGCCTGGCTGTTCGAGGCATCGATGTACTTCGTGCTGGCATGGGCGTTCGGCGGGGCGATCCGGGAGGCGATGGGCGTCGCGGCGACATTGCTGACGACCGGCGTCGCGAACCTTTCGACGCTGATCCCCGGCGCGCCGGGCTACGTCGGGCAGTTCGAGTACGGCGTCAAGCTGGTCCTCAACGGCGCGATGAACGTGCCGGAGAGCCAGGCGTTGGCCTACGCGATCCTGGTTCACGCCGCGCTGTACTTCCCGATCACCCTGCTCGGCGTGTTCGAGTGGTTCCGTCACCAGTTGTCGATGAAGGACCTGCGCATGGCGCAACAGGAGCGGGAAGGGGCGATGGTCCGGGGATAGGGCCGGTACGTCACCGGGTTGTGACGTCTCATCCACATCTTCACACACTGGCGCGCGCATACTGCGTCAGGAATCTTGAGGGAACCGCTCCCGCCATGATGGCCGGGAGCGTCGCGTGCAACGAGTTGTTGGAAAAGGGCACTGCATCGCATGGAAGTCTGGCAGGCAATAATCCTGGGTATCGTGCAGGGGTTGACGGAGTTTCTCCCGATCTCTTCCTCGGGCCACCTAATCATCTTTCCCTGGCTCCTCGACTGGGAAAGCGGTGGACTCGCATTCGATACCTCGCTACATCTCGGAACCCTGACGGCGGTGCTCGTGTATTTTTGGCGTGATATCTGGTCGATGATCCGCGTCATCCCCTATGCGCTGAGCAAGCCCCTGCCGATCATCAAGGGGGAATCGGGCGATACCGAGCGGGATCATTTCGCCCGGCTCGGTCTGCTCATCGCGATCGCCAGCGTCCCTGGCGCGATCGTGGGCGCGTTGTTCATGGACGAGATCGAGGCCTTCTTCCACACGGAGGAAAATTCGGACCGCGCGATCGCCGTCATCGCGACGATGCTCATCGTCGTGGGCCTCGCAATGCTCATCGCCGAGAAGGTCGGCAGCCATCGCCACGATATCCGTCGTATGAGCTGGCTGGATGCTGCATGGGTTGGCGTCGGCCAGGCGCTCGCCGCCCTGATTCCCGGCACATCCCGCTCCGGCGCGACCCTAACTGCGGGCCTTTTTCGGAACCTGAAGCGAGGCGAGGCGGCCCGCTTCTCGTTCCTGGCGGGCATCCCCCTGATCTTCGGCGCCGGCACGCTGGGGCTCGTGGACACCATCCGCGAAGGCATGACCTCCGCCGAGGCGATGAACTTCCTGGCCGGAGGAATTGCCGCGGCACTCGTCGGGTTCCTGGCGATCTGGGGCATGCTTCGTTTCCTGCAGCGACAGAGCACGCATGTCTTCGTGTATTACCGCATCGCGTTCGGTTTGGTGCTGTTCGGATTGCTCATCTGGCGGTAGGGTAGCAGCAGGCAAACAGGTCGAAGGGGAGGACCTTGTGTCCTCCCTTTTTGCATCACAAGGAGCAAGTTGATGGAGCAGCGGCGACTCGGGCGAAGCGGTCTGGCGGTCTCGGCGATCGGGCTGGGCGGCAATACGTTCGGCGCGACGGTGGACGGCGACGAGGCGGTGCGGACGATCCAGGCGGCGATCGACCAGGGCGTGACGTTCATCGATTCGGCGGACGTCTACTCGATGGGCCGTTCGGAGGAGTTGGTCGGGCAGGCGATCGCAGGGCGGCGCGAGAGCGTGGTTGTGGCGACGAAGTGCGGGATCCAGCTCGACAGCGGACCGCATGCGGGTGGCTTGTCCCGGCGCTGGGTCATGCAGGCGGCCGAGGACTCGCTGCGGCGGCTGAACACCGACTACATCGATCTCTTCTATGCGCACCGGCCGGATCCGGAGACGCCGATCGACGAGACGTTGCGGGCAATGGAGGACCTGGTACGGGATGGCAAGGTCCGATACCTCGGTTGCTCGAACTTCCGGGCGTGGGAGGTCGCGCACGGGATCGGCGTGAGCCGGGCAATCGGGTCGCAGGGCTGGGTCGCGGCGCAGCAGCGCTGGAACCTGCTCGACGGGCTGGACAGCCCGGAGCTGGAGCAGGCGGCCGAGGCGCTTGGCGTCGGGATCGTGCCCTATACGCCGCTAGCGTCGGGGATCCTGACCGGTAAGTATCGGAAGGGTGCCGAGCCGGAGGCGGGGACGCGCGCGGCTGACCTGCCGCGGGTGCGGGAGCGGATCACGGACGCGAAGCTGGATGCGGTCGAGCGGATCCGCCCGTGGGCGGAGGAGCGCGGTCATACCGTGGCCGAGGCGGCGATCGCGTGGTTGCTGGCGCACCCGGTCGTGTCGTCGGTGATCGCCGGCGCGCGGACGCCGGAGCAGTCGACGGCGAATATCAAGGCGGCGGAGTGGGTGATGACGCCGGAGGAGCGTGACGAGCTGACGGCGCTTGCCCGGGGATAACCCGTCCTGGAGAGCGATGTTGTGGAGAGCCGGTCCCACGGGGCCGGCTTTTCTCGTGTCTCCTGGATTTTTCGCCGGTCCAATCGAAGATGATCATGATCATGCTCTTTATGCTCCCGGAGAGTTTAGGGGCCAACTTTTCAAGATGCCCAAGTTTCCGGGTATAGGAGAAACCTGGGCATCTTGGATTTTGGCGGGTTGGAAAGATCAAGACGTCAAGACGCCAAGTTTTTGCGTGTATGGAGAAACCTGGCGTCTTGGGGTGCGTGCTCGGTCAAGAATCAAGGCTGCCATGTGTGGGCAAATCGGAGGGCTTGATTGATGCGACGGCTCGGGGGACCCATTCGGCAAGCGCGGGGTCGGCTGTTGCGGCAGCAGGGGACGACATTGCGGCGCCGGTGTGCGGGCGAATGGGTTTGAAGGTGCCGCACGTCGTCCCGTACGGGCAGGAGCGTGCCCGGATATCGCCCTGCGGGCGATCGGGCGGACACGGGGTCCGCCCCTACGGAAATCCGGGGACGTTGGTTCCGGGCGGAGCGGGGTGGGTTTGGCCGCTTCGCGTAGGGTTCTCCGGCCGAGGCCGCAGCTGCGAGGTCCGGCGGTGCGGTGGGGCAACGCGGAGGTAGTGTCGGGCCGCTACTGGCGCGTGGTCCCGGGCTATGTGTCGGGGATCGACGTTGCAGGGCCGAACCGGGTGGGTATCGACCTGCGGTCGTAGTCTCGCACACATGGTGCGAGACTACGGGGATGGCGTCGCGGAGGGGGTGGTGGGGACTTCGAGGACGAAGGGCTCGTTGACGTCGAAGTACTCCCAGACCATGTAGTGGTTCGTGGCAAGCATGGCGAGCTGGAGGACTTCGCCGGTCTCGGTGTCGATCCAGAAGGCGTACCAGGCTTCGGACTGGGTCGGGAGCGTGGGGACGTGGAAGGTGACGACCTGTGCCTTACGGCCGAAGATTTCTTCGGTGATGCCGTAGGTGACGCTGGTGGCACCCTCGTAGGTCTCGGGGTACTGCTGGATGGGCAGGTACCGGGTCGCGGATGTGGATTCTGGCGTTCCGCCGTCCCGGACGGCCCACGCCTCGTCACCGATCGTCACGGAGGTGAACCAGTCCGTTCGGGGTGGGGAGGGTGGCTCTCCGTTTTCGCCCGGGACCATACGGCCGGCAAAAATCGAGCGGTTCTGGAAACCGTTCGGCTGGCCGTTTGATTCCGGCGTGGTGACGGAGAACTCGACGAGGATCATGCTTCCGTCACCGGCGGAGAGCCATTCCCACCAGCGCAATGAGCTCCACTCGCTCATCTGCGCCAGCGCCGTCTGGAGGGTGTCTTCGGCATCCGGGTCGGTGTCCGGCGCGGGCGGGCTGGTGAATCCCGTCATGTTCGGATCGGGTATCAGCAGGTGGAATTCGGCGGTGACCGGGTCGCCGTCCGGGCGCTCCGTCGTGGTCCGGATGCGCCACCACCCCTCGGTCTCGATGCCGGGATCCTCGACGCGCCAGGTAGGCGTGGCGGCATCTGTCAGTTCCTCAAGCGGCATGGCGACGTGGGCGCCGTCGTTGAGGTTCGTGATCTCCGCCGTGAGGGTGTAGGAGCCGTCCGTCGGCAGGAACGCGCCGTCCGGAGCCATGAGACCGATCTCGAAAGCGGCGTTGTCTGGCTTCCCGCCGGTCATGACGAGCGACGTGAGAAGGGCGGGATCGGTGGCGTGGAGGGGGCCGTCCACCGCCGGGGCGACAAGCGTGATGCGGTCGGTGTGGCCCTGTGGCTCCTCCTCGCGGAGCAGCGCGTACCAGAGGCACGCGCCGGCAAGGGCGAGGACGACCGCGGCGACGGCCGCGATCATCCACATCCTCTTGCCGGAGAGCGAGGTTGGTGTCCTCACGGAGGTCCGCCTTCCCGCGTCAGGACCGCTCGCGCGGGTCGAGCGCGTCGCGCAGACCATCACCGACGAGGTTGAACGCCAGGACCGTGAAGGCAATGGCGAGGCCGGGGGCAATGGCGATATGCGGGTAGTTCCGGATATGGTCGCGCCCATCGGAGAGCATGGTGCCCCAGGACGGCGTCGGGCGCTGGATGCCCATGCCGAGGAACGAGAGTGCGGACTCGAAGATGATGACGCTACCGATCGCGAGGCTGGCGAGGATGATCACCGGGCCGATCGCGTTCGGGACGATGTGCCGCAGAATGATCCGGCGGTTCGAGGCGCCGGACGCCCTCGCCGCGAGGACGTAGTCGCGCTCGCGGAGACTCAGGACCTCCGCGCGAATGACCCGGGCATAGGACGCCCAGAAGGTGACGCCGATGACGATGACGACATTGCGCAGGCTTGGGCCGAAGATCGTAGAGAGCGTCAGCAGCAGCGCGAGGATGGGGAACGCCATCAGCGCGTCGACGAGGCGGGAAAGGAACGCGTCGACCATGCCGCCGAAGTAGCCGGCGGTGGCGCCAACGACGACACCGATCATGACCGCAATCGTCGTCGCGCCGAGGCCGACAATGAGCGCGATGCGGGTGCCGTAGATGATGCGGGAGAGGATGTCGCGGCCGATGTCGTCATTCCCGAACCAGTGTTCCGCGCTCGGTGCCGCCCCCCGCAATCGGAGGTTGCTGTCGACCGGGTCGTAGGGTGCGATCCACGGCGCAAAGAGGGCCAGGATCACGAGAAAGATGATGAACATGACGCCGACGAGGGCCGGCTTGTGATTGGTGAACCGGCGCAGCGTCCGCCGGCGTGGGCTCAGGCGCTGGTCCTGTTCAGGGACCTCAGCGAGCGCGGCGCCGGAGCGCACGACCGTGCGCGCGGTGGACGGCTCCTGCGTTTCCCGCTCGGGAACAGTCTCGGTGTAGGTGGGGTTCTTCTCGCTCATTGGACGCGAACTCGCGGATCGATGAAGGCATAGGTCAGGTCGGTGATGATGTTCATGAGGACAACAATCGATGTCAACAGGAGCACGATCGCCTGGACCACCTGGAGGTCCTGGTTCGAGATGGCGTCGAAGAAGAGCTGGCCAAGTCCCGGCCAGGCGAAGACGGTCTCGATCACGATGGTGCCGCTGAGGATAAAGGCGATTCGGTAGCCGATGAGCGTGACCACCGGCAGGAACGCGTTGCGGACGACGTGCCGCGCCAGGATCGCGTTACGGGCGAGACCCTTGGCCTGGGCGGTCTTGATGTAGTCCTGGCCCAGTACCTCGATGGTGGTGCCGCGCATCAGGCGCATGATGGCCGCCATCTCCTCGATGGAGAGGACGACGACCGGCATGATGTAGCTCTTCCAGGAGTCCGCGCCATAGGGCGGGAGCCAGCCGAGCTGCTGGGAGAAGACGACGATCGCCATGATCCCGATCCAGTAGTTGGGGATCGCGACGCCGGCGGTCGAGCCGATCGTGGTCAAGTAGTCGAGGATGGAGTTGCGTTTCGTGGCGGCGAGGATCCCGACCGGGATGGCGATGGCCAGCGAGATGAAGAACGACATGGTGGTGAGCTGGATCGTCATGCCGGAGGCACTGAGGATCATGTCACCGATGTCCTGACCCGGGCGCATCATGGATGTGCCGAGGTCTCCGCTGAGGAGATTCGTGATCCAGTTGATGAACCGCTCGTGGAAGGGGTCGTTCAGGCCCCATTTCTCACGGATCGTGTCGAGCTGTTCTTCTGTGACCCGGGCCTGGCCGACCATCGAGCGGGCCGGATCGCCGGGCATGAAGTACATGACCGTGAACGTCAGGAAACTGACAAGCGCGAGCACGAGCGCGCCTTGCAAGAGGCGTTTGATGAGATATGCCGCCATAGGAAATCCGTCTGTGAATCAGCGTACCGGGTAAGCTGCCGGCCGACGACTTCGAGTAGCCGGTCATCGGATGGTACCGGGCATCCGCAATCGGGTCCACCCCGATGCAAGCGAACGGCCCGGAGCGGGCGCCCCGGGCCGTTCCCGTCAACATGCGTGACGTGTTCTACGCTTCCTCGATCCAGAGCTGGTAGAGCTTCTGGTAGAGGTTGTCGGAGTAGAGCATATCCTCCGGCAGCCCCTTGATGCGGTTGTTGTAGAACGTAATGCTCTGGAGGTGGAGCAGCGGCAGGAACGGGAGCTCCTCAGCGATGATCTCCTGGATGCGCTTGTAGATCTCGATGCGAGCGTTCTCGTCGAGCTCCTTCACGCCGTCCATCATCAGCTGGTCGACTTCTTCGTTCGAGTAGTTGAAGAAGTTGTTCGCCGCGCCGGTCACGAGCGTGTCGCGAGTATCCGGATCACCGGTGGAGCCGCCGCCGTAGACCCAGTTGAACAGGCCCGCGTCGTATTCACCGGCCACCAGGCCGGCGAGGACGTCGGAGGTGATGCCCTCCTGGAGGTCGCACTGGACGCCGATATCGGCCCAGCGTTGCTGCGCTTCCTCAGCCTCCGGCCGGCGCTGCGTGTCGCCCTGGAAGACCATCATCGTGAACTGGGCCTTGACGCCGTCCTTCTCGCGGATGCCATCCTCGCCCTCGACCCAGCCAGCCTCGTCCAGGAGCGCCTTGGCGCCTTCGGGATCGTACTCGTACTTCACCGTATCGGCGTTGTAGTACTTCTCGATCGCCGGGGAGAGGTTGTGGTGGGCGACCTGCGCCTGCCCGAGGAAAATCGCCTCGGCGAAGAGCTCGCGGTCGAGCGCCATGAGCAGGGCCTGGCGGACTTCCTTGCTGTCGCCCAGGAACGGGTGGGTGTTGTTCAGCGGGAAGTGGTTCGTGGCCGACTGGACGGTCTCGAAGACCACGAAGTTGCCGGACTCCTTGAGGGTCTCGTTGTCCTCGGCGTTGAGGCCCCAGATGGAGTTGTCGGCCTGGCCGGACTCGAGGGCGCTCATGCGGCCAGCGGCTTCCGGAACGACGTCGACCTGGATCGAGTCGAAGTTCGGGCGCCCGCGGTAGTAGTCCTCATACGCATTCAGGACGACGCGGGACTGCGGGTTCCACTCACCGAGCATGAACGGACCGGTTCCGACCGGCTCGCCCTTGAAGGTGTCCTCACCCTTGGCCTCGTGGTCGGCGGCCGGGTAAATCAGGGTGGTGGCGACGCTGACCATGAAGGTGACGTCGTTCTCGGTGAGCTTGACGACGACGGTCTGGTCATCCGGGGCCTCGACCGACTCGACCAGGCCGAAGTTCGCCTGGCGGGTGGAGGCATTGTCCGGGTTCATGATCCACTCATAGGTGTAGACCACGTCGTTGGCGGTGAACGCATCGCCGTTGTGGAAGGTGACACCTTCCTTCAGGCGGAAGGTGTAGGTAAGGCCATCCTCGGACGGCTCGTAGGAGTCGGCCAGCACCGGCTCGAGCTCGTAGTTCTCGTTGACCATGTAGAGGGGCTCGAACATCTGGATGATCGGCACCCACTGGGCGGTCTCGCCGGTGTCCTCAGGGCTGAGCGCCTCGATCGAGTCCTGCGCGAGGGTGACGAATGTGCCGCCCTGGACCGGCTGGGCGTCCTGGCGCGCGGCAGCGCGGGCGGCGACCGTCTCCGATGAGAGCACGGGGATCAGGCCGGCCGCGGCGGCGGCCTTGAGCACAGAACGGCGATCCTGATGGATGCTCATCAAACCCTTGATCGCGTCAAGACGCTCGGTTTCCGGGAGTCTGGGCATTGCTGGAGGCTCCTTGCGTACTCTGCGACGATGACCTGCTACGGCTGCTGAGGTGGGCATTCCATCTCCGTGGCGGCAGTGGCCCGGTCAACGCCATACATGGCTCATAAAGTTGAAAAAACCTGCAAGCATTCTGGCACAGGGAACGAGCGAGGGCAACCATAAATCGCTGGTTGGCCGGTGTTCCGTGCAGGCGTGCCAGACCGCCGCGCGATTCTGGCAACGTCGGCGCCTGTTTTGTGGAGTAGAACGAAGGGGAGCCTTGCTCAGCTCTCCTGGGTACGATGAGGCGCGGTTTCCGCGCGGCGCTTCGTCGCTGCCAGCAGCTGACGGAGGATCAGTCGCCCGTACCAGCCGGCCAGCGAGTACCAGGCGAGCGTGAGCTTCCGTCGCGTGGACGGGCCGAGCGCCAGGGTGCGATGGTCGGCGATGAGGCGGGTGCGGCCGTCCGGAAGCGGGGCGGCCTGGAAACTGATCGCCAGCTTCTCGTATCCGGGATCGTTGAATCGCATGAAGGTGAAGAGGTCTGGCAGGTCGACCAGTCGCCGATCACGGAGGTCGTGAAGCGTACCGACATAGCCGAAGACACATTCCCGGTCAGGCGTCTCCCCGAGCGGAAGCGCGTTTGTCGCCTGGAGGAATGTCCTGGCCGAGGCATTGCCTTCGCCAGGTACTCCGCCTGGCCGACGGCCGAGACGCGCGAGGAGGGGGATGCCCCGGATCTCACCCAAGGTGACGTTCCGCAGCGCCTCGAAAACGACCTGCGGTGACGCGTCGATCGTGACTTTCGCGACGCCACCGACGTCGTGGCGCGGCAGGATGCGGTCGATGAGCGTCGGTTCCGGCCTGGCGGCGTGGGGCTTCGGGGCTGGTATCTCCGGCAAGACCCACATGTCGTCGGGGTCGTCGTGGCCGGGGATGAAGCGACGCAAGGTAACCATCACTGACGCTCCTCGTCACAGATGAGAGGGGCGCGACCCCCAGCAAGAGCGCGCCATCGATAGTCATCGTCCCCCTGGTCCCCGTCCGCCATCGGAGAGGCCTAGTCGTTGTTTCCCTTTTCGTAGAGCTCGTCCGTGCGGGCGGCCATGACGTAGTCGTTGCGGTGGAGCCCCTTGATGGCATGCGTCCACCACGAGACGGTGACCTTGCCCCATTCCAGCCGGATCATCGGGTGATGCCCCTGGTCCTCGGCGAGCGCGGCGACGCGATTGGTGAAATCGACCGCGGGCATCCAATCGTCAAACCGGAATGTTCGTTTCAGCCGGCGGACGCCCTTGACCTCGACCAGCTCCCAGTCCGGTATCTGGGACGCCAGCTCCCGGTGCTCCTCATCGGTGACCATGGGTGAGCCGGGCTGGCAGGCTTCGCATACCTCGGACGCAAGTGACACGTGAGCGGCTCCTTTCGTGTACATCGTGGTCCTCGAGACGAGGACGCATGCGACGTACCTCGCAAGGACGGGGCCTCGTGAACGGGTTGCCAACGAACCCTCACCCGCTGCCGAGTGCCAGGTGGAAGGGGACCGTCAGGCGGTATTCTCGGCAGCGATTGGAGGGCCTTACTCGCGGGAGGCTCGCTTTTCGCGGCTCCCCGGACGTTCGGGACTGTTGTTATCTTCGCCCTTCCGAGCGCGCTGCACCTTACCCGATCGGATAGTTTTCCGGGTCGATCTGCATAATTGTGCACAGTGGACTGCGTTTTGTGTGGGTCCAGCCCTGGCCGGAGAGCCTGCGACCAACCGCCCGTACGGTGACCGACGTGCACCCGGATCCCTGGGGCGGAGAGCCTCCGGCCATCCGCCCACCCGGGAAGGGGTCGTTTCCTTATTCAGCGATGACGGTTGCGGGGAAGTACCAGGGGTCCGCGCCGCCGTCGATCGTGCCCTCCGGCGAGCGGCGGATGACGACCGGGGAGGCGAAGTCCGAGGTCATCAGGTGCTCCTGCCGGACCGAAACGGGATGTCCCATCGCCGCCAGCTCATCGAGGATGGCCGCGTCGATCCGCGCGCTGACCGAGAGGGCCGGAGTCGAGGTGTCGATGCGGGGCGCATCGATGGCTTCCTGCGCCGTCATGCCGGAATCTACGAGATTGGCGATGACCTGGACGTTCGCGTTCTGGATGCGCCGCCCACCGCTGGAGCCGACGCTGGCGAGGGCAGCGCCGTCACGCGTGACGATCGCGGGGGCCATGTTGCTGAGCGGGCGCTTGCGTCCGGCGATGGAGTTCGGCCGACCGGGCTCCGGATCGAACCACATCATGCCGTTGTTGAGGAGCACGCCGGTGCCCGGGGCGACGACGCGGCTGCCGAAGGCGGCGAGGAGCGTCTGGGTAATGGAGACGGCGTTGCCCTCGGCGTCGATGACGCCGAGATGGGTCGTGCTGCCGTCGCGGATGTACTCGGGAACGGAGCCGGGCATGTCGTGCGTGACGCCGAGGCGCGCCCGGTCGCCGGGCGTGGGCGTGACGGCGTGGTCATCCGGGAAGGATGCGAGGCATTCGCGGGCGTAGGCGGGGTCGAGCAGGGCGTCGAGTGGCACATCGACGTGGTCCGGGTCGGCCAGCCAGGCGAAGCGGTCGGCGAAGGTTTGCCGGAAGATCTGGGTGATGCGATGCCACTGGGCGGTGGTGCGCTGGCGCGGATCGGAGCCTTCGATCTCGTTGAGCATGGTCAGGCTTTGGGCGAGCGAGGTGCCGCCCGTACCGCCGCCGACGGTGTGCACGAGATGGCCGTGGTAGCCGACAGTGATCGGATCTTCTTCGACGGCCTGGTAGTCGGCGAAGTCTTCAACCGTGATGCGGGATCCGTTTTCCGCGAGGTGCGAGACGATGGCGCGCGCGGTTTCCCCTTCATAGAAGGCCCGAGGTCCGTCGTCGGCGATGGCGCGCAGGGTCCGGGCGAGATCTGGTTGCCGGATCAGGGAAGGCTTGTGCTGCTCGACCGTTACCGGCGGGTTGCCGGCGGCGTTGAGGTAGATGCGGGCGGTCTCCGGGTATTTCTGGAGGTTGGTGAGATCCCTGGCGATGGTGAGCGTCGTGTGCCAGGTCACCGGGAAGCCGTCTTCCGCGAGGGCGATGGCCGGTTCGAGCACCTCGCGCAGCGACATCGTGCCGTAGCGCTCCAGGGCGAGGGCGAGGCCGGAAACAGTGCCCGGAACGGCGACGGAGCGGTGGCCGATGACGTGAGCGTTGTCAACGGTGGAGGGCCACCCGAAGAGGAAGGCGTCTCCGGATCCGGATTCGGCGAGGGGGTACATATCCGGCGTCGCGGCCGCGGCCGAGACCATCGGGAAGGAGATCACGACGCTGCGCTGCTGCCGCGCCAGCCACGCGACGAGGAACCCACCGCCGCCGATGCCGTTCATCCACGGCTCACAGACGCCGATGGCGAAGGCGGTGGCAATGGCGGCGTCGATGGCGTTCCCGCCCTTGCGAAGCATGGCCGCGCCCGCCTCGGCGGCCTGGGGCATCTTGGCGCCGACCATCCCGCGATTCGTGACGGGGGATTGGCGAACGGGCTGCCAGGAGGTCGGTGCGTAGTCTTGGGGACCGGGCTGCATGGGACATCTCCTTGTCAACGTGACCGTGTCGTGTGAAGGCACTTTCCGAGAGATTCGCCAACCTGTCCAGAGCGGGTATGCTGAAGCCAATACATCGACGCCCGGACCTGTGGGTCCCTCTTTCACGATGGAAGGAACTGCCATGGACGCGCATGCTGACGATCTGCCGCTGGGCCTGGACGAGAACGGCGCTGACGACGACTTCTCGTTGACCTGCCCGGCCTGCGGAGCCGACCTCGTTCACGATGAGCTTTTCCTGCGGTATCGCGTCTGTGAGGACTGTGGCCGCCATTTCTCGCTGCCGGCGCGGGAGCGGGTCGGGGTGCTTGTCGACGAGGGCAGCTTCCGGCCGATTCGGGAGATGCCGACGCTCGACGAGTTCGACAACGACCAGATCTCGGCGCTCGACCGCATAGCCGACCTGCGCGAGCGCCCGGTGCTGGACGAGGCGATCGTGACCGGCACGGGCAAGATCGGCGGGACGCGCGCCGTGGTGATCGCGCTCGACGACCAGTACGTCAGCGCCCAGATCGGCGCGCTCGGCGCGGAGAAGGTGATCATCGCGCTGGAGCATGCGCACACGAGGCGGCTGCCGGTGGTGATGATCGTCGCCGGGGGCGGGGCCGGCGTGCAGGCCGGGCCGCTGGCGGCGGTCCAGGGCGCGCGCACTTCGTCGGTGGCGTCCCAGCTCCGGCGCGATGGCCTGCCGATGATCGCGGTGCTGACGCATCCGACCTCCGCATCGATCTTCAATACCATCGCGAGCCAGGCCGACATCATCTACGCCGAGCATGGCACCCATGTCGGCGTGTCGTGGTCGGCGGGGCCGTCGATCGATGATGTCGGGAAGGCAATGGCAGAGACCGAGCTGCTGAAGCATGGATGGATCGACGGCATCGTGGCCCGGCAGGATCTTCACGGTTCCCTCGCGCGGGTGCTGGGGCTGATCTCGAAGCGGCAGGACGTTGACGGGGCGGCCTCGCCGTCGCCCGACGCGTTCTCCTCGCACGGGCTCGCGCTGCTTTCGATGGTGTCCTCGTTCGTCGAGATCCGGGGCGACCGGGTGGAGACCGATGATCGCCACCTGGTCTGTGGCTTTGGCCGGCTCGACGATCATGTGGTGGCGATCGCGGTGCAGGACCCCTCGACCGAGCTGGCCGGGGACTCGCGGCCCGTGATGCGGAAGCTGCAGCGGCTGGCGCAGCTCGCCGGCCGGTTCGAGATGCCGCTGATCATGGTGGGCGATGGTCCGGCGCGGGAGCGTCCCGCCCGGGTGACGCCCGGAGAGTCGCTGGCGGCGGCCAAGCTGGGCTCGACGCTGGCGACATTGCCCGTTTCGGTGATCTCCGTCGGCGCCGGCACGGTCCAGGGCCTGGCGAGCGCGGTGATGATGAGCGGCGATCGCCGGGTGATGCTCGAAGGCGCGACGTACCACCTGCCCGTCAACACGTTGCATCGCGGCGGGCGGGTGCCGACGCAGGCCGCCGGGCATTACTGGACGGCGCGGGAATGTGAGCGGCTCGGCCTGGTGGACGGCATCATCGAGGAGCCGCCGGCCGGGTTGTCGGACGATCCGCTGGTGACGGCGCGCATGCTGAAGGGCGAGCTGGTGTACCTGCTGACGGAGCTTTCGCGTGTGGGTCCGCGCCGGTTGGTGGAGATTCGCCAACGGCGTCACCGGATGCTCGGCCAGGAAACCGAGGCCGGGCTGGCCGCCCTGCGCGGGGAGTTGCGCGATTGGCAGGAAATGCAACAATCAGTGGCGAAATCCATCGAGGAATGGCGCGAACGGGTCGGGCAGCGGATGCAGTCGCAACCGCGGTTGCCCTTCCAGCGCCCTGACCTCGGCGAGATCGCTGCGCGCCTGAAGGCGCGACAGGAAGAGCTCCGGCACGAGCTGCTGGAGCGAACCGGACGGAGTGACCGTTCCGGCAAATAAGTCGATGAGATCAACAGTGTTGACGGGATCGGGGCGTCGTCAGGTCAGCGGTGGTTCGTGACACCACCCGGGGCCGAACGTCCCTCGATCCGCGTGCGATTGTCGAGACAGATTCACCAGAAACCAGGGAGATACACGTGAAGCGAGTGGCGTTGGTACAGGTCGGGTACGGGGTCGTTGGGGGCGCGGTCATCTCGCAGGTGCTGGAGCTTCGGGAGCACTGGCGCGAGTCGCTCGGCCTCGATGTGCGCATCGCGGCGGTCGCGGGGCGTGACGGCGCGGTGGCGATCGAGCAGGGCGGCGAGATCGACGCGAATGTGCTGCGATCGCTCAGCCGCAACGGCAAGAACCGCCCGCAGGCGCTCGGTATCCCGTTGATGGAGATCACCCGGCAGATCAAGGACGCCGATGTGGTGATCGTGTCCGATGCCGCCGCCGGCGAAGGCCCGACCGACTGCCTCGTTGACGCGCTGGAGTACGGCGCGGGCGTGGTGCTGTCGAACAAGGCGCCGCTGTCGTTGCCGTGGTCGGATCCGCGGGTGCGGACGTTGTGGTCGCATGCGAAGTCGGGCGGGCGCGTGCGTTACGAGGCGACTGCCGGTGCCGGATTGCCCGTGATCTCGACGCTGCGGACGCTGCTGGATACCGGTGACGAGGTGCTGGAGATCACCGGCGCGCTTTCGGGAACGATGGGGGCGATCTTCTCGGAAGTTGCGGGTGGCATGCCGTTCTCCGAGGCGGTCACTCGCGCGAAGGAGCTTGGCTACACGGAGCCGGACCCGCGCGATGACCTGAGCGGACTGGATGTCGCGCGAAAGGCGCTGATCCTCGCGCGGACGATGGGCCGCGATCTCGACCTGGACGTGATCCCGGTGCAGTCGCTGGTGCCGGACCGGCTGGTGTCGGTGGATGTCGACACGTTCCTCGACGAGCTGGACATGAGCGACGCGGAGATCGCCCGGCTGGCACAGGAGGCTGGCGCGCGCCGGTCGTCGCTGAAGTATGTGGCGTCGCTGAAGGAGAACAATGCGGTCGAGGTCGGGCTGCGCTCGATTCCCCGGTCGACGGTGCTCGGCGCGCTGCAGGGGCCGGAGAACGTCGTGTCGTTCCGGACGCGGCGCTACGACGATTACCCGACGGTCGTGTCGGGTCCGGGCGCGGGCGCGGATGTGACGGCGGCGGGCATGCTTGGCGACGTGCTGGCGCTGGCGCGGGACATGTAGCGTTCAAGGACCTGGTAAACCCGCCCATAAGGGGCGGGTTTCTCTGTCGGGGCGACCCGCCCACGAGCCGGTTGTGCGGAAATCCGCTAACGTGTGGCCCGGGCGGCGTTGACCATGCGGATGAGCTCGGGGCTATCGGTGGTGGCGCCGCTGACGCCGAGCTGCTCCAGCGCCTGGAGATGCTCCGGCGTGTTGACGCCCCAGCAGACGACGGTGACGCCCATGTCATTCAGCCGCGTCATGACCTCCGGAGTCGCGAGCGCGCGCCGGAGCGAGAGCGCGGGGTAGCGCATCGCCTCCAGCCGGGGCCAGGCGTCCCGCCATTCATCGATTTCACCTACTGAATAGAAGAGGATGACGTTCGGGGCGTCGAACAGCCGGTCCATCTGGGCGTAGTTGCGACCGCAGACGGCGACGAGGCGATCCGGCGCGGTGCGGCGAAGCTCCTGGAGGATGGCTGGGCCGAGGCCCATGTCGTCGCCCTTGAGGTCGAGGAAGAGCAGGCTCTCGTCGGGCGTCTCGCGGAGGAGGTCGCCCAGCAGGAGTCGCTTGTAGCCGAGATGGATCTTCCAGCGCTCCCACATAACCGGCCCGACGCGGTTCGGGTGGCGGATCTCGAGCTGGCCCTGATGGAGCCAGACATCCGTTTCGATCATGTCGGCTCCGAGACGATGCGCCTCGATGGCCCGGGCGATCGTGTTGCCGCTCCGGTGCGCAATGACGAGCGGGCGGTGATCGGGCAGTCGGGGATCGGCAGTCAACATTGATTGGCCTCGCGTGAATCGGTCGGTTCCTGACGGGAGTGTACCGCCAGATTGCCGATCGGGGGCAGGGACCGGGCGTTTGTTACACTTCGGGAGGAGCGAGAGCCCCGGAATCAGCGCTATTCACGGGGGCATCGCGCACCTGCAGCGCTGCTTCTCCACCGATCGACACCGTGGCACCGGGGCGCTGGATCGCCGGAAAGGGATATGAGTGACCGACGATACTTTTACGCAAGAAAATGGAACCGATCTCGATAACGTGACGCGGGAACAGGGCGGCCAGTTCATCGACGAGGGTGAGGAGCTCATCCGCGTCGGCGATCCGCTCGAGGACCTCTACGATGTGCCGGGAGAGGCGCAGATCGTCCAGGGCGGCACCGGGCGGGTCAATGCTCTCCAGGTAACGATGGATCGCTCCGGCGCGGATTTCATCCATGCGCAGAAGGTGTTCCTGACGAACTCGGGCGCCCAGCAGATCACCGGGGATTCCTCGAAGCTGATCCAGTCCGGCGCCCTGCAGCTCAAGGCGGATACGGCGGAGCTGCACCAGTCGTCGGCGGTGATCGCCAACGCCGGGTCGTTGACGACCGAGGGCGGGACGATCATTTCCGCGCAGGCGAAGGACGCGCAACTCGGCGCGGGGACGCATGTGTCTTTCCTGCAGGCGGCCAACGTCAAGTCCGATGGCAATGTCCATGCGTTCATGATGATGAGTGGGAGTGTCACGGCCGGTGGCAACGTCACCACAACGCTGTCGACGGCAGGGGCGGCGGCGTTCGGCGCCGTGTTCGGCGTCGTCGTCGTGATCCTGTCGAAGCTGTTGGGCCGGGGCGGCGAGTAGCGGCATCCGTCGCTCGATGATGGAGTGAATGCACCAGATGGAAGCGATCAAGCGGGTCTTCAAATTCAGCATGGGCGGCATCGTGGGCGCGGCGGTCGGCGCGGGCGTCGCGATGTTCATGGCGCCGCAGCGGGGCGAGCAGCTCCAGGCCGAAACGCAGGCGCTGATCGAACAAGCGAAGGCGGACGGCGAGGCGGCGAAGCGCGCCCGGGAGCAGGAGATGATGAACCGGTTCCGCTCCCAGGTGAACGACACGACGGCGTTCACCGAGCAGGCGCGACATCAGCCCCCGAAGCAGGTCTAGCCTGGGCGGATCGAAACAGGCAGGACCCCCGGATCCGGCGTGTACTCACACGCGCATCCGGGGGTTTCGCATGTAGATGGAGAACGAGGAATGACAGCAGGTCGGACCGTCGGCATCGTCGGAGCGGGGCAATTGGCCCGGATGATGGCGCAAGCGGCGATACCGCTCGATATCCGGATCGTGCTGCTCGCGGCGAGCGAGGACGACGGCGCGGCCAGGGTCGTCCGGGACGTGATTGTGGGCTCGCCGGACGACCCCGCCAAGGTTCGCGAGCTGGCCGAACAGTGCGATGTCCTCACGTTCGACCATGAGCTGGTGGACCCGGAGACGCTTGCGGCGCTGGAAGCGGACGGGCACGCGGTCTGGCCATCGTCCGCGACGATGGCACTGGCGCAGAACAAGCGGCGGCAGCGCAGCGAGCTCTCCGCGTTGGGCCTGCCGATCCCGGCGTTCCGGGACGTGGACACCGCGGATGAGGTGATCGCGTTCGCCGGGGAGCACGCGTGGCCGGTGGTGATCAAGGCGTCCCGGGGTGGCTACGACGGTCGGGGTGTCTGGGTCGCGCACAACGAGGACGAAGCGCGGCAGGTCGTCGAGGAGGCGCACGGCGCGGGGCTGGTGCTGCTGGTTGAGGAGCATCTCGACCTCGACCTGGAGCTCGCGGTGCTGACGGCGCGGCGACCGAACGGCGACATCGTCGTCTGGGAACCGGTCGAGACGGTGCAGCGCGACGGCATGTGCAACGAGCTGTGTGTGCCCGCGCCGGCGGATCCGAAAGTGTTGGCCGAGGCGGTCGCCGTCGCGAGGAAGATTGCCCGGCATGTGGAGGCGGTCGGCGTGATGGCGATCGAGTTCTTCGTGTCGAAGGGCGAGCTGTTCATCAACGAGCTCGCACCGCGCCCGCACAATTCCGGGCACTGGACGATCGAGGGCTCGGCGACATCGCAATTCGAGCAGCATCTCCGGGCCGTGCTGAACCTTCCGCTTGGCGATACGCGGGTACTGGCGCCTGTGGTGGCGACCGAGAACGTGCTCGGGCCGGCGGACGGCTCCAGCCCGGAGTCGCGGCTCGCGTCGGCGCTGGCCGTGCGCGGCGCGAACGTGCATTTCTATGGCAAGGGCGCGCGCCCGGGCCGGAAGCTGGGACACGTGACTGTCCTGGGTGAGGATCGAGACGAGACGAGGCAGCGGGCATCGCTGGCGGTTGCCCAGCTGACGGGTGAGCATCGAACCGGAGGATCGGCATGACGGAGCAGGGCACAGCGCGGGTCGGGGTCGTGATGGGGAGCGACTCCGACCTGCCAACGATGGAAGCCGCGATCGAGGCGCTGAAGGAGTTCGATCTCCCGGTAGAGGTCCGCATCCTGTCGGCGCATCGCACACCGGACGAGATGTTCGACTATGCGCGCACGGCGGCTGACCGCGGGGTGCAGGTCATCATCGCCGGGGCGGGAGGCGCCGCGCACCTGCCGGGGATGATCGCGTCCGCGACACCGCTGCCGGTTATCGGCGTCCCTGTCATCGCGACGGCGCTGGCGGGTGTGGACGCGCTGCTCTCCATCGCCCAGATGCCTGCCGGCGTGCCGGTGGCGACGGTCGCGATCGGGAATGCGCGGAACGCCGGGCTGCTGGCGGTCCGGATCCTTGCCGCGTCCGATACGTCCTTGCGGGCGCGTATGGAGGATTTCCAGCGCGCCATGCATGACCGCGTGCGGGCGAAGGATGACGATGTCCGGAATCGCTACAAATAACCCCTGACACGTACCATGTTCGTGCCGGGAATGGTCTGGAAGAGTCGTGGTTTTTCGCCACTTCTGCGCTAGACTTCGAAATATCAGGCATCGTGGGCATATGGCTGTATCTGGCCGGCTCCGTGATGCCGGGTGTGGTCGTGTGTCGCGCGATCGACCAGGGGTCGCCGGAGTCAATCTTCGGTAACGCCTTTCCGGACAGGATAGATCTCCGAAACCGGGGCGAAGCGGAAAAGTATGCGGCTTGGTGTGCCAGGCACGCGCCGGAAACAAGCGGGGCTGAGAGAAATGTCCGATGGCGTAGACAGACCTGACCAGGGCGCGGATCACCGCGACCGGCAAGAGGACCGGGTGACGATGGCGGAGGCCGCAAGGCTGAAGGGCGTCTCCTATCACACGGTATCCCGGGCGGTGCGCCGGGGGAAGTTGCCCGTGCTCCGGCTCGGTCGGATGGCGCTGATCTCCATGGCGGATTTGCAGGCCTGGCAGCCGATGAAGGAGCGTGCCCCGCGCAAATACCGTCGCGCGGAACGACCGTCGTCCGGTGCCGATCCCCTGACCCTTATCGATGTCTCCCACCTCGACCTGGTTCGCCGCGTTTCGGCGTTCTACGAGCTGGTGACGACGATCGCGCATGAAGGGTCGTTGGAGGAGCTTGCCAGCGTCGTGACTACCCGCATCGCGGATGTCATCGGCATGGAGCGTTCCTCGCTGTGGCAGTTCGATCTCGAGGAAGGCATGGCCCGGCGGTTGGGCTGGCACAACGAGAAGCTGCTGGACCTGCCCGATCACCTGCCGATCGATAGCGCGCAGGTGCTGACCTTCATGGCGTCGAACGCGACCCCGTCGATCATGGAGGACGCGGGCGGACCGCTGCTGGGGCTTTCCGGATACGACGGTCACGCCGAGAAGCGTGGGCCTGTCCTGGTGGCCCCGATGGTCTACCGCGACCACAAGGTTGGGGTCATCATCGCCGATCGCATGGGCGAGCCGATCGATATCTCGGATGAGTTGCTCGAGCTGTCAGGCGTCATCGCGACACAGGCGGCGATCGCCATCGACAACGCCATGCGCCATGACCAGGAGAACCGGCGGCGTCTCCAGCTCGAGTCCATGATCGACGACCTGAACGGCGCGGTGTCGGCGTTCGATCATCACGGACGCCTGACCTACTTCAACGAGGCCGAGCTGGAGATGTTCGACCTCAGGAAGGACGAGGTCTGGATCGGCCAGGATCTCACCGATTTCGTGTCGCGAAAGCGGCGCCTCAGCCTCACCGGCCAGCCCATCGCGGTTGACGACAACCCGCTGCAGCGTGCCCTGCGAGGCGAGCGGCTCCAAGACCTGCGCCAGATCGTGGTTCGCAAGAACGGCGAGCAACGCTATGTCTCGACGTCCTCGCGGCCGGTGTTCGTCGACGGAGAGCTCACCGGGTGTGTCTCCGTGACGCGCGATGTGACGGCGGAGCGGGCGTCGGAGCACCGGGACCAGCGGTACCTGGAGCAGCTCGAGCACGCGTTGCGGCGGTCGCAGATGATCGCCGACGTCGTCGTGGAGATCAACGAGACCAGCGCATCGCTCGATGTCGACGCCCTGACCCGTTTTGCCATCGACCGCATCGCCAAGGAGTTCGACGCCGAATATGGGCTGCTGTGGATCCTCGGCGCGGACCAGCAGTTCCATCTTGCCGCCACCCACGAGGTGCCACAGGACGGCTGGAGCGACGAAGGCTTCCGACCGGAGGATTTTGCGCTCGCCAGCGGGGCGTTGACCAGGAACAAGCCCGTCCTTGCCGACGCGAACGCGTTCCGCGACCGGGAGCAGATCATGCGCGTGAGCGAGGACGTCTCGCACGTCCTCATCATCCCGATGCGGATTCGCGGCCAGCGGACCGGCGTCGCCTACCTGGGGTTCACGTCGTTCCCGGTGCTGGACCAGACCGACGAGATCTTCGCCTCGGTCTGGGGGCGCCAGTGCGCCCAGGCCATCGATACGGCGATGCTGTTCCATCAGGTGGAATCCGCTCATGGACGCCTGATGGCGGTCATCGACCAGCTGCCGCAGGCAGTCCTTATCGTGGATCGTGACGGGATGACCGTTTCGATCGCGAACCGGGCAGCGGACGAGCTATGGGGGTTCGACGTCGAGACCGGGACGGACGCCCGACGGCTCGCCATGCTCGACAGCGAGGGTGCGAAGCTCGAGGGCCGCAAGCATCCGCTCGCGCGAACGATGGAGACGGGCCAAAAGACGGTTGGCGAGCCGTTGTTCATTCCCCAGCCGGACGGCACGCAGGTCGAGGTCCTGGGGAACCACGCCCCGATCCTGGATGCGCGCGACACGACGATCGGCGTCGTTTCCGTCCTCCAGAACCGGGCGGATTTCGAGACGCTGGATCGCGCCAAGGACGAGTTCATCTCGGTGGTCGCGCACGAACTGCGGAACCCGCTGACCTCGCTTCGCGGCAACCTGCAGCTGCTCCAGCGCAGGATGCGCAAGCGCCAGGATGAGGAAGTCCAGGCGGAGCGCCAGCGCGTCGAGACCGCGCTCCAGCAGGTGGATCGGGTTGCCGACCTCGTCAGCCGCATGCTGGATGTCTCCCGCGTCGATATGGGGAGCCTCGATGTTTCGCCTGGCGAGACGGATGCCGTCTCGCTGGTGCGGGAGGCGGTCAATTCCGCGATCGGGCTGGAGCCGTCGCGGGAGTTCCGGGTGGACGCGCCGGAGACAATGCCGGTGGTCTGGGATGCTGCGCGCATCCTCCAGGTGCTCAACAACCTCATGCAAAACGCGGCGCGATACGCGCCCGGAACGCTGGTCGAGATCTGCGTCGAGCAGCGTGCGAACTCGTCGGTGCGCATTAGCGTGCGGGATCACGGACCGGGCGTGCCGCCGCAGATCCGTCGCCGGCTCTTCAGGCAGTACTATCGCTTCGACGATGGCCGGGACGATGCCGTGCATACGGCGGCAGACGGTAGCCGGGGCCTTGGCATCGGTCTCTATATCAGCGCCCGGCTGGCGCGCGCGCATGGTGGACGGCTGAGTGTCGACAACCACCCCGAGGGCGGCGCGATCTTCACGCTCGACCTGCCGCAGGATGCCTCGCGCGTCGAGGGGTGATCCCGACGGGACGCGCGAGCGGATTGCGCCTGGCCACGACAAGGGCTAACGACAAACGGCCCGTGGGTTCTTCCCACGGGCCGTTGTTGCGTTTCGGGTGTGTTAGGCGGAGGTGACCTCGCTGGTCACGACCGGCTCTTCCGGTAGGACCGGCTCGACCTCATCCTTCTCCAGCGGGAGGGTTCGCTGTGCGCCCTCCGGGAGGACGTCTTTCGCGGCCGCGATGAAGTCCACGAAGAGCGGGTGCGGGCGGTTGGGGCGGCTGCGGAACTCGGGATGGAACTGGACGCCGACGAAGAACGGGTGGTCTTCCAGCTCCATGATCTCGGCGAGCTTGCCGTCCGGCGAGGCGCCGGAGACGATCAGGCCGGCCTTGGCGAGGTCGTCGCGGTAGGCGTTGTTCACCTCGAAGCGGTGGCGATGGCGCTCGAAGACGGTCGGCTCGCCATAGGCGTTGCCCGCCTTCGTGCCCGGCACCAGCCGACACTCCCAGAGGCCGAGGCGCATCGTGCCTCCCATCTCGACGTCCTTCTGGTCCGGCATGAGGTCGATCACCGGGTGCGGGGTGTTGGCGTCGATTTCAGTCGAGTTCGCGCCTTCGAGGCCGAGCAGGTTGCGGGCAGCTTCGATGACCATCATATGGAGGCCATAGCAGAGCCCGAGATAGGGAATGTTGTGCTCGCGGGCGAAGCGCACACCGGCCACCTTGCCCTCGATGCCGCGGGGACCGAAGCCACCCGGCACGAGCACGCCCGAGACACGGCGCAGCTCGCGCTCGAGCTCTTCGCCGGTGACCGTCTCGGAATTGATCCAGTCAATCTCGACATCGACGTCGTTCGCGACCGCAGCGTGCATCAACGATTCGTTGACGCTGAGGTAGGCGTCGCGCAGCTCGACGTACTTGCCGACGAGGGCGATGCGGATGGTCTTGCGCGGCTCGTGGATCTTCTCCACCATCCGCTCCCACTGCCGGTTGTTCGCCTGCTCCGGGAGGCCGAATGCCCGGGCAACGTAACGGCCGAGACCGGCGCGCTCGAGGATCAGCGGAACCTCGTAGATCGTCGAGGCGGTCGGCATGCCGATGACGGCTTCCTTCTCGACGTCGCCGAAGAGGGCGATCTTGTCGCGGACGTCGTCCGGCATCTCCTTGTCGGCGCGGCAGATGATGATATCCGGCTGGATACCGACGCCCCGGAGGTCACGGACACTCATCTGGGTCGGCTTGGTCTTCATCTCGCCGGTGGCGCCGAGCTCGGGGAGGAGGGTGACGTGGATGCTGAGGCTGTTGCCACGGCCGACCTCGCGCCGCATCTGGCGAATGGCCTCCAGGTATGCCTGGCCCTCGATATCGCCGACCGTTCCGCCGACCTCGACGATGACGACGTCGGAGTCATGCTGACGGGCTGCAAGGCGGACGCGGCTCTTGATCTCGTTGGTGATATGCGGGATGACCTGAACGGTGCCGCCGAGGTAGTCACCACGGCGCTCCTTGGCGATGACCGAGGAGTAGATCTGGCCGGAGGTGACGTTCGACGCCCTGGAGAGGTTCTCGTCGATGAAGCGCTCGTAGTGGCCGAGGTCGAGGTCGGTCTCGGCGCCGTCGTCCGTCACGAAGACCTCACCATGCTGGTAGGGCGACATCGTGCCGGGGTCGACGTTGAGATAGGGGTCGAGCTTCATGATCGAGACGCTGGCGCCACGATTCTTGATCAGCCGTCCGAGCGAGGCTGTGGTGATGCCCTTGCCGACTGACGACACCACACCACCGGTTACGAAAATGTACTTTGGCATCCAGGTCCTCCCGGGCCTATGCGGCATACACGACGCAGGGATACATCACACGCGATGATTTCGATCAGGAGACCGGCTCCATAACGACCAGCTGCATCTGGTCTGAAAGATCTGACGTCTTGACGGTCAGCTTGTCGACGGCGGGGGGAATCTCGATACCCAGGTGCTTGCAGAACGCATCGACCGGCTCGCGACCCTTGTCGCCCTTGCGGGTCTGGAACTGCATCGGGATCACCATTTTCGGCGAAATGGTCCCGACGAGCTCGGCCATCTCGGAAGGGGACAGCAGCGGTCCGCCACCGGCCGGCACGAACAGGATGTCGATCGCCTCGATCCGCTCGAGCGACTGCTCGTCCGGGATGTGCCCGAGGTCACCCAGATGCGCGATCCGCATGCCCTCCATCTCGAGCTCGTAGATGGTGTTGTAGCCGCGCTCGGCGCCCTTCACCTTGTCGTGGTAGGTGCGGATGCCGGTGACGAAGATGTTGTTCAGCTCGTACTCGCCCGGCCCGTTGATGAGCGCGTACTCGGGCTTCACCATCGCCGCGTTGTTGTGGCCGGGGTGCTCGTGCGAGACGGTGACGATGTCGGCTGTCTGCTTCGACGGCGTATAGCCGGTCTTCTTGCCGACCGGATCCATCAGCACCGTCGCCTCACGCGACTTGATACGGAAACAGTTGTGTCCAAACCAGCGAATTTCAGCCATAGACCGATTGTTACTCCCTGGGCATAGCTCACCGGGACAATCCCGTGCGAACGGTTCTCCCCGCAAACCTCCGCAAACACCGAACCGCCCACCGGGCGATGTCAGGGCGCGGCCGTGGCTTTCGGGTTGGGTAGGTGATGACGATACGAAACAACACAGGGGGAGGGAGAAAGAAGAAATCTGGCGTTGAACGACGGGGATGTCTTTCTGCCGCCTCTTTCATCATACCACGCGGGTGCACGTTCAGTCGTCTGTGTCGGTTTCCGGCTCCTCGAGGGCGTCGATGACCTGGCGGATGATGTCGAATCCGTAGCCGCGCCGGCCCAGGAAGCCGCTCAGGCGACGGAACCGGACGTCCCAGTCCAGCCCGCGCATGGATTCCGCCTTCTTCCGCGCAAGCTCCAGCGCATCGCCATACTCGTCGACACCGGCCTCCTCGATCGTGCGCTCGATGGTGTCCCGGTCGACGCCCTTTTGCGCCAGCTCCTGCCGCAGCATGCGCTCGGAGCGAGGCCGACCAGCCTGGCGGGACTCGACCCAGCGCTCGGCGAACGCCTCATCGTCGAGATAGCCCAGCTCCTGCATGCGAGCGACGGCGGCCTCCGCCGCGTCCGGGGCATAGCCCTTTTCGCGGAGCTTCGAGCGGAGCTCGCCAGCGGCGCGGGGACGGTAGGACAGGAGATTGAGGGCGGCGGTGATCGCCTTCTTGGTCTCGTCTTCCTTCAGGAGACGCGCGATCGTCTCGGCATCCAGGTCGTCGCCCACCTTCAGCCAGTGTTCGAGCTGGATATCCATGTGCAGGCCGAAGGCGAACTTGCCGTCGATCGAGATGCTGACCCGGGCGTTGTCGCGCTTCTGGACCTCGATCGCGGTGATCTTGCCCGGAGCCGGCGGTTCCTTGGGCTGGTCGGTATCGCGGCGGCGAGAGCGGAAGGAGCTCATGGCGCCCTCCTGACGTCCTCCAGGGAGCGACGCTGGACACCGTGCGCGTCGAAATTGTCCGGCGAGAGCCATGCCTCGAACGCGTCGCGGATGGCCGGCCACTCCTCGTCGATGATGGAGTACCAGGCGGTGTCCCGGTTACGGTCCCGGACGACGGTGTGGTTCCGGAAGGTGCCCTCGTAAGTGAACCCGAACCGCTCCGCGGCGCGGCGTGAGCGCGCGTTGCGCGCGTGGCACTTCCATTCCAGACGCCGGTAGCCGAGATCGTCGAAGGCGTGCTTTGCCAGCAGGTATATGGCTTCGGTCGTCGCGGGGGAGCGTTGGATCGAGCCGCCGAACCAGATGTGCCCGATCTCGATCACGCCGTTCGCCGGATCCATGCGCATGAAGGTGGCCTGGCCAGCGGGCGTTCCACCTTCAGGGATGACGGTGAAGTAGAGCGGATCGTCCGAGGCGCTGTTCTTCTCGATCAGGGACCGGAAGGATTCGAGGTCGCCAAACGGTCCATAGGGGAGATAGCGCCAGAGCAGCGGATCAGAGCCCTCTCCTTCGGCCGCCTCGAACAGGGCGTCGGCGTGGCGCGCCGCGTCCATTGGCTGCAGGGTCACGTAGCGTCCCTGCAGCGGACGGCGATCCGGACGCTGGACCGGGGACCAGCTCAACCGGGGACCGAGCTCGTGATCGAGTGATGCGTCGTCCATGGCGGCGATCCTCCTAGAACGTCCGGTCGCGGAGCTGGTTGATCAGGAGGCGGAGCGCGCGGGCCGCCGGCTGGTCCTGGTTAGGGAGGACCTCGTCGAGGGCCTGGATGGCGCGGTCGTGCGCGTCATCGACGTATGCCGAGGTCAACGCTTCGACATTGTGCTTCTCGAGGAGCTGGAGCATCTCCGAGACGCCGTCCGGGCCGATCTCCTCCAGGCTGTAGAGATTGGAGATGCGCTCGCGGTCTTCCTCGCCGCAGCGATCGCGAAGGATCAGGATCGGCAGGGACTGCTTCCGGCGCCGGATATCGTCCGCCGCGTCCTTGCCGGTCTCCTCGGCCGGTGACCAGATCCCGAGCATGTCATCTCGGATCTGGAAGCCCATGCCGATCGCTTCGCCGACGTCGCCGAGCCGTTCGGCCACGGCCTCGCTCGCGCCGCCCACGACCGCTCCGGCCCACGCCGAGAAGCGGAGGATCGCGGCGGTCTTTCCGCGGATCATGCGCAGGTAGTCGTCCGGTGTGACGCCGGGGCGGCCCTCGTTCTCGATGTCGAGGACCTGGCCGCGGACGATGTCGATGGTGCAGTGGTTGAATGCCGCCGTGAGCCGGACGATCGCGGCCGGATCGACGGTCTTCGTGCGCAGGAGTGCGAGGTGTGCCGCAGCGAAGAGGGCGTCTCCGGCGTTGATCGCCTGGGCATTGCCCCAGACGCGCCAGACGGTCGGGCGATGGCGCCGGTTCGGGCTTCGGTCCTGGATATCGTCGTGGATGAGCGTGAAGTTGTGGAGCAGCTCGATCGCGGCGGCGACGGGCGCCGCGTCCTCCGCCCGGCCGCCGACGGCCTCGGCCACGAGCATCGCGACCAGCGGCCGGATACGCTTGCCCTGGACAGATTCGCGGGTCTCCGGCTCGGTCGGCTCCCCGGAGGAGTTCGTGAGGCCCAGATGGTATCGGGCCATCGTCTTCACGAGGGGCGCCTCGCCGTCGAGCGCGCCGAGCGCGACCTCTGTCTCACGTTCGAGGAGGGACATCAGGCGCTGTCGCTCGGCGACGCGGGAATCGTCCTGACGGAGCTGCTCTGGTGACTGCACGATGCTTTGGTCCTCACATGTTGCGGGCGCTGCGGGGTGCGCCTCGATCTCGCCCAGGATGTGATCACCCTGCCAGGAAACACATCCGAAGTGTGACTCTGTAACGTATAATAAGCACAGAGTCTGGAAACCGGATCTGGATGCAATCCTCGTTGTGGCTCTATAGATTCGGCCCGTCTTTCCGGACCCGTTTGCAAAGTATAAGGATTCACACGCCAATGTTGTTGTACTTCATTTTCTTCATCCCCGGCCTTCTGCTCATGCTCTGGGCACAAAACAAGGTCAAGAGCAGCTACAAGAAGTACTCAAAGGTGCCGAACATGGCCGGTATGACCGGCGCGCAGGCGGCCCGGCGCGTACTCGATACGAATGGCTTGCACGACGTCAAGATCGAGGCGGTTCGTGGCGAGCTGTCCGACCACTACGACCCGCGCTCGCGGGTGCTTCGCCTTTCGCAGGGCGTCTACGGCGTGCCGTCGATCGCGGCGGTCGGCATTGCTGCCCATGAGGCGGGCCACGCGATCCAGCACGCCCAGAACTACGGGCCGCTGGTGGCGCGGACCAACATGGTGCCGCTGGTCAACATCGGCTCCAATCTCGGCATCTTCGTCCTGATCGCCGGCCTGTTGTTGCAGGCGACCGGGCTCGCGTGGGCGGGCGTTGCCCTCTTCGGCCTGTCGACGGTCTTCGCGCTGATGACGCTGCCGGTTGAGTTCGACGCCTCGAAGCGCGCCAAGGTGGCGCTGGTCCAGGCGGGGATCGTCGATGGCGGTGTCCAGGGTGGACAGGAGCTGCGCGGCGTGGACGACGTGCTCGACTCCGCGGCGTGGACCTACATCGCCGGCTTCGCGGCCTCTCTGCTGACGCTGCTCTACTACGTGATGATGGTGTCTGGCATGAGCCGCGGCAACGACTAACGTTCCGCTATCAATGCAGAGAAAACGCCCTTCCCGGGCAACGGGAAGGGCGTTTTGCATGGGTATTGTTTCCTGTACTCCCGGCCACAGGGGCCGGGTGGAGAGAGGGTACGCCTCAGAAGCTGGTTACATCGCGTCCCAGATGCGCTTTGCCTCAGCCATGCGCTCGAGATGCTGGCTGAACTCGGGGAAGACGGTGCCGATCGTCACGAGCGTAACGTGGCTGACATCCGCGATGCGGACCCGCTCGAAGTCCCGCTTCCACGCGTCGGCATCGCCCTTTCCGACGTCGACCCGCACGTCCACGCCGTAGGTCTCCCAGGGGCGTTCGTGTTTGGCCAGCTCGTCGCGCAGGATCTCGAAGACCGGCTCCTGCGCCGCTTCGGTCGTGCCGTTGACCATGAAGCCGTCGGCCAGGCGAGCGCCTCGACGAACCGCAGGCTCGGCCGAACCGCCGATCCAGATCGGCACCGGCCGCTGGATCCCGAGCGGGAGGATGCCGGCGTGGTCGATCCGGTGCCACTTGCCGGTGTAGTCGACGACCTCATCCCGCGTCAGGTGGCGGATGACGTCGATCTGCTCCTCGAACCGGCGGGCACGGTTGCGGAAATCCTCGTTCAGGCTCTCGTACTCGACCTGGTTCCAGCCGATGCCGACGCCGAGACGGAGTTTCCCGCCGGTGAGGAAGTCCACCGTGGCGGCCTGCTTCGCGACGAGCGTGGTTTGGCGCTGGGGAAGGATGATCACGCCGCTGGCGTACTCGAGGGAGGGCGCGACGGCGGTCATGAACGAGAAGAGCGCGAAGGGCTCCACGAAGGGATCCTCGCTGGAGTAGGGACCTCGCCAGTCGGGACGTGTGGCTTTCGATGCGCCGATGACGTGATCGTACGCGAGGATGTGATCGAACCCGAGCGATTCGGTATCCGTCGCGAATTGTCGCAGGTCGTCCTGCGTGCCGAAGAAGCGGATCTGCGGGAAGACGACACCGAGGCGCGGCGCGGTGCCGCGAGGGTAGGGGACGGGTGTGTGTTCCATACGAGAAGAGACCCCTTTCCGGGCATCCATGCGTTAAGTCCAGTAAGCGATGATGCACGACCCATGCCGGACCAATCGCCTGCATGGTATGTTCGTACAACACGTACTTCACGTCGAATAAGGAGCCTCTCTTGACCGACCAGCGTCCCAGCCAGCGATCCAACCCGCGCCTTTTCCTGCAGTCTCTTAGCGGACGCCGCCTCGACCGAAGGTCCGCCGTCGCGCTCGCGGCCGGTGGATTTGCCGCTCTCGGTGCTGGGCACGCCGGGGCCCAGGAGTCGCCGCCCATCGTGCCGGTTGGGCCGGAGTCCACGCTCGAGCCGATCGAGATCCAGCCGGACAGCGAGCTGCCGCCCGCCGAGGACGACGCCATCGGTGGACAGGTCGACGCCGCGCCGGCGGGGGAAGGCGAGCTCTATTTCGCCCAGACCGGGCACAACCTTGGGGTTCCGTTCCTGACGACCTGGCAGACGCTGGGCGGGCTGGACGTCTTCGGCGCGCCACTCTCCGAGCTGCGCTACATGGCCGATGTGAACGAGTCGCACCAGACGTTCGAGACGCTGACGCTTCGCTACGATCCCGATCTGGCGTACGAGAACCGGATCCAGGGGCTCGCGCTCGATGACCGGATGCTGCGCGAGGTGATCCCCTCCGGCGCGCGCCCGGCCTCAGGCGCGACGCCCGCGGTGAGCGGCGAGATTCGCGCATGGTGGGAGAGCCATGGTGGAGTCAACATCATCGGGAATCCGGTCTCGGAGGCGTTCACCCGGAACGGGACGACGACGCAGGTCTTCGCGAACGCGATCATCGAACAGGGGGCAGACGGCAAGATCGGCCTGCGGCGGATCGGGCGGCAGTGGATCGTCGACAACGGCCTGGAGGAGGATGAGGCCTTCGTCCCGGCGCCGCCGAATCTTGGCGAGACGGCGCTGGTGCAGGCCGAGGGCGGTCTCCGGTTGCGGAACGGCCCGGGTACCGACTCGGAGGTGATCGTTGTCCTGCCGGACAATGCCTCGTTCATGGCCGTGGCCGGAGCCGAGGGCGACTGGATTCCCGGCTATGTCGATGGCTATTCCGGGTGGGTGGCCGCCGAATTCCTGGTCGAGCCCGGCTCCGTCGTGCAGGGGAGCGCGGTCGGGGCGAATGACTGGCGGCTCGACGTCTGGCAGGGCATCGCACTCGGCGTGACGAATGTGCGTGCCGAACCGACGACGGCGAGCGCGACGATTCGCGAGCTGTACTCGGGCGAGCCGATCGTGGTCGTGGACTGGGTGCGCGGCGAGGAGGTCGTCGAGAACTCCTGGATCTGGGCCCAGCTCGAGGGCGGCGGCTATGTGTTCGCGCGGAATGTCGGGCGCTCGGCGCCGGTGGCTGCGCCGCCGATCACGGACGACATGCCGTGGGAAGGCAAGTGGATCGACGTCCACCTGACGCAGCAGCTGATGGTGGCATATGAGGGCCGGACGCCGGTCCGCGTCGCGGTCGTAACGACGGGCATGCCGGGGTGGGAGACGCCTCCGGGCTGGTTCAGCATCAACTGGCGGGTCGAGAACGAGACGATGACCAGCGGGGCGATCGGCGCCGAGTATTTCTACAAGCTCGAGAACGTGCTCTACACGCAGTACTTCACGAATCGTGGTCATGCCCTGCACTACGCATGGTGGCGGACGCCGGAGACGATCGGCCGGCCCGGTAGCCATGGGTGCATCAACATGTTGATGGACGACTCGCTCTTTTTCTGGAACTGGGCGACGATCGGCACGCCGGTCATCGTGCGGACGGTCTAGCGGGCGCATCCGTAAACGTCACCCCCGTACGTTCATTGGTGCCTGGTTTTCCGGCGTGGCATAGTGCATGGAGGTAACGTCCGACCCCGGGTTGGTGGGGTCGGTTCCGCCGTGCCGATGCGATTTCGGGCGGCCCGGACCAGGTACATGAACGAGGGACCGAAGCCATTTTCAACTGAGTGGCTCCATGCGCCCGCCCCTCCTCCGGAGCCACGGAAGCGATGGAACAAACGGGTCAACGAGCGCCTTGTATCGGCGTTGTCGTGGCTTCCCGGTGCCCGCGCCGCAACGCTCCTGACCGTGCTGATGTTCGTGGTCTTCGCGTCGTTCCTCGGCCGGCCGGCGAACCATACGCCGGAGCAGACCGTCGCGGCCGTACAGACGCCGGTGCCCAACCTCGTGTTCAACGATCATCCCGTCCAGGAAGATGATGAGGCGTCCATCTCGACCGACCGGATCACCGTGACCGAGGGGGATGGCAGTGGCCCGCTGTCGACGCCGACCGAGGAGCCGAAGCTCTCGCTCGACCTCGCGTCGCAGCCGGAGGTGCACGACGGCTCGTTGCTGCCGAAGAACCGCATCCTGCTCTTCTACGGCTTCCCGGGCGATGCCAACATGGGCATCCTCGGCGAGTACGACAATCAACGATTGCTCGAGATGCTGCGGGAGCAGGCGGCCGAGTACGAAGCCGCCGACCCGTCGCGGCCCGTGCTGATCGCCTTCGAGGTCATCGCGTCCGTCGCGCAGCCGGAGCCGATGGGGGATGGCAGCTACCTGCTGGATGCGCCGTCCACGACGCTGGACAGCTACACGGAGTTCACCGCTGCCAACGACATCCTGCTCTTCTTCGACCTGCAGATTGGCCGGAGAACCGTCCAGACCGAGGTGGAGGGGCTGCGTCGCTGGCTGGAGTACGAGCATGTCCACCTCGCGCTCGACCCCGAGTTCGCGATGGGTCCGGGCGAGGTCCCGGGCGATCACATCGGGTCCGTCAAGGCGGAGGACATCACCTGGACCCAGCAGTACCTGGCGGACCTGACGGCAAGCGCCGGGCTTCCTCCCAAGGTCCTGATTGTCCACCAGTTCACCGAATCCATGATCACGGAGAAGGACACACTTGCGCCGGTTCCCGGCGTGCAACTTGTGGTGGAGTTTGACGGGTGGGGGTCGCCGGACCTGAAACGGAGCGGCTACGCCGTCACGATCGCCAACATGCCCATCGAGTACAACGGCATCAAGCTGTTCTACAAGCAGGACCAACCGCTGATGACGCCGCAGGACGTGCTGGATCTGTCACCGGTACCGGACCTGATCATCTACCAGTAGGACGCCCGGGAACATGACCCGGGACGTATATGTGAGAATGCGGGGCCATGGGAAAGATTTTTGATCTTGATCCGGAAAGTATGGAGCGGTTGCTCTCGACCGCGCTGGTCGGGCGGATCGCCTGCGCGTCGCCGAACGTGGCGGACGGGCAGCCGTTCATCGTGCCGCTGGCGTACGGCTACGACGGCGAGGCCGTCTACGCGGTCGGCCCGGTGGGCAACAAGATCCGGGTGATGCGCGACCAGCCGAAGGTCAGCTTCGAGGTCGACTCCGCCGAGGCGGAGGACCGGTGGCAGAGCGTTGTCGCCGAGGGCATCTACGAGGAGCTGGCCGATCCGGAGTCCCGCGAGCATGGCCTGTCCGTGATCTTCCGGGACGGACCTCGACCGTTCATCCCGGATACCCATGTCGTTTACCGGTTGCGCCTGGTTCGGAAGTCCGGCCGGTTCGAGGTGCCGGACGAAGAGGCGCATCTCTACGAAGCGACCGAGGCGGCAAGCTAACGTTCGAAAACAATACATATGACGACCCAAAGGGCACGAGTATGAGCGTATCCCGGAAGAACCACGGGTTGATATCGCAACTCTCTGTGATCCGGAGGAATCCGGAAGGAATGCCAGCGCATTGATTATGTTGGGTTGACGTATGCCTCGTTGACGGTGCATCATGCTTAGTGCATTCATAAGACAGCGGTCACGGGACCGAGCAGAGACACGAGGCCGAGACGTATCGGTTTCATCGCGAGTCCAACGTTAAGTGCGCCATTCCATGTGGAATGGGCAAGAGGAGGACCCATCGTGAGCGATTTGCGTTTTATCCCGACCCCGGCGAACAAGCTGATGCAGGACGCGATCACCGGTCGCGCGACACGCCGTGAGCTGATCAAGCGCGGTTCGGCCCTCGGCCTTTCCGCCGTCCTCATGGACAAGATCCTGTTCGCGAACTCGGTCGGCGCCGCGGCGGCGTCGCAGGCATCCCCCTCAGCTGACCAGCCGGTCGGGTGGTCGATGGAGAAGCCGGAGTGGCTCGACGTCGACCTCAGCGGCCAGACCATCAACGCGATGTTCGGCTCGGACGGCCCGGGCGCGCCGTACGACCAGGCGATGTGCGACAAGTTCGCGGAGTGGACCGGCGCGACGGTTAACTACCTCAAGGGCGCCGAGTCTGCCACCGACCGCCTGACGTACATGACGCAAGCGCTCTCTGCCGGTTCCAGCGACTTCGACGTTGCCCAGATCGACGTGATCTGGCCCGGTATCATGAACCAGTGGGCCGAGGACCTCTCGCAGGAAGCGCAGGAGCTCGCCGAGGCCGGCAGCACCTTCTTCGAGCGGATCCTCGAGAACAACACGATTGACGGCAAGGTCGTGTCGCTTCCGTTCTTCACGGACGCCGGCGTGTTCTACTACCGCACCGACCTGCTCGAGAAGTACGGCTTCTCCGCGGCGCCGGTCACGTGGACCGAGCTGGAGGAGATGGCGCAGACCATCATCGACGGCGAATCCGCCGAGAACAGCGCCTTTACCGGCTACACCTTCCAGGCCGCGGCCTACGAAGGTCTTACCTGCAACGGCCTCGAGTGGCAGTACTCCCAGGGCGGCGGCGTGATCGTCGACCCGGACGGCACGGTCACCGTGAACAACGAGCAGGCGGTGGCCGCGATCGAGCGTGCCGCGAGCTGGGTCGGCACCATTGCTCCGTCGGCCGTGACCGGGTACATGGAAGAGGATTCCCGCGGCGTCTGGCAGGGCGGGAACTGCGCGTTCCACCGTAACTGGCCGTATGTCTACTCCATCTCCGCGGCTGACGACTCCGACCTGCAGGGCAAGTTCGACCTCACCCTGATCCCGGCTGGCGACGGCGAGGGCGGACAGCACGCCGCGACGCTCGGTGGCTGGAACACCTTCGTGCCGACCTCCGCGGCGAACGTCGAGGGTGGTCGCCTCTTCGCGAAGTGGGTGGGCTCTGCCGAGCAGCAGTTCTCCCGCGCGATCGAACGCTCCCAGAACCCGACGATCAAGGAAGTGTACGAGCGGCCCGAGGTCACCGAGGTCAACCCGTTCATGGAGAACCTGTACGACGTCTTCGCCGAGGGCTCGGTCGGCCGACCCTCCAGCGTCGCCCAGGACCTCTACGGCGAGCTCTCGATCGCCTACTTCACGAAGGTCAACGAGATCCTCACCGGCCAGCATGACGATGTTGCGGCGGCGATGGAAGACCTTGCTGGCGAGCTCGACGACATCATGCAGGACGTCTAGTCCGGCCTGAAACACGACGTTGAGAGAGAACCCGGGAGCGTTGTCGGCGCTTCCGGGTTCCCCGATCAGGACAGGTTCTGCACCAGCGTCACGAGGGCCTCGGGCGTTGGATGAAAGGAACGATCAATGGGAGTAGAGGGGCGACAGCTCGACGCGGTGGCGCTCCCCGAGCAGCGCAAGCCCGACCAACCCAGCCGTTGGCGCAAGGTTGGCTCTCCACGGTCGAAATTCGGACGCCAGCAGGAACGCCTTGGCTGGATGCTGGTGGCGCCGTCCGTCCTGGTTGTGGTGCTGGTCGCGATCTATCCGTTGATCATGAGCTTCTACTACAGCACCACGAACTACCGGCTCACGCGGCCCGACCGGATCCGGAACGTGGGGCTGGAGAATTACCGGGAGCTGTTCGCCGACACCGTCTTCCTGAACGCGCTGCAGAATACATTCATCTTCACCATCGTCGCCGTCCTGCTCGAGACGATTCTCGGGATGATCATCGCCCTGACGATCCACTCCAACTTCAAGGGGCGAGGCCTGGTCCGGACGTCGATGCTCGTGCCGTGGGCAATCCCGACCGTCGTCTCGTCTTTGCTCTGGGGCTGGATGCTGCATGACACCTATGGTGTCGTGAACGAACTGTTCCGCTTCCTGCGAATCGACGTCCTGCTCGAGAACCTCGGCGTCGTCGAGGAGTACGGCAACTTCGACTGGGCCGGGAACACCAGTACGGCGCTCGGATCGGTGATTGCGGTTGACGTCTGGAAAACGACCCCCTTTATGGCGTTGTTGATCCTTGCCGGCTTGCAGGTCATCCCCGAGGACGTCTACGAGGCGGCTCGCGTGGACGGCGCCAGCAAGTGGCAACAGTTCTGGCAGATCACCTTGCCGCTGCTGCGTCCGGCGCTCCTTGTTGCGCTGATCTTCCGGACGATGGCGACCTTCCGCGTTTTCGACATGATCTATGTGCTGAAGGGGTATGCGACGGAGACGATGTCCGTTGCGGTCTATACACACCGCGAGGTCATCGCCTCGCAGAAGGTAGGGTACGGATCGGCCTCGGCCGTCGTGATCTTCCTCATCATCGGCCTGATGGTTCTCGGCTACACGCGCCTGATTCGGGTCGAGGAGGGATAGCATGGCAACCACAACGACCAAGAACGGGGCCGGGTCCGCCTCCCGGACGCCCCTGATCAAGACCTCGCAGGACGAGCTGGACAGGATCCGCAGCTCCTACCAGCAGAAATCGAACTTCAACCTGGGACGAGCCGTCGGACGCGTCGGGTTCTGGCTCCTGATCGTCATGATCCTCCTGTACACGCTCTTCCCGTTCTACTGGGCGATCGTCTCTTCCCTGAAGACCACGCAGGAGGTCGTCCGCACGCCACCGACCTTCTGGCCCGAAAACCTGACGTGGGAGAATTACCGGACGGTTTTCGAGAACGATATGTTCCTGAAGTCCCTCCGAAACTCCACGATCGTCTCGGGATCGGTGGTGATCCTGTCCCTGCTCTTCGGCACGGTCGCGGCGTACGCGATGGGACGTTTGAAGTTCCGCGGACGCTCGCCGGTGCTGTACCTGATCCTGTCGATGACGATGTTTCCGGGTGTGGCGATCCTCGGTTCGCTGTTCCAGTTGATGCGCGATTTCAACGCCTTCAACACCCTGTGGGGACTGGTGATCGTGTACCTGACGTTCTCGCTCCCGTTCACCATCTGGGTGCTGACGAACTTCTTCCGCGCCATGCCTGGCGACCTGGAAGAGGCTGCGCTGGTCGACGGTGCGACGCCGCTCCAGGCGCTGCGGCAGATCCTCATCCCGATGGCGGTTCCGGGCATGGTGACGACCGGACTCTTGGCGTTCATCGAGGCGTGGTCCGAGTTCCTCTACGCGCGCTCGTTCACGCTGACGGACCGGGCGAAGACGGTGCAGGTGGCGATCTCCGAGTTCACGGGGAATACGCAGTTCGAGCAGCCGTTCGCGGTCCGCATGGCGGCGGCGGTCGTGGTGACCATCCCACTGCTGATTGGCGTGCTGCTGGTGCAGCGTCGGATCATCTCCGGCCTGACGGCTGGCGCCGTGAAGGGGTAGGGGCCAACCTGTAACGCCGGACCTCGTGTCCGGCGTTACAGCAGAGTGGCGCCACACACCGGCCGCAGTTGCGAGGTGCGGCGGTACGGATCGAGCTGCATACAAACGGCCCCGGGCATTGTGCCCGGGGCCGTTCCTTGTGCGGCGGAAAGCCTGCGGCTCTCCGCCGATACGCTTCTCCGTGATTACCCCTGGAGAGCGTTGATCTCTTCCTGGTAGCGATCGAGGGTGGAGGCGACGTCGGCGTCACCCGTCACGATGTCGTTGAACGCATTGGCAAGGATGTTCTCGACATCCAGCCAGTACGTGAGGTTCGGACGGGGCTGCGTCACCTCCAGGGCCTTCGTCACGGTCTCGAAGTACGGCTGCTGCCACTCCTCGACCTGGCCGAGAGCATCGTCGCGCATGGCGGCCCAACCGATGCGGGCGGTCAGGAGCTCCTGGACCTCGCGGCTCATCCAGAGACGAGTGAAGTCGAGCGCCATGTCGCGGTTCGGCGTGCCGGAGACGATACCGAAGACGTCGCCACCGAGGACGAGCGCGTTGCCCGCCGGGCCCTCCCAGCCCTCGTAGGCGAGGACTTCGGTCTTGCCGCCTTCGCCGACGATCACGTTGACGCCGAACGGCCAGTTCTGCGCGAGCACCACACTCTCGTTGAGGATGTAGGTGTTGGTCGTGTCGAACGTCGCGGTCGGGTACTGCGGCGTGAGGTACGGCTTGAGATCCTGCATGAACTGGAAGGCCTGCTGGCCCGCCTCGTTGTTGATCTCGAGCGGATCACCACCGGCTTGCCACAGGAACTGCGTGACGGTGACGCCCACCGGTCCGGGCGCAACGCCCTGGATGGAGATCTGTCCGACGCCGGCCGCTTCCTGGATGGTCTGGCCGACGGAGAGCAGCTCGTCCCACGTGGTGGGCGGCTCGACGCCGTACTCCTCGAACTTCGCGGAGTTGTAGTAGGTGATCTGGACGTTCGGGCGCGCCGGGAGGAAGTAGTACGTGCCGTCGAACTGGAGGACCTCCTTGAGGGCCTCGATGGTCGCGCCGGGCATGATCTCCTCGGCGTCCGCGATCTCCTCGACCAGGTTGCCGTTCACGAGCGGCGCGAGGCTGTTGTTATCCATCACGAGGAGGTCGATCTGGATATTCCCGGCTTCGACCTGGGCTCCGAGGGTATTGACGACGTCCTGCGCCTCGATGTTGACGACGTCGATTTCGCCGCCGGTCATCTCGGTGAAGCGGCTCACGACTTCCTCGTTGAAGACCTGTGCTTCGGACTCGGCCATCGCGATCGAGACGCGGAGCGTTTGGCCAGACCAGTCACCGAGGGTCAGCTCTTCATCCTCGGCGGGGGATGCGGCGGGCGTCTGCCCCACGGCTCCACGGGCGCCGAGCGCGGCGGTGAGGACCGGTACGGAGATCCCGAGAGCGCCGGCCTTCTTCAGCATGTCCCGGCGGTTGAGGCCGCCATCCAGATACTCGGAAACCAGGTTCCGTGCCGTATCATGCTGCTTCGCGAGCAAATCTCGATCGAACATATACCCTCCTTCAGGGTCTGCGGGGTGTCGGGACATCCGGCCCCCGCGCACGCAAATTCGATGTTCCCCGGGCTGTTTTACCCCTTCACCGCTCCGGAAAGTGTCCCGCTCTGGATGTACCGCTGCAGGAACAGCGTGATGATAAAGACCGGGATCGTCATCAGGACCGAGAAGGTCGCGACGTCGGTCACATTCCCGCGGTTCGAGTAGTAGTACGTGAGCAGCGGGAGCGTATCCTCCGTGACGAACAGGTAGATCGCGTAGAGCAAGTCGTTCCACGAATCCAGCCAGGCGAACATCGCCGCAACCGCAATACCTGGAAGGGCCAGTGGCATCACAACACGTCGTAAGGTCGTGAGTTTTCCTGCCCCGTCCACCGAGCTCGATTCTTCGAGATCGATAGGTATCGCCTGGAAAGAACCTATCAAAATCCATGCCGCAAGGGGAAGTGTGCGGATGAGGTGGGCGAGGATCAGGCCCGGGTCGGTATCGTTCAGTCCCCAGCTGAAGAATCGCTCGGCGATCGGCGTCGCGATGATCACTTCCGGGAACATGCGGGTGAAGAGCACGGCCAGGATGATGGGGTACTGGTAGTTCCCCGGCATGCGCGCGATGACGTAGGAAAACGGCGCCGCCAGCAGGATCGCGAGGATCGCCGTGCCGGTCGCGACCGTAAGGCTATGCATGAGCGGGTCGCCGACGACCGACCACTGCGCCAGGCGATCCCAGTTGTCGAATGTGGGGTTCTCGATCATGTAGCTCGGGCGCGGCGCGGTGGCCTGTGCCAGCGTGCTGACCGATGTCTTGATCAGGATATAGACCGGGAAGAGGACCAGGAGCGTTACCAGGGCCGCGAAGAACCAGAACACGAACGTTCCGACCTTGAAGCGGCGCCGGGATCCTGCCGGGCGCTGGTCCGATGTGGTGACGGCGACTTCGGCGGAACTCATTTCTCGTCTCCTCCTCTGCGTTCGACCAGGAAGAAGTAGGCGATCACGAAGACGACGATCATCAAGAGGAGGATGACCGCGGCGGCGGACGCCAGGTTCACGTTCTGGGCGCGATATTCCGTGTACACGAACGAGCTCATCACCGGGATGGCCTGGCCGCCGAGGACCATGGCGATGTCGAAGATGCGGAAGGCGTCGATTGCGCGGAGGATGAGCGCCATCGTGATCGCCGGCATCAGCAGCGGCAGCGTCACGTCCCGGAACTTGCGCCAGCCACCGGCGCCATCGACATCGGCGGCCTCGTAGACATCACCCGGGATGCTCTCGAGACCGGCGAGGAGGATGAGCACCACGAGCGGCAGGGCTTTCCAGATATCGGCAAGGGCGATGATGAACATGCCCCGGATGCCGCTTTGTTGCCAGTAGACCGGGATATCGACGAGGCCGACATCCATCAGGAACCGGTTGAGATAGCCGTTGAACCCCACGATGTAGAGCATCGCGGCACCGGCGACGATTGTCGGCACGCCCATCGGGATCAGGACGATCGAGCGGAAGATGCCCCGGCCGTGAAACTCACGGGAGAGCATGAACGCGATGCCGAGGCCGATCAGCATCTGCAGGGTGACACCGATGGCCGTGATGCCGATCGTATTGACGAAGGCATCGTTGAACTGGCTCCGGTTCATGATCGTCCGGTAATTGTCCAGCGTGACTTCGTTGGTGTTCTGGTTGAGGAAGCTCCGGACGATCGATTCCGCAACCGGATAGAACATGAAGAACACCAGGTACACCACGAATGGGAGCACCATGATGATCTCGAGCCGGTATTTCTTGACCTTGCCCCACATGGACCTGTCAGGCGAGTACGGCTCGCCGGCGAAACCGTCACCAGTCCCCGGCGATTGCGCCTGCACAGTTGCAACACCCTGTGCCATCAGTATTCCTTTCACTCCCCGCCCGGACCGGACCCCTGACCGGGGTCGGCCGGAACACACGTGAAATCCGTTTGCCTTCCAATCGGAAGAATCATGCCGTGTCTATTCGCATAACGCGAGCCGTGACTTCGGGGGAGGGGAGGCGTTACCGGGGCCGGTTGAAGTCCTTCAGGATGAGCTGGAGGCGCTCGATTCCGTTCCACTGGTTGATGTCGAGCGTGCCGGCCAGGTCGACCTCTGTCGCGCCACGAAGTTCATGCTCGCGGAAGGCGCCGCCCCAGAGGATCGCCTCCATCTCGCGGCCGCGCGTGCCAACGGTGATCTTGAGATGCTTGCGCTCGCCACGGCCCATGGTGCGGACATCGCGAACCCGCGCGTTCTGGATGCCGAAGATGGGGAAGGGGTTGTCCTGCCCGAACGGCTCGAGCACGCCAAGCGATCGGACGACGCTGAGCTGTTGCGCGCGCTCGGGAAGCCAGGCATGCAGTCGAAGCTGTGGCGGCTGGGGTAAGGCGAGCTGCTGCTCCGCAACGGCCCGCGTGACCGTGGCCACGAACGGCTCGTAGTTCTCCAGCGGCAGGGAGACGCCGACGGCGCCGGAATGGCCGCCGTAGCGATCCAGCAGGTCTGCCGCCGGCTCGATCAGGCGCAGGAGGTTCACGCCGGGGACACTGCGGCCGGAACCGCTCAGCATCCCGTCCTCTTCGTGCATCACGATGGCGGGGACGCCCATCTGCTCGGTGATCTTCGCCGCGATCGGCCCGACGAGGCCCTTTTCCCAATACTTCCCGTAGAGCGCGAAGAAGGGGCGGGTTTTCCAGTCCGGCATCGCGAGGATCCGGGCCGAGACGTCCTGCAGGATGATGTCGGTTCGCTGCTTCCGGTCGCTGTTCCAGCGCTCGATCTGCATCGCGAGCTGGTCGGCGGTGACGTCATCTTCGGCGAGCAGGAGATCCAGCGCCGCGCGAGGGGAGGAAACGCGCCCGGCGGCGTTCAACCGCGGCCCGAGGCCGAAGGAGATGCGGTCGGCCGTCAGCGCCGATGGCTCGATCTGGCCATGACGGAGCATCGCGCGGACGCCGGGCCGGTGCGCCTGTCGAAGCATCGCCAGGCCGTGATTCACGAGCGTTCGGTTCGCGCCACGCAGCGGGCCGACGTCAGCGACCGTGCCGAGTGCGACGAGGTCGAGCATGCGCGCCGGGTCGTCGCCATCGAGGCGCGCGACCGGATAGCCCATCTCCAGCAGGCCAAGGGTAAAGAGCCAGGCGACGCCGACGCCGGTCAATTCGCGGTAGACGCCATCGTCGCGGAGCTGCGCGCTCACGAGGATGGCGTTCTCCGGCCCCGGCGTCGAGAGGGAGTGGTGGTCGAGGATGATGACATCCATGCCCAGCGATTGCGCCAGGGCGACGGCTTCGAGGTCGTTGGTGCCGCAATCGACGGCGATCATCAGCGTGGCGCCGGCCTCGGCCAGAAGGCGGACGCCTCGCTCGCTGACGCCGTAGCCGTCCTTGCGCTCGGGCACGAAGGTCGTGATGTGGCCGTCACCGAGGATCGAGCGGAAGACGCGATCGAGCAGGGCGGCGGAGGTAATGCCGTCGGCGTCGTAGTCGCCGAAGACGCCGATATGCTCGCGGTTTTCGAGCGCGCGGGCGGTGCGGGCGAGGGCATCGCCCATGTTGGGCATCAGGGTCGGATCGAGCGCGTCCGGCTCGTCGCGACTGAGGAACGCATGGGCCGCTTCCGGCGTCCGGATGCCACGACGGTAGAGGAGCGAGGCGATCAGGCGGTGTGGATGGAGTGACAGGATGTCGAAATCATCCGGGATCGGCTCTGGCTCGATCCAGACGGGACGTGGACGCGGAATTCGGGTGAGCGGCATGCGGATGTCCGGGTGCTTAGAGGGCGGATGGTCGTTTCTGGATAGGATCGTACCACGGGCTCGCCGGAGTGTCCGTACGGTCGCTCGCCGGTCGCAGCTGCGAGGGGCGGCTGGACGGGGAACGCGACGCGGATGTGAGACGCGGCGGCCCCCCGGGGCCGCCGCGTCTCGTGGATGACCTTGATGCGTTGTCCTAGAACTCGAGCACCATGGTGATGATCTCGAACGGGCGGACGGTGAACCGGAGGGTGTTGCCGTCCACCTCGATGTCGGCGCCCTCGGCGTCCTCCTCGAGGAGGTTCGTCCGGTTCACGCTCTTCACCGGGCGGTCGAACGTCAGCGACGTCTCGCCCCGGATGCCGTGCGGCTCGTAGACGCGCAGGGTAAGACCGTTGCGGTCATGCGCCTTCTTCAGCGCGCCAAGACCGAGCACGACGCCGTCGTTGCGGACGAACGGATCGGACGGCTGGGCATCTGCCCCAACGGGGACGGAGACCATCGGCGCGTTCAGCGCGCGGGCTTCGGCGGTCACGTTCGCGTCGACCCAGTCACCGACGTGCGGGAAGAACGCGTAGGTGAAGTCGTGCTCGCCCTCGTCCGCGAACGGATCCGGGTGCATGGCGCCGCGAACGAGGCTCATGCCGAGCACGCCGTCGACGGCGCTGTGGCCGTATTTCGCGTCGTTCATCAGCGCGACACCGTAGGTCGGCTCCGAGAGGTCGACGAAGCGATGGGCACTGACCTCGAACCGCGAGCGCTCCCACTGGGTGTTCATGTTCGTCGGGCGCTTGTGAACGCCATACATCGTCTCGAAGATGCCCTCGTGGGTGTGGACCGTTGTCGGGAACTTCGTCCGGATCAGCACCATGCGCTCGTGCCAGTCGATGTGCGTCTTGATCTCGACGCGGCTCGACTCGGCCATGAGGCGATAGGTCTGGACGAACGTCGAGTTGTGCCAGGTGCGTGTGACGCGGACGGCAACGCGCAGCGGGCCCTTCTCGATCAGCTCGATGCTGTCGACGCCGGCGATCTCCTCGCCGACCACTTCGTAGGTCTCGTCGATGTCCCACGCGTCCCAGGCGCGGGGCTTGTCCATGTACGCCCAGAGTTGGTTGCCGCGATCCTTCAGCGTCTCGCGGTCGACGCGCTTGTCGAAGACGCTGTGGAGGGTGCCGTCCTCGCCGATCTCGACGCGGACGAGCGCATTCTCGAGGACGAAGCCCTTGCCGGATGCCTTCGCGCTGACCGCTTCGGAGAAGGCAAAGGAGTCGGACGTCTCGCTGGTGCCGGAGATGATGCGCGTCTCGAACCCGCCCAGCTTCTCCGCCGGGTTGTAGAGGAGCACGCCTTCCTCGACCGGCTGTTGGTGCGCGCCGCTAACCTCCGAGCCGGCGGGCAACGTGGCCAGCAGGGGCCGGTTGTCCATGGTCGGGTTGACGATGGCGAACGCGCCCTCGCCGTCACCATAGTGCGCCTTGATCGCCTCGTCGCGGACGCTGGTCGCCGTCTCGACGACGCTGGTCAACTGAGGGATGGTGTCCTGGTAGACCTCGTTGATCGAGGAACCGGGCAGGATGTCGTGGAACTGGTTGTAGAGCAGGTCCTGCCACTTCGCGTCGAGTGTCTCGACCGGGACCTCGCGCCCGCTCAACGACGCCAGCGCGGCGAGGGCCTCGGCCTCGACGAGCCGGTGCTCGCCCTGCCGCATGAGCTGCTTGGTCCTCGCCTGCGTGGTGAGGGTCGCGCGGTGCAGCTCGAGGTACAGCTCGCCGACGTACGTCGGGATGCCCTCGACCGGGAGGCTGGCGAAGAAGTCCTCGACCTTGCCCATCTCGAGGCGCGGGAGCATCGGGAAGTCCTTGATGCGCTCGTACTTCTGGAGCATGTCTTCGCTTGGGCCGCCTCCGCCGTCGCCCCATCCGAAGGAGAGCAGGGTCTGGTCGTGCCAGCGCTTGCCGGCGAAGTTCTTCCAGGTGTTGTAGGTGGCGACCGGCTCGATCAGGCCGTTGTAACCGCCTTCGGGATTGTTGAAGGTGTGCGTCAGGACCTTACTGCCGTCGATGCCCTCCCACATGAAGAGGTCGTACGGGAAGGGGTTGGCCTCGCTCCAGGTCACCTTGATGGTGAAGAAGTTCTCGATGCCGCCACCGAGCAGGATCTGCGGCACGGCGGCGGAGAAGCCGAAGACGTCCGGCAGCCATGCCGTCGTGTTGCGGATGCCGAAGGCGCGCTCGAAGTAGCGCTGGCCGTAGAAGAGCTGGCGAACATAGGCCTCGCCGCCGCTGACCTGGCTGTCCGGCTCGACCCACATGCCGCCGACCGGCTCCCAGCGGCCTTCCTTCACGCGCTCCTGAATCTGCTTGAACAGCTCCGGATCGTCCTGCTCGATCCAGGCGTATGCCTGCGCGGAGGACTGGTTGAAGATGAAGTCATCGTACTTCTCCATCAACCGGATCTGCGTGGACCAGGTGCGGCGAGCCTTGCGGCGCGTTTCGGCGACCGGCCACAGCCAGGCGAGATCGATATGGGCGTGGCCGGTGAGCATGATGCTGCCGACCGGCGGGTACTTCTCGCGCAGCTCGGCGATCCGCTCCGCGATCACCTCGCGGGCACGATCGCAACCGGCCAGCGCTTCCTCCGAGAGCGGTTCGAGCTCGCCTTCGGCCGGTGGGACGTGCCAGATGCCGGAGACGACGAGGCTGCCCTGGTAGCCGGGATGGCCGTAGTCGCCCAACCCGACGCTGTGGGTGTTGCCGCCGGTGACGTCGCCGGACACGAGACGGGTCTTGGCGACGTCGGTCCCGGTCGGCCATGCCGGGATGAATTCACCGTAGGCCTCGTCGACGACGTCGAGCAGGTGCGGCAGGATCTCATGATCCTTGAGCTGCTTCGCCGCGCCGACGATCAGCTGCAGGTCGGTCTCGAGCGCACGCACCCGATCATGCGGGACGGCGAGGAGCGCCCGGCCGATCGACGGGGCGTGGACATGGGAGCCGAACATACCCTTCGGCATGACCTCGGCCTCGATCCGGATCGTCTCGCCACCGTCGGCGCTTTCGATGATCCGGTAGTCCTGGTGGAACGGGTTCAGGCCGTACTGCTTGCCCGGGGTGAACTGGACGAAGCCTTCACCGCCCAGCCAGAGCTGGACCTCGACCGGCTGGCCCTTCCATTCGTTGGGGACCGTCGCCCCGGCAGAGAGCCGGACCGGGCGGTGCGGATCGACGACCGGCCAGGCGTCGCCACGCTTGATCTGCGTGACCTCGCCGTCGGCGCTGGTGAACGTCCAGTTCTCGATGGGGGCGACCATGGCGTTGCGCCACGCCCGGAGCTCCGGAAGCCAGCGCGCCTGTCGTTCGAGCCGCCGAAGGTCGTATTTATGGAAGTCTTCCACGATGAATCCCTCTCGCCGGCCGGTTGCGGCCGGGCTTCATTGCGCGACGTCGCATTTCGCGGAGAAGGCCGGAATCGATCCGGCCTTCTGTATTCGTCGGGGCGAATGTACCCCGTATCGATTTCATTGTGAAGCAGGGTCAGCCCTTCAGGCTGCCAACTGTCAACCCGGAGACAAATGCGCGCTGGAAGAGGAAGAACAGCACGATGACCGGGAGGACGATCAGTGTGGATGCGGCCATCATCAGGTTGAACTGGACGTCATATGTGCTCGTCGACTGGAAGAACGTCAAGCCGAGCGCCAGGGTATAGAGGTCCTCCTTGAGCAGGAAGAGGAGTGGGCCGAGGAAGTCGTTCCAGGCGTGGAGCCCGGCGAAGATGGCGATCACGCCGATCGCAGGCTTGCAGAGCGGCAGGATGATCTGCCCGAAGATCTGGAACTCGTTTGCGCCGTCCATCCGTGCCGCGTCAGAGAGATCCCTGGGGATCTGCATCATGAACTGGCGCATGAGGAAGATCCAGAAGGCATTCCCGAAGAACATTGGCACGACCAGCGGGGCGAAGGTGTTGATCCACCCCAACCGGGAATAGATGTCGAACAATGCCACGATGATCACCGGGAACGGCATGAACACCGTCGCCAGGACAATCATGAAGACCCTGTCCCGTCCGGGCCATTCGAGGCGGGAGAAGGCGTAGGCGATGATGGGATTGGAGATCACCGCCCCGAGAATGGTGATTCCGGTGATAAGACTGGTATTGCGAAGGTACTTCCAGAAATCGAATGCTTCGGTGGCGAGCCTGAAGTTTTGCCATTGGGGATCATGCGGGAACAGGGTTGGCGGGTACTGCGCCAACTCCGAATTGCTCTTTAAACCGAGCGTGAGCATCCAGTAAAAGGGCAGGATGAAGATCGCCGACATGATGATCAGGATGATCCTCGGCAGAATGTACTGATTGAAACGGCGGATATTCCGATCCCTGCGGGCTCGGCGCATGTCCTTTTCCTGAGGAACGAACGCTTCTGGCGTTGTGCGGGCCGTGGTTGTTGCCATAGAAGACATCCTCTTCAAACATTGGAAGGGGCACGTGGAGACTGGTCTAGCTTAGGTCGTAGTGCACCCACTTGTTCGACGTCCAGAAAACGACGTACGCAAGCAAGAAGGTCACGACAAAGAGGAACACGCCCATGGCCGAGGCGTATCCCATGTTGCCTCCAAAGCGGAAGGCATTGTTGTAGATGTGAAACACGAGCGTGTTCGTAGAGTTCGCGGGCCCGCCGCCGGTGATGATGAACGGCTGTGTGAAGATTTGCAGGCCAAGGCTGATACCGAGAATTAGGTCATAAAGGATGACCGGCGTCATCAATGGCAGGGTGATGTTGAAAAACCGTGACATCGCGCCTGCCCCGTCAAGCATCGCGGCTTCGTGCAGAGAATCTGGGATGCCCTTAAGGCCGGCGAGGAATACGAGCGCGATTTGTCCCGCACCGAATTGCGCCATGAGGACGAGAGCGGGCTTTGCCGTGTGCACATTTCCGAACCAGTTCGGCGGGTTGAGTCCGAACAGCCGCAGGAATTCATTGACGATACCTGCGTTGGGATCGAGGAGCGCCCAAAAAATGAACGAGAGCGCAAAAAGCGGGAGGACCGACGGAAGGTACAGGATGACGCGATAGATCCCGATCTCCCGTACCGGCTGGTTCATGGCGAGGGCGAGGGCCATCGCGACCACGACGCCGAGTGGAACCGCGAAGAACGTGTAGTACAGCGTGTTCCAGAGCGACTGGTGGAAAACGCCGTCATTGAGCATTCGGGTGTAGTTGTCGAGGCCGATAAACTCCGGCTCGAGGAAGCCACCGTAGCGCATGAAGCTCAAGTACACGGTGTAGCCGATGGGGTAGATGATAAAGGCGAGCAGCCCAATCACCCACGGCGCGAGGAACACCATGGCCGTCAGAAATTGCGAACGCCTGTATGGAGAGTCCCACAATCGGCGCGGCGTCGGATTGACAGGCGGTTGGTCACGCGGGGCAACGGCTGGCTCGGCCGTGGAAATTGTCGGTAGTGCCATGGCGGCTCGGTCCTTGGGACGCAGGATGCGGGAGGATCTCCTCCCGCATCCGAACCCATTATCTCTTTCGTCGTTATTCGCCGACCGGGTTCTCGATCGGGCAGTATCCGCCTGCGTCAAGCTCGGACTGGACGTTCTGCTTCACCTGGGCCATCGCATCTTCCGGCGTGGCCTGGTTCAGGTAAATCGACTCCCAGGCATTCGTCAGCTCATCCCAGTACCGCGCGCCCACTGGCAGCGGCGGCCGATAGTTGGTGGTCGGGAAGAGATTCTCCACAACCCAGGTCAGGTCCGGTCCGAGAAGCTCGGTGTCGGACGTGAGTTCGGTCAGCACCGGCAGGTTGTTGTTCATCTCGGTATAGGTGCGTGAACCTTCAGGGCCACACAGATACCGAACGAACTCGTACCCGCCTTCGGGGTTCTTGGCGCCCTGCGGAACCACGCCGGACCATCCTCCGGCCCAGGTCGCGGACTCATCGCCCTCGTTTGGAACCGGGATCAGCGTGTATGCCACGTCATCCGCGGTGTAGCTTCCGCCGCCCTCCGGCGTCGCCGCCGGTGTGGCGCTACCGCCACCCATGTAATTGCGGAACTGCGCGAACATCCAGTTCCCGCTAATGAACCCTCCCAGTCGGCCCTGAATGAACGGGTTGTCCGTTGGAGGCGTGCCAGGACGCATGGCGTTCTGGATGAAGGCGTACATCTTGTCGACATCGTTTGCGATGGCGTAATCCTGTACCCACTGCGCGCCGGCGAGAACGTTCTCGTTGTCCGGCGTTACCTGGCAATTCTCCCAATCGAAGAACTCGCCACCGAAGAGGAAGCCGTAGGTGTAATGCCAGCCTTCGCTGTAGTAGGGGACGAATCCAAGTTGCGAGTACTGGTCGCCCTCCTCGACATTGAGCTGGTTAAACTTTTCGGCTGCTTCTTCGAGGGTGATCGGGCCGTTCTCAGGTGCCCAGCCAGAAACGTCGATGCCGGCCTCTTCCATCATGCGGCGGTTGTAGAAGAGCATTCGCACATCGGTATCGAACGGAAGGGCGTACGGGGCACCGTTGTAAACGGCCTCGGCAGCGGCGAAGGGCACATAGCGGTCGGTGAGGTCCGGATTGTCACCGGCTGCCTCCATGAACTCGGTCAGGTCCTGAAGGAGACCCTGCGCAGCGCGCTCTGCAACGATAAAGCGGTCCAGCAAATAGACATCCGGACCCTCGCCGCCGCGAACGGCCGTGATCAGACTGGATGAGTCCGTCACGTCGGCGGGAGGGCGTTGCACGACCTCGACGGTGTAGGCGTCGCTTTGGGCGTTGAAGTCCTCGCCAATCTGGGTGAGGGCCTCGAACCCGGTCGCGGTGTGGGTTGTCCAGAAGACGACCGGGGCTTTCTCCTGCGCGAGGATATTCGGTACCGCAAAGGCGCTACTTGCCGCCCCGAGGCCGATGCCAGTCGCGGCTGTGCCCTTCAGGACCTTTCGTCGATCGACTCGTTTGCCGAACAGGGATGTGGACGAGTTCTTCATGGTGAGCCTTGTCTCCTTCATGCTTGATGACTCGAACCCGGTTCTCGATCACCTGGTATGACGTCGCACTCCGGCCGGACCCCGCCTCCTTCCGTTCCTTTTACGATGTCTCCAGGATCTTAGCGTTCGCGGCACTGATTGCCACGACACAATTCCCTGGAACGACGACCTATTCGATTGGGTTGACTGAGTGGAGCGTACCCAAGAGATAATCAAGGTGTCAATGGATCATCGAGAATTGGGAATACAGTCTTCAGTTTGCATCTTTTGGGAGCCTTCTGCGTTTGGCGTGCAAGCCGGGATTGCGATTGTCTTTGGCCATTTCTGACGCGACAATGCGGAGACATCGAACTCCCTGATCGTGGGAGCGCCCGATTACGCTGAAGCCAATGCCACGGAGATATTCATTGTCAGACCTTTCACCAGTCACCGTTGAGTTGAGCGACGTCTCGATCTGGACGCCGGAGAAGAAGCGTATCCTGACCGAAATCGACTGGACCGTCCGGTCCGGCGAGCACTGGGTCGTGCTCGGGCCGAACGGCGCCGGCAAGACGACCACGCTCTCGCTCCTTGCCGCCGAGCGCCATCCCAGCGCGGGAACGGTCGAGGTTTTCGGCGAGCGGTTCGGCGAGACAGATATGCGGGAGCTGCGTCGCCGCATCGGTCGTGTCGACCCGGCGCTGCGGATGCTGGACTGGCTGACCGGCCGCGAGGCGGTCCTGACGGGGATCAAGAACACGACCTGGCCGCACTTCGACGACTGGGGCGAAGAGGAATATGCCCGGGCGGACGCCGCGCTGGATGCACTCGGCGCGGCTGCGCTGGCCGAGCGGGAGATCGGCATCCTTTCCCACGGTGAGCGCCAGCGGGTCCGCATCGCCCGGGCGCTGATCCGCGAGCCGGAGCTGCTGCTGCTGGACGAGCCGGCAACCGGACTCGATTTCCCGGCGCGTGAGGCGTTGCTGGCGTCGCTGGACCGGTTGGCGGACACCTACCCGGACATGCCGACCGTCATGGTCTCCCATCATCTGGAGGACCTGCCGACCTGCATCAGCCATGTGCTGCTGATGCGGCATGGCGAGATCCTGGCGAAGGGCGAGGTGCAGGAGGTGCTCACCAGCGAGCTGGTCTCCGAGTGCTTCGGCTTCCCGATCGATGTCCATGCGCTGGATGGGCGTTGGGCGGCCCGGGCCGCGGCGGGCTGGACCGCCTGATACAAGGTTCGGGACAATCTGCGCATATTGACCTTCGGTCGATTGGGCCGACATTCCTTCGGAAGTACGGCCCCTACCCAGTGAACGAATCGGTTCGGGTACGAACTACACTTGCCGCATGCGCGCCGGACGATTCCGGCGCCAGGTCAGACGAAAGTCCTCGGCGAGCGGTTCTGCTGGCAACGTCGCTTCGCGTTGGGTCCTTCGCGTTCGCTCAGGATGACAATGACCTTGAAATGGATCCGGACAGCAATTCCATGACGAGTGGCCCGGATCTGGAGTGAGCAGGTGATCGACCTTTCGACGATCGAGGCAAACCCGGATATCCGATATGGCTGGTACCTGCGGCCCTCCTACGCGATGAGCCGGGCGCAGGCGGAGATGCACGACCTGCTGGAGCGCCAGTTCGGCCTGACCGGCGGCGGTGTGTTCATGCCTCATGCGACGCTGAAGGGCTTCTTCCGGTCCGACGCGCCCGTGTCCGAGATCGAGGCGGCGTTTGACCGCGCGGTCGCCGGGCACCAGCCGTTCACCGTCTACAACGGTGGGCCCGTCGGGTGGGGACGCGGCTCGGTCGTGATCGATATCCAGCAGACGCCGGACGGGGAGCCGAACGCCGCGTTGCAGTCGCTCCACGAAGCTGGCTGGAAAGAAATCGCCCCGCTCGTGCACCCGGATTGCACCTTCACGCCAATCGAGGGCGCGATGCAGAACTTCCGGGCGCACCTGAACCTCGCCATGGCGGACCTGCGGGAAGAGTTCTTCGACGAGGTCATGGCGTTCATCTCCGAGGCGGGTTTGATCGGCCCGGAGACATTCATCGCCGAGTATGTCCATCTCTTCGCGTTCCGGAGTGACGACTGGACGGGTCGGTGGTGGGAGACGCTGGAATGGTCGCTGATGAGGAACTGGCGTCTCGGCGAGGCATGAGCGCACCGACGCGATCGGCCGGCGCGCCGATCGGCATCTTCGATTCCGGGTTCGGCGGCCTGAGCGTCTACCGGGACATCCGCGCGACGTTGCCGAACGAGGACGTCATCTTCTTCGCCGACAACGCCTATTGCCCTTATGGCTCGCGCACGCCTGGCGAGATCCTGCAGCGCTGCGACCGTATCACCCGTTTCCTGATCGAGCAGGGCGCGAAGATCGTTGTCGTCGCCTGTAATACGGCCAGCGCGGTCGCGATCGAGTACCTGCGCGAGACGTTCCCGGCCATGACCTTCGTCGGGCTGGAGCCTGCGGTGAAGCCCGCCGCCGCGATGACGAAGACCGGTAACGTTGGCGTCCTGGCGACGCCCCGAACGGTCACCAGCGACCGGCTACAACGCCTGATCGAGCATTGGGCGAACGGCGTGACGGTCCACACCGTCGCCGGGGAGGGGATGGTTGAGCTGGTCGAGTGCGGCACGGTCGTCGGGGACGAGGTCGATGCCGTCATCGGGCCGCTGCTGGATCCTATGCTGGAGGCGGGCGTCGACGTCGTGGTGCTCGGCTGCACCCATTACCCCTTCCTGCGCCGGGCGATCCGGGCGTACGTGGGTGAGGAGGTGCGTGTCATCGACAGTGGGACGGCGATCGCGCGGCGGACGCTGAGCCTGCTGCAGTCAGCGAATCGGCTGCGTGAAGGTGAGGACGCGGGGACGTTCCAGCTTTTCACGAACGCGGGTGAGAAGGCGATCGCGTCCGTCGCGAGCCAGCTCCTCGGTCGGCCGATCCGGGTCGGGCGCGCGGAGCCGTAGCGAGAAGGGAACGCGTACCGCCGCACCTTGTGTGCGGCGTTTTTGCATGGCCAGGCGCCGCATACCGGCCGCGGCTGCGAGGTGCGGCGGTACGGGACGGCTTAGCCGCCAACCAACGCATCCACGTCATCGCACAACGCATCGATGGAAATCATCAGGCGTGGCCAGCCGGGTTCGCCGGAGGCTGCGAGGACATTGCGGATCGCTTCTCCGACGGACGGCGGGATCGTGTCCAGACGAGCCAGTTCGTCCAGCTGGCGCTTCTCGCCGGGATGCAGGTGTCGGGCGTGCGCGAACAGGATATCGAACGTCGATGCGAGCAACCCGGTGATGCGGTGATTCACCGAGACCGGATCCTGACGCCGTATGGCGTGGCCGATCTGCGCCCGGTAGGAGGTGTGGATCGTGCGCAGGAGCGGATGGTTGTGCCGCATGATGGCGTCGGCCAGCACATCCGGGTACGGCGTGGCCGCGAGGCCCTTGAGCGCCGACAGCCAGCCGTCCCGATCGAAGAGCGGCTGCAGGTTCCGTGTCGTGTGCCAGAACGCCGTCGTGTAGCCGGTCGACGGACGATGCTGCTCGATGACGCGACGCAGCCCCGCTTCGAAATCCGCCACGCCCCAGAACATCACGTCGTACCCGGTTTCACCGTCGTGCCAGTAGTCGCTCTCTCCCCACCAGTCGTTCCCGATTTCGGGATGGGGGTCGAAGCGCAGGGCGAGATCGCGGCGAGTCTCTTGGGGTACCGGTGCGGTGACGAACGTGTAGACGTCGTAGTCGGAATACGGATCATCCGTCCCGGCGGTCCGGGAGCCGCCGAGCGCGATCGCGGACACCTGCGGCAAAGACGAAAGGCGCCGGACGATTTCGTCCAGCGCCGGTGTCGAATGAATCTGCTCTGTCCTACCGCCCTCGCGCATCGACGGCGTCCGGGTGCATCTTCGGCATCGTCGTGTAGATCCGGTCCTGCATCGTCTGCAGGTGATCGGCCTGTTCGACGTCGAGCATGATCGCTTCCTGGATCACCTCGTCCATGTTCGAGACGAAGATGAACTGGATCTCCTCCCGAACGTTTTCCGGGATCTCCCGCAGGTCACGCTGGTTGTCGATCGGCGCGATCAGCCGGCGGATGCCGTGACGGTGCGCCGCGAGGGTCTTGTCGCGTAGCCCGCCGACGGCCAGCACGCGGCCGCGCAGGGTGATCTCGCCCGTCATCGCGGTGTCGTTGCGGATCGGCCGTTGCGTCAGCGCGGAGATCAGCGCCGTCGCCATCGTGATGCCGGCGGAGGGGCCGTCCTTCGGCGTCGCGCCCTCGGCGAGGTGGATATGCAGGTCCACCTTGTCCTGGAAGTCGCGATCGATCTTGAGCTTCTCGGCGCGGGACCGCGCGTAGGAGAGGGCGGCGCGCGCCGACTCCTGCATCACGTCGCCGGCCTGGCCGGTGATCGTCAGGTTGCCCTTACCGGGCATCGTCGCGACCTCGACCGGGATGATCTCGCCGCCGACTTCGCTTGCCGCGAGGCCGATCGCGAGGCCAACCTGACTGCCGCCGAGGTCCTGCTCGAAGCCATACTTCTTCGGCCCGAGGAAATCTTCCAGCGATTCGCGCGTGATGACGACCTTGCCGTTCCGGTCGGTCTTCCCGCGCACGATCATCGTGGCGACCTTGCGCGAGAGACGGGCGACCTCGCGATCGAGCCCGCGCACGCCAGCCTCGCGCGTGTAGTCGCGGATCAGCTGGCGCCAGACGTCGTGCGTGATCTCGATCGAGTTCTCGGTCAGGCCGCTGCTCTCGAGCTGGCGGCGCAGCAGGTGGCGCCGCGCGATCTCGATCTTCTCGTCCTCGGTGTAGCCCGTGACCTCCAACATCTCCATGCGGTCGCGGAGCGGCCGCGGGATCTGGTTCACGTAGTTCGCGGTCGTGATGAACAGGACCTGCGACAGGTCATACGGCATGTCGAGGTAGTGATCGGTGAAGTGCGTGTTCTGCTCCGGATCGAGCACCTCGAGCATTGCCGCCGTCGGGTCACCGCGATAATCGCTGGCGAGCTTGTCGATCTCGTCGAGCAGGATCACCGGGTTGATGGCCTCGGCCGTCTTCATCGCGTTGATGATCCGGCCCGGCATGGCGCCGATGTAGGTGCGGCGGTGACCACGGATCTCGGCCTCGTCGCGCACACCGCCCAGGCTGACGCGGACGAACTTGCGACCCATCGCCTCGGCGATCGAGCGGCCAAGGCTCGTCTTGCCGACGCCCGGAGGGCCGGCGAGGCAGAGGATCTGGGCCGAGGTGGTGATGCCGGATTCCTGCGTCAGGCTGCGCACGGCGAGGAACTCGATAATGCGTTCCTTGACCTGGTCGAGGCCGTAATGGTCCTGGTCGAGGCGCTCTTCCGCCGCGGCGAGGTCGATCCGGTCCTCCGTGACCTCGGTCCACGGGAGGGCGAGCATGGTCTCGATATAGGTGCGAACGACCGTGGATTCGGCGGAGACGTTCGGCATGCGCTCGAGACGCTGAACCTCGCGGAGGAGCTTCTCCTTCGCGTAGTCCGGCATGCCGCGCTCGTCGATCTTGGTGCGGAGCTGCTGGAACTCGTTACCGTCTTCGCCGCCCAGCTCGCTCTGGATGATCTCCAGCTGCTTGGTCAGGTAGTACTGACGCTGGGTCTCATCCATCTCCTTGTGGATGCGGTCCTTGATGCGGCGGTCCAGCTCGGCGATCTCGATCTCGTTCGAGAGCATGCCGCCCAGGCGCTCGAGGCGGTCGAGTGGATTCGCCGTCTCCAGCAGCTCCTGCCGTTTCGGCACCTCGCTGACGACCTGCGTCGCCAGGAGGTCGGCGAGATGCCCGGGATTCGTGGCGCGCTGGACCATGTCCAGCACCTCGGCCGAAAGATCGCCGTTGATATCGGAGTATTGAAGGGTCAGGTCCTGGATCTGGCGGATCATCGCCGCCGCTTCATTCGGGTCGACCGGCGGTTCGACGATGTCTTCCGTCGTCGCCATGAAGAACGGTCGCTTGTTCTGGATATCGAGCAAGCGGAGGCGGCCGACGCCTTCGAGCACGACCTGGAGATTGCCTCCCGGCTGTCGATCGGCGGAAAGGATGCTGCCGAGCGTGCCCACCTCGAAAAGATCCTGCGGGCGAGGGTCGTCGATCTGCTCGTCACGGTGTGCCGTGACGGCGATCATCCTGCCCGTCACCATCGCTTCCTCAACGGCATGGATGGAGCGCGGGCGCCCGACCTGCAAGGTCACGACATTGCGTGGGAAGATGACGACCTTGCGGAACGGCAGCAGCGGGACCTGGGTGGTGGCCTCCGGCTTCAGTCGATTGTCCAACCCCTTGAATTGTCGCATGCGACAACAGTCTCCCCGTGAAGATGTGGTGCGCAGGCACAGGAACGAACCGGCGTTGTGATCTGCCGTATCCCCGAGCAGCCATCTCTCGCCTGCGGCCTTCATAGTACCCCACGGGGCAACCGGTCGCTAGCAAGTGTGACCGGTCGGCACCGTCATACGTATGCACCTAACGTCGGGTGTATGTATGCCGCGCAAGGCATCGGTTGATCGTGACAATCAGGCATATTCAGGCGGTATTGCGGTACCGCCTGACAACATTTAGCCGGAGACGGACGTAGGCTTCTTTCCGTTCCGGGCCGCCTCGACCATGATGCGGGTGGTTTCCTCGATATCGTCGGTCACCGTGAAGAGGTCGGTATCGGTAAGCGAGATGCGGCCGTCCGGGACGAGCACATCCTCGATCCACTTCACCATCCCGGTCCAGTGCTTCGTCCCGACGAGCACGATCGGCTTGTCCACCATCTTCCCGGTCTGGACGAGCGTGAGGACCTCGAACAGCTCGTCCATGGTCCCGAAGCCGCCCGGGAGGAAGACGAAGCCCGAGGCGTACTTCACGAACATCATCTTGCGCACGAAGAAGTAGCGGAACTCGAGCCCGACGTTCACGAAGGAGTTGACGCCCTGCTCGAAGGGGAGCTCGATCCCGGCTCCGATCGACTCGCCGCCCGCCTCGAACGCGCCACGGTTGGCTGCTTCCATCAGGCCGGGGCCACCGCCGGTAATGACCGTCACCCCGGCGCTTGCCAGCATGCTGCCCAGTCGGCGCGCGTCCTCGTAGAGGGCATCGCCCTCTGGCACGCGCGCGGATCCGAAGATGCTCACCGCCGGACCTGTCTCGGCGAGCGCGTCGAACCCGGCGACGAACTCGGAGGTGATCCGCTGGACGCGCCACGGGTCGCTATGCGTGAACTCCGCGGCCAGCCGGCGGTCCTCATCGGTCCAGGTCAGCATTTGCTGGTCGCCAGAGCCGGTGGAGCCGGTACGGGATCGGGCGCCTCCCGCGCCGCGCGGTCGTGGCTGCAATGGCGTGTCGAATGTCCTGGTTGGTTTCCGATTCTGTTCGGATGAGCTCATGCATGGTTCCTTGTCGTTATGGACGCGATGCGCGCCGTGTTCGTTGCCGCACGATCGTTGCCCGGTGCAAGTACAATCTCTCCGGGTGGCAGGCGGTGTCATCCGGCTGCCCACAGGAGGACGGATCCGGACGTGCGGTACAGGTGGTTGCTGGGAGCGATACTTTTCGCCTGCCTCGCGCTGGTGACGGCGTGCGGAGGTGGCGAATCCCCGGAGCCAACGGAGCCAACGCCGGAACCGACTCCCGAACCGACCGTCGCTGCGTTTACCGTCGACGATGTTGTCTGGACATCCGGCGTCGATGAGGCGTCTGGTGAGCCGCTGGACGAGGTCGATGCCTACACCACGGTGTCGCCGGCGATTGTTGCCGTCGTCCCGGCCGCCAATGTTCCCGCCGGAACCGAGTTTACCGCTACGTGGACGATCGACGGGATCGAGGTGCCGGAGGCGACCATGTCGGTGACGGTCGACGAGGACATGCGCGTCGCCTGGGTCGCGTTCGAGCTCGCTCGTGACGAGGGGCGCTACTTCCCGCTCGGCGAGCTTGAGGTCACGGTGACGACCAGCACCGGCGACGAGGTCGCTGGATCGGTCCGGATCGAGTTGCCGTAGCCGGACGTGATGCCCGGCGCCGGACACAAGCTCCGGCTGTAGGAACGTGACATAGACGCAAGAAACGCCGGCCCATAATCGGGCCGGCGTTTCCCGTGCGGGTCTTGCTTGCGGCTTACAGCTCTTCGTGCGGCAGGTCCGGCAGGGTCTCGCCGGCGCGGATCGGCACGTTGATGCGGTTCTCCATCGGCGGGATCGCGCACGACCAGCCCATGTTGTAGGCACAGTACGGGTTGTAGGCCATGTTGAAGTCGATGACCAGCTTGCCGTCCGGCCGGGCCTTCGGGTCCAGGTAGCGGCCAACCGAGTAGGTTTCCTCGCCGGCGGTGCTGTCCCGGAACGGAAGGAAGAACTTCCCGGTCACCTTGTCCTGGAACACGGTGAGGGTTACGGGCTCGCCGTCCACCTCGAAGGTGAAGCGGCCAAAGCGGACATACTGCTTCGGCTCACCGGTGAGCGTTCCGACGGTGATTTCCTCACCGATGCCTTCGCCCTCGCGGTCGAGCTCGACGGTGAGCGAGAGATCGGGGTTGTACGGGAAGTAGGAGAGACCCTTGAAGATCTTCTTCTGCTCCTCGGTCAGCGGTGACTGCTCGTGCTCCCGGAAGAAGGTGTCGCGGCGCTGCCGGAACCCCTCGAGGCGACGAAGCTCGGTGCTCTGCGTACTCATCGGTGTGGTCCTCCCTCGTGTGATCCGGAATCTGTAGGCCGGATGCCGATACTTTCTAAAGGGAAGTATAGCAAGGCCGTCAACTTAGGAGGCGGAAGAGTCCTTCTCGACGAACTTCTGCTCACCCTGCGCTGCACGGTAGGACTTCCGGGATGCCTCGATCTCCTCGAGGGCCCGCTCCAGGCCGTGCCACCCGACGATGTTGGTTTCCTTGCCTTCGAGCAGCTTGTAGGTGGCGAAGAACGTCTCGATCTCCTTCAGCCAGTGCTTGCCGACCTGCTCGAGCCGCCGGTAGTGGTTGAAACGCGGGTCGTTCACCGGCACCGCCAGGACCTTGAAGTCCTCGCCCTTCTCGTCGGTCATCTCCAGCCCGCCCAGCGGACGCGCGAGGATGGTGCAGCCGGGGAAGGACGGCTCGGTCATGAGGACGCAGATGTCGAGGTGATCGCCATCGTCCGCGAGCGTGTCCGGAACGAAGCCGTAATCGGTCGGGTAGTGGACCGAGGAATAGAGGACGCGGTCGAGATGGAAGGTGCCGCTTTCCTCATCGTACTCGTACTTGTTACGGCTTCCGCGAGGAATCTCGATGAACGCCAGGACTTCCTCGTTGTTGGATGCGGCGGCGTCTTTTGCTTCGGAATGGAGGTTGAGGACTTCCTGGTTCGCCGGCGTCGTCGGATTCTCGCTCATGTTCCTTCTGTGCTCCGATGGTGGTTGTACGGAAAGGTGGTGCCCTTATGGGCCACGCTTCCAGATTGAAAACAGTCAGGGGCCGGGCTTGCCGAGGCGCGGAATGCGACTGCATAGGCCTGGAGCCCGGGTGCAATCCTACATTGTTCTGCGATGAATCGCCGCTTTTGAGGTCTTTGCATACAATATCCGAAATTGTATGCATTTACCCTGATCGATCCGGGCTATCGAGCGCCACATTCACCCAGTACCTGGCTGCCCGCTCAGCTTCACCGTCCAGCGTGAAGCCATAGTCGCGCGCGATGTCCTTCTGGAGTGCGGAGGCGAGGTCCATCGCAACCTCCATCGCTCGCCGGATGTCGCCGGCTTCGTGCCTGGCCCAGGTCTGGGGAAGCATTTCCCGTGCCGGTGATGGCGCCCATTCATTGAAGAAGCGGCTCCCATGCCAGGTCTTGCCGGTGCGATCCACCGCCCAATGGATGAACTGGATGAGCAGACCGCGCAGGTGCCCGTCCAGCGTCTGGTGCGCGACGATGAGCTCACCGCGCGCGAGCTTCCGGGCAGCCCAGGGGCAGTGGTACCAGAAGTCGGCGAAATGCTGGTCGAACGTTTCCTGCGTCGGGGAGGGAGGAGCCGGCATGCCGGCTGAAGCCGCCCGTTCCAGCGCCTCAGCGAGCCCTCCCTCCTTGTCGAGGACGACACGATAGCCACGGGCAATGACCGATCCGGCCTCCTCGTAGATCGGATCACCCGGGCGCATGGCCCGAAGGGGTTGGAGCACATCTGCCGGAAGGATGGAGAAGTCGACGTCACAGCCATCGGCGAAGAGGGCCCGGCGCTCCTCCCAGATGCCAACGGCGGTCGGTTCGCGGAAGGTGATCGAGACGTCGCCCATGTGCTCGAGCCAGCCGGGGTCGTCCAGGAGGACAGATGGTTCGTTGGCGAACTTGACGAGGTCGAGGTCGGACGATTCGTCGGCCGGGTGATCGGTCCGGGAACGCGACCCAACGATGAATGCGGCGACGATATCGTCCCGCGTGGTGGCCCAGGCGACGAAGCGATCGATGAGGCGGGCGTATCGCTCGACATGCCCTTCGGCCGGCCGGGTCATGCGGGCTGTACCGATAAACCGGCGCCTGTCGCGATCTCACGCAGGGCGCTCGTGCAGGCCCTGGTTGCCGCGGCCTTGTCGCCGTCGAGCGAGAAATGGTTCTCCAGGGAGAGCACACCGTCGTAGCCGGCATCCTTCAGGAGACGGCACTGCTCATCCCAGCCGACGATGCCCTGACCGATCACGGTGAAGCCGTCATCGAGGGAGAGCGACACCGCGTCCTTCACGTGCACGTGATGGATGCGATCGCGCACGTGCCGGAAGTCGTCCGCCGACGGCTGGACGCCGAGCGCGGCGACGTTGCCGGGATCCCAGATGATGCCGAGCGTCGGGTCGCCGATGCGCTCCAGGTACCAACCGGCTTCCTCGCCGGTCGCGACGTTGCAGGCAAACTCGTTTTCGAGCCCCAGGAGCTTGCCGGCGGCTTTCGTGCGGATGGTTGCCTCTCGCAGCACCTCAAGCAGGTCATCGCGGACCGAGGTCGGGTCCTCGACGCGCCAGAAGCTGAAGGCGCGCACCATCGGTGCGTCGAGCCGGTTGGCGACCTGCAGTGATCGTCCGAGGATGTCCCACTGGTCATCCCTGGTCGATGCGCTGGCCGAATGGGTCCGGCCGGCCGCCTCTCCTTCGCCCGAGACGTGGCATTTAAGGAATGGTGAGGCGATACCGCAGACGTTGAAACCACCATCGACGAGCAAGCGCTCGACGCGGCCGAGATCATCGTCTGACATCTCGACGATGCTGGTGTTCCAGATGCTTCGGAGCTCGATATCCCGGATGCCGAGCTCGCTACACACAGCGAGGGCGTGTTCGAGGTCTTCGCTGATCTCGTCGGTAATGACGCCGATGCGTGACATGCATGCTCCTTCTCAGGGACCTTCCCGATCCCTTCATAGCCGGTCGTGCACTGCCTCTACCGTTTGCGGCATTCCCGGCGCATGGGTTTTCCTCCGCATTGTTGATCTTCGGTATACCATGCTGCTGGCGCGTGGCAAACATCCCCGAGGTGGCACCGGTGGTTCGGGCCGATGCCGGGGAGTCCGTGTCGCGTCATAAGCAGACCAACCAGAACAGTTCGCAACATTCGGGGCAGGAGGAGTCGGTGAAGGATTCGGATGCGGGAGCGGGCTCGCCATCCCCGGCGCTTTCGGGACCCCGGCGAGCGCTGGCCTCTTTGCAGGACAATCCACGGTTTCGCCTGCTCTGGCTCTCGAACCTCTTCTTCTTCGGCGGTGCATGGACCCAGACCCTGGTTCTTGGTTGGCTGGTCTACGAGACGACGGGCTCCGAGTTCCTGCTCTCGCTGTTCACCGCGATCCGCGTCGCCCCGCTCCTGCTTGGACCGTTCGTCGGCGTGCTGACCGACCGGTTCGATCGCGTGCGGCTCCTGATCATCGCTGCTTCGTGGGCGTTCTTCGCGGTCGGCTCGGTCGCCACGATGGTGTCGCTCGGGTATACGCCTTTTTGGGCGCTTGCCATGGGTGGACTGGCGATCGGGCTGTCGCAGTCGCCGTCACAGCCCGCCCGTGCCGCCCTGGTGCTGGAGCTGGTCGGTCGCGAGAACCTGAGCAACGCGAACGCCCTGAACTCCATGGCATTGAACACCACCCAGATCGTCGGTCCGGCGTTGGGAGGCGCGATGATCAGCGCGCTCGGGGCGCCCGCAGCCCTCTGGATCTCGACCGCCTGGTATGCGGCATCGTGCCTGAGCCTGCTGCCCCTCCGATCGCGAAACAGCGCACGTCACGTCCATCCGGAGCCTGTGTGGCAGATGTTGACCGGCGGTATCCGGGACATCCTCTCGAACCGGCTGACGGCGGCCGTGTTACTCGTCACGCTGGCCGCGAACGTCCTGATCTGGCCCATCTACCAAGGGTTCATTCCCGCATTCGCGGCGGATGTCCTCGACCTGGGTGCCTCGGGGTTGGGGTGGCTCCTGACATCGGCCGGTATCGGTGGACTCCTCGGGTCCCTGACGATCGCCTCGCTCGGCGATTTTCGCTACAAGGGCGGCGTGTTCGTGCTCGGGACGGGGGCGTGGGGCGTGGTCTGGGCCCTCTTCGCCGCCTCGACGTCGGTGCCGCTTTCGTTTGTGCTGATGGCAGGCGTCGGCATCATCGGCGCGTTCTTCGGTGTGCTCCAAACGACGTTGCTCCTGATGACGACCGATCCGAAGCTGCAGGGACGCGCCCTCGGGGTCCAGGAGCTGGCGATCGGCATCATGCCCTTCTCGTCGCTGGTGCTCGGCGCGATCGCCCAGCAGGTCGGCGTGGGTTCGACCACTTTCGTCAGCGGGGCGCTGCTCGCGGCGTCGATGCTGCTGCTTGCGGTGCGGGTGCCCGAACTGCTGCGCTACAGCGGAATCCAGACGGACTAGATCCCTCGCGTCAGCGGGAGAAGGGGATATCCTCGACCGCCAGGTCGATCAACGCTTCCGTACGGTGGCGCATCTCACTGGCGAAGGCATAGACGTCACCCAGCTCGGGCCGTCCGGCATCGTGCAGGAAGCGGACCGCCTCGTCGGGCGCCATGACGTGGACATGCGCGATCTGCTCGGCATCGGGCGGGTTCTCCGGCTCGCCGACATGCCGGGCTTGCCCGAGGCAGACCAGTCGCTCGAATTCCGGATGCGTCATCCACGGGCGCCATGGCGTTGGATCGAACGAGACGCACTCCATGACGAGAAAGGGGAAGCAGGAGTCGACCGCGTGGCCAGTTTCCTCGCGCATCTCGCGGGAGATTGTCTCGAACAGCGACTCGCCATGTTCGCGCGTGCCGCCGGGCAGCATGATGTGCCCGTTCTCAAGCGTAATGACGAGGACGTCGCCGCCGACGAACGGCACCATGTTGACGCTTTGCAACCGGGTCGTGTCGGGAATCCCGTTGACGACGCGGGCGCCGGTCAGCGCCGTGTTTCGCCAGCGGACGCCACGCGACAGGTGAGGGAAACGGGTGGAGAGCGCGACGTGGTTCACGATGATTCCGACCTCGGTGGCGGCGTAAGGCTGGCGACAACGTCGTAGTGGTCACTTGCGGTTACGTCCTCGACCGGCTTGACGAAGAAGCGCTCACAACGGCGGAGATCGTCAGGTCCTTGCCGGTCCATCAGATCCCTCCCGGACGGAGCGCGTGCTAGCGCGTCAGCAGCTCTTCGCGGATCGCCATGATCGCGGCGCGGAGCTGGACGTCCTCCTCGAGTTGTTTCTCGATCTTCCGGATGCCGTGCATCACGGTCGTGTGGTCCCGGCCGAGCGTGCGCCCGACCTCTTCCAGCGAGATCTCGGTCTCCTCACGGAGCAGGTACATCGCGACCTGGCGCGGATGTGCGATATCGCGCGTGCGAGCACGTCCCCGCAGGTCCTTCTCGCTGACGTTGAAGTGCTCGCAGACGGCTTCGATCACGTCGGTCGCGCTGGTGACCTGTCTCCGTTGCGAACCGGCGCCGTCGGTCAGCGCCTCCATCGCCAGCGCGAGGTTGAGGCGACGGTTGTAGAGCTGCGCCATCATCAGGATCTTGTTCAGTGCGCCTTCAAGCTCGCGGATGTTCGTCTGGTCCCGGTGGGCGATGTACTCGACGACATCTGCCGGGAGGTTGACGCCCAACTCCTCGGCCTTGGAGCGGAGGATCGCCGTGCGCATCTCGAAGTCCGGCATCTGGACGTCGGCGATGAGGCCGCCGGCGAACCGGGAGCGCATGCGCTCCTCGAGCCGGTCGATCGCGCGTGGCGGCTTGTCCGAGCTGACGATCACCTGCTTGCCGCTTTGGTAGAGCGCGTTGAAGGTGTGGAAGAACTCTTCCTGCGTGCTCTCCTTGCCGGCGATGAACTGGATGTCGTCGACCATCAGGATGTCGATCGAACGGTACCGCGCGCGGAACTCGTCCATGCGCTGGGTCCGGATCGCGTTGATGACCTCATTCGTGAACGTCTCCGACGTCACGTACATGATCTGGAGGTTCGGGTTCAGCTCCAGCGCCTTGTGCCCGATCGCGTGGAGCAGGTGCGTCTTGCCAAGACCGACACCGCCATGCACGAAGAACGGGTTATATTGTGTGCCCGGCTGCTCGGCGATGTTCATCGCGGCGGCGTGGGCGAGGCGGTTGGAGCTGCCGACCACGTAGGTTTCGAACGTCAGGCGAGGCACGAGCCCATGCGCCGACGGTTGCAGCGACATCTGGCGGCTGCTGAGACCGGATTGCTCGGACGTCGCCGCGGTCGCCTTCCGCGCGGCCCGTGGGGCCGGCGTGTTCCGGGCGGATTCCGCCTTTGTGGCGGTGCGGCGCGCGTTCGGGCGGGGGATGGGACCCTTCTCGGGAATGCGGTTGTCGACGGTGAACTGGACCGAGACCCGGCGGCCGATCAGGCCGGCGAGCGCTCGCTCGACCTGCGTCGCGTAGCGGCTCTGGAGGGTCGAGGCGCTGAAGGCATTCGGCGCGAAGACGATGGCCGTCTCGTCGTCGACGGTCGCGAGCTTCGTCCCACGGAACCAGTTGTCGAAGGCGCCGCGGGAGATCTGCGTCTCGAGATCCCCGAGCACGGTCTGCCAAAGTTGGTTCACATTGATGCTCGGCGCCGGCGAGGCAGCCTCCGTTGCGCGATGGTCATCGCCGTTTGCAGACAAACTGGTCACCCTCGAGACGGTCAACATTCGCACACCCCCAACGCACTGCCCGAACACTGGCAGGGATTAGAGTGTACGTACACCTGCGACAAAAGTCCAGTGGCAGGGAGTTTCCCCAGTACAGTCGCCCACTGTTCGCAGCTGCGAAGGGCGACTCCGGAGCCAACCACAGGGCGGGGCTTTGCGAAGAGCCCTCCTGCCGCCCATGCTACAATGATGCGCGAATTCCCGCGTGCCAGTCGCGCGGTCCCTTCCTTGATGTGTCCCGACAATTCCTCTCACGCTAGCACCCGGACAGGCTTCCATGAGCACCATCACGCCCGAGACATTCGAGTCGACCCTCCAGCCCGGGGACATGAACGACGTCGCCGACCTCCTCACCGAGGAAAAGATCGGTCCTCGCGACGGCGCCGGCAAAACCGTGGTTGTGGCGATGAGCGGCGGCGTCGACAGCGCCGTGACGGCACTGCTGATGCGCGAGCGCGGCTACAACGTCGTCGGCATGAACCTGCGCCTTTTCTCGCCTGAGGATGAGGACCATCGCGCGAATCCGTGCTGCGGCATTCCGGCGATGGACGATGCCCGCGCGACCTGCGCGACGATCGGCGTGCCGTTCTACGCGATCAATATGGAGATCGAGTTCGGCGGGGCGGTGATCCAGAAGTTCATCGACGAGTACGCCGAGGGTCGCACCCCGAACCCCTGCCTCGAATGCAACCGGCACGTGAAGTTCCGGCATCTTGTCCAGCGGGCGAAGCTGCTCGGCGCGGATTGCCTCGCGACCGGCCACTATGCGCGGATCGAGCGCGGCGATGCCGGGCAGGGGATTCCGCATCGCCTCTATCGCGCGCTCGACGATCGCAAGGACCAGAGCTATGTGCTCCATACGCTGACGCAGGAGCAGATGGATTTCATCCAGTTCCCGCTGGGCAACCTGACGAAGCCCGAGACGCGTCGCCTTGCCCGCGCCTATGGCCTGCCGGTCGCGGACAAGGCCGAGAGCCAGGAGATTTGCTTCGTCGGCAATCGCTCCTACGCGGACTTCGTCGCCGAGCATCGGCCGGACGTGACGTCGCCCGGCGAGATCGTCAACAACGAGGGCGAGGTCCTTGGCCAGCACAAGGGGCTTGTGCATCACACGGTCGGCCAGAGGCGCGGGATC